>ERZ1066132.106-NODE-106-length-38552-cov-42.781567_pt1 | contig 38552 bp, 37 predicted proteins | sample MGYA00382779_ERZ1066132 | MGnify/ENA primary metagenome ERZ1066132 (study PRJEB33369, sample SAMEA5778362) | biofilm metagenome | biome: Industrial cooling water; feature: Water cooling tower basin; material: Biofilm | place: United Arab Emirates | collected...
TAAGAATCCGGTTCCCCCCTTAAAAAGGGGGACTAAGAATCCGGTTCCCCCCTTAAAAAGGGGGACTAAGAATCCGGTTCCCCCCTTAAAAAGGGGGACTAAGAATCCGGTTCCCCCCTTGTTAAGGGGGGTTAGGGGGGATCAAACCGACAATATTTGCAACTAGCAACTTGCGTTAATTACTTGGTGATTTTCCTCAATATCAGTAATGCTGTACCTGATAACAGCGAGAATCGCTGTGAGGAACTGTCACAGGCGATCGCCTGTGACAGTTGCGTAAGTCCTGCTCAGTGGTAAATACCAGCTAACTACCAGGATTTAACGCATCTAAAGCCAAATTTAATTTCAGAACGTTCACTCCCGGTTCGCCAAAAATACCCAAAAATCTGCCATCGGTATTTTGCTCAATCAATCTTTGGAGTTGATTTGGTTGTAACCCTCTGGTTTGTGCGATGCGATTAATCTGCGCGATCGCAGCTGCTTTTGTAATATGAGGATCGAGGCTAGATCCAGATGTATAAACTAAATCTGCCGTCGGTTTAATCCCTGCTTGCTGCAATCTAGTTAAATCTTGACTTTTAATTCTCTCTAACAATGCCGGGTTACTTGGTGCTAAGTTACTCGCACTACTAACCCCAGTTTTCAGCACTCCTGCTGCATCGTTATTGGGGTCAGCCGTACTGTAGTTGCTAGTGCTGGGACGGCTATTAAAATAGCGGTCTGAGGTAAAAGGTTGACCGATTAAAGCCGAACCTACAACTTGTCCCTGGGCGTTTTTAATCAAACTTCCATTGGCTTGATAGGGAAAAATTAACTGTCCAATTGCGACCATCGCCAAGGGATAAATAATCGCCACCAATACCCATAGAACTAGGGTAACTCTAATTGCTTTACTTGCTTCGCGAACAAAACTCATAGTGGATTGGTAATTGGTAATTAACTGTCTTGCATAAATGCTCAGAAAGATGCCCAGAAATAAATTTCTGGCTTAAAGCTAAAACCCGTTAAAACGGGTTGAAGATGATTAACAGTTCGTTTCAATAGCTAAAACTCCTGGCTCTTTTGCAATTGGTATGTCAATGTTCATCATGAACATTTTTACTCTTCTTCTCCCCCAGCTCGTGAAAGCATACTAAAGATGGAAGAGCCAAACGGGTTGAAGATGATTAACAGTCCGTTGCAATAGCTAAAACCCTTTTTAACGGGTTGAAGATGATTAACAGTCCGTTTCAACGGACTTAAGCTTTCAGCCGGAAATTTATTTCCGGGCTGTTTAAAATCGCTCTGGTTGAAACATGACGACGAATAAATAAATCGAAAGCGCTACCGTCACAATTCCCAAAAGTCCCAGCGCGTATGACTGGGTGCGCGAAAGTGTCTCCCCTGCCGCTGCAAAAACCGCAGGCGCAACTACGAGGTTAAAACACAGTAACCCGAATAAATACAAAGGTAACTTTTGACGCCGCCATTCGCTCCAAATGTGGGAAATTGTTTGAGTTGTTGGGCGCGATCGCATGTGAATTTGGCTCATAATTGGTAATTGGTAATTGGTAATTGGTAATTGGTAATTGGTAATTATTACCCATCACCGTTGTTACGAAAACGGAATGATAACATCAATCAATTTGATGGCAATAAACGGCGCTATTACACCGCCTACGCCATAAAGTAAAATGTTTCTTCGCAACAATTGATCCGCAGTTAGGGGACGGAATTTTACCCCTGTCAGCGCTAAGGGAATCAAGGCAGGAATAATCAAGGCGTTGTAAATTAACGCTGAAAGAATCGCAGATTGTGGACTTTTTAATCCCATAATATTCAGCGCGCCAATCCCAGCAGCAGAGAAAATTGTTGGGATAATCGCGAAATATTTGGCGATATCGTTGGCGATGGAAAATGTGGTTAAAGCACCCCGCGTAATTAACAATTGCTTCCCAATTGTCACCAAATCGATTAATTTAGTCGGGTCGGAGTCTAAATCCACCATATTCGCCGCTTCTTTTGCCGCTTGCGTGCCAGAGTTCATCGCCAATCCCACATTCGCTTGCGCTAGCGCTGGGGCGTCGTTGGTTCCGTCCCCCGTCATGGCGACTAGCTTCCCTTGCGATTGTTCGCGACGAATCACCTCGATTTTGGCTTCCGGCGTCGCTTCGGCGATAAAGTCATCTACCCCTGCTTCTTTCGCAATCACCGACGCGGTGATGCGATTGTCTCCCGTCAGCATGATGGTTTTGACCCCCATGCGGCGCAGCTGGTCGAAGCGATCGCGCAAACCTGGCTTTACAATATCTTTGAGGTAAATGACGCCGTAGATTTCCCCCTCTTGACAAACAGCTAAAGGTGTGCCTCCTAACCTAGAAACTCGTTCGTAGGCAGCGTCGAGGTCGTTGGGAACTTTACCGCTGCGCGATCGCACAAAGCTGGCAATCGCATCTACGGCTCCTTTCCGCACTTCCCGACCATTGGGTAAATTTGTGCCGCTCATGCGGGTTCTGGCGGAAAATTCCACCCCTTCGGCGCGATCGCGGTCAAAATCGATCCTGGCACCCAGCCGCTCTGCCAAAGCCACGATAGACCGACCTTCCGGGGTTTCGTCGAACGCGCTAGCAGCTAAGGCTACTTTCGCCACTTCTTCTACTGTATGACCATTGAGCGGAATAAATTCATCTGCTAAGCGATTGCCCAAGGTAATCGTGCCGGTTTTATCCAAAACCAAGGTATTGATATCGCCGCAAGCTTCGACGGCGCGCCCAGAAGTAGCGATGACGTTGAATTGCGCTACTCTGTCCATCCCAGCGATGCCGATGGCGCTAAGCAAACCGCCGATAGTGGTGGGAATCAGGGCGACGAGGAGGGAGATTAGGATAGCGATAGTTGTTGGTGTATTTACGTAGTTCGCCAAAGGCGGCGTGGTGGCGACGACGATTAAAAACACTTGGGTCAAAACTGCCAGCAACACCGTGAGGGCGATTTCGTTGGGAGTTTTGGTGCGCGCCGCCCCTTCTACCAGAGATATCATGCGGTCAATAAAGCCTTGACCTGGATCGGCGGTAATTTTAATTGTTAGCTCGTCGGATACAATCCGAGTACCGCCGGTGACGGAACTGGCGATATCGGTTCCGGGTTGCTTTAAAACGGGGGCAGATTCGCCGGTAATGGCAGATTCATCGACCGAGGCGATACCAGCAATTACTTCCCCATCAGCGGGAATCATATCTCCGGCGATGACTTTGACTTGATCTCCCCGTCTTAAACTGGTGGAACTGACTTGTTGAATTGAGCCATCGGGGAGCATTTTACGGGCGAGGGTATCGGAACGAGTTGACCGCAGGGTGTCCGCTTGCGCTTTACCGCGTCCTTCGGCGACGGCTTCAGCAAAGTTGGCGAAGAGGACGGTTAGGAAGAGGATGAGGGTGATTAGTCCGTTGAGGAGTCTTTGGTTTTCGCCTTGTACGCTGCCGAATAAGTTGGGGTCGATGGTGACTAAGGCGGTGACGATGGTTCCTACCCAGACGATGAACATGACTGGGTTTCTAATGGCGATGCGGGGGTCAAGTTTGCGGAAGGCGTCGCGGATGGCTCTTTGGTAGAGTCCCGTCATGTTGGCTTTGGGTGTGTGTTTGCGGGTGTCGCGACGACCAGTGGGTATTTTGATGGGTTTGGATTTCATATTTTGGAGGGGATTTTTTTAACGAACCACAGAGACGCAGAGGACGCAGAGGGAAGAGGTAGGGAGAGGTTGTTTGCAGGTGTTGAGGGATTTTTTTTGAACCACGTTCGCGTAGCGTGCGCGCCAGCGCTTAGACGCAAAGAACGCGAAGTTAAGAGGTAGGGAGAGGTTGTTTTTGGATGGATAAGTTTTTCCCTCTCACCTACACACCTGCACACCTACCCGCCTCTGGCTATTTGGAAGGCTTCGGCTATTGGTCCTAGTGCGAGTATGGGGAAGAAGGTGAGGGCGCCGAGGATTAGAATTATGCCTGCTGTGACGCCGATGAAGAGTCCGGTGTCGGTTCGCAATGTGCCGACTGTCATGGGGACTGGTTGTTTGCGGGATAAGCTGTCTGCTAGCAATAAGAGGGAAATGATGGGGATGTAGCGTCCGGCTAGTAGGCTGAAGCTGGCGCTGAGGTTCCACCATAAGGCACCGGGGGCGGGTTGGCTGTCTGCTAGTCCTTCAAAGCCTGAACCGTTGTTGGCTGCGGCGGAGGCGTATTCGTAAATGACTTGGGCGAGTCCATGATATCCGGGGTTGGTGATGCCGTTGAATTCGGTGGGGAAGGTCATGGCGATCGCTCCAGGTATTAATATGGCAATTGGATGCACGAGTAATATCAGGAAGCTGGCAAGGACTACTTCTCTTTTTTCGATTTTGCGTCCTAAAAATTCTGGGGTTCTGCCTACCATTAATCCGGTAACGAATACTGCCAAAATTAGGTAGGCAAATAGATAAGCGGTTCCGGTTCCTTGTCCTCCCCAAACTATTTGTAAGAACATGTTGGCGAGGGTGACGAATCCACCTGGGGGCATGAAGGAATCGTGCATACTGTTAACTGCGCCGGTCATTGTACCTGTGGTAGTTACGGCATATAAGGCGGATTGTGCCCAGCCAAATCTGACTTCTTTTCCTTCTAAGTTGGGTGCTGGATTTCCTAATAGGCTATTGACGATGGGATTGCCTTGGTATTCGCCTGTGGCGGCGATGATGATAAATAAGATATAAATTGCCATCACCATGCCGTAAATTAACCAGGCTTGTTTGCGGTTGTTGGCTATGACGCCGAAGGTATAAATCAAGGATGTCGGAATCGCAATCATGGCGACAATTTCGATTAAATTGGTTGCGGGGTTGGGGTTTTCAAAGGGGTGGGCGGAGTTAATCGCGAAAAAGCCGCCGCCGTTTTCTCCTAATAGTTTTATGATTTCAAAATGGGCAACGGGACCGCGCGCGATCGCCTGCTGTATCTCCCCATTTTCCAATGTCGGCACTATCACCGGCCCCGCTAATGTTTCCGGCACTCCCAAGGCGATTAAAACAATCGCGCCAACTATACTAATCGGCAATAAAATTCGCGTAATCGATTTAATTAAATCCACATAAAAATTCCCCAAAGGTCTACCCGTCAACCCGCGAATAAAAGCGATTCCCACCGCCAATCCCGTCGCCGCTGAGGTAAACATCATGAATCCTAATGCAGCAAATTGACTGAAATAACTGTAGGTAGTTTCTCCAGAATAATGCTGCTGATTCGTATTAGTAACAAAAGAAATTGCCGTGTGTAAATTTGTATCCCAAGTCGGGGAAATTAAACCCGTTGGGTTAAATGGCAGCACTCCCTGCAAGCTAAAAATTAGGAAAATAAACGCCGCCATGATTAAATTGTTGTAAATAACGGCTCTGGCGTACTGCCAACCCGTCATATCTTCTTTTCTGGCAATCCCGCTGAGCCTAAAAATTACCCGTTCTAAGGGATTAGCAATCGGGTCAATAAAGGTTTTTTCTCCTAAATACACCCGCGCCATATATCCGCCAAAAAACGGCGTTATTGCCACAATAATTAGCAAGGTAATTGCTATTTGAATCCATCCTTCTAGCATGAGTTGCAACCACTCCAATTGATGCCGATATCTAATAGCTCTTGTACCAAACACGGGAGGCAGAGCCTCCCAGATCTCGTTCCCAGGCTCCAGCCTGGGAACGAGAAGAACGAGGCGGAGCCTCGCTTAACAACTGGTGCAAGATCGGAAAAGATTATCTATCTCTTCTTTTCTCTTACCTTTGCGTTCTCTGCGGTTGAATAATTCAACCGAACCTACAAACTAATATTGCCGCATATTTTCATAAAGCGCCAGGTATAAATGGCAGTTTACCAAGCTTTTATATGAGAAGATATACCTCTTAAGTAACAAAAGCGTTTAGAGCGTTTAGAAAGTGTTTAGTTGCCAAGTATATCAGTGAATATAGTTTTAATTAAACGGGCAAAAATAGATATAATAGTGTAAGTTGCTATTTATAAATATTGTCGGTTTGATCCCCCCTAACCCCCCTTAAAAAGGGGGGAACCGGATTCAAATCCCCCCTTAATCAGCGGGCAACCGGATTCAAATTCCCCCTTAAAAAGGGGGGAACCGGATTCTTAGTCCCCCTTAATCAGCGGGCAACCGGATTCAAATTCCCCCTTAAAAAGGGGGGAACCGGATTCAAATTCCCCCTTAATCAGCGGGCAACCAGATTCAAATTCCCCTTAAAAGGGGGGGAACCAGATTCAAATTCCCCTTAAAAGGGGGGGAACCAGATTCAAATTCCCCCTTAATCAGCGGGCAACCGGATTCTTAGTCTCCCTTTTTAAGCAGGGCTAATTCATCTTCGTAGCAAAAAATTATTTTGGTAGGATTGCCTGTGAAAAAGTTGAAAAATGAGGTAATTTTCTCCCTCAGCTCCCTCAGCTCCCTCAGCTCCTCCTATTTTCTTTGATGACTATGAAGTAGCCCTGCTTTTTTAAGGGGGGAAACCGGATTCAAAGTCCCCCTTTTTAAGGGGGATTTAGGGGGATCGAAAACGCTTAACCTCATAACTAGCAACTTGAGTTAATAGAAACCCTAACTACTCTGGTAAATTCCCAGATGTCGCTTCAGTTAATGCTTAAAGCTTTACCTCGCAGTTGGACTCGGAAGCTAAAAGCTCCGCAGTGGGGTGTATTCTGGACGATTGTAGGACTGTTTGTAGCGATCGCTCTGTTAGAATTCTCCACGCCACCAAACTACGTATTCGGCTATCTTTACATCGGACCAATTTTACTCGCTTCCTCGCGGTTGAATCAGTCAGCAACGGTAAAATTTACCCTCGTGGCGGTGATTTTAACCATCGTAGCGCTGTGGGGTTTCGGCGGAAACGGCCTAGAAGCACCAACGATCGCATCCAGGGCGATCGCGGTGCTAGCATTGGGTGTAACGGGATTTTTGAGCGATCGCAATCGGAAATACCTTGATGCGATCGCTCAACAGCAAGCCAAACTAGAAGCTGGGGAAAAATTATCCCGTCTGCGCGAAGATTTTGCTTCTACCCTCACCCACGATTTGAAAACACCCCTACTAGGTGCAATAGAAACTCTCAAAGCGTTCGAGCAAGAACATTTTGGTGGCATTCTACCCGCACAACGAAAGGTTTTGGCAACAATAATCCGCAGTCATCAAACCAGTTTGCAATTGGTAGAAACTTTATTAGATGTTTATCGCAACGATACCGAAGGATTGCAACTCCAACTCGCTCCGGTAGATTTAGTCACGATAGCAGAGGAAGTCGCAGCAACGCTTTTTAATCTCGCTAAAAGTCGTCGCGTTCACCTGTCATTTAACTACGGCGATTCGGAGTTCCGCAAGTATTTATGGGTAAATGGGGATGGATTTCAATTAGGGCGAGTATTTGCCAATCTGCTCACCAATGCGATTAACCATACCCCAAGGGGGGGTAAAGTGGAAATTGTCCTGGAGCCTGGAGTTTCTTATCAAGTTGCCAAAATTATCGATACGGGTGCGGGGATAACAGCGGATCAATTACCTCACCTATTTGAAAGATTTTATCAGGGAGAGAGCGATCGCGCTGCAACAGGATCGGGTTTGGGTTTGTATCTCACTCGTCAAATTATCGCAGCACATGGCGGTACAATTTGGGCGGAGAGTCGTTCTCCCAACGGAGCAATCTTTTGTTTCCGATTGCCTGCTTTTCCCATTCAGCCGCATTCATCTAAATAAAATGCCCGCTGCTCCTATTAAAATACTCCTCGTGGAAGATGACGAACTATTCCGTTTGGGTTTAAAAACCAGACTCGAACGCGAATCAGGAATGGAAATTGTTGCCGAAGCCGAAGATGGCGAAACTGCTGTAGAATTGGCACAACACTATGCTTTAAATGTCGTAGTTCTTGACATCGGTTTGCCAGGGATTGGCGGCATCGAAGCGTGTCGTCAACTCAAACAAGCACAACCCAATCTACCCATTTTAGTCCTAACTTCCCACACGCAAAAATCTTTGATTCTGAAATTAATTGAAGCCGGAGTTCAGGGTTATTCTCAAAAAGGCGTACCATCGGAAACGCTGATTTTAGCCATTCGTTCGGTAGCGGCGGGTGCGTCTTGGTGGGATTCAACCGCAACGGCAGAAATTAGAGCCAATTGTAGCCATAATTCTACTAATGTCGATGTAGAAGATGAAAATAACAATCATCTCACCAGGCGCGAACAAGAAATCCTCGCCTTAATTGCAGCGGGTAAAACCAATCAAGAAATAGCCAATCTGCTTTATATTACTCCTGGTACGGTGCGAGTCCACGTCCATACAATATTGCATAAATTAGGCGTTAACGATCGCACTAGAGCCGCCGTAATTGCAATTCAAAAGCAATTAATCCCACAAGTTGATAGTTGACAGTGGACAGTTGACAGTGAACAGTTGACAGTTGACAGTGGACAGTGGACGGTTAGGAAAATATTAGCAATTAGCAATTAGCAATTATGATTTATTCGAGCGAAATGAGTGGCGATCGCAACCGGCGTCGCGGCAAGCATAAAATATTTATCGGCATGTCTCCTGGCGTCGGTAAAACTTACCGCATGTTAGAAGAAGGCAAGCAACTGAAGCAAGAAGGGGTGGATGTTGTCATTGGATTGTTGGAAACCCACGGACGGGAAGAAACCGCAGAACAAGCAGTTGGTTTAGAAATAGTGCCGCGCCAACAAATAACAGTGTCTGGCATCACCCTAACTGAAATGGACACCGATGCTGTTGTGGCGCGTCACTCGCAACTCGCTTTAATTGATGAATTGGCGCATACAAACGTACCCGGATCTCAGCGAGAAAAGCGTTACCAAGATGTAGAATATATTTTATCAAAAGGGATAGATGTTTATTCAACTGTCAATATTCAGCATATAGAAAGTTTGAACGATTTAGTTGCTCGAATTACGGGAGTTGTAGTGCGGGAACGCATTCCAGATCGCGTTTTAGAAGCAGCCGATGAAGTTGTTGTTGTGGATGTGACGCCAGAAACTTTGCAAGAACGGCTGCGAGAAGGAAAAATATATGCTCCTCAAAAAATAGACCAAGCTTTACAACACTTTTTTCAGCGGCGCAATTTGATTGCTCTAAGAGAATTGGCGTTGCGGGAAGTTGCAGACAATATTGAAGAGGAAGCGATCGAACAGGAAGCAAACGGTACAACGTCTGAGGGAAAGTATTGCAACATCCACGAAAGGGTTTTAGTCTGCGTCTCCACCTATCCCAATTCAGTCCAGTTGATTCGGCGAGGGGCAAGAATTGCTAGTTATATGAATGCCCGTCTTTATATTTTATTTGTTGATAACCCGGATAGATTTCTCACCAGGGAAGAAAGCTTGCACATTCACAATTGCGAAAAGCTGTGTGGGGAATTCGGCGGCGACTTTTTGCGCGTCACCAGCTATGATATTTCTGGCGCGATCGCTAAGGTAGCAAAAGAATACCGCATTACTCAGATTGTGATTGGGGAAAGCCAGCGATCGCGCTGGAAGTTGCTCTTGAGGGGATCTTTAACCCAGCAGCTAGTGCGACTGCTCAAAAATATCGATTTACATATTATCGCCAGCGATAAAAAACCCGCCCGCGCCCTCGATTCTTAGCTTTCGGTAACAACTTGCTTTCTTGATCTCCCTGATGATTGGCTCTTTCACCCATAAAGGGGACTCATAGGCACTGAGGGTATCGGTTATAATTTAGCCACCTATGCGATCTTGACCTATGGGCGATCGCCCAGGCAAAATGGGTAACATTATTTAGGAAAATGGTATAAATTGCTTGTAGCTTCAATTGTCGGGAATGACATTCAGGGAGTGCAACTACCGTATTCAGTGGAAACACTGAGTACCCCTAAATTCATTAGTATTTGGTGACTTTACTGATGATGACAACACCTTCCTAATGGGCATTCTATAAAGAGATGTGTTTTTTCCTATCACCTGCCCGACCATGCCAAACCCAATTATTCTCATACAACCGCAATTAGCAGCTGCCCCCCCCAAAGCTCAAGCTAAAGATCTGCCGCCGGATGCAATGTGGATGGGAGCGTCCGGGCTAATGGCTTTATTAACTGTTGGTTTGGGAGTTTATTCTTATCTCCAGACTAAAAAGCTGGCGAAAGAACTGCGCCTGGAAAAGTTTAAAAGCGAAGATGTGAAGAAAAAGTTAAAATTAGCGCTGGAAACTATTCGGAAAATGGAAACTAATCCGGATTTGGTTCACTCGCGAGAATTTAACCTGGATTATCTGCGGATGCGGATGGCTGAGGAAGTCTTTCACTTTGCGATTGTCAACCAAATTAAGGTCAAGGTAAAAGAAAAAATTTCCACCGCCTTGCGTCCGACTCAGGCGCAACAAGCTGCGATTGGAATTGCGACGACAACGGGAAGGCAAGTCGATGAAATTTTCGATGTAGAGTATCAGACGGCTGAAAACCCGAAGTCGAAAAAGGCTGTGCTGTTCCGAATTCAAATTCGGTTGATGAAGTTACCGACTCAGGCGACTTCGGTGACAATTAATCAAATTATCGACTGCATTGAAACTTACTTGAGTCCTTCTGACGAACATGATAATTGGCAACCGACGATTCAAGGCCGGATTGTGCAAATCCAATGGGATCAAAAAGCCAAGCCTACACCTTTGCTGGTGCTAGAGCAATCGAATGAAGGGGTAAACGTCAGCTTCGCTACTAAAAGGCAAGTATCGGCACCCTCAGCAGATTTGCTGCCACCGACTCCGCCGCCATCCAAACGGCAAGCGCCCGTCGCTGAAAAGAAACCTGCTGCACCTAAAACCGCGACTCAGCCTAACCCTAAAATGCCCTTACCTACGAATGGTCGGACAACCCAAGCTAAGCCTAATCAACCGCGCTCAGCAGTTAATCCGGCTAAAAAAACCACGAGGTAGTTTTGCTGGTTTAGTTAATGAGATCCTACCCCCAAGGGTGCATCTTTTGCCAAACGACCATCTTCCATATGCACGATGCGGTCGGCAATATCTAAAATCCGGTTATCGTGAGTCACCATTAAAATCGTACAGCCTTGTTCTTTGGCTAAACGCTGCATTAATTCGACTACATCCCGACCCGATTTGCTGTCTAATGCAGCGGTAGGTTCGTCGGCTAAAACAATTTTAGGATGGCTGACCAACGCACGTGCGATCGCAACTCTTTGTTTTTGTCCCCCTGATAGGTTCTCCGGGAAATAATCAATCCGCTCACCTAACCCAACTGCTTCTAGCATCGTTTTCGCTTTAGCATTCGCTTCTTTGTTAGAAATGCCAGGGTGCAATTCCAGCGACATTAACACGTTTTGTCTGGCTGTCAAACTTTTGAGCAAGTTGTGCGCCTGAAAAATATAGCCAATATTGCGCCGCACCTCCACTAATCGATTTTTACCCGCTCCCACCAATTCTTTGCCCAAGATTTTTAGACTGCCTTCTGTAGGCGATCGCAAACCGCCTATCATTGTCAGCAAGGTAGTTTTCCCCGACCCCGAAGGCCCCGTCATCAGTACAATTTCCCCCGGATATATTTCCAGGCTGACATCAAATAACACCTGTTTCTTCAGCGATCCCTTACCAAAATAGTGATTCACATTTTTAATATCAATCACTGGTTCGCTCACCAAGGTATTTTTACTGATAGCCTGTGTTTCAGTCAGAGTAACTTCCATTTTGTTCCCCTTTGATTGTTGATTCTTGACCAATTACCAATTACCAATTACCCATTACCAATTCCCAACTTAAAAAATATCCGCCGGATCGGCTGCTTGCAATTTCCGCACCGCGATCGCACCCGATATCGTACACATAATTACAGTTAAAATTAACACAGTTGTGGCTCTAGCTACAGTCATTACCATCGGCAAACTGGTAGCATTGCGCGTCAAGGTATACAAAACAGTTGCCACCCCATATCCCGGTATAAATCCTAAAATTGATAAAATAATCGCTTCTTGAAATACCACCCCCAATAAATACAAATCCTTATACCCCATTGCTTTAAGCGTCGCATATTCAGCCAGGTGATCGGCAACATCGGTATAAAGAATTTGATATACAATTACCGTCCCGACAATAAATCCCATTAACGTGCCTAAAAAGAACACAAATCCAATCGATGTCCCCGTTTCCCAATATGTCTTTTCAAATTGGATAAATTCTTCGTGGGATAAGACTAAAACATCCGGATAGGCATTTTTATAGTAATCCTTCATTTTAGCAATAATTTGTTCTTTATTGGCATCGGGCTTTAAATTAACCACACCAATATCAATCGAACCTCTGTCGCGCCCATCAAAGATACGTAGAAAGTTTAAATCACTGGTAACGATGTTGCCATCTGCACCGAAAGATGCCCCCAATTTAAACAATCCACCGACTCTGACGCGACGGCTATCTATTTCTGTTTCTACCGTTTGTCCGGAATTAAATAACTTTTCAACTGGCCCGAATTCCTCTCTAGATGCTGAATCAAATATCACCACATCCGGAATTTTTACCTTATCCAAATTTTCCGCCAGTCCGGGGAGATTAAAAATTTCAGCGGCAGGATTAAAAGCAATTACCATTAATTGCCTAGTTCTGCGAGTTTCGGGATTTTTCCAAATACCAAAACCGAGATAAACAGGCGTAATCGATTCCACCCCCTCAAACGCCATCGCTTGATATAATCGCCGCTGAGAGAAGCTTTTCATCGCAATCAAAGCCGTCGATTGACTGCTAATTAAAAAGATATCCCCCCGGACATTTTTATGAAAAGTAATCGCACTTTCAAACAGAGCATCGCGAAATCCTAACTGCATAAACATTAAGATATCCGCAAACCCAATCCCCGCTAAAGCAACAAGCAAGCGGACTTTTTCTTTTGTCAGTTGGAGCCAAGCCAGAGGTATTCTTGCCATTGTGGTAATTGGTAATTGGTAATTGGTAATTGGTGATTGGTTAAGCGCTCGGAAACTGACGGGGGCGGGTTTAGATAAATTGTCGGTTATCACATAGATGGTTAGTGAAACCCACCCCTACACTACTAATATTGCATCCGCTTACTCTCTTCTCTTCCTCTGCGTCCTCTGCGTCTCTGCGGTTCAATAATTCAGAAACAACCGGAGGGGCGAGTCTGGATCGATCGCCTTAAATATAGATAGTTGGTAAAACTCGCCCTTACTGACCCATAACGATTCTGGCGATCACTTTGGAGTAAGTTAAACCAGAAACTTTGCGGCTAGATTCTGGATCGAGTTGGATTTTGACTTCTACAACTCTGGCATCTACATCGGCGGCTGGATCGGTGTTGAGGATATCTTTCTTACCGATTTGCAAGCCAATTTCAGCTACTGTGCCTTTGAGTTCGCCTTCAAAAGCATTAGTTTCGCTGTTAACTGTAGCAGCTTGACCGAGTTTTACTTTAGCAATGTCGCTTTCGTAAACTTCGGCGATCGCATACATTTGTCCAGTCTGTCCGATATCAGCTATCCCATTGGTACTGCTAACAGATTCTCCCGCTTTAGTGTGAATTTTCAACACTTGTCCGTCAACCGGCGATCGCACGAAGGCTTGATCCAAATCTGCTTGGGCTTTCTTGACTGCGGCTTTGGCGCGATCGATCTCTGCTTGCGCTGCATTGACGTCGGTAGGACGCACTTCGGCAATTTGGGTTAAAGTCGCCCGCGCTTGTTTGATTTGCTCGTTTAATGTATCTATTGTTTTATTTCGGTTGGCTTTTGCCTCCTGAATTTGTTGGGTTAAAGTTGCTTCGGTGCGAGCCAAATTCGCTCTGGCTTCATTGATTTGCTGGGCTACCGTACCTGCTGTTTTACTCCGATTAGCTTGTGCTTCATTAATTTGTTGAATTAACGTCGCTTCGGTGCGGCTTAAATTCGCTCTGGCTTCGTTAATTTGTTGAATTAACGTGGCTTCGGTGCGGCTTAAATTCGCTCTGGCTTCATTTAGCTGCTGAGAAGCGGTTTCTAATTGCAAGCGCTGGCTGTCGATTCTAGAGGCGGCTATTGCTCCTTGTTGAGATAGCATCTCATAACGGCGAAATTCGGTTTGTGCATTTTGCTGCTGTGCAGAAAGCCGCGCGATCGCTGCTTGTTGCGTTCTCTTTTCTCCCAATAATTGGGCTTGCAAGCGGGCTATAGTCGCTTGTTGCGTTTTTCTTTCTCCTTCTAACTGTGCAGTCAGGCGGGCGATTTCTGCTCTTTGCCCTGCCGCGTCGCCTGTTTGTTGCGCTTGTAGGCGGGCGATGCTGGCTTGTAGTGCTTTTCTTTCTCCCTCTAATTGCTCTTGCCAGCGGCTAATTTCTGCTCTTTGGGTGTTCATTTCCCCCTCAAGCTGGGCTTGCAGGCGGCCTATTTCGGCACGCTGAGCGGATATTTCTCCTGCTTTCGCCCCGGCTTGCACTTTGGCTAAATTGGCTTCGGCAACTCTCACATCTTGCTTGGCTTGTTCTAAGGCGGCTTGCAAGCGATCGCGCGAGTCTAATATCGCCACTAGCTGCCCTGCTTTCACCGCATCTCCCTGTTTTACCAGCAGTTGCGCCACCCGCGATCCTTCGATCGAACTCGATGCGGATACTTTGATCACCTCGCCTTGGGGTTCCAAGCGTCCCAATGCGGTTACCGATGCGATCGCTGGCGCCGTCACCACGGGTGCTTCCACTGGCGGCTGCACCCGCGTTTGTTGATAAACCGTATATATCCCCACACCACTCACACCAGCCGCGATAATTGCTAGCGGAATCGTCCAGCGCGCTGGAGATTTGAGCAATTGCCAATCTTTCACAGGTAAGTCTAGCCGCATAACTTTTCTTTACAACCCCTTTAATTAGCTTAATATTTTGTTTTCCAAAGGAAGACCAAGAGCGAGGAGGTGCGATCTATCTACCTATCTTTAAGCTTCTGTCCGGAAACACTCGCCCCGCTTCCTCCGATTGAGCCATCCGCATGGGTGAGTTTAAACTTTTGTCAAGTTGATTGACTAATTAATCAACTTGAGAAGAAAAAAATACGCCTTTACCAGGAAAAATGGATTGTTAGCCTCCCCCTTTTCCCCTTCAAGGTCAACTGTCAACTGTCAACTGTCAACTGTCCACTGTCCACTGTCCACTGTCCACTGTCAACTGTCAACTGTCAACTGTCCACTGTTACGAGCATTCCTTGCAAGAAAACCTCAACGGTAGTCTTTACCATTGTCTCAGCGTCGAGTTGCTGCGTATCTGGCTGGGGAAAGATTTCCCGCGTGAAAATATACGCCAGCAAAGAGCCAATAAAACAATAAGCTGCTGCTCCAGGATCGATTGGTTTCAGGACGCCAGCAGAGATTTGTTTTGCCAGATAGCGACTTAAAAACGCCATTTCCCGACTTGGCCCAGCGTTGTTCATCACTTCGGCAACTTTCGGTTGTCGGAATGCTTCGCTCATCACCAGCTTAAACATGGCGACGGCGGTCGGATTTTCCAAGGTTTTCAGAAAGGTGCTGGCGAAGATAGTTAGGACTTCTTGCGGTGGTTTGGTCAAGACCTCATCACCGCTGTGCGCCAGGAGTTGCAGCAGGGGAACCCGCTGTTCTAATACCTGCTGGAATAGGTCGCTTTTATCTTTGAAGTAGTGGTATATCAGTCCAGGCGAGCCAATATTGGCAGCTTGGGCGATGTCTTTATTAGTTGCCTTTTCAAAGCCAAAGCTGGCAAAGACTTCCAATGCACCATCAATGATTTGCTGCCGCCGCCGCTCGAACTCTACCTGGTCGTGGGCTGGCATGGGTTAATTTTTGGTTTTTTGATTGATTGGTTAATCAATATCGTAGCAAATTGCTAATTTATGTCAAGGATGCAAGATCGGGGGTCGATCCCGATCTTCGCTTATATTGCCGATGCTTCTACGACATAATCAAACAGAACCGTAGTCATGTAGCGTTCTGCCCATTCATCGCCGAAAGCTTTTTCGAGGACGCGGCGGGTTTTGTCGTTTTGCTGTTGTTTGGTGCAGTAGTTGCGCTGTCCGGCGAGAATTTGCATTTGCTCTTCCCTAGAGACGGGTTGGGATGCGATCGCTGTCTGGCAATGAATTTCCAAAAATGACTTGACACGAGCAAGAAACTGTGCTTCCTCTTCTGGGCTACCCGGTCGAATAAACAGACAAAACTCAGAAAAGATATCGCCCCAAGCGGGAAGATCGCGGGGTTGGGAGAAGCGAGGGGCGTTGGTGGCGAGGGCAGAGCGGTAGACTTCGGGTAAAGTCAGATCTGGGCTAGTGGGAGAGAGATCGGCGATCGCGGCGCTAATTTGGCCTCTACCGCCGACTAAATCGCAGCCAAACATCGGTAACGGGTATTCGGGGCGGGGAAACATAACGCAGTGCAAAATATCGAGCATTGGGCCGACTTTTGCCAATTCTAGGTGCATTTTGCGAAATTGCGGCGTTTGATAGCAGCGGTTTTCGATAATCAGTTTTTCCCCTTCTAGGCGTCCTTCCACATATCCCAAATCTTCTGGCAAGTGGTAAGGTGAAAGGTCAAGGTATTGCGACCAAGTGGACTCGATACAATCAGCCAGTTGACGAATCAGGGGGTGTTGTTGTTCGCGCAGAGAAGGGTTAGGGCTTTGTAACATTTTTGTGATTAAAAATTGCAACAATCGAGGCGTAGCGCCTAGCTTAATTCAGAATAAACGAAGACAGAGGGCGAGGGAAGCAAGATCATGTTCGATCGAGTATTAGGCGATAGACTATCCACGCTTTGCGATCGCTACGATATTATCCGGCAGCTGGGAAAAAAGACCGGCAGACGGACGTTGCTGGCGCGCGATCGCCAAACCCAAGAATTAGTCGTCATCAAGTTACTGTCTTTTAACAGCGATTTTGAATGGGACGATCTCAAGTTGTTTGAACGAGAAGCATCGATCTTACAAACATTATCCCATCCCGCGATCCCTCGGTATCTCAACCACTTTGAAATCGACTTACCCCAGGGTAAAGGATTTGCCCTCGTACAAAGTTACATACAAGCCAAATCCTTAGAAGAACACCTCAACAGCGGACGAACTTTTACCGAAGCAGAAGTGAGGGAAATTGCCAAATCCTTGTTACAAATCTTAATTGAATTGCACAATCGTCAACCTGCTGTAATTCACCGCGATATCAAACCCAGCAATATTTTATTAACTAACCGTTCTGCCCATAGCGTCGGGCAAGTTTATTTAGTTGATTTTGGTTCCGTCCAAACCCTGGCAGCCAAACAAGGAGGCACAATTACCGTAGTAGGAACGTATGGATATATGCCCCCCGAACAATTTGGCGGGCGTGCAGTTCCCGCTTCCGATCTTTATAGTTTAGGAGCGACATTAATTTACTTGGTAACGGGGACGCATCCAGCGGATTTACCCCAGGAAGAATTGCGAATTCAATTTGAGAAAATGGCTAATCTTAGCCTTGGTTTTAGCTGCTGGTTAAGGCAGATGACACACCCCAGTTTGGATAAGCGATTCACATCGGCTAGCGAAGCACTGGAAGCTTTAGAACAGGAGCCTGCAACGGATATTGGGTCTTTAGCTTTTCCAAAACCAACTAGCAGCAATTTATTGCTGAAAAAAGATGAATACTCTATAGAAATTATCACGCCGCCATCGGGGTTTAACTTGCCAGTTGCTGCCATGTCTTTTGGCTCGATTAGTTTAATATTTTGGTTGCTTTTAAACTTCGGTCATCCCGCTAATATCGTCTCAGCCTTGCTATTTTTACCTTATTTAGTGCCTTTGGGTATAATGGGAGAGAGGATTTTATTCGCCTTTTTTGGACGCTATCGCTTGCGGATCGACTGGCGCTATATTTCTAAAAGTTACGAGTTGTTTGGATTGAAGCGCAATCTGTTTCGACCTGCGCGACGGCGGGAGATTAGCAAAATCGAGTATATTGAGCCTAACTCTAACCATCCTAAAATTGTTATCTGGGCTGGATCGCAAAAGTGCGAATTTGGCGCGGCAATGGTGAATGAAGCGGAACTCGAATGGTTAGCGGGTGAACTGAGCGATTGGTTAGGATTGCCTCTGACACGCAGCGAGTAGTTGAGGAGAAACCCGGTTTCTCACAGAAACCGGGTTTCTTGGTTGAAAGTTACCCTAAAAATCGAGAAAGGAGACTGATATGTTTGGATTGGGATTGCCCGAAATGGGAATTATTGCGGTAGTAGCGCTGTTAATTTTTGGCCCTAAGAAGATTCCAGAAATGGGACGCGCCTTGGGTAAGACTTTAAAGGGTTTTAAAGAAGAGATGAATAATCCGGAAACAGAGAAAGAAGCACCAGAAGAAGAAGTAAAAACTAAAGATTAAACCTGTTTTGAAAATAGCAGGTGAGATGGATTTTCATCCTTGTTTGCGAGGGTAGTTCGTGCAGGTTTGTTGCAAAAATACTTGGGGCGGGCAGGATGCCCACCCCACAAGATCGGAAACATTCTTGTGCTGTGGGGGTGGGGGGCAATACTACCCACCCCACAAGATCGGAAACATTCTTGGTAATTTAATTTCCAATAAACCATCATCACCGACGTGGGTTTGCAGTTTAATACTTTGCATCCTCTTTATCCTCGATTAGTTGTAGGCTGTGCATTATCTACCTTAAATCAAATCCGCCTAGACAACCCGTCTTATCTTCTTTTTGGCGTTCTTGGCGTCTAGCCTACGGATTAACCTATCGTTTCTATTATCGATAACGCAGAATTCAACTACAAAGAATTGACCCAAAAAACAAAATAGGGGAGGCTATTACCTCCCCTATTCTGCAAGTCTTTAAATCGCTTAAACCTGATTAGCCAGGGAAGATTTTACGCTGTTGGTAGCTTCCGCCCCATTGACTTGCTGTACTTGTTCGGGGATAGGGCGACGCGCTTCAATTAATTGAATCGCGCGCGATACAGTTTCGGGCAAAATCACCACCAAACTACTGGGAGTGGCGCTATCTAAAGCTGTATTAATCGCGGTTGTTTCATCGAGAATCGATTCGTAGCGACAATCTGGCTTCGCTTGCTGAATCCCTTGGACGATTAACCCAGCTGCTGCACCGCGATCGCGTCCTCTGGTATCATCATCTTCCTTGACAATAATTCGGTCGAAAATATTCGCCGAAAGTTTACCCAACGTTACAAAGTCTTCATCTCTGCGATCGCCCGGTCCCCCGACGACGCCTATCCTTTCCCCAGGCCAATTCCTGATAAAATTGCCCAAAGCCTCGTAACTCGCCGGATTGTGGGCATAATCCACCAAAGCGTGATAGCTGCCTAAATTAAACAAATTCATCCGTCCGGGTGTTTGGCTAGCAGAAGCGCGGAACGTTGTCAAGCCCCTGCGGATATAATCTATTCCCAGCCCTTGAACAAACGCCGCCAAGGAAGCCGCCAAGGCATTGGCAATCATAAACGGCGCTTTGCCGCCCATTGTCAGGGGTACGTTAATCGCTTGTTCGATTCGCAGCGTCCAATCCCCTTTTAATATCGACAAATAGCCGTTTTCATACACCGCTGCGACGCCGCTTTGCTGGGTATGGGCTTTGACGATTTCATTTTCTGGGTTCATGGAAAAGTAAGCGATTTGTGCCTTTGTCCGCTTTGCCATTGCCACGACTAAGGGGTCATCGGCGTTGAGGACGGCGTAGCCTTTGGGTAAAACGGCTTCCGCTACCACACTCTTGAGATTGGCTAATTGATCCAAGGTATCGATATCGCCGATTCCCAGGTGATCCGCCGCCACGTTCAACACTACTCCCACATCCGAGGCATCAAATCCTAAACCAGAACGCAGGATACCGCCCCGCGCCGCTTCCAGGACTGCTACTTCTACCGTGGGGTCGTGCAGTAGCATTTGGGCGCTTTGGGGGCCTGTATTATCGCCTTTTTCGATTAAATAATCGCCGATATAAGTGCCGTCGGTGGTGGTGTAGCCAACGGTTAACCCGGTTTGCTTGTAGATGTGCGCCAGCAGTCGGGTGGTAGTGGTTTTACCGTTTGTCCCGGTTACCGCCAAAATGGGAATGCGGCTGGGAGTGCCGGGAGGGAACAGCATATCCAAAACTGGGGCGGCGACGTTGCGCGGTAGCCCTTCGCTGGGACATACGTGCATCCGGAATCCAGGGGCGGCGTTGACTTCAACGATGACGCCTCCGGTTTCGCGCAAAGGTTGGCTAATATCTGACGTCACCACATCAATGCCTGCGATATCCAACCCGATGATTTTGGCAACCCGTTGGGCAATCCAAATATTTTCTGGATGGATATCGTCGGTGCGGTCTACGGCGATGCCTCCGGTACTGAGGTTCGCCGTAGCTTTCAAGTAACAAATTTCACCCGAATCTAGCACCGTATCGAGGTTATATCCTTGTTCTTTTAATAGATCCCAGGAAGTGCGGTCGAGTTCGATTTTTGTCAGGACGTTTTCGTGTCCCGTGCCGCGTCGGGGGTCGCGATTGGTTTCTTCGATTAATTCTGATATGGTTAATTTGCCATTGCCGACGACGTGGGCGGGCACTCGTTCCGCGACGGCGACGACTTTGCCGTTGACGACTAAAACTCGGTGGTCGCGTCCGGTGTAGTAGCGTTCGACAATCACGCCTTTAGATTCGCCTTTAGCGGCGTCGTAGGCGACTTCTGCTTGTTCCCAAGATTTGATATTGAGGGTGATGCCCTTGCCGTGGTGACCGTCGAGGGGTTTGATTACTATTGGGTAGCCGCCGATATCGGCGATCGCATCCGCCAAATCATCCAGGTAATATACCACCGTACCGCGCGGTACTGGCACTCCGCCATCGCGCAAAACTTGTTTCGTGCTTTCTTTATCGCAAGCCAGCTCGACGCCCAAAATCCCGGTATACTCGCTCAAAGTAGCCTGGATGCGCTTGCTGTAAATTCCATAGCCAAATTGCACCAAGGCGCGGGCGTTTAAATAGCGCCAGGGAATTCCCCGGGCTTCTGCTTCTTTAACAATAGTTTCTGTCGAAGGCCCCAAGGCTGAATCGGAACACATTTCCTTGAGGTCTTGCAAATCTTGGGCTAATTCTGACTCAGCATAGCTGCCAGTATCGACGATACTCTGGCACAAACGCACCGCCGCCCTAGCTGCATAGCGCCCTGCTTGTTCGTCTAGGTACTCGATGACCACTTGGTAAATGCCTGACGTAGCGGTTTCCCGCGTCCGTCCAAAGCCCACATCCATACCTGCAAGGGTTTGCAGTTCTAGGGCGACATGTTCGACAATGTGACCCATGTAAGTTCCCTCCCGCACGCGCTGAAGGAAACCGCCCCGACACCCAGGGGCGCAGAAATGCTCTTCCAAAGAGGGTAGCACCCGCAGCAAGCCTTCATAAAAGCCGGGAATGAGATCTGATGGCTTGTCTGCCAGATCCTCCAAATCAAGACGCATGACGACCAGTTTGTGGCGTCGAATACTCCAATAGTTCGGCCCGCGTAACGTCTGGATTTTGAGAATTTTCATAGTTATAGTCCGGGGATCTGTTGGCGACAAGGAAGGATTGAGAAGAACCCTATATATTTACACCTGTAATCGTTATAAAACTGTTCTCTACGAACAGTTTTGCAGCCAAATTGGGTGTAAAAGCGCAAGACCAAGGGCAGCGCATAGCAAAAATATGCAAACAAGAAAACCATAGAAGGCACAAGCAATCGTTCAAAAGCCTCCTATGTTATCTCATATATAGGTATCGATGATAACAATCTGCGTCAGCCTGTAGGAATAATTGCACGCTGGTGCAGGTTGTAGCGCTGACCATAGCTGAGAATATGTACTCGTAAATTGTGAATGCTAATCGGGTCGGTAGCACCGATATATGGCTGATTGGTGTATGACACTTCTGCCGGATCGACGATAGTTACCGTCCCTTTGCCCACCACTTGCAGGATACCATCTTGCTCGAACAAGGCACAGGTATCTTCATCGATGCCGATACCCAGGCGATCGGGATGGGCAGCGATCGCGCTCATCAATCTCGCCATCCGGTTGCGGTTGTGAAAGTGCTGATCCACCACCACTTCTGGTATAATACCAAGCCCCGTTGCCATATCGACTAAAGAACGATTGGGACATTCGCCGCTACCGCCCCCGGCGATCATATGGTGACCCATGACCGCCGCTCCGGCGCTGGTTCCCGCCAGCGTAATTTGACCCATCTGGACGCGCAGGCGCAATTTTTCCATCAACGCCGTATCCGCCAGCAGTCCGCACAGCCGCAGTTGATCGCCCCCGGTGAGGAATACCCCCGTACACACTTCCAGGTATTCGTGGATTGCCGGATCTTCGCACTGATCGCGATCGCGTATATCCAACACCTCTATTCGCTTAGCACCCATCTCGTTAAAGATGCCGCGATACCGTTCGCCAATAATCGCGGGTTCTCGACTCGCCGATGGTATAATGGCGATTTGAGCATCAGTCGATCCGGCACGGTAAAAAAAAGTGTGCAAGATCTCCCGTCCGTGAACTTTATCTTCAGCACCGCCAATCACCATGATGGCGGTTTTGGTCGATTGGGGTTTCCTGGTTTCCAAGGCTTGCAATTCTAATTGTTGCATCGTGTTGCTTCTCTCTCCTGGCGGTGAAGGCGGGTTGGCTAACCCCCTTACAAGCGGGGCTGGGTTTTGGCTTATGAGCGTGACGGTTAACACATAATCTTAGCTTATTAGATAAATCATTAAGCAATTATTAAAAACTTTTCCATCTTTCTCAGGGCATAATCTTTACCCAGGGAACAGCACCAAATTTGGCGCAAGGCTAATTATACGCTTCCACACATCCTTGTTAACATCAGGAATGTTTAAGTCTTTCTCAAGATTTGCCTAGTTAATTTCAATTTAAAGCCCGTGCGATTTGATGTTATTACCCTATTTCCAGATTTCTTCGCATCTCCCCTGAGTTCGGGGTTGCTCCGAAAGGCGCTAGAAAAACAGATAGCGCAAGTTAATCTAGTCAATCCCCGAGATTTCGCTACAGATAAGCATCGCCGCGTGGATGACGAACCCTACGGCGGCGGCGTCGGAATGCTGATGAAACCAGAACCGATTTTTGCAGCGATCGAGTCGTTACCCGTCTTACCCAAACGCGATGTTATCCTGATGACACCGCAAGGTCAAACACTGAATCAAGGTTTACTCAAAGAATTCGCCACCGATTACGACCAATTGGTTGTAATATGCGGACATTACGAAGGCGTGGACGAGCGAGTGCTTGATTTAGTCACCCGCGAGGTATCTTTAGGCGATTTTGTCCTCACTTGCGGCGAAATTCCGGCACTAGCGCTGATTAACGGCGTTGTCAGATTGCGTCCCGGTACGGTAGGGAAGGAAGAATCCCTCAAAGCAGAGAGTTTTGAGGCGACACTGCTGGACTATCCTCAGTACACCCGTCCCCCAGAGTTTCGCGGGTTACGAGTTCCCGATGTTTTACTATCGGGAAACCACGGCGAGATTGCCCGCTGGCGATTCCAGCAGCAAATCGAACGAACAAAAGCAAGGCGTCCCGATTTGTATGAAAAATGGTTGCGCGAGACAGGCGGCGAGTAAAAAGAATCCCGGTTTGCTAAAAGCCCCCAGGCTAAAGCCTGGGGCTAGACAAACAAAGCCCGCCTACGCGGGCTGAAATCAAATGCAGCCGCCCCCAGCCCCCAGGCTAAAGCCTGGGGCTAGACAAACAAAGCCCGCCTACGCGGGCTGAAATCAAATGCAGCCCGCGCAGGCGGGCTTTGTTTGTGTAGCGGCACCCTTAAGGGTGCCGGATTTGGGTGAGATTGTTGTTAACTTTTTTGCCAGATTTGGGTAATTGAATGGCTCCAGGGGGAAGAATAAAGAAGAAAATCATTACAGAGTCGCCAAATAATCCCCATGAAACCCAAGTCAAAGTTACAGCTTTTATGTGCTGCCGCTGTTTCGTTTCTCTTGGTTAACGCGGTAGATATTCAATTAACGCCAACAAGCAATCAACTAAAGCTAAACATCGGTACTGAAGCGCAAGCGAGACGGGGAGGAGGGCGTAGCGGCGGCGGTTCCTTTAGATCTGCACCTTCCCGTTCGAGGAGTTCTCCCAGTCGCAGCAGTGGTTCGGATTCCAATTATGGTGGTGGGGGTTACTCATCCGGAGGGACGACTATCTACGTCGGGCCAAGATATAGCTATGGTGGCTATTATTATTCCCCGATTTCTCTGATTGTTTTGGTCATCATTTTAGCAATTCTCGTGGCTGCGATCGCTTACGCCATTTCCATATCTAAAAAGCAAGCCATCAGTAGCAGTTCAACAGAAACTTATGCCAGTACAGGCAACCGCGAACTTGATAACAATATCGTCACCATCAGTAAAATCCAAGTCGGATTGCTGGCGCAAGCGCGTTCGATTCAAACTCAACTTTCACAATTGAGTTTAAATATCGATACCGACACTCCAGAAGGCTTATCGGAATTATTGCAAGAATCGGCTTTAGCACTGTTAAGAATGCCAGAAAACTGGACTCACGTATCGGCAACTTCTAAAACCGTCCGCAGTCGCGACGAAGCCGAGGCAATTTTTAACCAGTTTTCGATTGAAGAACGGGGTAAATTTAGCGGCGAAACTCTAACAAATGTCAATGGTAAAGTGCGTCAGATGCAGGCCGATTCCAATTCAGATAGCGAACCAGGTTCTTATATAGTGGTGACGCTGTTAATTGGCACCGAAGACGATCGCCCTCTGTTTGGAAATGTTTATTCAACCAATGAATTAAAGCAAGCACTAGAGAGAATTGCTTCTACTCCTCCGGAATACTTGTCTAAGTTTGAATTGCTGTGGACTCCTCAAGTAGAAACCGAAAGTTTAACTTACGACGAAATGTTGAGCGAGTATGCGGGTTTGATGCAAATTGCTTAATTGGTAATTGGTAATCGGTAATTGGTTGTTGGTTTGGATATTGTAGGGTGTGTTAACGAAGTGTAACGCACCATCTTCTTTGCAATTAAGTAGGGTGCGTTAACGAAGTGTAACGCACCATCTGCGACTTATAGCGGCTTGCAACCCTTGTGAGGTACACCTTCGTTTGTGTAGCGGCACCCTTAAGGGTGCCGCTACACAAACGAAGCAAAAATGCTGTACCTCATACGGCTGCAATCCGCTGTATTAAAGGAAAAAGACCGCTCCGATGGAGAGCGATCGCTCGTAAAATACTGAAGGGCAAGATTCAGGATTTTACAAGCACTATGTCTCTCAGAATAGGCAACGGTTACGACATTCACAGATTGGTTACGGGGCGTCCTTTAATTTTAGGCGGGGTGAACATTCCCCACGAAATGGGACTTTTGGGACATAGCGACGCCGATGTTTTAACTCACGCCATCATGGATGCAATGCTGGGGGCGTTGAGTTTGGGGGATATCGGACATTATTTTCCGCCAACCGATCCAAAATGGGCGGGGGCGGATAGCCTGGAGTTGTTAAAGCAAGTATACGGGTTAGTGCAAGAGAAAGGTTGGCGAGTGAGCAATATTGATTCCGTCGTGGTGGCGGAACGTCCGAAGCTGAAACCGCATATTGGGGAGATGCGATCGCGCCTCGCCAGCGTTTTAAACTTAGAACCAGACCAAATCGGCGTTAAAGCCACCACCAACGAAAAATTAGACGCAGTTGGACAAGAAGAAGGCATTGCTGCTTATGCTGTCGCTTTATTAGTTGCTGCTGAATAACTCTTACCAACCCTATCGAGTCAATCATTTAAAAATGGCTAAGATAGGGTTGAACGAGAAAAGCATCGGGTCTGAGTTTTTCAACTTGCTAGGAGAATTAGAAAAATGGAAGTTGCACAAGCTACATTTGAAACTCATGCTGATATTCTTATTAAAGATGTTGATGAACAGATAGTTCTATTAGTTAAAGTACAAGCAAATAAAGCAGAATATAAAAGCGTTCAACAGTTTATAGAAACTTGGCAAACTTTAAAAGTTTTAATTCCTTTTGCGATGTTTGTCGATTTAAGAAAAACTTTGATATACAAACGCCAAGATATAGATTGGAAAGGTGACTTGAGCAAAGCATTAACAACGGTTGATGTAGAACCTGTTGGCTCGTTCGATACTATCGATATTCTTCGGTTTTACGAAAAAGATTTCGCAGATAAAACGATTTTAAAACCTTATTTAACGACCCTAGTTGATGCGTGGATAGGAGATCTAGCTTATCAATGGAAATTAGAAAACCCGCCAGCCTCAGAGCAATTAAAGGAAATAGGTTTAGTGCAAAGATTAAAAGGTACAACAACCCACGAAGATGTAGATATAGAGAATATATTATGGCGATCGTTAAACTTATTAAACCAAGAAATATTAGGCAGAATTCAGCAAGAAGTAGATGTTCTGTATTCGTATAGTTATGAATTGGCTGTTGGAAGCAAGAGCGAACCAGTTTATAAACAACTTGTGCTTCTAAGCCAAGCTATAAAGATCCAAGCTATTTTAAATCAACTTAGTTCGCGCAATTATTTAAGCCATTATCTAGACTCATAGTAGCCTAGCAAAGGAAAATAATAACAGTTCAATCCGTTGAACTGAAAGATCGCCATTAAAGCACTTGGAGCTAGTTAGTGATTCTTTACATCGAGACTAATTTTCTGCTCAGTATAGCTAAAGGACAAGACCCAGACGCAAATACATTGTTAGAGAGTACATCGCAATCTTTCTCTATAGCAATACCAGGAATTTGTTATGTAGAAGCGCTCTCAACATGGGAAACTGAGAAGAAGTACAGCCAGAAATTCCAGTCAGATCTGAAAATCCAAATCAATGAGGTAAGTCGAAATCTCGCTTCACCGCAAGTTGATTCTCTACTTTCCCACTTACGAAATTCACAGATCGAGCATAAGGCTCTAACCAATGATATCGAAGTGCGACTCAAAATGGCTATTGTAAGCACTCTCGAACGCGCCAATATAATTAAATTAAATCAAGATATTATTCAAGAAATTTCAGAAAATTTTTTGCATAACCCACCAAACTTGACAATCAAGAAAGATTTACTGGATAACTTAATTTTGCTCTGTATACTTAATGATGCAAGGCTGCACCCTACAGAAGTTAAGGTGTTCCTGAGCGCTAATAGCAAAGACTTTGGTAAGCCAGAGGTTCAAGCAGCTTTGCGGGATGCTGGCATCAACAACTATTTTAGCAGTACTCAAAATTTTTTGGGTTGGCTGCGATCGCAGTAAAAATTATGCTACAGAACAAACAAGAAGAAACAGGACTGACTTATATCTGCTTGTCAATCCTGCTATTTAACTCAAGCTGCTAGTTATCTAATGCAATGCATAGTAAATAATCGCTATTAGCGGTAAAATTCTTGATTACCAATTAGCAATTAGCAATTAGCAACTTGCGTTATTTATTCTTTCCTTTCAACGTTTAAACCGATTGCCTTTCAGGCTGAGTTTGGCTGGCAGGTTGCCCATTTCCCTGAGTTTGTCCTTGCTCAGTTTGTCCTCCCAGACTAATTCTGACTACTTTGTTCTTTTCTTCCTCAGCTTTAGGCATCGTCAGGCATAAAACGCCGTTTTTAAATTCAGCTTGTACCTTGTCGTTTTGAATTCTTCCTGGCAAGGGAATGATGCGTTGGAATCTGCCGTAGCGGAATTCTGAACGACTCATGCCTTTTTCGTTGCTCTTGATTTCAGATTTACGCTCGCCGCTGATAGCTACCGCTTCGGCGGTAACTTTGATATCAAGATCGTTGGCTTCTATGCCAGGAAGTTCCATTTTGAGCGTAATTTGATCGCCGGTTTCGTGCATTTCCGCAGCGGGGATAAAAGAAGTTCCAGCAACCATCATGTCTGTGCGATCGCTCTCACCAGGAACCGTCATCATCCGGTCAAACAGGCGATTCATCTCCCGTTGCAGGCTTTCCATTTCTCGGAAAGGTTCCCAACGAATTAATGCCATATTTTCCACCTCCAATTCTTCAGTAAAACCAAGAGGTTTAAAACTTTTTATCTCAGCATTTTTAGGATATTTAAGGCAAAAAATTGGCTCATCTATCAATTGGCTGATATTATTGTTACAGCGATCGGTCGCCAGGAATACAAAACCGTTGGTTGCAATGCTTACGCAACTGCTCGCTGGCGCTAATAATTGCAGCCTCAGCGGGGATTTCCTGGGTTGGCTACAATCGCAGTAAATGTCGGTACAGAAAAATTTATGAAAATAGTAACTATTGTTGGCAAAAGTTGGCGGCGTTGGATGGCGGTGATGCTGGCGGGAGTGTGCGCTGTTACTCTCACCAGTTGCAACCCATCCCAATTTAAAGCAGAAGCTGCTAAAGTACCCCAAATTGTTGTTGCATCTCTCAGCGAACCTTCTACTTTTAACTACGCACTCAATGAATCTGCCTATAGCGTTTTTGGCTTTATCTACGATGGTTTATTTACCGAAAATCCCTTTACCTCCAAACTCGAACCAAATTTAGCCGAATCTTGGGAAGTTTCAGAAGATAAAAAGCGCATAGTTGTTACCCTGCGTCAAGGGCTAAAGTGGTCAGATGGTCAGCCAATGACTGCTGATGATGTGATTTTTACTTACAACGAAATTTACTTTAATACCAAAATTCCCACTTCGGTTAGAGATGTTTTAGCAATTGGTGAAAGCGGTGCTTTACCCAGCGTCAAAAAAATAGACAACCGCCGCATTGAATTTACCGTACCAGAACCTTTTGCGCCTTTTTTGAGGTATGTAGGGGGCGTTCCGATTATGCCAGCCCATGCGCTAAAAGACGCCGTTCGCACGCTAGATTCTAATGGCAATCCCAACTTTCTGACAACTTGGGGAACTGGAAGCGATCCGACAGAAGTTGTCGGCAATGGCTACTATGTAATGGAAAGCTACGTACCCAGTCAGCGAGTCATATTCCGTCGCAATCCATATTATTGGCGCAAGGATGCTCAAGGCAATCCTCAACCTTATATCGAACGAGTTGTTTCGCAAACTATTGAATCGACGGATAACCAGTTAGTCAGTTTTAGGTCGGGACAGTTGGATAATTTAGAAGTAGCGCCAGAGGCTTTTCAGTTATTGAAGCGCGAGGAAAAAAGAGCGGGGTTTAAAATCTATAATGGTGGGCCAGATACGGGTACAACTTTTATTGCTTTCAATTTGAATAAAGCCAAGAATGCTAAAGGACAGCCTTTAGTAGATCCCATCAAGTCTCGCTGGTTTAATACCAAAGAATTCAGACAAGCAATTGCTTATGCAATTGACCGCGAAACGATGAAAATAAATGTATTTCGGGGATTGGGAGAACTGCAAAATTCGTTTGTTTACGTCAAAACACCTTTCTTCCTGCCGCCAGAAAAAGGGTTAAGAGTATACAATTACGACCAGGAGAAATCAAAGCAATTGCTATTACAAGCCGGATTCAAATATAATTCGGAAAATCAGCTAGTAGATAAAGATGGCAACCCAGTCCGATTTACCCTGTTAACGAATTCCGAAAGAAAAACTAGGGGCGATATGGTTGCCCAAATTAAGCGCGATCTGGCGAAGATTGGGATTCAAGTCGATTTGCAAATTCTCAGCTTCAATGCTTATCTACAGAAACTGAAAGAAACCCAAGATTGGGATTGTTATCTGGGCGGATTTGCTGGAGGAGGAATCGATCCTCACAGTGCTAGCAATATTTGGTCAGTTAACGGATCTTCTCACGCATTTAATCAGGGGCCACAACCGGGTTCTCAGAAGTTAATTGGCTGGGAAGTGTCCGATTGGGAAAAGGAAATTGACCGGCTTTATAAGCAAGGGGCGCAAGAATTAGATGAGAAAAAACGGATAGAAATTTATCATCAATATCAGCGCATCGCTTCCGAACAGTTACCGTTTATACACCTGGTGGAACGGTTGGACTTGCAGGCGGTGAGCGATCGCATTCAAGGCGTCAGATACTCCGCCCTCGGCGGCCCATTCTGGAACCTGTATGAACTAAAGGTAACGAAATAGAATTGGTAATTGGTAATTGGTAATGGGTAATTGGTAATGGGAAACACCTATTACCCATGAGGGTACAATAATTGGTGAAAAGTTTATATGGCTGAAACTTAAAAATTAATTACTCATCTCTCAAGAGTTGTTCCAGCAGGCGAGGCGCAACCCAAAAGCCAACTGCTCGCAAGCGTTCAAAAGTGGTAGCCAAATCTAGCAAGTCAGAGTTTGCAGCATCTTTTAAAATGCCCAAGAGTCCGATGATTTTCAAACCACGTTCCGTAGCTATCCGCCTTGCTGCTTTATCGTCCAAAATGACCAATTCAGCTGTCAATTGCTCGGCTAGTAAAATCGCTTCTCGCTCACCAGAGTCAAGTTTTTCCAATCCTGAAATTGAGGAGGTGTCAACTGTTTGAATGTGAAGCCAGCTAGGAGGTTGGGCGATCCAGTTTCGGATGACAGATGGCGATTCGGGAGAGTTTAACTCATCAGATACAGCTTGGGGAATAACGACTACACTATACAATTCCCGCAATACGTCAATCTGGTCGATTAGCAGCAAGTAGCACAGGGGTGAAGTATCAGAGACAATAATCATTTGGCTCTGAACTCTTTAAGGGTTTGCAGATCTTGTTCTAGTTCAGCTTCGTCGTAGTTGAGGTAAACCCCCATTTTCTTTAAGAATGCGTCGGTTTCTAAACGAGTTGGTAACTGAAGTATTCGGCGTACTTCAGCAGTACTAATCTCACCACAGCGGTAGGCGTCAACCACAACCATTTCCAGTAGTCTACGAGAAAGGCTTCCCCACGCCAGATCTAACCGTTGGGCAATTTCATCAGGAATTTCAATTGTGATTTGCATGAAGCATCGCAAGTGAAGTTACGAACCATTTCTATGGTAAGCGATCGCACACTCTCCTAAAGTGACAAAATAAAGGAATGTCTCAACCTCAAGCCCTCCAATCTATCCTAGAAGCTGTTGCCGCTGGTAAAGTTACCCCAGATGTGGCATTAGAAAAGCTCAAGCATTTCGCCATTGAACCCGTCGGCGATTTTGCCAAAATTGACAATCACCGCGCCTTGCGTACCGGATTCCCAGAAACAATTTGGGGGCCCGGTAAAACACCCGATCAAATTGCTCAAATTTTCCAAACGATGCGCCAGCATCATCCGGTAGTAATGGCAACCCGAATTGAACCGGATGTCTATGCCCAAGTTCAAGAAAAATTACCCCAACTCTACTACTACCCCACTGCCCGGATTTGCGCTACCGTCCCCGCTGCTTTAGAACCTCAGTATCCAGGCAATATCAGTATTCTCTCGGCGGGGACTGCGGATTTGCCCGTCGCCGAAGAAGCGGCGGTAACGGCAGAGTTATCCGGTTTTCGGGTACAGCGCCTCTGGGATGTGGGAGTTGCTGGAATTCACCGCTTGCTGGCAAACCGCCACGCGATCGCCTCTGCCAACGTCTTAATCGTCGTCGCCGGGATGGAAGGCGCTCTACCCAGCGTCGTTGCCGGTTTGGCAGATTGCCCCGTAATTGCGGTTCCCACCAGTATCGGTTACGGTGCCAGTTTCGGCGGCCTCGCCCCCCTCTTGACAATGCTCAACTCTTGTGCAACAGGAATAGGTGTGGTAAATATTGATAATGGTTTTGGTGCGGCTATTTTAGCTGGGCAAATTTTACGGACGGCGCAGAAATTATCTAAAAATTTATGAAAAATTGGTTCAACAGTTGACAGTTGACAGTTGACACTGCAATCGGCTGTAAGTAATTCAGATGCTTTATGCGTCTATATCAAAATGCGAGTTTCTTTAATTCTGTTAATCCTTGGAATACTAGAATTAATTTTGAAAATATTTCGCTGCGCTTTGGGTGAGTATTATTCGTTATTTTGGATACACCTAATATTTATCATTGCGTTATTTTACTGGCCTCAATACGTTTCGGGCAGGCTTCCTCCACAAACAGGTTTATTTTCAGCGGAATTTCGGTTATTTTTAAGCGCTTTGATGAAAGCAGCGTATTATTTATTATTTGTCTCTGTTATTTTCGTTGTAATATTATTCATCTTCCGTAAAGCAATAACCGACTCGATGTTATTTTTGCCGTTGTTGTTGTTCTGGCCTATTTATGTTTTTGAGCAAACAAAGCCGAATTTCAAACCGGCTATTTTGCCATTTACTATCAGCATGGTAACGATGGTAGCGCTTCAGTTTACCAATCCTGCCAATCCAAAGTTAGAAACATTTAATGCTTATTTAAAAGACTTTGAAGCGGTCGTGACAATGGTTAAAAATGGAGAAATAAAACCTGACCAGGTGGGGGAATCAGAAACAGAACTTCCTTGCCAATATCGTCATCTTGTTGGCTGTCCGAATCGCAAAATTGGCATTGAAAGATCGGGTAATGCGAAGGTAATTTATTTTTGTAATGAACTGAAAAACTGGGGAAGGGGAAGAAAAGAATTTATTTACAGAGCCGATGGAAAAGATATATCTGTAAAATCAGCGGAGAATGGTAATTTAGAAATTCGTAAGTTAAGAGATAAGTGGTTTTGGAAAGTTGAATCGTTTTAGATCGCTAGTGATAACCATTTGGGATAAGCGTAGGAATCTTGAAGTTGGAAGTAGGAACCGGAATAGGTTTGAAAAACTAAATTGGCGGCGGATTGAAGATTGTTCCTTAAATTGGCTGCTTCACCATAAGCTTCAAAAGCGAAACTCCACCAAGAATTGCCTTGAATAGTTAACCGGGTAATTTCGACGTTACAGTTTGGGTATTGGCGGAGCGATCGCACTTTCAAAACACCCACCCAATTAGCTTTCGACTCTACATCTACTGTGACTAAACTTTCCACATTATTGTCTTTACAAATCCACTTCACCCATTTTTCGGCCTTACCCTCTACATTACCTCCAAAGCCCAGCACGCCTAATTCAGCTTTGCGCCATTTAATTTCCAATCGTTCTTGCCGCAGTTTAATCCCTAAAGTTTCGCATTCCGGCAGTAGCAAATAAAAATCTTCCCGTTCTTCAGGCGCCTCGGGGGGCACGCCCAGCGCCTGCGAATTAAACCAATCTTCAATTTCAGGCGGTAGCGTGCCCGGGTAAAACCAGCGTAACTCGATGCTTGTTAACATAGCAGATTTCGCTCAATCCAAAATAGACACAAGAAATGGGACAATAGAACGAACGGCTGGGTTGATTGAGGTAACCTAGATAACGGTGCTACTCGATTCCAGCATGGCGCTTAAGAGGACATTATAAATGTTGAAACGGATTGCGGCGGTTCTGCTAGTTGTATTATTAGCTGTAAGTTTGGTTAGTTGCAGCATTTCACCGACCAGCGGCTTGAAAAGCTATGTCGATAGTATCAAAGGTTACCAGTTCCTCTATCCTAACGGTTGGTTGCAAGTTAAAGTATCAAATGGCCCGGAAGTGGTATTCCACGATTTGATCGAGAGTACCGAAAACGTCAGTTTGGTAGTTAGTCCAGTACCGGGCAGTAAAACTTTAGCTGATTTGGGAACGCCAGGGGAAGTAGGATATAACTTGTCGAAGAGTGCGATCGCTCCTCCCGAATCGGGCCGCACCGCCGAATTGGTAAACGCCGAAATGCGGGAATTTCGCGATAAAACTTATTATCTTTTAGAATACGCCGTCAAACTCCCGAACCAGCAAGAACGTCACAACTTAGCCAGCGTCGTCGTCAATCGCGGTAAACTGTATACCTTCAACGCTTCTACCACCGAACAGCGTTGGGAAAAAGCCAAACAACAGTTGGAAACCGTGGTTAGCTCTTTCTCGGTTTATTAATTATTGGTAATGGGTAATTGGTAATTGGTAATGGGTAATTGGTAATTGGTAATTGGAAAGATTAACCGATGCAAATTAACTCACTCGCCCACCTGCCCACTTGCCCACTTGCCCACCTGCTTTTAATCTACCTATGGAATTTGTACTTGCTTCCGCTTCTCCGGCGCGGCGAAAATTGCTGCAAAATGCCGGGATCGAACCGATTGTCCGCCAAAGCGATTTTGATGAGTCTCAAGTTCAGTTAACCAACCCTGCCGAATTGGTGCAAATTTTAGCTCAACGTAAGGCGGAAACTGTAGCATCTCAGTTTCCTGATGCCTTAGTATTGGGTTGCGATTCGGTGTTGTCGGTGAATGGGGAAATTCACGGCAAACCCGCCGATGTTGCAGAAGCGATCGCGCGCTGGCAAATTATGCGCGGCAATGTGGGCGCTCTGTATACGGGACATGCCTTAATTGATACCAAACAAGGCAAAACTTTGGTGCAGCTACAGGTGACGCGAGTTTATTTTGCCGATGTCAGCTCGAGCCAAATTGCCGCCTACGTTGCTACCGGCGAACCCCTCAAATGTGCCGGATGTTTTGCCCTCGAAGGTAGGGGCGGTTTATTTGTCGAAAAACTCGAAGGTTGTCACTCAAATGTGATTGGTTTGAGCTTGCCTTTGCTGCGTAGAATGCTAGGGGAATTGGGATACGATGTTACCGATTTCTGGCAGTTAGCAGAAAGTTAACATTTCACCTGTTAATTACTCCAACGACCGAGATTTTACCAGCTCAAACCCTGCCACCAACCGCCACAGCCAGTTGTAGTTGAGTTAAATTAGCTCTTTCTCTCAATCAAAAAAATTATCCCTTCTCACATCTTGCACTGAGCCAACAGAAATAAATTTCAGATCGCAAAGCAGGCAACCCGTTGAAACGGGTTAAAACCTTGATTGTAGCTAGCTTTAGCTAACTTAAGCTTTCAGCCCTAAATTTATTTGGAGGCTGTTTATCGGGTAGGTGCAAGATGTGAGCCTTCTTTCCCTATTCCCTAGCCCCTAACCCCTAACCCCTAGCCCCCAGTCCCCAGCTATAAGTTCCGATTAAGCGATCGATTGCTCCTCTCTATGGGAACCATAAATTTTTCAATCAAGTGTAAAAATTGGCATCACTTCACCCGTACAATGGGGGATAAAGCATCGCAATCGTTGAGGAAGCCTCCATGCCAATGGCAGTTGGCGTTATTGAAACGCTCGGTTTTCCTGCCGTATTAGCCGCCGCTGATGCGATGGTGAAAGCGGGGAGAGTTACCCTAGTTTATTTTGGTCAAGCAGAAAGCGCCCGCCTTTTAGTCGCCATTCGAGGCGTTGTCTCGGAAGTCAACGTGGCAATGGAAGCTGGTATACAAGCTGGGGAAAAAGCTTACGGTGGAGAAGTGGTTACCCACTACATCGTTCCCAATCCCCCAGAAAATATCGTAGCGATTCTGCCAATCGACTATACCAAAGCCAGCGAACCTTTCCGGTAATCAAACGAGATTGCCAAAAGGCTTGCATTGGCAGTGAAAACCCCTAAAATTAATGCGCGGCGACGCAGATATTAATCAAGTCAGGAGATTAGCAATGGGACAGCAAGCAGTCGGTGCCCTAGAAACAAAAGGGTTTCCGGGGATTTTAGCAGCAGCCGACGCAATGGTTAAAGCAGGCCGCGTCACTCTCGTCGGCTACCTTAGAGTTGGAAGCGCCCGCTTTTCAGTAATTATTCGCGGCGATGTTTCCGAAGTCAAAGCTGCAATGGATGCCGGTATTGCAGCCGTAGAAAATGTTTATGGCGGTGCCCTAGAATCTTGGGTAATTATTCCTCGGCCTGATGAAAACGTGGTGGCTGTTTTACCAATCGATTTTTCTGCCACCGTTCAACCTTTCCGCGAAGCAGTAGAAGGTTTGAGAATTCCAGGACGCTCTGCCACGTAACACAAGTTACGACATAGGTAATGGGTAATCGGTAATTGATAATTGGATTCATTAGTTGTCAGAGTGGATTTAACTAGATATTCCTTGGTGCCACTTAATTGTTGGTAAAACGCGCCCCTACTCTTGACCATTACCAATTACCAATTACCAGTTCAAATAAACAAAACAAAGGGCAGATATTTCTGCCCTTTTTCAACCCATCAACTTGCTTTTAAGAAACCTATTTTTCCCTAGTCTCTTCCTGTGATTTGTTCCAATGCATTTTCCAGTTGGTCAGCAGGTGTGGTAACGCCTTTGGTATTTTCAGGGCGTTTCATCTTGTCATAATCAGCCGCTCCTTGAATTTCATTCAAACCCGGATGGGTTTCTTCCTGCTGCTTATTGATATCAAAATCCGAGGGCTTTGTACCAGCAACTGCTTCTTGAGACTTGCGTTCAATTTCAGTCAAATTGGCTTCGCCTGAACCAGGGCTGCTCATCATAGCGCCAGCACTGTAAGCAGGCAAAGCATAGGAAATTAACACCAATGCACAGATAGAAGCTGCTAAGAAAAAGCGAACTGGACGCAGCAACGCAGACAGATTTAAGCGAATGAAGCGCATAAAAAACTTCTCCTATTTTTCAAAATCAATCGTTTTTGGTTTTTGCTAGGTGGAACTCAGATTTTATTTTGATTTCCATTACCTATTTCCTCAAATTTTTAACAGCTATGCATCTGTAAGCGGATAGATCTGTTTAACTCACTACGAACAGAGTAAATCAGCCTCCAGACGTATAAACAGGGGTTTGGAGAAATTTTTTAGGCGAGCGATCGCTTACTCTGGGATCAAAAACTCTATATTGGGTACCAGCGGATCAACCACAACCCCCACACCAATAAAACCCCAACGTTTGAGCAGATTCTTTACCTGACTCCCAGGCAGGGACTCGACAGCAAAGCGGTGTGCCACATCCCCACCCCATTTGTTGAGATAGCTGAGTGCCTCGAAATCTTCGCGAAACATCAGCAGGTAACCCCCAGCAGATGGGTTGGAGCCACTTTCTGGGCGGGCAACCAGATAGCTACCATCAGATCGAGAACGAATAATGTAAAAGATTTGGGACAACATAACAACTTTGGGTAATTGGTAATTGGTAATTGGTAATGGGTAATCGGTAATCGGAAACAGTGAAGCAATTTCAAGAAACCGGGCTTCTATGAAAAATCTTCGAGCCAGGAACTAGAGATCCACGCAGGAACTCGGTTTCTAGCATTCTTGTCCCTAAGTCCAGCAGGTAATCGGTAATAGGAAAAGGTGAAGCAATTACCAATTACCAATTACCAATTACCAATTATCTAATTCAAATCTTCCAGGCGAATTCTGGGATCTGCGGCCTTGAGCAGCAAATCTGCGAATAGGTTACCTAAAATTAGCATGATCGCGCCGATCATCAGGCTAGCCATGACTAAATAGAGGTCTTGGTTGATGACAGATTGCCAAGTCAAACGCCCTAATCCAGGCCAATTAAAGAAATTTTCCGTAATAAAAGCACCGCTGAGCAAGCTAGAAAATTCAAATCCCAGTAAGGTAATTAAAGGATTGATCGCATTGCGGAGGGCGTGGACGTAAATGACTTGGTTTTCTGGCAGACCTTTAGCGCGAGCGGTTTGGATATAATCTTGACGTAGAACATCGAGCAATTCCCCGCGCATAATCCGCTGCAATCCAGCAAAACTGGTAATGCTCAAAGCCACCGTAGGTAAAATCATGTGCCAGCCAATGTCTAAAATTTTACCAAAAGGCGATAAATCGGCATGGTCGATGCTAATCATCCCGCCCACGGGAAATAGGGGGGAAGTAGACTGGGCGAAGAATAGGAGCAAAAGCGCCGTGATAAAGCTGGGAAAACCTTGTCCGGCGTAACTGAGTACTTGCAGAATCCGATCCGCTAGACGATTTTGCTTGACTGCGGCGAGAATACCTAAAGGGATAGCGATCGCCCAAGTTACAACCAAAGATGAAATCGCCAGCAGCAGCGTCGCCGGTACTCGCTCCCACAACAAAGACGCCACGGGGCGCTGATAAGCAAAACTCAGCCCAAAATCTCCCCGCGATACAATTCCCCACAACCAGAACCAATATTGCTCAAAAACGGATTTATCTAAACCAAATTGACGCTTGAGTTCTTCCAGTCTTTGGGGCGAAATTTTAGGATTTGATTTGAACGTATCCAAAAAATCCCCAGGCGCCAATTGAATAATCGCAAAACAAAGTACCGAAGCCAAAAACAAAGTTACAACCGCTTGCAACAGCCGCTTCAACACATAAATAGTTGTTTCGCTAGCGATCAGTCCGCCCAGTTGCCTGGGAAAAGAGGAAACTTTAACAGAAGTCATAAATTAATAAATTGGTAATTGGTAATTGGTAATTGGTAATTGGTAATTGTAGATTTGAGATTGCAGATTGCAGATTTAATCTAAAATTACCAATTACCAAAAGAATGGATTGTTAGGCTCCCCGTTTTAACGGGAAAGGAAAATTAATTTTCCGCGTTCGCAATCCGATCTAAGAAACCGGGTTTCTTCGGCGATATTTAGTTTACTAAACGATTTTTCACAGAAACCCGGTTTCTTTGTTCACATCTTGCACCAGAGCCAACAGAAATAAATTTCACAGCGAGGAAGCTAAAACCCGTTAAAACGGGTTAAAACCTTGATTTAACTTAGCTTTAGCTAACTTAAGCTTTCAGATGTGAAATTTATTTCAGGGCTGTTTAT
>ERZ1066132.121-NODE-121-length-35042-cov-41.235259_pt1 | contig 35042 bp, 32 predicted proteins | sample MGYA00382779_ERZ1066132 | MGnify/ENA primary metagenome ERZ1066132 (study PRJEB33369, sample SAMEA5778362) | biofilm metagenome | biome: Industrial cooling water; feature: Water cooling tower basin; material: Biofilm | place: United Arab Emirates | collected...
CAGTGGACAGTGGACAGTGGACAGTGGACAGTGGACAGTGGACAGTGGGCAGTGGACACTGGGCAGTGGGCAGTGGGCAGTTGACAGTTGATAGTGGGCAGGATCTGAAATATCAAATCCCCGTTCAAATTAATTGAACGGGGTTAATGCGGTGCGATCGCATTCTGCAAGCGATCGCTTTTTCCTCAACACCTATAGCCGCAAATCGGGAGGCAATAAAACCTTGTCAATTACGTGGATAACGCCGTTACTGGCACTAATATCTGCCTGGGTAACTCTGGCATTATTCACCGTGACTCGGTTACCGCTAACTTGAACGTTAACCGCACCTTTTTCAACGGTGTTGACTTGTCCAGAGCTTAAATTGCTGGAAAGAACCCGCCCCGGAACCACGTGATAGGTCAAAATCTTCACCAGCGTTTCCCTGTTTTCCGGCTGCAACAATTGTTGCAAAATGCCTGGACGCTGACGCTCTAGTGCCTGAAATGCCGCATCTGTAGGCGCAAAAACGGTAAACGGCCCTTCTCCAGACAAAGTTTCAGCCAATCCAGCTGCTTGCACAGCCCTCGTCAGCGTGCTGAACGAACTATTACCAGACGCTATGGTAACAATATTTTGCGCCTGAGCAGTCTTTGGCTTGGCAGTTTCGGATACCGAAGACTGTTGCGCCCCACTGGAACAGTGATTTTTTACCTGCGCTTCCACTGGAAAGCTGATGAGGACACTCGCCCCCAACACTCCTAAAAAGTGGGGCATCAGTTTCAGCCAACGGGTGGGATTTTGAACAACCATTAAAAACCTCGCTTTCGACAAAAAGGACTGGTTTTCCGGCTTTAATAGGGCAATCGGCTCATAATTCCGACTGCAACGCCTAATAGCTAGTTGCAGCTCATTGAGAGCTGTCTCTTCACCTGAATTTGGCTAGCCTTTACGTATTTTAATATATTTTTACAAAAAGCAATACTGGAGACAAAATAGCGTCATCCCCCCAGGAGCGGAAAAAATCACATTTTCTGGAATTACTGGGCTAATCGGTAGCAAAATGCGAAAATTTGCTTCATAAAACAGTTGTGGATTCTGCACAAATCTTTTAGACCGATTTGCGTTTTATTTTTAACTAAAAAACCTTTAACTTTTTAACGATCGTTTGTACCTTTTGGTTATTCCCTCTGATAGAGGTCAACATTTTAGCCGATTTGTTAATTTAGACGAAGTTGGGTAAAAACGATTGAATAAATAGGAGTGAATACCATGTTAGACATCATTGCTTGGGTTGTTTTAGGACTAATTGCCGGAGCGATCGCTAAAGCCATCTACCCCGGTCATCAAGGTGGCGGTATTTTGGCTACCATCGTTTTGGGTATTTTGGGCGCATTAGTCGGAGGCTGGCTGGGTCGCGTCTTGTTCGGCACAAGTGGAGGGGCTGCAGCGGGAGCCTTGACCATACCTAGCATTCTGTTTGCCGTCCTGGGTGCGATTGTAATAATTTTTATCTGGGGCTTGTTGACCCGCCAAAGCGCCTAATGGTAAAACTGTGGCTGCTCTTGTATCATCTGGTTCAGAAACCCTCAATCAAATCTGGGGGTTTCTTATTTTGTCAGTAACTCAAGTTGATAATTGGTAATTGGTAATTGGTAATTGGTAATGGGATTGATGGGTGGTGGAATCGGATGATTGGCAAAGAAAACCCAACCAAATCCTAAGAGATGCATTAAACTTTAAACGGTGAGCCAGTAAAGGTATTTCAATCAAATTGTGAGGGAACCGCAAATGTTAGAATTATACCAATTTGAATTGTCACAATACTCGGAAAAAGTACGGCTGATTCTCGATTACAAGGGGCTGGCATACCGTAAAATTGAGGTGACGCCAGGAATTGGGCAGTTAGATATTTTCAGAATGTCGGGTCAAAGAAAGGTGCCGGTATTAAAAGACGGTAACGAAGTGATTGCTGATTCGACTGCGATCGCCAAATACCTCGATCGCAAATACCCAGATCGTCCCCTCATCCCCGCCGATCCCCAACTGCGCGGAGTCTGCTTGCTGATGGAAGAATGGGCAGACGAGTCGATCGGGGTCAAAAGCCGTAAAGTACTCTATGGCGCATTGAGTCAAAGCTTGACTCTCCGCACAGCGCTGTTACCCACAACGACACCCGATGTGCTAAAAGTTTTAGTCGGTTCCGTACCCAGCGAATTGGTAAACATTCTAGGTTTTGGCATTGGCATCGGCCCCGATGTCGTACAATCGGCTACCGAAGACATCAAGCAAGATTTAGAAGCCCTGTGCCTGCTATTAATGAATAGACCCTATTTAGTAGCAGATCATCCCACCCTGGCAGATTTCGCCGTTGCTGGATTGAGTATGCTGCTGAAGTTTCCCGAGGGAAATTATCTCGATATTCCAGAAAACCTCAAAGGCAAAGGCATCCCCGGCATCGCCGATAGTATGGCATACGAAACATTTTTCAACTGGCGCGATCGCCTCTACGCCGACTATCGCAAAACCCTCATCCCCAGCAGCACCAGCGCCCCTTCCGCCCCCACTTCAATTCAGATAGATTAAGCAAAGTGCATTAGCGACGCAGGGACAACCAAGACAAGGAAGAAGCGTAAAACTTGTACCAATCTCTTCCTTCCTCTTACCTCTGCGTTCTCTGCGCCTCTGCGGTTAATTAAGTATTCTTCTATTCCAGGGTGGGCAATATCCACCCTACTTGCTTTATCTCCACTTCATATTTAGACGCAAAAACCGGCTGTATTGTAAAACTTTCATAAAGGCAAGCCGTCTTAAAATCCGCATTATATTTTCATAGCTTTTCCTTAACGTAGTTCCACTATGTTTTTATAGTTACCTTCGGTAGTAATACTGACTTCCTCTCCAGTAATTTTATCGAGGGTGTCCCAGGAAAGGAAAAAGGAGAGAAATATCAATGCGAAAACTGCCAAGATTGCTATTTGGTGGCTTGTCAATTGCTTGTGCGCTGGGATTGCAATTATTTGCTAGTTATCAAGCGATCGCAGTCGAATTAGTTGGGCGTGCTGTGTTATCAGCAAATACTTTTGCCCCTGGGTCAACTTCAGGGCAGTTAATTTCTAGCTCTAATGGTATAACAGTTCCCTTTATTAACCAGCAACCCGTACAAGGATTTTCTGCTGTATTACCCGGCCCCAAACCGGGTACTTTTTTAGTCATGTCAGATAACGGTTTTGGCAGTAAGGGAAACTCTCCCGACTTCCTATTGCGTTTCTATGCCGTAGAACCTGATTTTGTCACAGGTCAGGTATTTCCAGTTAATCTTAAAACCGGAGAAAGGCTGGATAGTTTCACCAGCGAAAGCTTTTTTCAACTGAACGATAAAGCAGGAAAAATCAACTTTCCCATTGTCGCCGATCGAGCAGTTTATCCAGGTAGCATCACCGCCACAAATCCCAACGGTATCCCTGTAGATCCAGCGATCAAATCCAGTCGATTACTAACGGGAGGAGACTTGGATTTAGAGTCATTCCGCCGCGTGAGTGACGGGACTTACTGGTTTGGCGATGAATTTGGCCCATTTTTAGTTCACGTTGATGCTAACGGGCAAGTAATTGAGGCGCCAATTGCTTTACCAAACTTTCTCGGTTTGGGTGACAAATCCTTAGTTCAATCTCCGGATAATCCTAACTTAATTGGTACGGCAAACCTGGGAAGTTCGAGAGGATTTGAAGGTATGGCACTCAATACCAGCGGCACTAAACTTTATGCCATGTTGGAAGGGGCGCTAGTGACAGATCCTCAGCGCGATCGCTTGTTAATCAACCAATTCGATTTGGCAACCAAGCAATATACAGGAAAAACTTTTTCCTATCGCTTGGAAAGTCCGAGTTATTTCATCGGCGATTTAACTGCAATCAATGACAACGAGTTCCTAGTCATCGAACGGGACGGTAGACAAGGCGATCCAAATAACTCAGCTTTTACCGATCCGGCTCAATTTAAACGCATCTACAAAATTGACATTAGTAAAGTGGACAGCACCGGATTTGTGCAAAAAGACTTGCTGGTTGATTTGCTCAATATTGCCGACCCCAATGGCATTGGTGGAAATGGCACAGCTAACGGCAGGTTTACCTTCCCCTTCGTCACGATTGAGGACATATTGCCCATTGATAACCAAACTTTACTGGTAATTAATGACAATAACTTTCCCTTTAGTGTCGGTCGCACTCCCGGTCAACCAGACAACAATGAATTTATTCTAGTCAAACTAGATAAACCCTTGGCTCTGGCTAATTCTAACGCCACTTCTGTGCCTGAATCTAGTACCGTAGCCGGTTTAGGTTTGGTGGGTTTGGGAATGCTAGTAGCGTTGAAGCGTCGCCAAAAGCATAACTAAATTAAACAATTTATACCCGATCAATTTTGGAGTGCAGTACCATGTTTTCTTTTGCCAAATTGTCCTTATTAGTGACAGCCGCTTTAACGCTGCTACCCGTAGGTGAAGCAGTAGCGGCAACATTAACAGGTGCCCCACCAATTGTCATCGGGCACCGAGGCGCTAGCGGTTATCTTCCAGAACATACCCTAGCAGCTTATGAGTTAGCAATTGATATGGGTGCTGATTTTATTGAACCCGACTTAGTTTCAACTAAAGACGGCGTTTTAATTGCTCGGCACGAAAACGAAATTTCTACTACCACCGATGTCGCAAATCGTCCAGAATTTGCCAATCGCAAGACTACTAAAGTGGTGGATGGCATTTCATACACAGGTTGGTTTACCGAAGATTTCACCTTAGCTGAAATCAAGAGTCTGAAAGCAAAACAAAACTTCTCATTTCGCGATCAATCCTTCAATGGATTGTACGAAGTTCCTACGCTCCAAGAGATTATCGATTTAGCCAAGCAGAAAAGTCTTGAAACAGGTCGCACTATTGGCATTTATCCTGAAACTAAACACCCAACTTATTTTGATTCAATTGGGTTGTCGATGGAAGAACCATTAGTAGCTATCCTGAAAGCTAACAACTACGATCGGAAAAATTCCCCTGTCTTTATCCAATCGTTTGAAGTTGGCAACTTAAAAGATTTGAACGCGCTGATTGATGTGCGTTTGGTACAACTGTTAGATGCATTTGATGTGGCACCAGATGGCAGTTTAATTGAGATTAGCCCCTACGATTTTATTGTCAGCGGCGATACTCGCACTTATAAGGATTTAAGAACGCCTCAAGGATTGGCTGAGATTGCCACTTATGCCGATGGAATTGGCCCTTGGAAACGGATGATTGTTTCGGTTAATTCCAATAATCAGCTATTGCCTCCCACGTCTTTGGTTGCAGATGCTCATGCTGCTGGTTTACTCGTACATCCTTATACTTTCCGCAATGAAAGTAGATACTTAGCCGTAGATTACAACGGTAATCCAGAACTGGAATACGAACAGTTTTTTAAATTGGGAGTTGATGGCGTATTTAGCGATCATCCAGATACCGCTTTTGCTGTGCGTAACCGCGTTGCTGGTAATCCTTCCCAATCGGTTCCCGAACCCAATTTGTTACTAGGATTTGTCTTTTTACCCCTAGCAGGACTGTTGCGCCGCCGCCAAACTGGGCTGAAAAAGTCTTAAATCTGTTGCCGGAACAGTAAAAGAGAGAAACCTAGAAACCGGGTTGATTTACGACTTACGCACGGCGAACCCAGAAACCGGGTTTCTTTGTAAATTGCTCGTTTTAAATCGACGATTTTTCACAGAAGCGAACCCAGAAACCGGGTTTCTTTGTAAATTGCTCGTTTTAAATCGACGATTTTTCACAGAAACCCGGTTTCTTTGCAAGCGCCAGCTTTATGTGCAAAAAGATTTGAGTTTTGATTGCAATTCACCGATGTTTGAGGAGAGTCTTTATGTTTCGTTTTTCCCGATTGATATTGCTATTAACCGCAGCTATGGGACTTTTTCCAGCTGGGGATGTGCTAGCTGCAACTTTAACAGGTGCGCCACCAATTGTCATCGGACACCGAGGCGCTAGCGGTTATCGTCCAGAACATACGCTAGCAGCTTATGAGTTAGCAATTGATATGGGTGCTGATTTTATTGAACCGGATTTGGTTCCGACGAAAGATGGCGTTTTGATTGCGCGTCATGAAAATGCGATCGCAATCGTCAATCCTACAACAGGTGCAATCACCGAAGCAACTACAAACGTCGCCGAATTGCCACAGTTTGCTAACCGCAAAACCACCAAAATAATTGACGGTGTATCCATCACTGGTTGGTTCACAGAAGACTTTACTTTAGCAGAACTCAAAACACTACGCGCCAAAGAACGCATTCCCCAAATCCGTCCCCAAAACACAGCTTTTGATGGACTATTTGAAATTCCCACCCTGCAAGAAGTGATCGATTTAGCCAAGCGCAAAAGTGCAGAAACAGGTCGGACAATTGGTATCTATCCAGAAACTAAGCATCCCTCTTATTTTGATGCCATCGGGCTATCGATGGAAGAACCTCTGGTTGCTACTCTGAAAGCCAACGGATATTCAGGCAAGAATGCACCTGTGTTTATCCAATCTTTTGAAGTTGGCAACTTGATAGATTTAAGCACGAAAACCGATTTACCCCTCGTCCAATTGCTTAACGCTACTGGAAGACCTTATGATTTTGTTGTCAGTGGCGATTCTCGCACCTATGCAGACTTAGCAACACCGGCGGGTTTGGCAAAAATTGCTGAATATGCTCAAGGAGTAGGCACTAACAAAAACTTGTTGATTCCCAGAGATAGCACCAGCAAACTGTTAGCACCTACGGCTTTAGTTGCTAATGCTCATGCAGCGAATTTGCTCGTCCACGCCTGGACTTTCCGGAATGAAGATACTTTTCTCCCATTGGATTTCAAAGGCAATCCAGCAGGAGAATACGAAATATTTTTTAGCTTAGGAATTGATGGTTTATTTAGCGATAATCCAGATACTGCCTTTGCTGTCCGTAACCGCGTCGCTGGCAATCCTGCCCAATCGGTTCCCGAACCAAATTTGCTGCTGGGATTGGTGTTTTTACCCCTAGCCGCACTGTTACGCCGTCGCCAAATTTCGCTTTAGGGTGGTAATGGGTAATAGGTAATCGGTAATTGTCAGGATGTCACCACCAATGAATTCCATGACTCACATCTTGCACCTTGGCTAAAAACCGGGTTTCTTGCAAATAGCTCAGCTTGAAAGCCTAGATTTTTCGTCAAGAAACCCGGTTTTTGAAGGCTTGTTGATAGTGGTGCAAGATCTGAGATGACCAATTACCAATTACCAATTACCAACTTGAGTTATCTATCTTTCTGGGGTGAGAAGTTTTTGCGAAATCGCTATGCTGAGATTAGAGCAACAGCCATAGCCTATGAAAGCTAAAATTTTGCGCCTCATCAAAGGAGTAGGGAGTGCGATCGCGCTATCTTTGATCGCCAGTTGTAATGTAGCGCCAACCTCGCCTAACAGCCCCACTACAGCCGCTGCTGAGAATGTTGCCGCCGCCCAAGGCTTTCAAAAAACGACTGTGCTAACCGGGCTAGAACATCCCTGGAGCATAGCATGGCTGCCCGACGGGGCGATGCTGATTACAGAACGACCGGGACGGCTACGAATCGTTCGCAATGGTACACTGAACCCAACGCCGATTGCAGGGGTTCCTCCAGTTTTAGCGTCTGGTCAAGGCGGGTTAATGGATGTTTCGCTGCACCCCCGCTTTGCTCAAAATCGCTTGGTTTATCTGACTTATTCTCACGGCACAATCGATGCCAATCGCACCCGCATCGCCCGTGCCACATTCGATGGTAAAGCGCTGCGGGACTTGCGGGTAATTTTTGAGGTTACCCAAGCCAAACAAGGCGGACAGCACTTCGGTTCGCGCATTCTCTGGCTACCCGACAATACCATGCTGGTGTCCATCGGCGATGGTGGTAACCCTCCGGTTCGACTCGGCGGCAACCTCATCCGCACGCAAGCTCAAAATCTCCGCAGTCGTCTGGGTAAAATTGTCCGCCTTGCCGACGATGGTTCTGTACCCAGGAACAATCCTTTTGTCGCCAACGGGAATGCTGAACCCGCCGTCTGGAGTTACGGGCATCGTAACATTCAGGGACTCGCTTTCGATCCGACAACTAATCGGGTATGGGCGACAGAACATGGTTCGCGCGGGGGAGATGAACTCAACATCCCCGCCGCTGGCAAAAATTTTGGTTGGCCTGTAGTGACTCACAGCCGCGAGTATAGTGGGGGAGAAATTTCTAACTTGCGATCGCAACCAGGAATGGTAGATCCTAAACTGGTATGGACGCCTGCGATCGCTCCTTCTGGTCTAACCTTCTACACAGGTTCGCGCTTCGCGCAATGGAAAGGCGATTTATTTGCCGGTGGACTGGTTTCGCGCGATGTCCGCCGCATCGATATAGATGACAAAGGCAATGTGTTAAGTCAGCAATCAATTAATATCGGTCAGCGCGTCCGAGATGTGCGGACTGGTCCCGATGGGCTATTATACATCCTCACCGATGAATCCAATGGACAACTGATTCGCCTCGCACCACGCTGAACCGGAAGTTAGCTTATAGTTCAATAGCGATATAAGATAGGCCACAGGGTTATCAATTCGATTCATGACATTAGACAAACCCTTGGGTTCGGTGATTCAAGGTTCCCTCAGTGAGGGGTTGGAAGTACGGCTACACCCGGATGTCTCGGTGGAAGAGATGCGGGTGGGTAAGTTTTTGATCGTACAAGGCGCGCGATCGCGTTTTTTCTGCCTTCTTACTGATGTATCGTTAGGAACTTCCAGCAATCGTATTATTGCCAATCCACCCGACCCGAACGATGACTTGTTGCGCGAAGTTTTAGCCGGTAGCGGCACTTATGGCACGATCGAACTTTCTCCCATGTTGATGTTTACGCCTCAAGAACCGGGAGAGAATCACAACGGCAATGGGAAAAAAAGCGCAAAAAAATCCAATTTGGCATCGTTTGAAGCCCAAAGTAGCGACAACAGCGAATTGCTGCCAGTTAAAACGATACCCAGCCACTTTAGCCAAGTTTACGATGCAAGCGATCGCGACTTCCGCGCCGTTTTTGGTTGGGAAGATGACCCCCATCGTCGCAACTTCGCCATCGGTCAACCTTTGGATATGGATGTTCCCATCTGTATCGATTTAGACCGCTTTGTCGAACGCAGTAATGGCGTTTTTGGCAAATCCGGCACGGGGAAATCTTTCCTTACCAGACTGTTGCTATCGGGGATTATCCGCAAGCAAGCTGCTGTAAATCTAATTTTTGATATGCACTCGGAATATGGCTGGGAAGCCGTCAGCGAAGGCAAGCAATTCAGTACGGTTAAAGGCTTGCGTCAGCTATTCCCCAACCAAGTGCAAGTTTATACCCTCGACCCCCAATCTACCAAGCGTCGCGGCGTGCGAGATGCCCACGAACTTTATCTCAGCTACGACCAGCTTGAGGTTGAAGATATCATGCTCGTGCGGCAAGAGTTAAATCTTTCTGAAGCTAGTTTGGAAAATGCCATAATTCTGCGTAACGAGTTTGGCAAGCCTTGGATTACTCAGTTGCTGAGTATGACTAACGAGGAAATCCAGAACTTTTGCGACGAAAAGCGGGGTAACAAGTCCTCGATTATGGCGCTGCAACGCAAACTGATGCGCTTGGACGAGCTAAAATACATGCGAACTGCTTGTCCGCACAATTATATCGGTCAGATTTTAGAATCTTTGGACGCCGGGAAGCACGTGGTGATTGAATTTGGTTCTCAATCCAACATGCTGTCTTATATGCTGGCAACTAACGTTATATCTCGCCGCATCCACGCCAGCTACGTCAACAAAGCCGAGAAATTCTTGCAGTCCAAAAATCCATGCGATCGCCCGCGCCAACTCGTGATCACAATTGAAGAAGCCCACCGCTTCCTAGATTCTAGCGTTGTCCGCCAAACGATTTTCGGCACCATCGCCCGCGAAATGCGGAAATACTTCGTCACCCTCTTGGTAGTAGATCAGCGTCCCTCCGGCATTGACAACGAAGTCATGTCCCAAATCGGTACGCGCATCACCGCTCTCCTCAACGACGAAAAAGACATCGATGCCATCTTTACCGGCGTCTCCGGCGCGGGTAGCCTGCGATCCGTTTTGGCTAAACTCGACTCCAAGCAACAAGCTTTAATTTTAGGCCACGCCGTCCCCATGCCCGTCGTCGTCCGGACTCGCCCCTACGACGCCAATTTCTATCGCGAAATCGGCGACACCCGCTGGGACGAAAAATCAGACGAAGAAGTCTTCGCCGCAGCTGAATCCGCCAAATCCGATTTAGGCTTCTAATGGTATTGACTTTGTGGGTTTATTATGCTATCAATTACATTTCCTACTAATGTCAATTCCACCCCATGACCAATTACCCATTACGAATTACCAAAAAGGTGGATCTCCCACCATGATTGAGTTTCAACAGATCGGCTATCCGTATAAATTACCTCTGGACGCCTTGGGATAACTGGTCGAAAATAGTAGTATTGAGAGCGACATCCGAAACATTCTTAAAAAGACTTAAAACAAATCGGGATTGTCGCTGCAATAGTTCAAAGTATATTTGGGAAATATTATACCTAAGGACGAACTTTTTATCTGTAGCATGGTCTAGATGTGTAGTATAGAATGATAGTAGGTAAAGTCATAGCGACTTCGAGTTGTGTGAGCGTACCAGAACTAGGCTTTACCCAGGATTCCGAATCTAAGTGCCGCCCCCATAGAAACGATTCAACCGAGTTGAAATTTTGAGGAGGGGATAAATGCAGCAAAGCCTCCCGATCGAGATGCAGATCTAATGGAATTGGGGGCAGTGCCACTGCTACTACATCTATGGCGGGATGAATAGTTACAGATAGGTCAGATAGGCTCTTAGTAGTCAGGCGTCCAGACCAACGCTCAAAAGCCCACCCACCAGATCCCTTATTTCTTGAAAAAGGTCAATACGCATCCATGCCAACTGTTAACACCGAAAACCAAACTGCCAACACCAAATTCACGGCAGATATGGTTCGTACCTATCTCCGTGAAATTGGGCGCGTGCCCCTGCTGACGCGCGAACAAGAGATTGTCTTTGGCAAGCAAGTGCAACAAATGATGCACTTGATGGAAGCAAAGGACGCCCTGACGAAAAAACTGCGCCGCGAACCAACGGAGAAAGAGTGGGCAGAACAGGTGGGTCTAAGCGAAACCGAACTTGCCGACATTGTCCGTCGAGGTCAGCGGGCGAAGCAAAAGATGATTGAAGCGAACCTGCGCTTGGTGGTAGCGATCGCCAAAAAATACCAGAAGCGTAACCTAGAGTTCTTGGATTTGATCCAAGAAGGTACTTTAGGGTTAGAACGGGGTGTAGAAAAATTTGACCCGACGCGGGGATACAAGTTTTCCACCTACGCCTACTGGTGGATCAGACAAGCGATTACGCGCGCGATCGCCCAGCAAGGTCGTACAATTCGCTTACCGATTCACATCACCGAAAAACTGAACAAAATCAAGAAAGTGCAGCGCGAACTCGCTCAACAGCTAGGTCGCAGCGCCACTCCCGCTGAAATTGCTTCCGCATTGGAATTAGAACCCGCGCAGATCCGCGAGTACCTGACGATTGCCCGTCAACCAGTTTCCCTCGACGTGCGCGTGGGAGACAACCAAGACACCGAATTACAAGACCTCTTGGAAGATGAAGGGCCATCCCCAGAAAATTACATCACCCAAGAGTCTCTGCGCCAAGATCTCGAAGATCTGCTAGCCGGATTAACCCCCCAGCAGCGGCAAGTTCTCACCCTGCGCTTCGGCTTGACCGATGGCAATGCCTTGTCTCTCGCCAAAGTCGGGGAACAACTCAACCTCAGCCGCGAACGAGTGCGCCAGCTAGAACGTCAAGCCCTCGACCACCTGCGCCGTCACCGTGCCAACGTGCGCGAATACCTGGCAGGTTAAGCAGCTTGATTAATTCAAGTTTAAACGGGAGAGGGAAAGCAATTCCTCTCCCTTTTTCATCGCCGCCCATTTGGGAAGCTGGGGGAGCGGGGGGAGCGGGGGGAGCTGAGGGAGCTGGGGGAGCTGGGGGAGCTAGCTGAGGGAGAAATTAGTTCTACTTGCTCATACTCCCTTGTCTTCCTTGTCTTCCTTGTCTTCCTTGTCTTCCTTGTCTTCCTTGTCTTCCCTTCTCCCCCAGCTCCCCTAGCTCCCCTAGCTCCCCTAGCTCCCCTAGCTCCCCTAGCTCCCCTAGCTTTATTGTAAATAATTGTAACAAAATTTTACTGGGATCAGAAATATTTAGTAGCGGCGCTGTATTCAATCAGAGTCGAGAGGTACAACCGTAATCGTCATAAACCTATGACGTCTGCTGGTGAAGACATCGCCTCCTCGCATCGAGGGGGCGATTTATTTAATCAGCCAAGAGCGATCGCGGCAGAAACAAAAGTTAATCTCATACGATTGATTCATTCTTTAGAGTCTATCTTTCTGCCCAAATAGTGAGTTAATTTGTAAATAAGACCTATTTCAGAGTGCATTTAGAAGTATCGGGGGGAAAACAATGTTTAAGTCTATTGTTAACTCTTTTTTACATAATTCCAAGCCGTCTTGCTCCTTGAAGCTTCCGCTTGCAGGTCTAATGTTGCTAGTGGGCGTGGGCGCGGGCAACGCTACCCCGGCACTGAGTAATAATGCAGCTCAATCGGTTAAACCCCATCAAGCTCAAGTTGCTCAAGCTACCCCAAACAATCAAACCCCTGATGGCGTTTATCTATACGGTCAATCTTCTCAGCCAAACGAAATTGGCAAAGAATATATGGTGTTTGAAGTGCGCCAGGGACGGGTAATTGGTGCCGTTTATATGCCGCACTCAGAGTTTAATTGTTTTCACGGCACCCTGGCGTCGAGGAAGTTAGACTTGATAGTCAATAATCCCTTCGCTGAAACTGCTGATTCCACTCCTCCCGAAGGCAATTTCACTACCGAATTTGCCGCAGTTGGCGATTTTCCTCGCATTGGCAATGGTGACGACCCGATCAACTTCCCGCTGGCAATTAATTTGCAAGACTATCAACGGATAGCCACAGTCAGCGACAACGACCAGCGGATTTTAGGTGTTTGTAAAGCGCAGCACCAAGAGCGAGTTTGGAGCCGATAGAAGGATTTGGAGATTGCAGATTTCAGATTGCAGATTTAAAATTTAAGATTTAAAACTTACCTCAAATCAGCAATAAAATCAATCTGAAATCTGAAATCAAAAATCTCAAATCAAAATTCAATTCCTGGTTGAGCTTTGACGCCTTGTTCGCGAAATGGATGCTTAACCAGGGTCATTTCTGTGACTAAATCTGCTCGTTCGATCAAAGCTGGTGGTGCAGCTCTGCCGGTTAAAATAACGTGAGCATCGGCAGGTTTTTCATCGAGTCCAGCTAGAACTTGCTCGATAGTTAAATAACCCAGTTTCAGCGCTACGTTGACTTCATCGAGCAAAACTACCTTATAGTCTGGGTGGCGGATAAATGTAAGCGCTTTATTCCAACCTGCTTGTGCGGTTTCAGTATCTCGTTCTCGGTTTTGGGTTTCCCAGGTGAAGCCTTCTCCCATAGCATGGAATTCTAATTGATCGGAAAAGAGGCTGAAAACAGCTTTTTCTGCGGGTTCCCAAGCGCCTTTGATGAATTGGACGATCGCAACCTTATAGCCATGACCGAGCGATCGCAACACCATCCCCAAGGCGGCGGTAGTTTTCCCCTTACCATTCCCCGTGTGGACGATAATTAACCCTTTTTCATGCGATCGCTGTGCGAGGCGTTGTTCCTGCACTTCTTTGCGCCGCTGCATCTTCTTGCGATGCTGTTCCTCACTCAGCGATTTCGATGCCGCTTCCTCAATTAACCTTTCGGCTTCTAAATCTGTCTGGGAATTGGCAACATGATTTAAGTTCATTAATTTTGCTCGTTCGACACTGCTTTTAAAAATTTTACTAAATTTTAGTAAAATTATGTCAGATTTTATGGTAATAAAAAATGGAAATTAACAGAATTACGGTAATTCAAGGAGATATTACCCAACAAAAAGTCGATGCAATTGTGAACGCAGCTAATACTTCTCTTTTAGGTGGTGGAGGAGTGGATGGTGCGATTCATCGTGCAGCGGGGTCAGAACTTTTAGCAGAATGCCGAAAACTTAACGGTTGTAGAACGGGGGATGCGAAAATTACCCAAGGTTATAATTTACCAGCTAAATGGGTAATTCATACCGTTGGGCCGATTTGGCAAGGGGGAAATCAAAACGAGGATGAACTGTTAGCGAGTTGTTATCGTCGCTGCTTGGAATTGGCAGAGCAGCATTATATACTTACAATTGCGTTTCCTGCCATCAGTACGGGGATATATGGGTTTCCGATGGAGAGGGCGGCTAGGATTGCGATCGCGCAAATTAAATCATTTCTGGAAAACAACTCCTCAATCGAACAAGTCATCCTCGTTTGCTTCGCCGAACAAGCTTACAACTGCTACTTAAGCGCGATGCAAGTTCCTAGAGCTTAGCATTGATATTCAGGTAATTTGGCAAAATGCTTGCTGACTAAATTCACCCAAACTGCACCAGAGAGAGCAACTCTATAAACTCTTCCTTAGCTTATACAATACCAATGCTACCGGACATTATATGACATTTAATTCCAATCTCTTGGTAAAATAGATAAACTAATTTCCGAGTAAAAATGTCCCAGGATTTGTTGCCAAGTCCATCCTTGGGAAGCAAGTCGAAAAGCGCCCCACTGGGACATCCCCACCCCGTGTCCAAATCCCCTTCCTGGAACACATGCTGGAATTCCTTGATCGAAATCGGTGCGGCTTCTCAAGTAGGGTAAATATCCCCCCCAAACTTGTTCGGAATTTTTGGTTTTTCCCCCCGAACAAGCATGATATGCTGCAAAAATTACCCGCCCTGAGTGGGTCATAACCACTCCCTGAGTACTTTGCACAGCTGCGATAGTTTTAGCAGATTCTGCTTGTACGCCTTGATAAACTTGGTCTTGGGTGGTATTTACTAAGTCGTAGTAAGAGCGACGAGAACGGCTGGTATTTTGCTTATAAAGCGCGTAAGTTCTAGCAGCTACCGCTTGAGCTTTTAGCGCTTCTAGAGGCCAACTAGCGCTCATTTCTTTGCCTACAACGCTGGGCAAATATTCTTCCAGTTCAACTATGTTAACAGCCGCTATTCCTCTAGGGGTGGGTATTAGTTGAACTTCACCTCGATACCAGCGATTTTGAATCCAAATTAAGCCATTTTCAGAGGGTTTGACATACAATGGTGCAGCAAGTTGTTTGTCAAAGCGAACCGATCTTCCTTGTCGATTAATTGCTATTTTTGTACCGCCTTTGATAGATCCAAGTCTATTTTGACCGTTGTGTGCGATCGCATCCGTAGAACTACCGATTTGAATCGGTTGCGAAGTTTCTAAAATTTTAACCTTGAGTTCGGTTGCTATTGCTGCGTTCGCATTACAAGTTAAACGGATAATTGCAGGGATGGCAGCGATGATGGCTTTGATTCTTAATTTCATGGCGGCAAAAAATTAGAGGAAAAGTTGGCTTTCCTCTTGAGCTTGGTTCCTGTGTGCAGAAGTTTGATTACCTCTTAAGTTAGAAGTAAAATTTGCATTTCTTGTGCAGCCTGAAATAAGAAAAGATTAATTATAGATTAATAGCAGTTTAAAAAGGGGCGAACAACACGCCACGCTACCCGAAGGCACGATTCGCAATGATTAAGTATTTTTGCGCGATCGCTTCCCAGAAAAAATTGGGTTGTGGTTTTTTCCGCTGCTTGCGTCGCCCAGTACTCAAGCCAGATGGGTGTTTTGGGCAGGTGGGGTGGGAGCGATCGCTATAACGATCCCCCCTAACCCCCCTTCAAAAGGGGGGCTAGCACCGGATTCAAAGTCCCCCTTGTGAAGGGGGATTTAGGGGGATCTAAAATGCTTGACCTCATAACTAGCAACTTGAGTTACTTAATAATAATAGGAGCATGTCAGGTTTGTAAATTTACGCCGACACCCTAAAGGGCGCGGCTATACAAACGAAGCCCACGAAGGCGGGCTAAAGCTTTTAAAGCCTGCCTTCGCAGGCTTTGTTTGTGTAGCGACACCATGCGCGGGTGTCGGCTACAAAGTTGACCTACTCCCCTTAATAATTCTAAAGGTGAGGTTGATCCTGGGGCTAACAGACTTCGTAGTTTTAGCAATTTGATGTTGCCAGTGATGTTGAGTTTCACCTCGCATCAATAACAAGCTACCATGAGGTAAATCTATCTCAACTTTGCGCTGTTTAATCTGCTTGTGTTTCAAGGAGAAGCAACGGGTTCCACCAAAACTAACTGATGCAATTATAGGGTTTTGCCCTAATTCCGGCTCATCATCACTATGCCAAGCGACGCTATCTCTACCATTACGGTAAAGATTTAAAAGAACGCTATTAAATCTAACTTGCGCTACTTTCTCGATCCTTTCTTTAATCAAAGATAGGGCAGGATTCCAAGGCTCGGGATTGTGTTCTATACCTGAGTAGATGTAAGATTGTCCTTCATCTCCATACCATGCCGTCAGTCTTGGCAAAAGATTACGTTTCCCAAAGATTTGGATTGTTTTTTGCTGCCATTTAATGTCGGCGTAAAGCTCTGAGAATAAGCGATCGCTTTCATTGAGATTAAAGTAATTTTTATAAAAAATTACTTCGCCATCCATTGAGATAATTACTTTTTCCTCTGGAATAGAATCTTGTTGAGCGCTTAGATTTGCCTGGTAGTCCCAAAGTGTCATCTGTTCATACATATGTTTTCACCCTTGCTCAGTATATTTTAATTTTTATACTAACCCATTCAACTGGTTTCAAAGATGAACTCAGATCGCGTCCGTTTGTATCGGTAGTGAATAGACGTCATAGTGATGCCAGGGTTTTCCAATCCTGAACAAAATCAGGTGGAACCGACAGATTAATCGCTTCACCGCCGATGGTTGGTAACATCAACTTCAAGGGAATTTCTGCTTGCAATTGTGCCAGCAACGGCTGAAGATTGTACTGACCTACATGCGGTTCGGGAACGGCTGAATCGGTGAAAATATTGTTAGAGGCATCAGCGGCAATCAGCTTCTTACCCATTGAGTTCGTGAGTACCAGGGGGCGATCGCGATCGATGGCAACCATACCGGGAAAACCTACCAATCGCAGGGCAAGACTGGTTTTGCCGTCAGGGCGAATGCGTTTGAATGCGATCGCATTCCAGCTATTTCCATGCGTATCTTTTAGAGTTTGCCGCGACTGATAAACCACCTGTCCCGGTGCTTCCTCCAATTGCCGAATCGCTGCTGCGGCACTCTGTGCAGTCAATATTCCCACCATCAGAGAGAAACTCAGTACTAATGCTCCCAGCAACAATAACCAGGAAAAAATTTTTCTAATTCTCATAAGAGTTCGTCCCTACTGATTACTTATCGCCCTACAGAATCACATTTTATAACCATACAGTCATGTAACTATCTTAATAAAGAGTTGTAAATGAGTAATTGTACTTAATTTTGCCAGGAAGCTAGGAGAGCGATCGCAAGTCTAGGGTGGCGGGAGGTAGAGCGATCGGTCAGTGCGATCGCATCATAGAGTTTAATCGTTACCAGGTGGAACTGATATGATGCCCTTAAGATTACCCATAATTAGCAGCCGAGACACGGCATGATAAACGTTATCTGTGTCGGAGATATCTCTGATGGCGTGTCCCTACGCAACAACAGAGTGAAGTTTTTTTTATTATGGGCAATTCAGCGAACATCATATGAGATCTTGCACCAGTTTCAATAAGAGGCAGAGCCTCAATATTCTCGTTCTTCTCGTTCTTCTCGTTCCCAGCTTCAACCTGGGAACGAGAGTTTGGAGGCTCTGCCTCCAGTTGATTGCAATTTCTTAGCTACTCCAGCAATGTGAGGACTGACGATGGGAAATGAAATGCGAAATTGCTGATAATTGACTGACTCAAATCCAGCATTTTCTAACGCGATCCAGGTTGTTCGGTTAGGATGGCAGTTATCGAACGCGACTTTCCAGACAGGTTCAATGCTATCCTGAATTCGGCGCGTCCAAGTGCAACAATCGGCGGCAACGTGTTCCATAAAAATGAAACTGCCACCGGGTTTGAGAATGCGCTTAATTTCTGCTAAGCTGCGCTCTAGATTGTTAACAGAACAGAGAACATGGGTGCTAACGGCGCTATCAATACTATTATCTTTGACGGGTAATTCTTCAGCGCTTCCTCTGTACAATAAGATATTTTTAAGCCCCTGACGATCGGCCTCTTGTTCGAGATACTGGTGCATAAAAGGATTCGGCTCAACGCCTATCCAATCAATATCTTTTGGGTAATAGGAGAGATTAGCTCCAGCGCCGGGGCCGATTTCTAATACTTTTCCTTGCAAAGAACCCAAAAGTACTTGTTTTAGCTCTCCCATTGTCGAATAACTCGCGCAATTTATCAGTGCGATCGCATTCTGATCGGTCGAGTTAGCTTTCGACATTCCCCAAGCAAACAAACGTTTTTGAATTTGAGATAAATTGGTAAATTTCATCAATCTTTCTCCATTAGTAACTACGGCTAATTCTAGCCATAATGGCTGCTATGAGTGTTCGTGCTTGTGTTTGTTTTTTTTCTATGATTGTTAAACCCACCAAGGAGTTGTGCCTGTGCGCGGATCGATTTCCGTCCAAGGCGAAATCCAGATGGCATTATCTTTCACTGCAACGCGAACTAATTTGAGCGGCAAAGGTGCTGGTCCACGCACTACTGTACCATCTGCGCTATAACGAGAACCGTGACAAGGACATTGAAATTGTTGGTCGATTTCGTTCCAAGGAAAAGTGCAACCCAAGTGAGTGCAGTTATCGACAATTCCCATATGGTCGAGAGTGCCGTCCTGTTTCACGATTAAGTAAGTGGGTTCCCCAGCTAACCCAGCTACTAAGGCGCGAGTTCCGGCTGGTTCTGCTAGAATTTGGCTGGCAGGAATGGGGTTGCCTAATATATCTTTGGCAAGGATAGCTCCTCCTTCGGTGGTTTCATCTGGTGGGATAAAATATTTAGCTACTGGATAAAGTGCAGCAGAGGCAGTAGAGACGACGACAGCGCCAGTGAGAAAATTGAGCAGCTGGCGGCGAGAGATAGAAGGATTTTCGAGGGGAAAGCTATTATCCATTCTTGATTCTCCTTAATTTCTGATTTTGGCGCTTTCTTTCAGTCAACATTACGCTGGATGGTTCTTTCTTTTGAGTGCAAACAAATTTATTCTGCCAAGGAAACTCTCAAGCTCTTGCATAACAAAGCGAGAGAGTTTCCATCTGGAGAATTAAATGTATATTTCTTTATACTCTATTATAACTATTTAGTTAAATAATGCAATAAAACTGGAAAATAATTTTTTTCAACGTTGTGCTAATTAATATCATGTCAGGTCGATTACCCATAATCATCAGCCGGGACACGGCACGATTAACGTTATCTGTGCCGCTGATATCTCTGATGCGTCCCTACACAACGACTCTGTGAGGTTTTTTATGATGAGCAATTCAACGGACAGGATATAAATTATTTAGCATTAATTAACTCAAAAATTAACTTCCACAGTCCAAAAAACGCATTGCTTGGTCAGTAGTTAGGAAAATATGGTCTTTTCCTAACTGCTCTACAAAGCCAACTTTTAACAGTTTATCCATTACCGGGCCTTTGACTTCAGACATATAGAAGTCAATTCCCCTAGTCTTTAAGTCAAAAATCAAAGTTTTGATTGTTTCCAAGGCACTGCCATCAATTGAATTAACCGCACTACAGACCAATACTAAATCTTTCACTTCTGGACGCTCGGTGACTGCTTGGAGTAAGTATTCTTCCAGATATTTAGTATTGACAAAGTAAAGGCTGGCATCAACCCGAACAGCCAAGACGTGAGGACAAGTTGTAACATTGTGGCGCAGAACATTGCGAAAATGCTCGGTTTCTCCCACTCTACCCACAACGGCGATGTGCGGTTTGCTCGTGCGCCACAAGTGCAATAAAATTGACACGGCAGCACCTATTAAAATGCCTTTTTCGACGCTGGTTAGGAGGACTGGAACAAATGCTGCCATCCAAGCGATCGCATCGGCTCGATTATACGCCCACAAGCGTTGCAGCGTTGCAAAGTCTAGGAGATTAGACACTGCCATTACAATAATCGCCGCTAGACAAGCTTGGGGTAAAAAGTAAAACAACGGCGTGAGAAACATTACGGTGAGTGCAATGATTGATGCCGCTACGATCGAAGCTAAAGGGGTATTAGCATTAGCAGAAAAGTTCACGCTCGATCTACTCAAACCTCCGGTAACCGGATACCCCCCCGTCAACGCTGCGCTCAGATTCGCCGCTCCTAAAGCAATGAATTCCTGGTTGGCATCAACCTTTTGTCGTCGCTTACTGGCTAAAAACTTACCAACTGAAAAGGCTTCCATAAAACCCACAAAGCTAATCGCAAAAGCAGCAGGAAGCAGTGCAGAAATTGTATTTACATCCAGAACTGGAAATGTGAGGGAAGGTAAACCTTGAGGAATATCGCCAACAACTTTTACCCCAGCAACTCGCTCCAGGTGCAACAGCCAAACTAGGAGCGAACTGCCAATGACTAGGAGGAGTGGCGCACTTTTAGTCAGCGGCATAATGGCTAACTCATGAAAGCCGTATTTCTTGAGTTGTTTGCCCAATATTTTGGGGAAATAGACCAATATTAGAATGCTGACAACTCCCAACAAAACCGTCACCCAGTTAATCGCACCTATTCCTTGTACTAGATAAACCAGCAACTGGATAAACGATTCTGTCTGAGGAATTTTCAGTCCTAGCAGATGTTTCACCTGACTAAAACCGATGACAATCGCTGCTGCGCTAATAAACCCAGAAATGACTGCTTCACTGAGAAAATTAACCAGCAACCCCAAGCGCAAGATACCCATCAGAATATCGATCGTACCGATTGTCAGTGCCAGTAACAATGCTAATCCCAAATATTGCGGGGTATTTTCCGCAGCGAGGGGAGCAATAGCTGCACCCACCATCAATGAATCTAATGCTACCGGGGCAACCGAAATCAAACGGCTAGTGCCGAGAAAGGCATAAACAACGGGGGGTAAAATACTCGCATATAGTCCAATTTCGGGCGGTAAGCCTGCTAATAAAGCATAGGCCATTGCTTGAGGAATTAGGAGAGTACCAACTACAATCCCGGCAGTTAAATCGCCTGCCAAATACTCCCTTTGGTAATGCAAACCCCAATCTAGAATCGGAAAAAAGCGGCTCCAGCGATTTAACCAGGTTTGGTTTTGCGATCGCAAAGCATCTGTCTTGTTATTCAACATTTCAGTAGCTCAAACTCTTAAAATATTCTACGAATTCCTTTGAGATAAACTTTTATAGGTCAGCGAACCTGCAATCAATGCCAGCACAAATAACACTGGATTCCAGATGCCTAAAACTAAGGCAGTAATAGCTGGGCCAGGACAGTATCCGGCAATTCCCCAACCGACGCCGAAGATTGCCGCTCCAATCACTAGAGCGCGATCGATATCTTTTTTAGTGGGTAAATAAAATTTATCTGCCCATATTGGATGGCGACGGCGCAGCACAAACCGGAAGGCAATTACCGTCACTCCGACGGCTCCACCCAACACAAATAATAAGGTTGGGTCCCAAACTCCTGTAACATCGAGGAAACCCAGCACGCGATCGCGGTCGATCATCTGCGAAACCCCTAATCCTAAACCAAATAGCAATCCTGCTAATAAAGCGATCGAATTCTCTTTCATAAAGTCAACCCCAGTACGCGCCGCACAATAAACACTGTGAGAATCGCAGCGATCAGGAAGATCAGAACTGCAACTAAAGATCGCAAGGATAATCGACCCAATCCGCACACCCCATGACCGCTGGTGCAACCGCCGCCCATGCGGGTGCCAAAACCGACGAGAAAACCGCCTGCGATCGCTGCCCAAGGAGCAAATGTAGACTTGGGAGTTGGCTCAAATGCCAGCCCATATTCGTAGATCGCACCACCTAGTAACATCCCCAGGATGAACGTCCAGCGCCAGATTTCATCTTTCTTAAAGGTAATGGCACTATTGACAATGCCACTAATACCAGCGATACGACCATTAAATGCTAGCAAGAGGGTAGCGCTCAACCCAATTAGCAAACCGCCACCAAGCGCAGTTAACCAATTAAACTCTGCCATAATATTTCCTCCTGTATTGCTATTACTTTTTCCACTGTAGGAACTTGATATAATCTCCCTCAAATTGCTCTCCCTTTAGCATTCGATGCCAGTAAATCCAAGGTAGCGCCGTTGTCTTCATTTTCCACATAATCCAGCGTTCTTTAATCGGATTAAGCGGAAAACTAGAAAGGGGCACGCTATTGTAGCCATTAAACTCTGCCACGATCGCCCGGACAAGGGTTAGCGCGATCGCACGCTGCGACAATCCTCTGGCTGCTTGAGTAAATCTACTCGGTAACCAGGTCAAAGCTCCTCGTTGCTCTTGCCAAACCACATTAATAATATCACTATATAGTAGTACAAGAATTAATGGGTTACGCCCTAGAACCAGAAAAGATTCCTTCACGGGAATTCATGCTTCTGGAGAGCATGACTTAATCATTAAATAGCTTGCTAAACTTGCTCATAGTTGTCTACTGTGAGCAAGTTTATGTGGAAGGTTGCAGAGTTCGGAGAACTTGTAGGGGTTTCTCCTTCTACTTTACGTCGTTGGGAAGGGGAAGGAAAGCTAATCCCCGAAAGAACGTTAGGGAATCAAAGAATTTACACAGAAACCCATCTGTGCATTGCTCGAAATCTCAAAATGGGTAAACCACCTTTTCGTGTGGTTGTGTATTGTCGAGTTTCATCTAGCGGACAAAAAGACGATCTACTAAGCCAGGTAGCGGCAATGGAGCAATTTTGCTTAGCTCAAGGCGTTGCGATTACTGACTTGGTTCAAGAGATTGGAGGCGGATTAAACTTCAAACGCCCTAAGTTTTTGCAGATCGTTCAATGGGCGATTCACGGTGAAGTGAAATCGCTGTACGTGGCGCACAAAGATCGCCTCTGTCGATTTGGGTTTGAGCTGGTAGAACAGATTATTCAGTGGAATGGGGGATCTGTGATTGTTGCAAACGCCCTTACGCTATCACCACATGAAGAATTAGTGCAGGACTTGTTATTTATCATTCACTGCTTTTCGTCTCGGTTGTATGGGCTGCGAAAATATAAAGCCAAGGTGAAAAAAATTGTCGATGGCATCGATCCTTGCGAAAAGTAGGTTAACCTAGAGCGCCAGTCCAGTAGAATAAATTGACAAAAAGAAGGAAATATGTGTTATTTAGGGGCGTTCGCGCAGCGTGCCGGAGGCATTAGCATTCGGGCGACAATTGATCGCGATCGACAACAATTTTTCTGTCCGAATGCTTCGCCCCGCCGAGGTTTTTATAGTAATACACACCTTCTTTATTTTGTCAATCTCTTTGACTGGACTGGCGCTCTAGCAACTTGGGTCAATACTGAGTAAACCTGGTTCTAAAACCCCCATATTTCAGCCAGTATTGCTTCAAGTCATGGCAAGGAGTATGCAGGCTTGCTTTTGCTTGATATAGAATGACTTGACGATGATCGCCCATCCATATTTTGTCAATGGGAGCGACAGAAATGATTGTTCCTCCTAATGCAGAAATACAATTGGAAAATCTTTCTAAAGTAGTGTAGTCAACTGTTTGAAATATAAAAAAGTTGCCGTTGCAAATTAAGTGACGGCTCCGGATCCAACATTTCAATTTTTTTTCAGCCTCTGGTGGTAACATGACTGCTGCCACCTTCTTTAGACTATATTCGCTTAATAAATTCATCGAACACTCACATGAGGATTGAGGATTTGCCTAACACCTGCTTGTAAACCGCCCGAATAATGGAATTGTAAAGAACACTTTTAAAGAAAATTTGAAGGTGAGGCAAATGCTCGCACCGGATCGCGATCGCATCACACAGGTTCTCAAACCTGCTTTCTAAGTTTGGTTTGAGAACCTGTGCCAGGAACCGATATCAATTTCAGCGATCTAATTCTGAGGATGGGTAATGCTTCAGGGCTTCTATGTCCAACACAGGACTGTGGCAATCTGATGGGCGAGTTGGATCGGATCGAAGGGTTGCGCGATCGCTCCTGCTGCTCCCAAGGTAGGCAAATCTTGAGGATCGGTGAAATCCACCCTCGAGGTCAGAAAAATAACCGGAATCGACTCAATTGCCGGATTGGCTTTCAATTGCCGCAGAAACGTTCGCCCATCCATTCCCGGCATCAGCACATCAAGCACAATCGCATCTGGCTGTGCTGCGGCTGCCTTAACCAAGCCTTCCTGCCCTGAGCTAGCCAGCAGCACCTGCCACCCGGCAACATCCTCAAAACAACCTTGCAGTACTTCTTGGATATCGGCTTCATCATCAATAATCAGCACATGTTTAGTAGTCACAATGTCTATCTCTGATTGTTCTATCGAGCATTGCAATGAAGCACCTTTTAATGCTCAGGGTTGTTCGATAGGTTTGACCTCAGCTATTTCTATCCCTAATGTAATGAGCAGATTTAAAGGAATTTTGAAGATACTTGCCAAAATTTGGCGGATTATATCGTCTCGAATTCCCAGCCCAGCATTGCAGCCACCTGACTCGCCAGCATGATTGGGTCAAAGGGTTTAGCTATCATGCCGACTATCCCCAATTGAGAAAAGCGATCCCGATCCGCAGGCTGAATCTTAGCAGTCAATAAAACTACAGGGATGTCTTTAGTGGTAGGATTTTCCTGAAGTTTCTGAAACGTTTCCACTCCATCGATGTCAGGCATGGAGACATCGAGTAGAATCACGTCAGGCAGTTCATTGGTAGCAATAATTAGCCCTTCGCTGCCAGATCCGGCAAGCAGCGTTTCCCATCCCCCGACATCTTCCAGGCAACCCTGGATCACTTCTTGAACGACATCTTCATCGTCAATCACCAGCACTCGTTTCATTGTCATAATATTGGTGTCCTTTGCACGATCGGTCAGGCGGCAAAGGTAACGTAAAGTAGAAACAACTACCTTCGCCTAATATACTTTCTGCCCAGATTTGACCCCCATGTTGCTGGATAATACTGCGACAGATCGCCAATCCTAAACCCGTTCCTCCTTTTTTGCGGGAGTCGGAAGCGTCTACCTGCTGGAATTGTCCAAAGATTGTCTCTAGTTTATTAGTAGGAATTCCTCGCCCCTGGTCTTTGATTTGAAACAAGACATAGCCCTGATTCGAGTTTTGAATAGCGTTATCTGTTTGAGAGGGGTTTCGCGTTTCTTGGGTGCCTCCTTTCGCCAGTTCAGCGGTTAACCAAACCGTGCTACCCGGTTCAGAAAATTTGATCGCATTGCTGATTAGATTGGTCAGAGTTTGAACGATCGAGTCTGGGGCTGCCCAAACCTGAACATTGAGGGGATTGACCGATAGGGTAATCTGATTTTGTTCGGCGTTGACGCGCATAGCATCGACAGATTGCAGCATCAGGGCAGCCGCATCGCAGTTTTGCTTCGCTAAGGTAACTCGACCAGATTCCAATCGTCCCAAGTCCAGAATGTCATTCACCAGGCGCACCAGTCGATCTGTTTGGGTGGCGGCTATTTCCAGCATTCGTTTGCCGCGCTGGGGTTTTTGGTCGTAAACTCCATTTGCCAGCAAGCCTAAAGATCCGCGAATCGCGGTGAGTGGGGTGCGGAGTTCGTGGCTGACGATCGAGATAAATTCATTTTTCATTTGTGCGATCGCCTGACTTTCGGTGATATCCTCGACCGTACCGACATGTCCTGTTAGATCGTCCATTGCTGAAAATACGGGAGCCGTTCTCACCCGACAAAACCGCACCGTACCATCCCGCCGCACAAATCGGATCTCGCCAACAAACTCCTGATTTTCTGCTGCCGCTGCTTCCCATTGGTGGCAAAACTCTTCCAGATCTTCAGGGTGGGTAAATCGCTTCCAACCATTGCCCAATGCTGCTTCAAAGCTGAAGCCACCGATGGCTTGACAGCGGGGATTGGTATAAATCCATTGTCCCTGCTGGTCGGTTCTAAAAATGCCGATGGGTGCAGATTCGCTTAAGGAACGAAACAAAGCTTCGCTTTGCCGCAAGGCATTTTCCACCCGCTGGCGTTCTCGGAGTTCTTCCTGGAGTTTTTGATATAGTTCTGATTGTTGAATTGCGATCGCCATTTGGTTGGCGAGTTGTTGCAATAAACTAATTTCCCAGGCTTGCCATTCTCTGGGTTGGCTGCATTGGTGGGCGATTAGCAATCCCCAAAGTGAGTCGTGTTGGATAATCGGAATCACCAGTTTTGCGCGTACTTGAATCTGCGCCAGAAAATCAACCAAGCAGGGTAAAATCTCACCATTGTCTCGGTCAGTTAGGGCGTAAATTCGACCCTCAAGGTAGGACTGGCGTATTTCTTCGGGAAAGACTTCTTCTGGAAACACAAAGTCTAGCACTTTGATCCATCCAGGAGCGGTTGCTTCGGCGATCGCGCTGCCGGTACCATTTGACCATACGCGGTAAACTAACACCCGATCTGCCTGGAATAATGCCTGCACTTCGCTAACGGCTGTATTCAGGATTTCGGTTAAATTCAGCGATTCGCGGATGTGTTGCGCGATCGCCCCTATCAGTCGCTCTCGCTCTACCTGCTGGTATAATGCTTCCTCAGCTCGCTGTCGCTGCGCTAGTTCGTACTGAAGTTGATCGTTAGCTTGGCTGAGATCGGCTGTTCGTTCTGCTACCCTAACCTCGAGTTGTACTTTTGTTTGTGCTAATTCGTCTGCCTTTCGCAGCACAATGCCCACAATCGCGTTTCTCAGTTCCCTGGCGCTGTCAATTTCGCATTGTTTCCAGGGTAAAGAAGTTAGGCGCACCCTTTCCTGCCACAACTCAAACGAATTGTGCGGCGATAAATGTGAATTGCGATCGCCCTCAACAGTAACTTGTTGGTTAGGATTGCCTTTCCAGGTTACTGTTTGAATTCTTTCTGAACGAAACCATAGAATGCAGTGCTGACGAATTTTAGCGATGGAAAGCAGCAGTAAACCACTAGCAACATCTTTGAATTGCTCTGCTTTTGGATACAACTTGGGCAGAGAATCGGTGTAAAAAATATCTTGCTGATTTTGATTTTCGACCCACACCATCAAATCGCGAACATCTGCTGCGGCGGGTGTCTGCCCCAGGCACACAAATCGATTTTCCACATATACGGCTGCTCCTTGAGCGCCCACCAATGCTAACAGGCGATCTCGATCGGCGATCAAACCATCAAACAGATTATCTGCTTGAGAAATTGCTTCAAAAAATGCCGACTGAATCGACTTTAATTTGAGTTGATAATCTAAGTCTTGATTCTCTTGCTTAGCCCCCAATTCCAACACCATCGCCCGTCCCAAAAATTCGCAGAACGTTCGCATTTCATAGCTGATATACTTCGGTGTTTGATGGTGACAGGCAATCATTCCCCACAACTGGCGATCGCGGATTAACGAGATCGTCATGGTGGCGGCAACTCCCATATTTCTCAGATAGTCAATATGGTAATGGGACACGCCCCTCAAAACGCTGAGGCTCATGTCTAGCGGGCACTTTGTGACTGGATTTCGCTGGGGAGTTAACTTTACAGGTTGATAGTTAACATCTGGAATGAAGCGGAGCAAATTCATCATATACAGTTGCTCTGCTGATTTGGGAATATCTGAAGCCGGATAGTGCAATCCCAGCAACGGCATTAAATGTTCGGCTTTCTCCTCCGCCACCACCACTCCCGAACCATCTCGATCGAACCGATAGATCATCACTCGATCGAATCCGATCGTGTTGCGAATTTCTCGAGCCATCAATTGACATAACTCATCTAGAGTTCTTGCCTTTTGCATCTGGTCAATTGGAGCTTTAACGAAGTGATAAAAACTAAAAAAATTACTGGATATTTCCGCAATCTTAGGCTCTAGTTCTAGAATAATTGACTTTCCAGAGCGATGGATTGTCCCATTAAAGATAGCGGCATTACCTTGATTTTTTACGTTTAACACCAGCGGATTAATTCGCTCAAAATTATCTTTTAGCGCTTGTTTTATAATCTCAATTTGCTGAGCATCGATCAGCTCTTCAAGTTTCTTGTTTAATAATTCTCGGGGACGCAAACCTAAGAATTGCAGGGTATTGCGGCTCACTTGTTGAATCGCTAGCTCAGGTTCATTCAATACCAACAGCACGCCGTGAGGCTGAATTAAACCGGGACTATGAATCGGTTTGCAACCGCCATCGATTGCCTTAATTGTCTTTTGATTGGTGTTGTTGTTTCTGCCCATATCGATTTGAATAGGCAACTTATTTGTGCGGGGAAAAAGCGAGATTCCCGTTTCTACATGCTGCTTCCAGACGACTGACAATTCGCGTCACCAGCTCCAATTCTATTATTGGTTTGTGAATGAAATCGTTGGCTCCCGCAGCAAACGCCTGTTGAATTGATACCAGATCGGTAAGATCTGTCATGACTAAAATCGGTAAGTTTTTCCACTGCGGATCTTGACGCACTAGCTGGCACAACTCGATACCGCTAAAGGTAGGTAATTGTAAATCCAGGATGAGCAAATTTGGTACAGAGGTGGTTAAAACTTCCCAGAATTGTTGTGGATTCTGCAAGCCAGTTACCTCAACAGCCCAAGGTTGCAACAACATCGTCAATTTTGCCAAAAGGGTTTGATCGGTATTCACCACCATCACTCTGTTAGCAGCAGATGAACGATGAGGTTGGGGCAGTTTCTCTGTAATAGCTTGGATAATCCGATCGATGGGTAAGGATTTATGGATAAAGGCACAGCCGCCCAGACGCGCTACTTGTATGCGATCGCTTAAACTCTCTCGTGAAGTTAGTACCAGAACTGGAATGCGAGGGAACTGGGTTGCCATCTCCCGCAATAATACCAGTCCATCCTCGGTCGCATGAGGAAAGTTGAGGTCTAACAGGATAGCATCGGGGGGCGTTTTGGCGATCGCCGCCCGCGCCAGGGTAAGATCTGTTGCCATCTCTACTCGCATTCCTCTAGCGATCGCCTCCATCGCGAGCTGCTCTGCTAGCACCAGATCGTCATCAACAATCAAGATTAGGGGAGAATGGTTCCCAGGCTCGCAGCCAGATTTGTTAGCCACTGTCAGCCGCTCAAACTCTTGTTTTAGAGAGCCAATCCGCTCCACAATTGACTTTACCTGTTTGGCTGTCAGCAACACCTGCTGTTGCAACAGAACTTCTATTTCCCTTGCCATCTGCGAACCTTCTAGCCAGCCAAACAAACCCAGCGAACCCGCCAATTTATGCGCCGTTTGCTCTGCCTGCCTTCGTTGATCGGGGGCGAGATTCCCTGCGAGCAAACTGCTGGCTGCCTTCTCTAACTCACCAACCTGAGCTAACAATTTGGGTTTAAATTTATACCAGGTTTTGGCAATTTTGTCAAGGCTCCGCTGCTGATGACTGTTGCCTGATTGTTTGCTCGGTGGCGGTGAATCTGTGGATACAGTCGTTTCTGATGGAAAAGAAGGCGCTCTGAGTCGATAGCCCAAACCGTGTACCGTTTCAATCAAATCGGCAGATCCGGCAGCCTTTAATTTTTGCCTCAAACTGTAGATATGGCTGCTCACTGTTTCTTCGCCGGGAGACTCGGCAAAGTCCCAGAGGCGATCGAGAATGGCAGGGCGATTAAAGATCCGCTTGGGATTGAGCAGGAAAAGCTCTAGGATACAGTACTCTTTCGGGGTTAAGTGTAGCGGTTTGCCGTTACAGGTTACCTCGCTATTGACCGCATCAAAGCGGAGATTTTCCCAGGTAATCACCGATGATGGCACTCCTTTGCCGCGCCGCAAAAGTGCCCGAATGCGCGCCATCAACTCTGGAAAGTCAAAAGGTTTGACGACGTAATCATCGGCTCCAGCATCTAGTCCCAGGACGCGATCGCTGCTGCTATCCTTGGCAGTTAGCAACAAAATTGGACTTTGATACCCTTGAGCGCGAAGGCGCTGGCAGACGCTAATGCCGTCTAGCTTTGGCAGCATCACGTCCAGCATTACTAAGTCATAGTCGAACTCCTGCGCCAGTTGCAACCCCGTTTCACCATCTGCCGCCAGATTAACCACATACCGATCTGCCGCCAGACGATCGACAAGCGCTAACCTGGTAAATTGGTCATCTTCTACTAGCAGGATTGTCATAACGCATCTTGAGAATCTGAACCATTTAGCGGGCGGGGAAAGCCGTACCTGGCAGTCTAATCTTAAAAGTTGAAGAAATTTTGAAGGCACTGTTTATCATTATCTGGCAATCTGTCCCCTCGAGCGTCAAATCAGTCAATCGCTTATAGGCTGGGAGATCTGGGCGTTAGAGTTAAATTTTTTTTGGCTCGGCTACTAGCCAATTGTTACAGATTATTGCTTTGTTTTTAATAAATGAGACTCTAGTTCCCCTCATCTTTTATGGTCAATATCGACTTGTCAAAAGACAAGCTCTTTAACCTTTATTGACAAGGAGAGCTAGATGCTTGACGCTTTTTCCAGAGCCGTAGTTTCGGCAGATGCCAGCACCTCTTGTGTAGCAGATCTGTCTGCTCTGAAGTCTTATATCGCTTCGGGCAACAGACGGCTTGATGCGGTAAATGCGATCGCTAGCAACGCCAGCTGCATGGTTTCTGATGCAGTTGCAGGCATGATTTGCGAAAACCAAGGTTTGATTCAAGCTGGTGGTAACTGCTATCCTAACCGCCGCATGGCTGCTTGCTTGCGCGATGCTGAAATCATCCTCCGCTACGTTACCTACGCACTGTTAGCTGGCGATGCTTCAGTTCTCGACGATCGCTGCTTAAATGGTTTGAAAGAAACCTACGCTGCTCTGGGCGTACCCACCACTTCCACGATTCGTGCGATTCAAATCATGAAGGCTCAAGCAGCAGCTCACATTGCAGACACCCCGAGCGAAGCTCGTGCTGGTGCCAAATTACGCAAAATGGGCACCCCTGTAGTAGAAGATCGCTGCGCTAGCTTAGTCGCTGAAGCCAGCAGCTACTTCGATCGCGTAATTGCAGCTCTGAGCTAATAAAAATTAGCTAAGCAATTTGACCAAAGAAATGGGATACAAGCCCCGTGCTTCTAGCAAGGCTTGATGTATGAATTGCACTAATCGCAACACAGGCAGAGGCTCGCGCCATTGAGCGGAGGAACCTGTCTCGCAAGGGGCGTAATCTCCTGAGAAATTTCTGGTTCCTGGGGAAGGTAAGGATTTTCTCTCATACAGCGGTGGGGCACATCGCAGTGAATTTTGGTGAGGGTAAAGTCGTTGGACTCCCGACGATCCAAGAATCCCCGAACTTCAGGACGGGGAGTTGTCAAATCAACACAAGACAATAATCGATTCGGAGATAGAAAAAATGAAATCAGTTGTTACCACTGTGATTGCATCTGCTGATGCAGCAGGTCGCTTCCCCAGCACTTCCGATCTAGAGTCGGTGCAAGGTTCTATCCAACGCTCTGCGGCTCGTTTGGAAGCTGCTGAAAAGCTTGCTAGCAACATCGACGCTGTAGCAAAAGAAGCTTACGATGCTTGCATCAAAAAATATCCTTACCTGAACAATGCAGGTGAAGCTAACTCTACCGATACCTACAAGGCTAAGTGCCTGCGCGATATCAAGCACTACATGCGTCTAATCCAATACTGCCTGGTTGTTGGCGGTACTGGGCCTCTGGATGAGTGGGGAATTGCCGGTGGTCGCGAAGTATATCGCGCTTTAGGTCTGCCTACCGCTCCTTACGTTGAAGCACTGTCATTCGCTCGTAACCGGGGTTGCGCTCCTCGCGATATGTCTCCTCAGGCTTTGACTGAGTACAATTCTCTGCTCGATTACACGATCAACTCCTTGTCCTAGTCAACCTTTGCCAAGTGTAAAGATTGACCTTGCAGGTTAGATCTAATCCGGGGGAATTTTAGTTCATTGCTTTGCCAGATCGGGTTGAGGAATGCACTAAGTTCCCCTAAGTTTTTTAGAGCTGAAGACAGGCTAATGGCTAATAGCTAATGGTAGAGCCAAACAATCTTTCCATTAGCAATGAACAATTAGCGATTAGCAACCCACGATAGTTATAAGTGGCAACTTGAGTTCGATACTGGTTTTTTGTCTACCTCAGATCTTGCACCAAGCTGAGAACTAAAGTTCCAGCTTAAAGCTAAAACCCGTTGAAACGGGTTAAAACCTTGATTTAAGTTAGCTTTAGCTAACTTAAGCTTTTAGCCCTAAATTTATTTGGGGGCTATTTATCGGGTAGGTGCAAGATGTGAGTCTACAGCACAAGTCAAATAATAATAAAATTGACATTGTTCCCCGATGGTTGTCCGCCGCAAATTAGCTGATGGATAAGCGCTTTTTTAATCTCTTTAACCTGACTGAAGAAGAATCAATTGCCCTTTTAGATACTCCTCAAGACCAGTTGGGAGAGGATGATTCTCGCTACGTAGCGGCATCCCATTTGATCAACTTCCCAACTCAGCGCTCGATCGATGCTTTAATTAGGGCGATACAAAACATCGACCCCTCGCTGAATAACCGCATCGTGCGCCGGAAGTCGGTCGAGAGCTTGGGGCGACTACAAGCGAAACAAGCATTACCTGTAATCTGCACTTGTCTGGCAGATGAAGATTGCTACACGGTCGAGAATGCTGTCTGGGCGATTGGTGAAATTGGCACCCAGGACTCAAACATCCTGGAACAAGTGGCTCAATTGTTAGAAAAGCCAGGACAAATTTATCGAGTGATTATTCATACATTGGCAAAGCTGGAATACAAACCGGCGCTGGAACGAATTGGCAAGTATACAGAAGCAGAGGATGGGCCTACTGCGAGCGCCGCGATCGCTACCGTTTGCCGATTCACAGAGGATTACACTGAGATCGATCGGGTGATTGGTTTCCTGCAACACACCGACCGCAATGCCCGTCGCGCGGCGATTCAAGACCTAATTGATGCTTGCTACTATCCGGCAATTCCTCAGATTGCTCGCTGTCCAGTTTCAGTGGTCTTCCGCCTGCGAGCAATTCGGCTAATGGCGGATGCTGGAGTTGCAAAGGGAGCGATCGCTTTTGAACAGATCCAGCCGAGTTTAGAGCAAATACTGCGCGATCGCCCAAACGATCTAGATCTAGTTCACGAGTACGATCGACCACCGGCGCTGGACTTTGCCGTGCGGGAATTGTACCAAACTGATTTTGGGCGCTGCTATCTAGCCACTCAAACGCTGCTGGATATGTACGCAGAACAAGCACCCGCGGCTCTACTTCAAACCTACGAAGAAGAAGCACAAAATGATTATGGTGCCCACTATCATGTGATGAAGTTATTCGGCTGGTTAAAATATAGTCCGGCTTACGATCTATTAATTGAATCACTGCACAACCGACTACCGCAGTTTCAAAAATCACGCACAGCTGCTGCGATCGCACTGGGCGAACTCGGCGACGCGCGAGCAATTCCCGATTTAAAAGCCTGCTTAGAAACAAAAATCTGGGACTTGAAATATGCTGCATTGATGGCGCTAGAAAAACTCGGCGATCCGAGCGGTGGCGAAATCGCCGCTAACGATCCAGACTGGATAATTCGAGCTAGAGCAGCCTATACTCCTGCTCACCACAAATAAACGTATAAACTTATGACCGCAGATTCTCTATTTGAACAACTCAAACACCCCAACCCGCACCTGCGAGAGCGAGCAATGCTCGAAATTGCAGAAACTCGCGATGAAACGACCATTCCTCGCCTGATGGGCATTCTGGGGGAAGAAGATGTGGTTTATCGGCGGGCAGCTGTAAAGGCACTAGGTATGATTGGCCCCGATGCCGTATTACCCTTAGTAGAGCCATTGTTGAATAGCGACAATGTAACGATTCGGGGCAGTTGTGCCAAAGCTTTGGCTCAAGTTGCCGTCAATCATCCAGAAGTACCTTTCCCCATCGAAGGATTGGAGGGATTAAAAACCTCACTCAATGACCCCAACCCTGTGGTTCATATTGCGTCCGTAATGGCTTTGGGTGAAATTGGTACTCAAGCTTACGACATTTTGGTTGAAGCACTGCAAACAACAGATAACGTAGCGCTGCAAGTGGCAATTGTCAACGCCCTCGCCTCCTTGGGAGATATTCGCGCTGCTGACTTGCTCGCAGCATTGAGCAACGATGAATCTGCTGATTCTTATGTCCGCGAATCAGCAACCAGCGCCTTACCCAGGTTGGAGCAAACGATCAAATTTAAGGAAATAAATGCTCAAAGATTTTCTTCAACAGTTGACAGTTGACAGTGGACAGTTGACAGTGGACAGTTGACAGTGGACAGTTGACAGTGGACAGTTATCTCTTTTTAAATCTTGCACCTTGAGGCGGAGCCTCAGTATTCTCGTTCCCAGGTTGAACCTGGGAACGAGATCCGGGAGGTTCTACCTCCCGTGGTGCAAGATGTGAGGTAGGGAACATCAGCGATATCTCGGACAAACAGATAACGTTAATCGTGTTCCCGGCTTCTGATTATGGGTAATACCAAATCCGGGTTCTAAACCCCCTTTATTTTATAGCCCGCGAAGGCGGGCTTAGTTTGTGTAGCCGCGACTTTAGTCGTTCGGCTCTTAAGCCCCCCTTAGTAAGGGGGGTTTGGGGGGATCGGTTTTATAACTAACGCAAGTTGCTAGTTACAAATATGGTTGGTTTGATCCCCCCTAACCCCCCTTACTAAGGGGGGAATCGGATTCAAAACCCCCCTTACCAAGGGGGGAATCGGATTCAAAACCCCCCTTCAAAAGGGGGGAATCGGATTCAAAACCCCCCTT
>ERZ1066132.133-NODE-133-length-32780-cov-8.359175_pt1 | contig 32780 bp, 45 predicted proteins | sample MGYA00382779_ERZ1066132 | MGnify/ENA primary metagenome ERZ1066132 (study PRJEB33369, sample SAMEA5778362) | biofilm metagenome | biome: Industrial cooling water; feature: Water cooling tower basin; material: Biofilm | place: United Arab Emirates | collected...
TTACCGCGACCGACATCGGGTTGTACACGTTCTGCACGTTCGACCGTGCAGGTAACGAGCAGAGTGATTCGGAAGCGGCGCAGTACACGCTGACTTCGCTAACTGGTAGCGGCCAGGGACAGCCCATTGTAGCCTTTCGCCAGCTTTTACCAAGCGAGCAGAGCTACTTTGCGGAGCCATACAACGATTCGAGCAGCTACGCGCTGGTCGAGTTGTGGGCCGCGAATACGGGCGTACCGATCAGTCAAAAATTCGCTGGCGTAGAGCTGTTCTACCGGCGTAGAAGCGATGTGTCGGATCGTATGATCGTGCCCATTCCGTTCTCTGGTGAAGCGTTTCCGTGGATTGTTTCGGGCTCAGGTATGGCGGTGCTGGACGCTCCGGATTGGGTCGTGATCGACCCGCCGCCTATCGTCTCTGGCGGAACCAAATCCCGTTTCGTGTCGCTGGAGCGTACCCTGGCCGATAACTGGGTGCGCGTGTGGGCGGAGAACGCTGCGGGTATGAGTTCGGATATCTTGACCTTCGTCGTGGACTACGACAACACGCCGGAAATCACCTCGTTAGAAACCTTCATCGACAACGAGAACAACACCGCGTCTTTCCAGGCCGTAATCGACGACGACACCCAGGCCTTAACGTGGTTCATTACGGAGCCCGACGAGAACGAGCCGAGTGAGGAAGAGCCCGCCCACTTGGGCAGTACCTCGGTAAAGACCTTTAACTCTGGCCCTCTCATCAGTTTGCCGCTAGGCAAGACTAAGCTCTTGGTGGTGAAGCCGTGGGGCACCTGGTCTACGCTGAAGGCGACCATTACTGGAGTGTCTGGCCGAACGATTACTTGCGCAGCGGCGGACTTCCCGACCACAGGTGCGGGGATGAAGCGCTACCGGGTGACCTGGCCGGCTACGACGCGTACCTACGTGGTAGAGAGCAATACGGCTACCAGCTTTACCGTTACCACGGATTTTGTCACGCCCCTTCCGGTGTTCGGTACCGAAGTTCATATCAGCTTTGCGAGCGGGCTGGAAGGCGAAGCAGTGGAGCGGTACTTAACGCGCACGCCGCGCTCTTTCGTAGCGTTCGAGAACAAGAACGAACGGGGCGAGCGGGACGTGACATCGGTCACTGCCGTATTCACCCAGATCCCGAGCCCCGCCGTGGTTGCGGGAGAAACGGGGACGGGTACGTTTAGTTTGAGTGGCGGCTTTAAGCTGACGGACGGGTCTAAGTCGTGGACTCCCAACGAGTTCTCGTCGGCCGGCACGTTGGCGTGGTACTATGTGCGGGCTACAGGCTCGGTTAGCGGTAAGCCGATGGTCCGGAGAATCGTAGCGAACAGCGCGACCGAGCTCTTCTTGGAGGGCGGCTTGATTAGCGGCACGTCGCTTGCGGATTTCACGGCGGTGCCATATCAGATTATAGACGGCGCGGTGAATGTACGGAAGCGCGGGGTAACGGACGATGACGACTCTACCGCTGGCGGCTTCTTGCCCACAGCGGGACGAGAAACCTACGCCCGAGCCGATACGTTCGTTCTGGACTACTTTGCGACGAAGAACGGCTGCTTGGCGGAGAACCTGCGGTCTATCCTGGTGGATCCTGACACGGATTCGTCTTTAGGATCGTTCGACATGACGTTCAACTCCACCAATAACCGACTGACATGTAAGGTGTCCGAGCCGGACGACGACTGCAAGTACTGGGAACTGTACTTGAAGCGCGGCGAGTGGCCGACAACGAACAGCCCGGCGACGGCAGACGGCGCGGTGGATCCTCGGTTTTTGCGGTATGTTAGTAGTGACGTAAGTCCGTCCTCTCTGGTCTTTACTCAGACCGTGGAGGCAGGGAATACGTGGTACGGCATCGCGGTACCGTACAACTCGCTCAACCAGCCCGGTAAGCGGCTTACCGATAGCGTGGTAACGACGGGCGGCGGGCCCGCTTCTGATAAGCTGTTATCATTAGAGTTCCGTCCGCAGGCAGGAACTTCTACGGCCCAAGTGGACGTGTACGCGGAGAACGGCGCAAGCTTTGCGAACTTCACGATTACGGCGTACGATAAGGACGATCCGGCAAACACGTTCACGGACACCGACACGTTTACCTTGCCGATTCACGGCGGCGATACCTACGGCATGGCCACGTTGACGGGTTTGCCTTTCACCGCTTCCAGCACCACGACGACCAACCGGAGAACGTGGGTCATTACAGTGACCAGCGGTGCAAGAACGCCGATAACCATTGAACGGTCGTTCTACGTGGAAGTCGGCGGTACCCTTCCCGGGTCAACGCCTGCGGTGAGTGCTGTTACGGTAACCGAGTACGATCAAGGGTACTGTCCTGGAGATTGCGGGGCTGCGACGTACAGACCGCTGTTGCTCAACGTGGCCTGGACTCTCAGCAATGCGTCCGCACTCCTTTACGAAGTTGCGGTAGACATGAACATGGATGGAGGAAGCTGGGTACCGGTGAATTGGGGGATGACACTGATTAACGGAAGTATGGCGTACATTCATGGCTTCCAGTGTTACACGTACAACATCAACGGTAGACCGGTGGATTTGCAGTTCAGGGTCAGGGTAGTACGAAAGGATACGATGGCTACGGTCGCTTCGGCAACGAGTTCGGTCTATGCCACGAATATCAGGCTGTGTGAACCCGGAATCGGAGACATCTAAGTATGAAACTTGTAGTCATTGATCGTACGACTTCCGGTACTGGGGCCGAGAAAACCAGAGAAGCAGCAAACAACGAAGTCATAGTTACGGGCGCTCGTCTGTCGGAAACGGCAGACGGGCTCCCGCATTTGCGCGTGGAACCTCGGGTCGCTAAAGGGCTCACGATCACGTCCAGCGCGGACACCATTACCGAGTTTCCTTCTCCTATTCTTGAAGAGTACGAGACGTCCAAGGTCGGTATCAAACTCAAGAGCTTTGGCGGGATCACTCTAGGCCTAGACTTCGAACAGGATACTGTTCCAGGAAAAGAGCACGAGTGGTTCCTGAAGGTCAAGCTCGGCGCTGGCCTGGTGTTCAACGAAACGAGCGGGGCTATCGACGCTACGGGCGAAGTAGCCGACGTGGTGCCGGCGACTACCACGACGCGTGGTACCGTCATTATTGGTAACGGTATTGACGTTATCACGACGCCCGGCGCTACGGCAGGAACGATCTCGCTCAAGATGGCCAGCGCTTCACAGCTTGGTGGAGTGAAGGTCGGCTCAGGCCTCACGATCAACGGCGAAGGCGTGCTGAGTGCTAGCAGTACAGGCCTAACGGGCGGTATTGCAGATCGCTTGGTGCGGTGGCTCACGGCGACAACGGTCGGTAACAGCATTGTACAGGACGACGGCATCAGCGTAGGTGTTGGTGGTGCGCCTAGCGCTACGTACATGCTGGCTGTCACCGGGAAAACTACAACGGACGGTATACAGCTGACTGGTGATCCAGGAGACCTGTCACTCGACATGGACTCCGGCATTGCCTCACTGTTCGGTACGAGTGGGCCGGTTACTTCGGGTGCAAACGCTACGCTGTTTCAGTTTGCCGGCGAGCTAACCGAAGCGGCGAGCGGTACGCACACCCGGCTCTCCTTGATGGAACTCATTGCCCCGACTGTAACAGGCGGCGCGGCTGAGGTAGAGGACGCGATAACGCTGTACATTGCCGGCGCACCGGGCGCTACGGTAACCGGGGACAATGCCGCGCTGTGGGTAGAGTCTGGACTGAGTCGGTTTGGCGGGCAGGTTCGCTTCAATAGCGACTTGCTGTGGGAAGCGGACAACACGTACGACATTGGTACGTCCACCGTACAGCCTCGGGATCTGTGGCTTAAGCGCAAGCTGACGCTGGTAGCCGACGAAGCACCGTCTACCGGCCCTGGCAGCATGGCCCCGCTTCGAGTAGGCGGCGTGATGAACAGCGGCTCTTACGAGGCGGCGTTCTTTGGCGGTACGGTGTATGCTACCGACTTCGTACTCATTGACGGTACGGGCAGCGTAGCAGAAAGCGGACCACCGATCATCGTTCTTGACGAAACCACGCCCCTTAATGACGTCAGCACGCCCCTAGCCCAATTGAGCTTTGTCGGTGCAGGCGTCACCGCTACCACAACGGGTGCAGGCCACGTCGTAGTAACTATTGGCGGCGGGAGTGGCGGCGGGCTCGCTACGAGCGGTACCGTAACGGCGAATACGGTGCCGAAGTTCGCGGGTACAGCCCCCGACTGGACCGTTACCAACTCCTCCATTACCGATAGCGGTACCGACGTGACGGTATCGAGCCCGTTGTTCGCTCCTACGGCGGCGGGCGCAACGAATAACACGCAAGTCGCTACCACCGCGTTTGTTCACGGCCATGTGGTGGGACCGACCAAGGGCGGTTCCGGCGTTACGACGGCACCGAGCACGCTGCAGATCTTAGTTGGTCAGGCGGGCGGAACGTACGCGCTTCGCAACCTTTCAAGTTCTGGCGGTACGTGGTCTGAAGTCGGGAGTAACCTGGTGTTCACTGTAACGGCCAGTGGCGGAGTGTCGTCGTTCAACGGTCGAACGGGCGTCGTGTCGCTGCTCTCTTCGGACGTGACTAGCGCTCTCGGCTACACGCCGTATTCCAGCAGCAATCCTAACGGCTACATCACCGCTGCCGGCACGGCATCGGCAGCTGGCCAGTTGTCTTCAAGTCGTACGTTTCAGTTGACCGGCGACGTTACGGGCTCTACCAGCTCGAATTTGAGTGGCGGGTTAAGCATCAACACCACGCTCAGTTCTACTGGCGTTACGCCGACTACATACGGCAGCAGTAGCAGCATCCCGGTGTTTACCGTCAACGCGCAAGGACGCATTACGTCCGCGACGAGCACCTCGATCTCGCTTTCGTTCTCTTCCATTACTGGTACTATCGGCAGTGCTCAGGTTAGCGGCTCGTATCCGAACATCACGTCTGTCGGTACGTTGACCGGACTAAACGTGAGCGGTGCCACAAACTTCAGCAGCACAGTCACCGTGAACAGTACATACAAAGTTGGCGGTCTTACCTATAGCACATCGGACCCGAGCTCCACCGTGGGCGTGCCTGACGGTTCCTTGTGGGTGGTGTATGTCTAATGCCTACAAGAACTTGGGTTAACGTATCTGGCTTGTGGCGCGACACCGTGCGCCATTTTGTTCGAGTGGCAGGCTCGTCTTCGTGGCGAACGGTGAATCGCACATTCGTAAACGCAGGCGGTGTCTGGAAGCCGGTCTTTTACCGGACTCCAGGCACCCCGACGTCGGTAAGCATGACCGTTAACGGATCTGCAGTTTCCCCCATTACTATTACTGACGCCTCGTTCAGCACCACCGTGACGTGGAATATCACCAACCCTGCGGACCAGGCGCTTGACCAGCTGGCCGTCTGGAACATCAACGGTACGTTTCAGCCGCCTTCGGTACCGGGCAGCTACTCGGCGACTCGAAGCATCAACATCGCCATGGGACAGACGTTGGTCGTGTATGCGGGCGTGCAGCTAGCCAACGGTCCTGTGGTCGGAGGCATCGGAACGTCGAATGCTATTGAAGTGTTCCGGCCTACTCCCAGCGTAACGAGCGTGCTGCTAACGGCAGACCATGTGGAAGATACAATCAACGCGTCGTGGATTGCGAACTACCCGCCTCCTGGCGCGAGATACAGCTTGTTGTGGCGAGCGAACTACATGAGCAACCCTTCGCACCCGTCTTCGCGGCCCTTGCAAGAGACCGCAAGTTTCTCGGGTATATCAAACTACGCGCTGACTGCCGCGAATCATGGCTACGACATTCAAGAATTCATCTCAGACGAGTACGTGGATTTCTACGTAACCGTTCGTATGTACGACAGCACCGGCTCTACCTTGCTGGCCAGCTCCAGCGAACAGATGATTACGACAGCAGCGGCGGACTAATGGCGTACAACCTCATAGGACTTCTTCGAGCAAGTAAGGTCGGAGCGGCACCTGGCCAAGGTATGCGGGAATATGCGGCAGGCTCTATCACCGGCACGCGCATGACCGATTACCGCGTCATTAGTCACACGTTAACGGGAGAAGACGTACCGACGACCGTACGCCTTCCTCCGTTCGTGAACGTCAATTTCACTACGAGCTACGTGGGCGGTATTCGGGTACCGGATATCTACTGGGAGGATTACACCGACGCGATCACCGTGGACGTCGATGACGTGTTTGCGGACGGTGTGCCTCAACCCCAGGAAGTCTACGGACTCCCTAACGCGACGGTACGTAGCTACACAGTCAACCCGCTCATACAAACGGCAGATGTAACGATCAACTTCGCCAACTGGATCTATTACACGGGCACCTTACCAAGCGAAGGCCTGGGCTACTTTGTAGAGGTTCCTATCCGGTTAGGGTTCAGACCTGAGCCGCATTTCAACCTTCCGCACTACACCGAGCGGACGTCTTACGTGGTAAAGCCGTACGTACTAGGACAGCCTAGACCTAACTACGTGGTCGCTGCGAGCCTCTTACCCATATTCGATGCGGGCAGCGACTGGACGGATTTGGGAGGCGGAGACTTCCTTCGAGGAGACGAGGTGTTTCGACTCATCACCTCCGGAGATATGGTGGGGAACTACCGACTCGTCGGATACCGTGTCCGGGGCTATTTTACGGGCAGCGACTGGTGGAGCGAGTTCAGTAGTAACTACATGGGCTGGGGCCTTAAGGTAGCGTACCGTTTTGAGCGGCTAAGTGGCTCAACGTGGGAACTCAACAACTACTACGAAGTCAGTACGGTAGTTTCTCCCCTGGCCGGCGCAGGCTGGTTCTATGGTACGCCAGGCCAGAGCTTTACCGTCCGGCTCAAGACCAGCGTACTGGAACCTTTCAGTTCTCCGACCGGTACCTCTACGGAGTACGCTTTCACTATCGCTGACAAGGTTGTTGGCCCTGGCGGCGGGCCTATCGAGTAACCGATGGCGTGTAAATCCTGTATTGAAGCGTTAAAGAACGCTTCCCTTGTGCTGTTCGAGCTTAGTATGTTGCATCCTGAACAGCTTCCGCCCGAGACTGACTGGCTCAAGATAGCCACAGATCTCAAAGACTTAACCGTCCACTTAACACACCACCATGACACACCAATTCACGCTGAGCACCAAACAAAAGACCCTGCTGAATAGCCAGCTTGAGGAGGCTCGACGCCTGAAAGAGCAGCTGGAGCAGGTAAACAAGATCACCACGAATTTGGTGGAGCTTTTCTGCGATTTCTACCAGATCCCTTCTGACGCGACGCTTAGCTACGATGAAGCTACGGGGGTTTTAAGCGCAGATCTGCCTGAACAGCCGGAAAAGGCGGCTCCGGTGGACCCTCCAGCACCCACCAAAGCTCCACGGGATATCCCGGATCCCTGGGCGTAAGCGTATCCAGTAAACTCAAGCCGCCCTTACGGGGGCGGCTTTTGTTTTACGACTTACTAGATACGATCACCTGTTCTTAAGGAGCACTTTATGCCTGATACGTCCCGGGAGTTAACCGCCCAAAATAATCAGCTTCTAGCGCGCGTTAGCGGGTTTATCGTTCCGGCTATCATCGGCGGGGTACTTAGCTTACTGTTCAGTGCTAGTGGCGAAAAGGAAGCCGCGTCTAACCTTGAGCACAGAGTAGGTACATTAGAGACCCAGGTCAATAACATCCGTACCGAATTGGCCAACGGTGGGCCTCCTGCGCTTTCTCGCCGAGTTGACGACCTCCAGAAGCAGCAGCAGGAGCAGTACAAAGACGTCTCACAGAAACTCGACAACATTCAGCAGCTACTGATACGGGGGAAATAATGGGCAGGAAAGCGAAGTTCGCCGTAGGACTCGCAGCGTACCTAGGACTCTTTTGCTGGAGTATCGCAGTACTCCTATCCCCGGAAGACGACCCCGTTCCCTCAGAAATTGCCCCGGTCCAGCTCAACGACTCGACCCAAGCTAAACTCGCCGCTTCTAAACTAGAGAAGGATTCGCTGGAGGTTCTCCTAAAGGCCGCAAAACAGCTCAATGGTAAGCTGATTGCCGCTATGCGAATCAAGGTCCCGGCGAAAGAGACTGTCATTGTACACGATACGACCGAAACTTTAGTGTACGCCGATGGTACTAGAACTAGTGTGTTTAAGGACTCGTTGGAGTGGGTTAAGTTAAGTGGTACGGTAACGGCTCCGCCATACCCTGCGCCACTGAAAGTGACCTACGATATCACCCGTCCAGCGTTTAATCCCGCTGTGGGCTTAATTCAGAGCGGTGACGCTGTATACGCGGTGGTAAGTTGGCAGAACGAAAAGGCTTCGATACAAGTCCCTTACCAGCGTATTCCTCCTAAAGTACCTCGATCCAACTCCTACGCCCGAGCGGCGTGGTCGCCCCTGGGCGAAATCCTCGTTGGCGGTGGTATGGAGTTCCGAATTGGCAAATTCCGCCCATTCGCAGAAATCCAAGGAATCGCGTCACAAAAAGAATTGAGGCCCGGCGTATGGCTCGGAACCACGTATCGTTTCTAAAGAACCGCGAACTCTTGGACTCCTGTGAGCACTTCGTTCATCGTCACGCGAAGATTGGATTCCACGTCGTCATTTTTGCGGTGCAAGTAGCGATAGTAATGTTCTGCGTGAACATGCTCACAGAACCTTACTATTCGTTCCCCGCAACCCACGCTGCCGCGTTGGTTGTGTTAGTCAAAACCCTCAAATTCTCTAGCGAGGAGTACGTAGAGTGAGTAGCACAGACACGATTATCGTAGTAGAGAAACTTTACCCTGACGTAGAACTACCGGAATACGCGACAGCAGGTAGCGCGGCTATGGATGTCAAAGCCTACGTTAAAGGCGTTCAGGTGACCACGTACACGGAGTCAAACAAGAAATACCAACAGCTCGTTGTAGACGGAGTACCTGTCGTGGTCTACCCACGAGAAAGAGTACTTATCCCGTTGGGTTTCAAAGGTAAGATCCCGGAAGGGTATCAGGTCAAGGTTCTACCGCGCTCGGGTAAGGCGCTCAAAGAGGGGGTGATCGTATCTAATAGTCCGGGAACTATCGACTCGGACTATCCTGGTGAGTGGGGAGTGATTCTGCACAACACGTCAGAGTCAAAGTTAGAGATCAATCACGGTGACAAGATCGCACAGATCGAATTGCAGCCCGTTTACCGAATGCAGTTCGAAGAGGGTGTGGTTGAACAGACGACAGAACGTGTAGGTGGCTTCGGTAGTACAGGCACCTAACGAAAGAAACCCCCGGTCAGCTGGACCGGGGGTTTTCTTTTAGCGTCTTTTTGATTTCGTGTTTCGCCGCTTTCCGTTCTCGCTTCCAAAACACTCGCTTGCCGTAGCGTCTCAGGTGTGCTGCCCACTCTTTACTGGTGGTAAGCACACCTTTCTTTTTGGTACTCATCGCACCAATACCGCAGTCAAAATGTTCTGGCGCTGGTCAGGCCCCTTACGAATCACGTCCTCCATGTTGTTGAAGGTGTGCATTCTGCGGCCAATGGAGCGGGCGAACATGAACAAGCTGGTGTGGTTGAAGTGCCACAGATGTTCGTTGGGCCGGCGATGCTTCCAGGCCTCGAACCACTCATCGTTGTTGGCCATCGGGCTATAGTGGCACCAAGGCATGGACACCATGATGATCGGAGCCTTCAGGTCTTTCAGGATGTACGGATCTTCGAAATGCTCCAGTACGTCAAAGAACGTGACCACGTCTACGTCCGCGTTAAGCCAATCCTCTACGAACTCGCCGTCTGTCAGCGGGTACCCGCTCACGTCGTACCCGTAGGTCTTGATCCCGCACTCCTTGCACGCCTTCAAAAACGCGCCGTTTCCGTACCCCACATCCAACACGCTCTGGGGAATGAATCCGATAGCGCTCACCAACCCGCCCACTCGCAGGTAGCTCATTTTCTGATTGAGCTCTCCGTACGTGTTGTAGCGGGCGTTTACGTAGTCCTGATCGTAGGTAATGGGTTCCCGGTTGACCTGATAGATCAATCCGTCGTCGTTCTGGGCGTAATTGTCAAGCATCGTTCCACCGCCAGGTCTAAGAATTTAGTGAGGTGTTGGTGGGTTAGTTCACCCACGCTAGAATGCACGGTTTCGTGGTAGCGAGCGCCCCGCATCCAGTGGTCCGGATTGCCTTGGGGCGCGTGCTTTTCCCACACGGCCTTTGGGTACACCAGCAGATTCGGGAGCCGGAGCCTCCATGCTAAGATGCTCATGGAACTGTGGCACGTTATCAGTCCCGCCGAATGCTGAATGAGCTTACATACCCCGGGCACGTCCAGTTGATCTACGAGCTGTGCTACTTGCTGGTGATCTACGAAAGGCTCCGAAGTACGCTCAGTTCGCTCGTAGTTGCGTCCTACAGCCACCAAAGGCACCGTGCTAAGGTCTGACCACTCCGCCACAATTCGGCGCAGCACAAGGCCTGGTATAGAGCGATCTGCCGTGCCGGCCCCCGCGCTGAGTACCACGTAAGGCTTCCCGATCCACGAGTCTAGTAACGCACTGGACTCTGGGTTCGGGTAAAAGGTCACCACCTCAGGTCCGGTCGGCAGCTTGGCGTTCATCCCGGCAGGCGGCATCTTACGCGCGAGCCGCTCCCCGTGATCGTTTCCAGGTTGCCAATACCCGTGGTCGAGCACGGTAATTTGGGTGGCTTTTGGGTGGTGGAGGAAGAGCTCCCGTGCAAAGGGATTGTGCGTCACCAAATGCACGGTAGCCGTATCCTCGGGGCGCAGGCGGTCTAGGACACCGTACGCCCCCTTGTGATAACACTGGTCCAGCACGTCGCCTAGACCACCGCCGAATTCCAGGTTATAGTGCATTAGATGACGCACCCTGCGCTGTCGCAGAACTTCTCGCTCACCGCACTTTCGTGTGTGGAGACGAAGTTCAGCGGTTTGAGATTGCTCGCCATACGTTCGTACCGCTCCTCGTCGATGGTTTCGTACGGCATCTGGGGGAACGCGCCCGCTTCCAACCTGGGAAGGAAGGAAATACCCTTGAGCTGATACTGGTAGTAGTTCAAGGCATGGGCGATGTGATCCCCTTCGGTAGCCGGGTCAAACGTGATCGTAGCACTGACCTGGTTGTCGCTCCAGTACCGCTGCATAAACGACGCCATGGCCAGCTGTTCCCACATAGACACCGACGCTTCGGTACGCAACCCGTTTTCCATCTTCACAGGAATAGAGACCACGACTGTGTTGTTCGGATCGTCTACGGAAGGTTCGACTTCGTAGCCGGCGTCCAGCAACGGCATCAAAAGATCGCTGCTCAGCGCGAGACGCATACGCCGAATGTAGTACTTGGCTTGTGGCCAGTGAATACCCGGCGTAGCACCGGCAAGGAGCGACACCGATCCAGAAGGCTTCACCGAGGTGGTCTTCACCGAGCGGGGAATAGCGAACCACTCAGAGTACACCTTGTCGTAGTTCTGTACGACTTCGTAGCCCACTTCGCACCAGGTACGGTAGGTCTCGATGCCGAGCTTGAGGACCGCCTGCTGAATACCGGACTGAGAAAGACCGATACGGCGATTTCTCAGGAGTACACGATTGGTCTTAGCCCATGGCGTTTTGCCGAGGGTAACCGTCTTGGCGTACAGATACGCGTACTTGAGAGTCTTCAGGTAGTCGTTCAGCGTCTCGTGGTTGGCCGGGAAGGTTTCCACCAAGCAGCACAGCTCGTAGGATTCCAGAGACTGTTCCACACAGTTGTGCACCTGTAACCCGTTAGCGTCAAACTCATGCATCTGGTCCACGGTTACGTCGTATACAGCGAACTCCCCGATGGGCTCCAGAGATTGCACGGTAGCTACAAACCGTTCCCGGTTAACTTCTCGCTTGTAGCTTCCCAGAAGCTCGTCTAGCTTGGCTTCCTTTTCCGGATCCTTGAAGCCCACTCGCTCAGCAAAAGCCAAGAGGTTGTCGTTGCTGATAGATAGTTCGAATCCCGTATCGTCATGGGCGTAGACAGCGGATATCATACCTAACCTAGCCAGCATTCTTTGTGCTGCCAGCAAATCAGGCTTCGATACACTTCTCAGGATTACAGACGGTCCCGTTTGTGCATCGTCTTGCACACGCCCTTCTCTGTCAAACCACCCACAAAGGAACCCGACAGTAAACTGAGAGCTCGACTTCTCCACTACAGGGGAGACCATATCTTCTCCAAAAAGACTGCCTAGCAACCGTCCTTCCTTGAATGTCCCGTCACCTTCCCACTCAACGGATCGGTGATTTCCAAGAGCCACCAAGTCTCCCGGCTCCAGATGCTGCGCTTCCGTCCATTCGATGGTACGGGTATTACGCGTCGTGTGAACCCGCTTCACCAAGTGATTTGCGGTAAGGTCCACGCTGTACCCTTCTTTGGTAGTTAGCCGGTACACGGGCTTTACACCCGTCTGCCAAAACCCGTTGCTGAGAGTCTCGTACTTTCGGCCGTCCACTACAGCGGCGAATTTACTGCCTATGAGATCCTGCACCTGGCGCGGACCCTTATCTGTCAACACCCACGTATCCGCCGTTACGCATGGATTCGCGCCAGCAACACGAATGTCCTTGTAGTCCGGCAACTGACCCATGCGGCTGTATTCCCGCATGTTATCCAGCCATGCAAATCCAGGCTCGCCGTTAAGCTTCACTCGCTTAGCGGCTTCTTCGTAGTTGTCACCGATCTCTGCAAAGACCGAGTTGTTGCTGGTCCAGCCGTACTCTGCTCTATGACCGTTGACTTCATAGTTCTTCAGGTCCAGGAACTCGATGTCGTTCGATTTCCCAAACGCAATCTCTGCCGTTCTACGAACATTACCGGCCACGACACACTGGCCGATCATGTTCATAATGTCCACGATGTTGGTAACCGACACCGGCTGACCGACGCATTTCGTAAGCGTCTCTCGAATGCTTTCGTGCATCTTGATGAGCGGGGCCGGCCCACTGGCCACGCCGCCAAAGCCCTTGATAGGCATACCCGCTGGCCGAACCAGCGAGTAGTCGAACGTCACCGCTTTCTGGCCGGGCAAGAAGAAGCTTCTCAGGAGCAGCCCTAAGGACTCCACCCAGCCTTCACGCGTATCAGCAATAGCGTAGACTTGCTCGCCCGTTGGCTGCTGCAGTACGAACGCCCCCGCACCTTCCGTATCAAAGCCTACGCCGATTCCCAGCATAGAGGCGTCCATGAGGAACGTGAAAGGCTCTTCTAAATCCTTTGACAGGTTCGCAGTGGATACGAAAGCGCAATTGTTCAGGGCAGCAAAAAGATTCCGCTCTTTCGTAAGCGGCGATCCCATGGCCCAAAGTCCTCTGCCAGGCGGCAAGAACTTCATGTGGAAAATTCGGTCGTACATCTCTGCGGCGGACGAGATAGCCTTTTCTTCGTCCCATCCCAGCTCGTGCTGCGTAATCCACGTCTTCTGCATGGAGTAGCACCCTTCCACTACTCTACGAACAGTCTCCCACCAGTGCTCCTGCTCCCCATTGTCCTTTATTCGGCTGTAGGTTCTAAGGTAAACGAGCTCGCCAAGGCCGTTAAAGCCGAAGGGGGGCTTCTTGGTCTTGTACGCTTCAACTACTGACTCGGGAATTCTGAATTCTGACATAGGCTCCTTACTTGTTAGAGGCTCAGTAAGTCGCTCCTCATAACCAAGTTGCGTTCCAATAGGGGTTGTTTCGACGGCGATCATGTGCGGTTCAGCGTAGGAGGGTTACTTATGGAAGGCAGGTTAGGCGTTGCTTAGGACGTTCAAGAGGTCTTCCGGGTCTACTTGCAGGTCGTCAGCTAGCGGCTCCACCACTTCCGCCAATCGTTCGTAGTGGTGGCTTACGGCGGTCGCGACGTCTTCTGGTGTAGAGCCGAGGTTGTGCGTAATGTCGTTGACGATTTCTGCAAGACAGTTCATGGTTTCTATGACTTCGGTTTGCGAAGTCCAGGCCTCAAACGCTTCGTACGTTTGAAACCGCTCCATCAGCGCCAGCCCGATACGAAACTGGCTGCGCAGTCCACTTAAGTGGAGCAACGCAGCCATTGCTTCGTACGTGAGGGAAGGCGTATTCTCTTCCCCTGTCTCGGACATTAGAACGGAAGATCGTCTTCGTCGTCCCAACCACCCTCGGTCTCAAAATCGTTTTCCGGGGGTGCTGTTTCCTTTACGGGCTTCGTCGCCGTACGACCGCCGCCTCGGGCCGCTGGGGCTGCTGGGGCTGCTGCCGCTTCACGAGCCGGCGCAGCTCGCGCCGCACCCCGACCGCCTTCTGCACTGTTGAGTGTCTTGTAGGTGGATTCCATCTCACCAATAAGCCACTTTCTAAAGTTCCATGCGGCATCGGTCGGACCCTTCTTGTCGCTGGTACGATCCATGTGGAGATCCACCTGGTTGTCATACACCTCGTAGCCGTTATCATCGCGCACCGGCTCGCCGTCCTTCGTACGACGCGGCTTAGAAGGGAACTGGATGTAGTTACCCGAGCCGTCGCGCTTGGACTTGAGCCAAACGCCGCGAATGTCCAGTACGCCGACAAACTTGTCGTCGGTCGTGTAGCCGACTGCCACGTCGGCGACCATGAGAGAGCTACCGCTGCGCAGCAGCTTGGCGTTGTGAATCTTGAACGTGAGTGTCCGTGACATGTGTTCCTCGAAGAAGTTGAAACCAACGAAACGTTGGGATCCTGCAGAGCTACCCGCAAGTCATGCGTGGTAGAAGGAATACTACAACTGCGTTTCTGATTTGTTCCGCCTCAGAAGGGGGCGGGGGCTTCCTCATTTTGAGGTCGCTCGGTTTCCGGGAAACAAATATTCCCTCGGAAGCAACAACTCTTGCAGATCCACGCCTTCTTTTCTTCCACGATAGGCGGTTTGATCTTCAAGTTCAAGGTGCGATACCAGGCCAGTGCCTTAGGCCGGATGAAGGCTTCCGTCTCCTCCGGATCCCAACACGGTACGGAGTCGATGGTGTACTCGCTCGACTTGCCGTACCGCTCTTTGTGCATGATAGTAGATCCTGTGACAGGATGCGACATCATGGCCACGCCTTGGATGAACAATTCGGTAGGCCGGGGGAAGAACTCGCTTAAGAGCTTAGGCAGCCCCTCCTTCTCGTATTGCTCGTGCACCCAGTCCGGGATAGGCGTCCTGCCTATGAGGAAGGCGTAGATGTTAAGCTGCGCCACCCAGCTGTCCTGGAGGTTCTTACTATACGTGGTGTCCTTAAAGGTTCCCTTGACGAACTGATCCGCTTTGGAGTCCGCGAAGGTCTTCATGTCTACGAGAAGACCCCCGGTATCCGACCCTGGATGTGTCGGCTTAGGCAAATAGGCGTCCGTTGTACCTCTCACCGTGATGACTAACGGCGTGTTGTCATCGTAGGTGCCCGTGAATACTCCGTGCTCATCGAATATAGGCATGGGCTCGTCTTCGTACAGCAATTGCGTAGCCATGCGGATTTCTTGGAGCCACCCGAACTTTGCGATGTGGTCCTGTGCTCCTTCGATGATCGTATGCGCGTGCGTACCACGGAAGGCCCAGTAGCGGCGGTTCGGGATCTCAAAGAACGGCTCGAACCGCTCAAAGAAGGTCTGCCGCATACACCCACTTCCAGACATCATGGAAGCACTAATGTAATCGCCGACGTGGTAGTTCTCTACGTCGGATTTGTACATCGCCGCTAGGAGCGGCGGGCTTACACAACGTTTGGTGCATTGGCTGAGGCAGTACTCTACGGGGTTTTGTCTTCCCGGCTCTTCTCCTCCAGGCGGACACACATAACCTTTAAGAGGCATGGTTCTTCTCCGTTAGTTGCAACGACGCGTATTCTGCAGGATTGATGATGCGCTCTTTGTCATCTATGTCCTTAACGGCAAGAATACGGTTCATGGTAATGGCTCTATCGAGCGCCCGTGCTACCGAAGTGAAGCTGTAAACGGGACTCAGCTCGACAGAGACTTCTTTCTGGGTACCTTTCTTTACGCCTTTGAATATGGCCATGCGTGGATTCGGAAGAGTTCGCGCGTAAACGAGCGTGCGCGGTTGGTGCGCGCGCGTGCGGTATATACACGCGCCGGCGCTGCGAGTGCCGCGTGCTCCGCATGGACCTTTTTGAGATGACGTTTCGCTAACCTCGTCATTTCCCAGTTTGTGTGCGTGCTCGGGGCTTCTAAGGAGTCCAGGCCGTAAGGCCTAAGACCACTAACAGTTGGGGCCTCTCTGCACCAAACGCCTGTCATCAGACAGGTCGAAGGTACCCATATAAGTCCACAGCCTTTGGCGTAAGCGCTAAGCCCACGCCGCTCCTGACTTCTAAGAGCTCTCTGCTCATGAGCCTGGGTCTCACGGTGTCCTGGAACTCTTGCTTGTCAAGCTGTGTTACTGCACACACATCGTTCTCACTACCGCCGTAACAGTAGAACTCTTGCAGTTTACCGCGATATCTTGGACGCTTGAACAGTGCGATCAGTACCGAGCGGTCTATGGGACGTAACCCGTGCTCGTCAATTTGATGGGTTTCCAATACTTCTTGCACTACAGGAGCCGTTATTTCTTCAAGCCCGTCCGCTTTTGCAAACGCTACGCAGTCGCGAAACAGGATCTTGAGCTCCCACGGAGCCCCGCTTTGCCAGCAGCGGCTCACGAGCAACTCGCATCCTTCGGGGGTAATCGGAAATCCCAGCTTACTGCACAACGGGAGGAGCTCGTCCCGGGTCATGGGACGAAGCATTAAGGACTCGCCAAACCGGCGCTTCAAGGCCGGATGCAACTGGCCGTAATCCGTCGTGGCCCCAATAACCATGCAGTTCGGGACCGGCGTTGGATTCAGCGAATTGTCGAACGGGTAGCGGCCTTCCTCCATGAGCAGGTACACCTTGGTACTCAGCTCTTTGTCTAAGGCGTGGATTTCGTCGATGAACCAGATACTGGCCTCAGCCTGGACCAGCTGGTGTACCACCTGGTCTAAAGCCTGTACGGAGTTGAGGTTAGCGCCGTAGGTCTCGACAAATTGGGGTTCGGGAAGGTGCAAGTCCCGCGCCCGAAGCTGTAGCTCGTGGGCGATAATCTTGCTCAGGAGGGTCTTGCCCAGGCCTGGTGGACCGGTCAGGAGCTTGTGCTCCAGCACCACCTTGTCCCCGTCTAAGGCTTTAATGGCCTTCAGGAGGGGTTTGGTGGCGTGACCCTGGCTTCCATACTCCCCAAGGGTCTTGGGCTCGTCAGACTTGAAATGGACGGCACTGGAGGCCTGTTTAGGGGCTCCAGTTTGTACCGGCGCTTGGTATTCACTCAGCAGCCAGTCGAAAAGCTCAGAATCTTTGGGGGTCTGGGCGGCTTTGGCTGCCGTTGCGACCTCTTCGATGATCGCCGCCTTGACTTCCGGGCAGGAGCTAAAGTCTAGGACGTCACACATCACGTCCACGTTCCGACCACTGAATTTGGGGTCGATTAAGGCCCCTACAGGTGGGAGGCGAGGTGGCTTACGGGTGGATTGGACCAATAGTTGCAGTCCTTTAGCCGTGAGGATGAATCCTCCAAGCGCGATAAGATCCACCATTTACGGACTTTCGGTCGCAGGGACTGACGGATCGCTTTCTACTCGAATATGGACGGACGCCATCATGTTCGCTAACCACAGAAAGAGCACAACCGCCCCAACGAATATGGCAGTGAGCGTCATGAACGATGGGCCGGGATCTTTGGGGAAGTCGTCTTTCACGGTTCAGCGCCCTCTCGTAATGCAGGAAGAGAAAGACGGCGCATGGCTTTCGCTCGTCTTCCGGTAGATACTTGGGTGTACCGTTGGGTCTGCCGAATGTCCGCGTGGCCCAGGATTTCTTGTACGACGCGGATGTCCACTTCGTTGTCGAGGAGATTGGTAGCGCAGGTGTGCCGAAGCTGGTGAGGTACGGCGTCGGTTAGTCCCGCCTTTTCTCGGTACCGCTGGAAGATACGGTTGAATTCCCGTTTCGTCAAGGGCCGGTTGTTGTGCAAGAAGACTGGAAGATAGCGCTTTTCCAGGTGCTTCTCCAACAACACGGCCACAGCGTTGATCCACGGACGCTCTCCTACGAGCCACTCCTTCCAATGAGGTGGACCGTACTGCTGTAACAGATGCTTAGCTAAGGGCTCGGCGGCTTCATCTATGAGAACGACTAAGCGTTCTTTCTTACCCTTTGCGTAGAACCGCAAAACCAGAGAGTCCTCTTCTTGGCTGAATTGGATGTCGCTGGTCTTTAGTGTTGCCGCTTCGCTGTTTCGCAGAGAATGATAACACAGCCACAATAAGCACAGATCCCGCAGCCCCTCTGGGGTGCTCGGGTCAACTGCATTGAACAACGCTCCCACCGCACCTTTCCCGAGCGGACGCGGTAGTCCGCGATCCCCGCCAATAGATTGAATCCCTTCCATAGGATTCTCGGGATAGAGCGATTGTTCTACCAAACATCGGTAGAACGATTTCAAGGCCGCAATATGCAGGCGGATCGTACTGCGGCTGATCTCTTCGTTTTCGTAGCGACGTTGCAGCTTGTTCCGGTAGTCTACGAGGAAAGGTCGAACCGTGGCGGGATCGGCAGTCAGGTTAGTCTGCTCACTTATACGCGTCAGTACCTGCTTGTACGATTCTAAGGTGCGTGACGATGCTTCCGCGTCCCGCAGCCAGCGCTCCCACCTTTCCATAGCGTGCATGTTACATCCCTAGATCAAAGAGAGTTTGGTCGTCGTCATCAGGAATATCGAGCTCGTCCTCTAACGAGTCCAAGCCGTCATCGCCTGTGGGGTACACAGAAAGTACCACTACATCAGGCTGAACGTTCAACCAGGAAAGAAAGTCAATTCGTTGTTGTCTAATGTTGAGGGTTTCGGGTGAGTTGGGCATCTCGTTGAGAGACTGGGTTACGATAGTAACCAAGTAGTCTCTGTCCAATTGGATATCCAGAGGATGCAGCATGTCTACCTTACCTGTGATAGCCTTGGACTGTATGATACGGTCGATATCCGCTTCTGTCAAGAGCTTGAGTTTCCTGTTTTCGTCCATGGGTGGTTGATAATTAAAGCAAACATAGATGCCGCGAGGTGACGGGCAACCACAACCCGACGCCTCGCGGCGCTCTACAATCACTTCCCAAGAATCTGCTTTACAGAAGCCAGGACGTCCCATGTACCATCCTGGTTTAGTGCCGATTTCCCTACGAGATCGTACAGGTCTTCTCGAAAGAGCGTCCTCCCTTGCTGAAGTTTCTGAATAGCAAGTTTCAAGGCGAGCTGGGTGGTTTTTGCTCCCTTTGGGCACGTTTTCCAGCTGAAGTCGTACTGGGGCAGCTTATCCGGATGATCTTCCATCATATTCCGTATAGCTACAGCACTTCGCCACACCCGCCTTCTACGGTCCTGTACGTCATAGGTATCTGACGCCCTATAAAGATGGATGTCTCGCAGTATAGCATCGTGCAAGAACAACGCAATACTTGAAACGGTCCAGTTCTCTGGAAAGTCAGAAGTCGGATCTCCAGCTTTCAAAACGCTTATACTGTCTTCATGCGGATAGTCTTTCCAGACTCTATACGCTCGATGGAGGCGAGCCAAATAGATGGAAAGGTGAAGGCGGATACTCATGGCCGGTTCGGTGGTAGAGGATACATTCTGCTTCTCCGAGAACTCTAATGCGATTTCCGTCGTGTATAGGCCGGTGTAAGTGCCCGCAAAACAATTGCGGGTACCCTAACCTTTTCCAGGTGAACTCTACGACTTCTGAGCACGGGTCTTTCCAATAGATGGACTGACCAAATCGGGAAAGATTGTGAGGGTTGAGATGGCGGTCAATAGTGCCCTGCGGCGGACAATGTGTTATGAGCACATCCACCGGGGGTTGCAGTCGTTTTGCTTGTTCCCGTGTGAGCACTTCATGAGGCGACCAGACCTTGTACTGTTTTTGAATCCCCGAATCTACGCTGGTTGCTCCACCAAGAAATCCGACGTTCAGCCCGTCGATATTGAGGCTGCTCCCTCTTGGACAGTAGTAGTAGTTCTTGGAGAGCTGCACCGCGTGACGGTCGCTCATGTACGGTGTGAGATACTGCCAATGCTCGTGGTTTCCGCATACCGTGAAGAAGGGAAGAGGGAACTTTACCGTAACCTCCTCCCATTCTGGCAGCCACCCGTTGTCTCCCACTCCAAGGACAGCGGACGCCCCCTCGTCGTACGCCGCGCACACCGCCTGCAACAGGCGCTGTTTATCCCCGTGGAGGTCACCCACTATCGCTAGCATATCGGCTACTCCTCACTTTGCGAATGAACTCGTAGAAGACACTCTTTTCTCGTACGAGTTCCGTAGTCTCTCCGTCCATGATCTGACTCGCTACGTCCAACTTTTGCCTGTTGATCTCGCGGAGGTGCTCGTCTGTTGTTCCCGGGCACAGGAGGTAGTACACATGCACCGGATTCAGCTGCCCAAGACGCCAGGACCGGTTTTCTGCTTGGGAGTGATTCGCCGGCACCATGTCTTGATCCAGGAAAATTACTGTATCTGCCCGGGTCATGGTGTACCCGACACCCGCCGCCTTGATACTTAAACAGCCAACGTCTGCTCGGCCTTGCTGGATCGCATCGACTTGCGCTTGTTTCTGGTCTGCACTCATGGTACCGTCAACGTACACCGCACGACCTTTGTACTTCTCCAAAAGCTTCTGGAGCGGTAGTCGGCGGGTACAGAATACCAGAACCGCTCGATTCTCGTCTTCCAAGATAGCGTCGATCATGTCGAATACTTTAGGAAGCTTTACGGCGTTCAGGAATTCGTTGAGGCGCATGAGAGCGAGCAGCGACGGTTTCCGCTTATTCGCGGCGTCTTCGTCCCACTCTTGCATCAACTGCTGGAACAGCACCCGGTATTCGCGCTCCTGCTCAGGTGACATGTCTACCCACAGATCACTGACCATCTTGGGCGGCATGTCTTTGACTACATCCTGCAGTTTGCGGCGAATGACCAAGTCTCTGGTCTTTTCGTACAGCTCGCCAAGGTTTTGCGGTGTGGACGGTCTACGCTTGAAGTCGTTAGCCGGCCACGCACCGTACCGATTAGCGTAGTAGGTCCAGTCTTTGAACCGGTCCTTGTCGAGATAATGCAACAACGGAAACAGCTCCCCAGGACGATTCAGTACTGGGGTGCCAGTAAGCAGTACCGCATACGGCGTGCGGAACGGCTTCAGTACCTTTCCACCGCACTTGCCGCCGAAGATAGCGGCTGTACGCTTGGCGGTACGGTTTTTGAGGTAGTGGCATTCGTCGAGAATCAATAAGGTGAACCCAATGCTTTCTAACGTTGGGCGATGCTTCAGGAAGATATCGTAGTTGATGATGTGTACGGGGGCGTTGATGTCGCCTTTACATCGCTTCCCTTCCCAAATCACCGGCTCAATGCCGCCGAAGTTGAGAAACTCACGCTTCCAGTTCACCTTAAGCCCTGCCGGGCAGACCACCAAAGTCTTTGGCGACTTGAGCATCAAGTGCATGCCAATCGCTTGTGCGGTCTTTCCTACACCCGGCGCATCGGCATTCAAGAACCGCCCACCACTAGCCAACCCAAACTCTACCCCAATGACCTGATACGGCAGTAAGGGTAGAAGAGTAGGGACTTGTAGGTGAGATTGTGTTTTTTGCCTGATGGTTTCTAAGGAGCTGCGCCGCTCCCGCTCTTCCTCAAGCAGCTCTTGGGCTTCGTAGTCCAGCTCGACGTTGCAATACGAAGAGGCTACTTCCAGGAAGGTGTGCAATTGTGCTTGCGGAATACGCCAGCTTTGACTTTTGGCGTGCCATCCAAACCCGTCAATACGCTCACGCAAATACTTCACAACCCGCTCGTCGCTGACTCCGCGAAGCGTCAGCCACGAACTTGCCGTTTCTACGAATATGGTGAGGTCTTCTGGGGCAGTGCTCGCATAGCCTAAAGCTGCCAGCGCCTTGGTTTTCCAAGGCCCTGTCATGTAGCCAGCCATCCACTCTACGTAGGACTTTTCTTTGGGAGTACCCAGCACAAGACTCTGTAGAGTACGCCCTTTGTGTATTCCAAAGGGTAACTCTTCAGCCATGCGCCCCCAAAAGCTTTTTGACCATCTCGTCTACACTGGAAAGCTTCATTGTCGGCTCGTAGATGAGTTGACGCTCCTTGTAGAAGCCCGGTCCAAAGCGAAGCTTGCTTTGAGACTTGCGAATTTTGGTTATCGCCACGATAGTTCTTACATCTACAGTCCACCCGTTACACCATACGAAGTCATCTTTCCAACTTTGCGTAATAACCCCGTCATGGTGCAAGTCTTTGTGTGCGACTTGCCGGTAAATTCGTACTTTGGCTTTCGACACTATGAGCTTCTTTACTTCTTCCATAGCGCGATCAACGTCTATCTCAGCGAGAGGTATCATAAACTGGGCCAGTGTTCTTTGCGTAAATGATCAGGAGCGGGCGGGAGATTCAATCCTACGGGAAAAGGTATCCACTGAGCGTTTCCTTCTCCCCACAGATCACATACTTTGCGTTTAAGTTCCTCGTCTTTCGCGGCAAAATGCAGAGAATCGTACCATTGGCCTTTGTAGAACACACCTACGGTTACGTACTGGTCTACTGCTAACCACAAAGGCATGCCAGTTTTTGGAGTACTAGAAAGCTTGTGATGTACCTTTTGTTCACCGAAGAATGGGGTACACACGAGCAACTCTCGATCTTCAGGTACCCCAAGAAGACTGGTTATGGTCGCTAAAACGGAAGTACTCACAGGAGAAACTCCCAATCACGATGTGCAAGCTCAGCAGGTGCCGGTGGAAGATCAAGGTCCGAAGGAAAGTTGATGACCACGACGTTTCTATTGAAGTGCTGTAGCATTTTCTCAAAGGCTTTCGGGTTTTCAAACACGAAGCTCAGCGAGTCGTGCCACACACCTTTATAGTTTACTCCGACCGTTATACCTTGAGGTATAACCAACCACTCAGGGTCTGCTCCCTCCGCAGGTTCCGTCAAGAGATAGGTATTAGCCGTATTCTTTACGGAGGTAAACAACAACAGCTTCCTGGGACTTGCTACCCCCAAGATGCCTTGTATGGTGCTCGGAAGATCATAGCAGGTCATCGGAAACGGGTTCCTCCCATCCCCATGGGTCAGGTTGTTGCCAGTACAACTTAAACTGCTCTTCCGAAACCGGTGGGTACGGAAAATTCGTGACCTCCACTACTTCCGGCAAGCTTTTCACGAACGTCTCAAAACTACTCGGGCACAAAACATGGGCATTGACCATATCGTCTCGTACGTACCACTTGCCACCGTAACGTACAAGCAAGATATTCACGTTATGATCCACCTTGTACGTACATAGAAGGCGATAATCGGGTAGATTATCGGGAGTAGCTGAGTGCGCACACCAATCCGTACCTTTGGTGCCCCGTAAGATTCTAGGCTGCGCTATACCCAAGGCATCCAGGACACTACTCACATGATCAGGCATCGTCGTCTGACGAATCTTCGAATCGCCACCAGTCAAGGAACATCTCCTCGGGGCCTGTAGGGTATGGTAGTGTAGTGCCGTCTACTTCCAGAGGCATCTCCTTCAACAAATAGGACGCGGACTTCTTGTCCAGTAGCTCCTGGTACTGGTTGTCGTCTCGTGCATACCACGTATCGCCGCCCTTAACTAGGACAATAACGACGCCAGGCTCCGTTTCGTAGTATAAGCTCTGTACGTAGTGTGGAGCGGTTTTTGGAGAATCCACATAATCGTAGGGCTCTCGCTTTTTTACTCGTATGACACGAGGAACTGTTACTTCCAAGGCCGAAAGAATAGCTTTAAGATGACCAGGCATCATCCTCTTCCTCTTCCTCGTCAGAAGGTCTCCAGTATTCCAGAAACGTTTCCAGTGGTAGTCCCGGGTACTTTAAGTCTGTGGCATCGGCAATTACCACGTCTGGCGACAAGAAAACGCCTCGCTCGTCTGGACCGAGCTGATCGACATGCTCTAGGTCATCCCTGGCCCGCCACTCCTCGCCAACCTTAATGAGGATGATGTAGTGATCTTGGTCCGGGAAACGGTAAAAGCAGTAGCTCTGGTACTTGTGCAGATTCTCCGGTATCTCGGTAATGACGTAGCCGCTGACCTTCAAACATCGCACTCTTCTGGGTTTCGGTACATTGAGTGCTTGCAGCATTCGATCTAAGTGGTCCATGTTACACCTTGAGGTAGGCGGTTTCTACGAACTCTGATGCGGTGATGTCGGCAAAGCACGCCGGCGCGAGCGGAGCGACTACGGCGAGTAACGCCTTGGAAAAGCGGATCATCTCCAAGTCCGCGCCCTCGTTTCCGCGTAAGGTGATAACATGCCGTAAGGCTCGCACATTTGCGGTCCACACCAGCTTGGTCTCTGCGGCGTTAGCCAGAACCGAACGCGCGGCTTCTCGGCGACGCTTCCGTTGCAGCACCTTGTTGTCTGTATTCACCGCGATGGTCTCGGACAGCTTCGCGTAGCTGGCTTGTGCGGCCAGACACTGCGCTTTGAATTCTTCCACCAACCCGCTATTACCGGACTCCAACAACACCGGGGGGATCACGAAGTCCGTATCCGACGCATCCACGTAACGCTGGCTCAGCTGGCTGATAGCGGTTCCGGCTCGGTGGCGTGTGAGTTCATGAGTCAATGCACGGCTTACGCCTTGGATCAGCAGCGAGAAGTTGCAATGCTCCAGGACACTGCCGTGGCCTTGTTTCATGATGTTGTCGATGTACTCCGCTGTGGTCTTGTTTGACGCGTTGCTCTGCGACATGTAGCACAGACGTCCCGCATACTCGATGAGCTGCTCACCGGGTGACGACACTCCCAAGTTGTTCATTGGGAGTGCCGAAACCGGGGAGAAGTCAGGCTTCGAAAGGACGTCAATAGCCGGGCTTACCCAGAACTTCGTCATTCAGCGGCCGGATTGGTAGCCTTGATAGCTGCAAGCCGGATGGCCAGATGTTCGAGTTCTTCGTACGGAACCGGCCCGGTAAGGCCTTTCCGCTTACGGGGCTCACGAAAGTAGATGCCGTCTTCCGCAAGCGTAACGATGCGGTTGATTTTCGGGATCAACCGAGAAACGGGTTTGTTGAGACTGGTAGCCATGGTGGTTGTTGTGAAGGGTCTGCGCGCAAAGACTCCGCTCTCATTCGTATCATTTCCACCCATTTTGCATCTATGTACGGCTCCACGGAATCGGCCCATAGAGCGAACAATTCAGGTTTGGGCAAGGTAAAGCTATGGGTCAAGTTGTCCTTTTGCGTGTTCACAAAGGCTGACGTATTCATATGGTCCCGCATAATATACGTGATGTATATGCTGCGAGGGTTCACCATAATGTCGTACTGCGCGTGGCTAACGACAAGGTTTCCCTTCCACAGGTCGTCGTACCGACTACACGGAAGCTCGTCGTAGTGCGTAAAAACGCCGAGCAGCTTTCGCACATCATTTGCGGTGCTCATTCATCATCCTCCTCCTCCAAACCGTACGGAGTACGTATCTTAAAGATAGCAGCGATCACTTCAGGGGTTACGTACGGACTGACCAGGTCTGCCCACTTGCTAAGGATGCTCTGCGGATTATCCATGCTGCCGGTGTAATGCATGCCCGCAAAGTGATCGCCTATTTCTGTAACAGTCATCAAAACGGAGTAGTCATCGTACATAATGTACGTAACTTCATTCTGACCTGGGAGGCTAAGGTCATTGGCACCACGGCGCACAAGTACGTCATAGTGCCCTATGGTGCCGACGACTGCCCCACACCACGAGTCGTGGTAGCGGCTGTGAGGCAAAGAGTTCACGTCAGGGACGATGCCGAATTTCGAGAGCAGCGCGGCTGGCGTTACCATATTACCCTACCGTGGGGTCATAGAGTACCCCGATGAGTGTTGCGTCCTTGGACTTGTCCAGTTTGAACCAGGCGTCCAGCTCTTCCCCAGCTAGGAAGTTCTCGAACTTATCGGAATTCACTCGTAGGATACCCTTTACTTGTGCGCCTTTCTTCACGCCCATGACCATGCGACCAACGAAGTACTTGCCGCCTTTGGGCCCGATCAGGCGGTAGTGCCCTTTACACCAAACGTGAGAGTACGTTTCGGCGTAATGGGTGTTTTTGGAGCGTTCATGCACCTTCAGCTTGGCTTTGAAGGTGACTTGCACCGCCTGCTCGTTGTTGTAGTACTGCTTCGCCGGAGGAGTAGCTCCCCCGGCTAGCAGCTCTTCAAACTGCTTACGCTGCTCGGCAGTCAGCGATTTGAACAGCTGTTCTATGCTACTCATCAGTCCCATCCGTGAGTGTTCCACCACTCTTCGACCGTTGTGGTGTTGGGCGAAGTTTCTGTGGCGGTAGGTTGTATGGTGTCAGTGCTTGCGCCTGACCCCAGCGCCAGAGGGGGCATATCAGCGGAATCGTCTTCCGTGATGCCCAGGGATTCGAACAACAGATCGCTCACGTAGAGCAACACCTGGTCGTCCGGATCATTGGAGCCGAAGGGTACCGTGATGATGTTCTGGCATCGCTGGCACTCGTACTCGAATGCCCGGCCGTCGATATCGTTCGGCATGGGAGGGGTCGCTCCCAAACTGGACTTGCAGTGCGGGCAACGCGATCCTTTCCAGGCGTCTTCCACACAGCTGTAACACACCGGAGTCGTCCAGAACGAGTCGATAGGATCCCGGTTGCACTGGCAGACCCCGCACTGGAACTTTTCCCCTTCGAGAGAAAGCGCCACCTGCTGATCGAAGGAGAGCTTCTTCTCCGGCTTCCCCTTGCCTTTCTTACGCCGCTTGTTCTTGAGGTGGGCAGGAACAACGATCTTGGTTTTGGGCGGCTTGGTGTTGTTGTAGCCGTTCGCGTTGCTGTTGGCGGGCGGCGAATACGTGGTGGCCGGCACCGTGTTGAATGTCGGGGTCTCGCCAGGACGATGCCACTTGTAGTTGGTCTTGATCGCGACCAGTTCGTCGGAGTCCGGCAACTTGATACTGCTCACTAGCAGCGTAGGATCACCGTTGCGCGGCTTGTACTCCGGATTCGGAGGCGGTACGAGGTGGCTGACCTCGTTCTCGGGAGCGAGTTGTACACTGATGAACCAGTCGTTCCCCTGGGCGCGAGGCGCAAGGTACCTGGCATGTCCACCAGCAAAGCCGGTGGTCACCCCGTTACCGTTGGACCAGCCGCGTTCGCCTACGATGGAGCACGGAAGCGGCGCTTCGTGGAACTCTACCCGCCACATCGCGTCGGCTTCAGCTTCGCTCAGGCCCATAATCTTGGCCGCGTCCACGTTGCTGGTGTTACGGTCTGACAAGGCCATCGGGTTACAGCCGAGCGACTTGATCCAGTCCATGACGGAATCGCCAAGAACCAGAGTGCCTCGCCGAATACGAACTCGGCTGATACGCATGCCGTACGGGGCAACCAACTGGTCCACGCACGTCGCGGTGTACTCTTGCGGAATGCCGCCGTCCGTAGCATACGGATGTCGGGCCAGCCATCTGCGATCCGAGTCGTCGAGCTTACGGCCCCAGCGTGCCTGCATGTAGTCGTTGGTCGCCGTGTACACGCACGCGTTGAACTTGGGCTCGGCGTACGTGAACTCACACCGGTCCTCCGGGATCTCCAGGATGTTATCCGTTTCCGGATAGTACAGCTTGCCGTACTGGTACCACCCTTCCAGTTCGTAATTCAGGGTGAACAGCGTGGCCATACCGTTCTTGTACAACACCCGGATCTTCTTGGGGGTGTACGAGTTACCCTTGTATCCCGTGTTGGCTGGCGGGTTGTACTTCGGGGTGCTGCTGGCAGGCTGAGTCATGTTCTTGGCGTCCCAAGGATCCGGAGAGGACTTGGACTTGTTAAGGGTCTCTTGAATGATCTGGGTAAGGCTAGGCGGTTGCGTCATGCCACTGGCTCCAGGTTTCGGTCTGGGGCACAAAGCCTGAAGGCGTTGCGAGCCAGTCGGTAAACCAACGATTGGGCGTCTCGCCCTTGAGGTGACTTTCGGGGTCGAATCCAAGGTAGATTGACGCCGCACACGCCGCAGCGAAGCCCGCGTTGAGCCCCACCCCGCGCATGCGAGCAAGCTCACATGGCGGAGTGACGCCACTCGCCGGGTCCTTGATGACCTTGTTCGCCGTACGGGCAGGACTGAGTGCGAAGGTGTCGTGCTTGGGGTGCGACCACTCCACTCGTCCCGTGCCTTGCTCACTGATCCCGATGTGCAAGACCGGGATTTCGGTCCGCATCGCAAAGCCCCAGAGTAACTGACGCGTGGCCAGGTTATCCACGCCGTCCACGATGAGCACGCTGTCAGCGAGCAGCTCGTCCATGTTGTCGATGGTCAGGCGCGTCTTGTGATACTCGGCCGTACGATCAGAGCTCAGAGCGATGGACTGCATGACTTCAGCCTTGGCACGGCCAATGTCAGCCAACAAGAAGTTCTGGTTGGCACAGTTACGCGCCTCCACTTCATCGTCGTCGATGAACCGGAACGGATACTGGAACTTGCCAGCAAACGCGCGCTTAACCATCTCGGTGGTAAACACCGAGCCGACGAACCCGCATCCCACAACTGAAATCATGCTGTACTCCGGTTATACGTTCTGAGGCTGGTACTGCGGAAGGTACCGCAGGGTCTTCTTCCACAACTCGGCGGCGTTGTGCACCCACCAGCCGGTCTCGATCGTTTCGGGTTCGTCGAGGATGTCGTTGATGGAGGAGCCCCAGTACCAGAGCTTGTCGTCCGCCGTCTGCTGAATGACGACGGTGTCTTCGCCCAACTGTCCCGACCATGTGTTGTTCATCACCGATTCCGAACCGACCTGGTGCAGTTCGATGAACCCGTTGGCGTTGGGCTCCTTCACCGCAACGAACAGGGGCCCGTCGTTCTTGTACTCCTTGGTGTTGGGCACCAGATACAGCGTGAAATCCTGGTATCTGGCGATAGCCGGATCTTCCACGTTGACCGGCGCACGCTCTTCGATTGCCGGCGCGTCGGGTGCCTTCTTGGAGGCAAAGACGTCCTGGGCGACCTTGATAGCATCGGCCATCGCTTCCGGCGTGATCGGGCCGGCGTCCACTTCCGCTTCCTTGAGCGCTCCCGCCTTCTTCTTCTTTTCGGCGTACGACTTCTCGACGATGGGCATGTACTTGTCGAACACGGCGGAGAACTCCGGCACTTCGACCACCGGGCTCTTCTTGAGCAGCTCACGCACATGCTCGCGCTTCATGGTCACGTTCTTGGGCTTGAACGCGCCCTTGGCCATCGCGTGGGGCAAGCAGGCGTTGACGACCCAGCCGTCAAAGCTGTAAATGCCCATCTGCAGATTGATTCCGCCGTTATGATACGAGCTGAAGTCGTGCCGCTGACACCAGTCCGAGCCGATGAACGTGCCTTCATCATTGACGTAGACGCGGCACCGTTCCATGAGAGGGTCCTGGCCGTCTACAGAGAAGCGGACGACCCACGCCGGACCGTAGTACAAGCACGGACGAAGTCCGCCGTAGAGCTTCTCATTGTCCGAGGGATACGGTACCTTGGCGTCGCGCATCTGCGAGTCCCAGACCTGCTGGTACTTGCGGCGCAGTTCGCCGTCGCGTCTGAACGGGCTGCCGTCAGTCGGCGCGGGAATGAGGGACTTGAAGTACTTCTGGGAGTTACGGTCGCCGTCGCTGAAATACATCAGGTAACGACGCTGCAGTCCCGTGATCTGGAAGTCGAATCCATGAATGGCCATGGAGGCGGTCAGCTTGTCCAGGATTGCCTGGCGAAGCTCCGGCACCTTGTCGCCTTCAGACTCGACCTGCATGTGCGGCCAGTCGTACATCCAGCTGTTGGGGTTGCGATGGACGTCTTCCATGTCCGCAATCAGCTGTTCGGTGAGCTCCATGAACTCGCCCGTCTCGCGGTACACCCCGCCCTTCTCTTCCTTGAGCAGCATACGGCGAAGGCCACAGGGTGCCTTGTCGATGACTGCCGCTTGCATAATCTCACGGAACTGTCCGGTCGTGAGATTCATGATCGTTGCCTTCGGAGCCAAGTCCGACAGGTACACCCAGGTATCGCTCATGGTATGGCTGGTTGGTTTGGAGGGTTAGGCGCAGTCCTTACAGCGCCATGAATTGTCGTCTGTGTCTTCGCTTGCCGGCGCTTCCGTCAGTACCTCGCTACAAAACGAACATACCGGCACCCCGTCGTCGTTATAGCGTCCATCGTACAACTTGTCCCACTCTTCGGTGGCGGACTCGTCTACCAGGTCAATATCCACGGTAGCTTCTAACGACGTCTGCGCTTCGTCGGGAACGGACTTCAGCGCCTCGTTTTGCAGCTCTTCGTCGTTCTCCACTTCCAAGTACTCAGGCTCGTCGTACGCCTCGATTTCTTTGGTGATGGAGTACGTTTTCTCTACGAATTCGGTGACCTTCATTGTCACGCTGAAGTGTCGTTTCGGCCGAGGGCTTACGGGCGGAGGCGGCGTAGACAAAATGCTTCGAATCGTAGAACTGATATCCTGCATGGGTGCTCCTCAGGTTTGGTGGACCACTGACTCGTTTAGCGTACATAGTAGTACGCAAAAGCCCCCGCCTGGATGGCGGGGGCTCTGAAGCGCTACTAGGTTGCGTGGATTACGCGCCGAAAACGGCGGTACCCGAAACCGTGGAGAGCGTACGGCCGTCGTTCAGCTTCTGCTGGCTGACGTCGAGGTTCTCCAGCTTCATGACGAAGTGGTTGCCGTCTTCCTCGCGGAAGTCGTGGAACTCCTTCGTGTAGGCCAGGACGGACTTGGCGATCTGGAGGGACTCGCTGCCACCGGACTGCGACTTCTCCCACTGCGAGTACTGCTCGGCGTACGCCACCTGGATGGCGCTGAGCTCCGCCGCACCGGCCGCACCCTTGGCCTGAGCGGCCTTGAACTTCTCGATGGGGAAGTCAGGAGCCGGAGCCGAAGAGCCCGTGGGGAGGTTGCGGAGAACTTCGGTCGAACCGAAATCCACCTGTCCGTTGTCGTTCAGCGGCTGGCCAGCGCCGTTGAAGCGACGGGTGATGGTCTTCTGGTGGCGGGTCGTACCGTTCGTACCCGTCACGTTCACCATGATGATGTCGTTCAGCTGCATGCACTACTCCATGGATGGATGAAAAAGGAACCGCGAGGATCTATAACCGCAAGGTGACTAACCCGTCACCTCTGGCCAGGGGCAGCGGCGAAGATGCCGCGCGCACCCAGGTGCGCGGCATTTTCGGCGATGCTCAAGACGAGAGAATAACACACATCCCATTTCCTGTTTGTACTGTAACGACTTCCGCAAGTTCCTTTGGAATTCTTTTGAGGAGGTGCGGACCGTGATGGTTTGCAGGGAGTATACAGTACCCTTCCTGGTGGTCTTTTACTTCGGGAGTGTGAGTACCGCATTGTAGTAAAGCCATCCTACCTCTTGTAAGGAGTAGTACAACCGAGAAATGGTGTCAAGGTGGCCCATCATAACCACCCTTGCTGCACACAGACCTCGTACAGCACCTTGTGTGAAGTGCTTAACCTCTCTGGATATCCTTCCTCCACGGCGCTCTTAATGATGAGGTAGGCCAGGGATTTTCTCCAGTGCCGGGTGATTGGATTTCTGTACTCCACCTCCCCGTCTACCATGCGGTACTCGTACAAGGCTTTCTCTGTCGGATACCTCACGACTACAGAGTTGGGCAAATCAATGCCCAGAATGCTGCTCACTGCGGCGGCTGTCATGGTCATAACCATCCTGCCTCTACACAGGCGTCGTATAGTACTCTCCGGTGGTTCACCATGTATTCAAGATTTCCGTCTTCTAGTATTTTCTTGATGGCCTCGTAGGTCTTCGAGATCTTCCAGATTCCTGTATGAGGGTCTTTGTACTCGACCTGATCATCTACTAGACGGTACTCATACTTAGGCTGATTCTCAGAGTACTGTACAACCATGTACCTAAGTTTAGGGATGCCTAAGATGTTACGGATTGTGGTCACTGTCGTGGTCATAACCACCCCGCCTCGACGCACTTCCGAAAGAATTCTTGTTCCTTTTCGGTCAGCGCGACGCCTTCGGAAATACGGTTCTGTACCACGATGAACGTGGCGGACTCATGCCATTGGTAGTCTACCTTTTTTGAGGTGTACTGCACTTGGTTGTTGTATTTGCGGTAAAACAACGATCCATTGAGCTCCTCGTAGTAAATGCTGAAGGCCGCGCCTTCTAAAGGCGTAAGCAGTAACGCCTTCACCGTGTCTGCTACGCTGCTCATGAGCCATACCCGCAACATGGTATGCCCTGGTTCCGTTGGACCCGGACGGCCCGGTCGTCCCACAACTCGACCATACCGTAATCCTTCTCGTTGGTCACAGGTAGTACCTCCCCAAGGTGGTGTTCGCACCAGCGTGTAATGGCTTGCCGAGCCTGGTCTGCAACCTCTCGGCTTTCCGGCGTCCCGTCGTGACTTACGCGGGCAGTGAAGATACGGACTTCTGTCCGTCCCGCACGCCAAAACTTGATCATCTCCACCATAGGGGTTATCGGCTTACCGATATGATTCGGACCTTGCCACCCGTGATACTCCGCGAGCGTTCCGTCGAGGTCTACGCCTATCCAAGGTTTCATCGTACGGGCTCCGTGATCACGTTACAGTATCCGATGTAGTCGAGAATTAAGGTATAGGGTCTAGGGTGCATGGAGTACACCCGAATAGAGCCCTCTCCTCGGTACACGGACACCGTTTGTTTTGTACGCAACACCTC
>ERZ1066132.137-NODE-137-length-32325-cov-6.351875_pt1 | contig 32325 bp, 33 predicted proteins | sample MGYA00382779_ERZ1066132 | MGnify/ENA primary metagenome ERZ1066132 (study PRJEB33369, sample SAMEA5778362) | biofilm metagenome | biome: Industrial cooling water; feature: Water cooling tower basin; material: Biofilm | place: United Arab Emirates | collected...
GCGTTGGGCCGGCCCGCCAGTACCACCCGCGGCAACGCCCGATCGGCTTCCTCGCCCGATGCCGCGCCCACGATCGCGCGGAGCTCGGATTCGAGGGCGTCGAGCCGACGCCGCAGATCGGCGGGAGCGATCGCGACAACATCCTCTTGATCGGTGAAGTCGATGCCGGCTTCGACCAGCGCCAGCAGCGTCGCGGCCTCGTCGGCGAGACCCCGATACTGCCCGCCGCGTTCGCCTCGGAGCAGGCGGTTGGCGGCGTCCATTTCCTCGGCGCTCTCCGCGGCGATCAGAGCCGCGACGCCCTCGGCCTGTTCCAGGGTCATGCGCTCGTTCAGGTACGCCCGCGCCGAGAACTCGCCTGGGTTGGCGCGACGCATCGCGTACCCCGATGTCGCCGCGAGCGTGAGCAGTTCATCGATCACCCGCTGCAGAAGGTGCGGATTGCCCGGCAACACAAGCTCCGCGACATCCTCGCCGGTGAACGAGTTCGGGCCGGGGAAGACCGCGATCAGCAAAGGCAGCGGCAAGCCGGAGACGCGTCCAGCGGCGGCAAGGATGCCACGCCTTGCCGGATGCGGCAATGGGCGATCACTCGCGTGGGTCCACTCGTGCAACAAGGCAAAGACGCCCGCGCCACTGAGACGCACAATCGCCCGAGGCGAGAAGCCCGGCGGGGTGGCCACGGCAAAGATGGCGTCGGTCCGGGTCAACGCCAGAGTTTATCGATGCGGCCGGAGCGAACGCCAGCTTCCGCGATTGGGGCACGTCATGGGCAGGTCAGCACGATCTTGCCGAACGCGCCGGGTGCCATGATCTGCTCGTGGGCCCGCGCGGCCTGATCCAGCGGAAGGGTGGTGCCGACGATTGGGCGCACCGTGTGTTCTTCAACGCCCGCCGCGATCTCCGCAAAGGCTGAGGCGATCTCGGCGGGCGTGCAGTTGTGCAGACTCATGCCCAGCACATCCAGATTCCCTCGCATTGTGTGCCGCGGCGTTATCTGGATCGTGCCGCGGCTGCCGACGATCACCACCCGCCCGCGGGTGTGGAGCAGTGCCAGGTCGTTCTCGAGATTGACGTTTGCCAGCATCTCGATGATCAGGTCCGGGCCCTTGCCTCCGGTGGCGGATCGGATCTCGTCGATGCAGCCGGGCTTCGTGTGATCGAAGACGCGTTCGACGCCCTGCTGACGCACGAGTTCGCGGCCGCGCTCGGTGCCGCCGGTGCCGAGCACCCGCAGCCCCGCCCGTGCCGCGAGCTGCACCGCCGCGACGCCCACACCGCCGGTGGCACCGTGGACCAGGACGGTCTCACCGCGCTGCGCCCGCCCGCGCCCGAAGAGTGCGACGTGGGCGGTGAGATACGGCACCCCGAGGCTCGCGCCCTGCTCGAAGGTCGCCGAAGCCGGCAAGCGGAAGAGCGCGGTGGCTTCCGACAGCACGCGCTCCGCGTAGGTGCCCGCGGCGGGCCGATAGAGCACGACGCGATCGCCGGGCTTCCAATCAGTGACGCCCGCGCCGACCGACTCGATCACGCCGGACGCGTCGTAGCCGGGGGTAAACGGGAACTCGCGTGGGCCGTAGGTGCCCTCGCGGATGTAGGTATCGACGGGGTTGACACCGATGGCGTGCACCCGCACCACGACCTGGGCGTGCGATGCGACCGGATCCGGCAGCGACTCGAGCGATAGAACCTCGGGGCCGCCGAAGCGGTGGACGCGGATGGCTCGCATGGTGTTGTGTTTCCTCTGGATAGATTGCGGACGCGCACGTCCGTCGGGTTTTTGATTCTGGTTCCGAACGGGCGATACACGCGAGCGTACGAGACATGGGGGCCGGCCCCCGGCCTCACAGGAGGATTCGACATGGTGATCACGCTCGTCGACGGCTCCATCAAGACGACCGATGCCATGCGGACGTTCGTCGAACAGCGGCTCGCGACCGCTCTCGGTCGATTCCGCGATCGCATCGCCCGGGTCGAGATCCGCATCAGCGATCAGAACGGCCCGCGCGGCGGGATCGACAAGCTCTGCCGCATCACGGCGGAGATCGCCGGCGCCAAGCCGCTCTTGATCGAGAAGCGGGCGGGAGACTTCTACGAAGCGATCGCTCGGGCCGCCAACGCCGTCAAGCACAACGTTGCCCGCCGGGTCTCGAAACGGGGGAGACGAGGGTGATCTTGCAGACGCACCGCCCTACTTTGCTCTGCGCGACAGCGCGCGATCGATATCGCGCTTTGCCTCGCGATCCTTGATGGTGTCGCGCTTGTCGTGCTTGGCCTTGCCCTTGGCGAGGCCGATGAGCAGCTTGGCGTAGCCGTTCTTGAAGTAGAGCTTCAGGGGCACGATGGTCATGCCCTTGACCTCGCTCTGCTCGGCGAGCTTCAAGATCTCGCGTTTGTGGGCGAGCAGCGAGCGGACGCGGGTGGGCGCGTGCTGGCGCTTGTTGCCGAGCGGGCCCGCGGGGCCGTACTCGCCGATGTTCACGCTGTGGAGCGTGAGTTCCATCGGGTGCGAACGGGCCAGAACGTAACCCTCTTGGAGAGACACGAAGCCCGCGCGGACGCTCTTGACCTCGCTGCCGCGGAGCGCGATGCCGACCTCGACGGTTTCGAGAATGGAGTAGTCGAACCGCGCCTTGCGGTTCTCGATCTCCGGCTCGTCGTAGGCGGGCTTGTTCTTGGCGGCGGCCATGTGGAAGAGTAGAGACGAAGAGACGGAGAGACGCAGAGACGAAGTGAAGAAAGACAAAGAGAGATCGCGTCCGGGCCGCGATTTCCAGACCACTCCGTCTCTCCGTCTCTTTGTCTCTTCGTCTCTTCGTCTCTTTCTCACTCAAATCGCACGGCATTCCGCAGCACGCCGCAGTGTTCGACCTCGATCTCAACGACGTCGCCGGCCTTCAAGAAGATGGCTGGATTGCGGGCGAAGCCGACGCCGCTGGGGGTGCCGGTGAGGATGAGGGTGCCTTCGGGGATCGTCGTGCCGCGGCTGATCTCGTGGATGAGGGTGGGAATGTCGAAGATCATGTCGCTGGTGTTGGCATCCTGCATGGTGACGCCGTTGAGGCGGGTTTGCAGGCGGAGATTCTGCGGGTTCTTGATCTCGGCGGCGGGGATGACGCTCGGGCCAATGGGGCAGAAGGTGTCGAAGGACTTGCCGCGGTAGAACTGGCCGCCGCTGCCTTCTTTCTGCCACCAGCGGGCGGAGACGTCGTTGGCGGTGCAGTAGCCGAGGATGACCTTGAACGCGTCGGCCTTCGCCACGTCGCGGCAGCGGGTGCCGACGATGACGCCCAGTTCGGCCTCGAAATCGACCTGAGGCTTCTCCTGGCAGACTTTGGGGATGACGATGTCCTCACCGTGCAGGATCGGCGAGAGCGGGTTCTTGGTGAAGAGGACGGGGCGCTCGGGCACACCCTTGCCCTGCTCGCGCGCGTGCTCGGCGTAGTTCATGCCGATGCCGATGATGTGGCGGATGGGAAGCAGCGAGCCGGGCTTGGTCTCGACCGCGATGCCGAAGGGGGTGCGGGTGAGGTTCATGGGGGGGAGGGTAGGGGAATTTTCGCAGTGGCAGAGTGACAGAGTGGCAGAGTGACGCAGTGGCGATCAAGCAAGAGCAACTGTGCCCGCGTCGGGGCAGAGGCCCGCGGCCGCGCCGTCACGGAGCAGGCGCTCGATCGCTTGGCGGCCCTTCTCGCCCATGTCGCGGGTTTCTTCGGTGACGTACATCTTGCAGTAGCGCTCGATGCGTTCGAGGGTGGGCTTCTCTTCGGACTGCTTGCCGGCGCGGTCGACGTTGGCGAGGGCGAAGGGGAGTGTGTAGCGGGTGGATTCGTCGCGGTGGTCCATGGAGTATGCCACGCTGCGGCGGAGCAGGGCGGCGACTTCGTGGACGGTGCCGGGGCCGTGGAGTTGATCGAGGTCGCGGCGGACGGCGTTCACGCCAAGCGGCGTGAGCAGGCCGGTGCGCTGCTTCCACCAGACGCCGACGTCGAGCAGCAGTTGCAGGCCGGCGTCGATGAAGGTGAGCTGCCCCTCGTGGATGACAAGCCCGGCGTCGGCCTCGCCGCGGGCGACGGCGCCGATGATCTGTTCAAAAGGGAGTTCGATGAAGCGGGAGCGCTGGGCGGCGAGCGTGTCGCGGGTGAAGCCGAGGGCGAGCCCGAGCAGCAGGAACGCGGTCGTCTGCATCCCCGGCACGGCGATGCGGGTGGTGGGCGAACGCATCGCGTCGAGATTCGCGCCGTGATTCGAGTTGGCGCGGGCGATGAGCTTGGGGCCGTAGCCGTCGCCGAAGGACCCGCCGCAGCGGGTGATGATGTAGCGGTCCTTGACGTCGCAATACGCGCGGGCGGAGAGGGCGGTGATCTCGAGGTCGGCCCGTTCGATCGCGCGGCGGTTGAGGACGTGGATGTCAGCGGGCAGGGCACGGAAGGAGAAACGGCCGGTGTCCAATCGGGGCTTACCTTCGGCGCCGGGCTGGGGCGTGCCGTCGGGATTGATCTTCCCCGTCAGCGGCCACCACATGAAGGCATCGTCGGGATCGGGGGAATGGGCGAGGGTGAGAGGGATGGACATTGGGCGATGCTAGACGCCGGACGCACCACTCAGAGCCGCGGACTTCAGTCCGCGCGGGCTTCGCGTCGTTACCCTGCTGGCGTGAATCGCGGGGGCACGTATCTTCTGACGTGGACGACGCACGGGACGTACCTGCCCGGCGACCAGCGTGGATTCGTCAGCCGCATCCCGTCTGAGAACGGATCCGTCATTCACAACCAAGTCGGGACTGCGTACGACCGCGATATGCCGGCGTTGCGACGACGCTCGCAGCGTGCGGCCCTCGGCGACGAAGTCTGGCTCTCTGACAAACACGCGGACCGTTGTGCACGGGCATTCGAAGAAGCGGCTCTCAACGCGAACGCGACGATTGGCGCGTTCGCGATCATGCGGGGACATTGCCACGTGGTCGTCCGATCTCCGTCGCTTGAGGGGGCGGAACTCCTCCGGCGGTTCAAGGGCGTTTCGGCGCGTCGCCTCACCCAACAGTTCGGCAAGCCCGCGGCCCTGAGCTGGTGGACACGCAAGGGATCGCACCGCTTGCTGACCAACACGCCATCCATCCTCGGCGCACTTCGGTACGTCCTGAATCAACGCCAGCCATTGATCGTGTTCCGGACACCGACGCTCAAGATGACGACCGATGCCCCAGATGCATCAACGTCTCTCCGCGCCGACTGAAGTCGGCGGCTCTGAGGCGTTCGGGCCAACCTTCCACCCCGACCCGCACTCCGGGCACACCGTACAGCCATCCGCCTCGGGTTCAAGCGTGTCGATCTTGTAGCGGCAGCTCGGGCACTCGCCGTGGGCGAGCCAGGAGCGGGCGACGGCGGGGATCCAGACGCGTGACGCGGTGAGGAAGATCGACGCAGCGATGAGCAGGAGCAGGATCGCGAGTGGGCCGAAGAGGGTGAGGGCGTTGAGGGCGAGGGTCCACGATTTCGCGCCGCCGAGGGCCGCGGCGGCGCGGGAGCCGGCGTCCTGGATAGCGAAGACGAAGGTCATCACGAGGACGAGGAGGATGAGCGTCGAGACCGTGCCGCTGACGGGTGGGACGAAGTGGCCAACGTGGGAGAAGTGACGGAAGCGATCGGGCCAGGAGGCGTGCGCCAGCGGCACGACGCGGCCGCGGTGGTCGCGGATGGTGTAATGCAGCCCGAGCGGGCCGGGGGAGATGGGAGGAGGTGCGGAGGGTGCGGTCACGCGGGATTGTTCGGCGGCGGAGGCGGGAGCTTCCATGCGGCGCCGCATTCGGGGCAGACGGTGCAGCCGTCGGGGTCGGATGGGAGCGACTCGATCGAGTAGCAGCAGCTACCGCAGACGCCGCGTTCCAAGCGGTGGGTGGCGATGCCGGGATTCTTCGCGAGGCGAAAGAAAATCCACAGAAACGCCACGGTCGCAGGAGCGAATGCCGCGAGATAGGTGAAGATGACCTGAGGCGTCAGCCACGGATAAGTCCGCCATTGCACGTTGATGAGCACGAGCACCTGCGGCATAAAGCCCCCGACCATCATGGCAAGAAACCCGGAGCGCCAGATGAGCCGTTGACGCGGCGTCATGTTCGCTTTCCACTGAAAGCGGTCGTCTGCGCTCTCAGGTCGAAGCATCGGACGGAGCGTGCCGCGGGCGTCGGTCAGCTTCAGTCTGCCGAACAACCGGCCTCTTCTCACGGGCTGTGGTCGGAATGGACTCGGATGAGGGATCAAGGTTGGTTGTTCGGCTTCTCGGTTGATGGGGGAGGGTTGAGCTTCCACGCCGCGCCGCATTCGGGGCAGACGGTGCAGCCGTCGGGTTGCGGCGTCGTGGTTTCGATTGGGTACACGCAGCTGCCACAGAGACCGCGTTCGATACGAGCTGCGGCCGTGCCAGGAATCTTCACACGGCGATCAAAGATCCATGCGCCGCAGAAGGAACAGAGCAGAGAAACGCCGCAGAGCGCGAGAAAGCCCCAAAGGCCAACGGTGCCGCCGAGGAGGAAGATGCCGAGCAAGAAGATCGCGTTCAGCGCAATCAAGCCACCCCACTGTCGACGCTCGGTCGATGTCATGTGACGGCGCCACGAGAATCGATCTCCGAGCCCAATTGGCTTGAGCATCGGAACGAGATGACCCCGGCTATCGGTCAGATGCTGAGAACCAAGCAGGCGGCCTGGCTGGACCCGGTGCGCGAGAAGATGCTCGGCTTCGTGACTCACGAGTTTTGGGTTCCCTTTGCCACGTCATTGCTGGTCGGGAGCTTCCATGCGGCCCCGCACTCGGGGCAGATGGTGCAGCCGTCGGGATCAGCGGCGTTTGTCAGCGGGTATCGGCATGCACCACATAGTCTCTGGCTGTGACGCCAAGCGATCACGCCGGGGAGCCACTCGATCTTCCAGAACTGCCACCAAAGCAGGATGTTGGGGAGCATCCACCCCACTACAACCATCGCGGCGATTCCGGCGATTACAGCGCCCGAAGAGATCTTCTTCTCCGCAGTGTTCGTCAGAAACACGACATACAACGCGACAACGGCCGTAGAGACGACACCTAGCAGCACTCGGGCACCGACCGCCGCCGCCTTCTCCCACGACCGACACATCAACGCGAACCGTGCTTCGCTACCCCACAGCGTCCCTCTGCAGGAGAATGTCCGAATCGGGCGATCTCGATCATCCCTCAATCGCCTCCAGGGAGATTTGGTTCGGCGCCGTGGCGTCATCAAGGAGATGATACGAAACCGCTGCGTCGTCGCGAACGCTTGCCGCGCGGGCTGAAGCCCGCGGCTCTGATGTGGGACATCCGAGTAGACGGGTGCTCACCCAAACATCTTCAGCTGCTCGTTCTCCATCACCTCGCCGATCACGGGTTTCTCGGGATCAAGGCGGTAGTCACCGGTGTAGCACGCGGTGCAGTAGCTCTTGGCGGGGCGGTTCATGCAGGCGAGCATGCCTTCGAGGCTGAGGTAGTGGAGCGAGTCGACGCCGAGGAACTTGCGGACGTCTTCGATGCTCTTGCCGTGGGCGATCAGTTGGTCCCGCGTGGCGAAATCGACACCGAAGTAGCACGGGTGGCGGATGGGCGGGCAGGAGATACGGAGGTGGATTTCCTTCGCGCCGGCCTGGCGGATCTGGTCCATCTTGGCTTTGGTCGTCGTGCCGCGGACGATGGAGTCGTCCACCACCACGACGCGTTTGCCGCGGACGATGTCGGCGATGACGTTCAGCTTCAATCGCACCGCGGCGATGCGTTCGGTCTGCGTCGGCTTGATGAACGTGCGGCCGACGTAGCGATTCGGCACAATGCCTTCGCGGTAGGCGAGGCCACTGGCCTGGGCGTATCCGGCGGCGGCGCTGCGGCCGGAGTCGGGCATGGGCATCACAAAGTCGGCGGCAACGGGCGCTTCCTTGGCGAGGCGGGCGCCGAGGGCTTCGCGGGCGGCCTGCACGTTCTGGCCGAAGACGTTGCTGGCGGGGTTGGCGAAGTAGACGTGTTCGAAGACACAGTGGGCGGCGGGGACTTCGACACCGGCGAAGCGGCGAGATTCGACGCCGCGGGCGCTGATGGTAACGATCTCGCCGGGCTCGATCTCGCGGATCAGCGTTGCGCCGACGACATCGAGGGCGACGGTTTCGCTGGCGACGATGTGTCCGCCGCCGGGGAGCATGCCGAGCACCAGCGGGCGCCATCCCCACGGATCGCGTGCGGCTTCGATGCGATCGGGGAACAGGAAGACCAGGCTGAACGCGCCCTGGAGGTGACGCAGCGCGGCGGCGAGCGGGTCGGGGCTCTTTTGCTGCAGGGGCGATGCGAGCAGGTGGATGATGACTTCGGTGTCGCTCGTGGTCTGGAAGAGGTGGCCGGCTTGCTCGAAGTGGTGGCGGAGGAGTTCGGCGTTGATGAGGTTCCCGTTGTGAGCGAGGGCGACCTGGCCGCCGACGTAGGCCGTGAGCAGCGGCTGGGCGTTGCAGGCGAGGCTGCCGCCGGCGGTGGCGTAACGGTTGTGGCCGATGGCGCCGCCGATGCGGGAGTCGCCACAGGCGTTATCGAACTCGGCGAGCGTGGCGGGGTCGAGGATCTCGGGAACGAGGCCCATGCCGGTGACGCCGCGGAGGATCGAGCCATCGGAAACGGCGAGGCCGGCGGACTCCTGTCCGCGGTGCTGCTGGGCGTACATGGCGAGGTAGGTGAGGCGTGCGGCGTGGTCCGCGCCCCAGACGCCGACGACGCCGCACTTTTCTTTCTTTTCGTAGGACGTGTCTCGGTGGGCGACGGGGCCGGCTTGGCGCGCGGCGGTGCGAGTCGGGGTCAGCACGTGGAGCTGGACGCGGCGGCTCATCGGGGCGATGGTAGCGGGCGCGGGGGCGAGTTCGGAGGACGGTCCGCGATCTTCACAAAGTGGCCGCGAGCGGTCGTTGGCACGGGCGTGCGGCGTGTGCGCCGACGGAGCCCGCGGAGGCCCGGTCGAGGGCAGACGGGATGCCCGCATCAGCAAAGACAACAACGCACGCCCCGTGGGGGACGTGCGTTGCGAGACGATTGGAAACAGGTCAGTCGATGATCGGAGGTGCTTCGATCTGCTGAAGATCGGAGCCGGGATCCGAGAGATTACCCCTTCAGTAGCTGTTGTACTTCACGCCACGCCCGTCGACCTCGGTGTCGGGGCAGTTGGGGAAGATCTTGCCTGTGGAGGCCTCGTAGACCCATCCGAAAGCGCCGCCGAGCGTGGCGGTAAAGGTGTTCTTGCCCTTGTTGGCGCCGACGGGCAGCGCGGGGATCTCTCGCACGTACGGCCCGTAGATCACGCCGGTGCCGGTGTCCTTGGTGGCGTTGAAGGTCGCACCGGTCACGTCGCTGTACTGGGTGAGGGCGTTGGGAAGATTCGCAAGGGAGGGGTAGGTCCCGCCGTGCTCGGTGCTGAACAGATCGACCGCGTTTCGCAGGATGGCGAGATTGGAGGCGAGCGCGTTGTCCGCTGCGGCGCTGGCGCTGCGGCTCATGCGTGGCACGGCGATCGCCGCGAGAATGCCGAGGATGACCACGACAATGACGAGTTCGAGAAGGCTGAAGGCCCGACGGGTGCGGTACGCAAGCGAAGCCATGTGTACGTCTCCTGAGAGTTTCCCTGCCCGCAACGCGAGGCAGCGATGCATCATCGAGTCAACGATGACGGGTGTTGAAACGGGGCAAGGAAGTTGCGATCCGTTCGCGTGAGGACGCGGAATAAACGGACCAGCCCCCCGGATCCCACCGGCTACCGCTCCGCCACGACGGACAAGGCGACGCGAACGCCGCCGGATTCAAAGACCGCGGCCTCGCGGGTGACCTCCACAAGGACGAATCCCTCGATGGCGTCTCCGAGTCGAACGGTGCGTCCGTTCACGACGGCGTAGGCGTTCCGACCGCTTGCGAGCGCGGTGACGCGGTGCGCGAGCCGGAACTGATCCGAGCCGGCCGCGTCGGAGGGCGCTTCACCCGGCTGTGGTGCGTCGGCCGGTTCTTCTCGGACCAGGCGAACCGCAAACAGGTCGGCGACCGGCGCGTCGGCGGCCGGAGCGGCAGCGGACCGCAGGCGGGCCGCGAAGCGGGACGACGCGGGCTCCGGGTTCACCGCTGCGGGGGCTTTCTCCGCGACCTGCTGGATCGCGTCGGCCGCCGCGGCCACGGCAGGGGCGGTCACACCGAAGAAGAGTCGGTCCGCAGCGAGGGCGGCGGCGGCGACGGCGAGGACGGAGAGATAGACCTTGTGTTCCCTGGTGAGCGCCATGCACCAAGGGTGCCAATCAGGTCCGGCGAACGCAAGGGCTTCACCGCGACGAAGGTTCGGCCTGTGCCGGCTGTGATGCCGGCGCGGCGTACCAGACGAGTTCGAAAGCAAACGTCGCGGCGTTCTCGGTCGTCTTGGTGTCGCGACCGATGTCGAGTGCTCGGACGGCGATGTCGGGGTAGTCCTCGCGCAGCTTCGCCAGCCAGTCGCGGCAGGCGGGGAAGCCACCACGTCCCTCGACGCGGATCGGAACCAGCGTCGCCTTCGCGGTCGGCGTTGGTGGCTCGGGCTGGATGCGGTCGATGACGAGCCCAAACGCCGCACCGGCTTCGGTGAGCCCGGCAAGCCGGGCGTTGAGCCGGGAGGTCGGCTCGACACGGACGCGGGTCGCGGCGAGATCGCGGGTCGCGCGTTCGAGATCACCGTCGTGCTTCATACGATCCTCGCGGAGCCGTTTGGCGTCGGCGCGAGCCGAGGCGAGCTTGGCCGCTTCCTCACGCTCCGCCGCCTGGCTGCGAAGCGCGGGACCGACAACGCCGAAGGCGAACGTGGCGACCAGCGCGAGGGTCACCCCCAAGCCGCAGGCATCGACGCCGAGGGTTGCCGCAAATCCCGGACCGCGCATGTTCACTTCGCACCTCCGGCGTCCTCGATAAACGCCTCGATCTGGAAATCGATCAGCGCGGCGTCGCCCGCACCCTTGCGTGACTCGGTGAGAGCGACACGGTCGAAGAGTCCGGCATCCTCGAGCCGCACCGCGAACCGGGCGACGGCGGCCTGATCGAGTGCCTGGCCGGTGATGCGGACCCAGTACCCGCGGGTCTGCCGAGGCTCGGCCTTGGCTCCGGGATCGGGCCGTCGGTAGCCCAGAGCGACACGCGCGAGATCAACCTGGTCGCCTCGGAGCTTGCCCAGCAGGTTCAGGAGCAGACTCCAGTCGGGGTGATCGGCGATGGCACGCGCCGCGGCGAGGAGCGACTCCGCCTTCTGGGCGCGGGATCTCGATTCATCCAGGAGCTTGGTCAGTTGGCCCTGTTCACGCTCGATGGCCGCGAGCTCACGCGCCGTCGCCGCCGCGGTGGTTGACCGCGTCGAATGGCGCACCGCGGCGGTCGCAAGCCCGAGGACGCACGCCACCACGCCGACGAAGACGGCCCAGAAGGCCGCCCGATCCACGCGGGCCGCGTGACGCCGTCGCGACATCGGTAGCAGATTGGCCGCTAGCACCGGTCCCCCTTTCGGCGTGCGTACCCGACACCGACCGCAGCCAGGAAGCCACCGCGGCCCGCGATGTCGGCGAGCACCGGCGGCACCACGGCAACGTCGGCGACGGTGCAGGCGATGGTCTCGAGTGAGGTCGCTCCGCCGAGCAGATCGGCAACCGGCCCGGCCTCGGGCCCGTCGGAGGTCACCAACATCCGCGCCACCTCGCGTCCGCCGAAACGCCGACCCACGTACCCGCACGCGGTATGCACCTCTTCGACGAGGCCGGCGCCGAATCGCTGGAGCGCCGTGCGCACGGCGAGCCGGACAGCGTCGGGCACGCCGAGCGGGTCGTCCGGCGAGAGCACGCTGGCGAGCACGTCGGTGGCATCGGGCGGGTCCACGCCGGCCGCCTCGGCAGCCTGCTGGTAGACGGGATGAAGGTCGCCGACCTCCAGGGCCCGGTCGAGAACGATCGTGTGGTTCTGCACGGCGAGCAGGCGCGATCCGCGGTGCCGGAGCGAAAGGATCAGCGTGATGGCATGACCGACAGCGAGCCTCGGGAGACACGCACGCGCGAGCGCGATCTCCCGGGGCTCCACCCGACGAACGTCGAGCCCGACCCCTTCAAAGGCGGCGGCGATCGTGTTGCTGGTCTCGTGCGAACAAGCGGCGGCCATGCAGGTGGTCGCCCCGGCCTGTCGAGCGGGCACCGGAATCTGCCAGACCGCCACTTCGAGCGAAGCGGGGTCCTGCTTGTAGGCCCGCCCCAACTCCGCCGCGGCGAGCATCTCGACCGGTGCGCCGGAGGCGATCGGCGGGAGCTCCATCTCCGACGCGAGCACCTGATTCGGAGCAAGGCAGACCGCGAGTCGGACGCCGACGAAGCCGGTGCGACGGAGGACGCCGGCGATCCTCGCGGCCTCGTCGGCGAGCGATGAGTCCGGGCCGAGGCGGCGGAACTCGGCGACCGCGTGCAGCGATGCGCGGCCTGCGTCGAATCGGAGCTGCGCGAGCCGCACGCTCCGCTGGCTCAGTTCGATCCCGATCATGCCGACGCGCGGGGCGATCACGGCGCACCTCCGGCGCCGCCGGCGCTGGCCGCGAGATCGAACAACGGCAGGAACATGCTGATCGCGATCCCGCCGACGAGGATGCCGACGATGCCGAGAACCAGCGGCTCCAGGATCGTCGAGAGCAGCTTCATGAACTGCTCGTTGTCCTCGTCCATGAAGTCGGCAACCTGCAGGAGAACCGGGCCGACGCGACCCGAGCGCTCGCCGCTGGAGATCGCCGCGGTCACCGCGGGATCGACCAACGCCTCATTGCTGAGGGCGTCGGCGAGCGGCTGGCCGCGTTCAACGGCGCCCTCCGCCGCGAGGAGAAGATCGGCGTAGGGCTTGCAACGGATGGACTCGCGCGTGAGCTTGATGGCCTCGAGAAGGGGAACCCGGGCGTCGACGAGCGTGCCGAGCAGGCGGCAGAACGAGGCGACGGCGAAGCTGCGACGCATCGGCCCGATACGCGGCGCGGTCACGAGGAAGGCATCGATGGCGACGAAGCCACGGGGTGATCGGATGATGCGGTAAGCCGCGTAGCCGATCGCGCCCGAAACCGGGACCGCGATCATCCATTGCGTCCGCAGTAGATCCCCGATCCACATGAGCGCCTTGGTTGTCGGCGGCAGCGGTGTCTGGAGTGACTTGAACATCTCGGCGAACTGCGGGAGCACGGCGACCAGCAGGGCGATCACCACGCAGAACGACACGGTGATCAGGATGACCGGGTACGTCAGCGTCCCGACCACCTGGCGCCGGATCGTCAGTTGCCGGCGCACGAGCACCGCGAGCGAGGCGAGCATCCGATCGAGCATGCCTGCCGCTTCGCCGGCGGCGACCATGCTGCGTGCCACCGCATCGAATACCAGCGGATCGGCGGCCATGGCGGCGGCGAGGGACTCGCCCTCCTCGACGCGTCGGCGGAGCTCGGCGACGGTGACACGGAGTGACGGAGCCTTGGTCTGCTTCTCAACAACGATCAGCGCCTGCAAAAGAGGCGTCTTGGTGGCGATCAGGACCGAGAGCTGCCGGTAGAACTGGCTGATGTCCTGCAAGCCCGCCTGTCCGCCACGCACCAGAGCCGCGGCGGCCGCGGTATCGGCCTCCGCGGCCTGCACGCTGGTCGTGAAGACCCCGCGTCTGCGCAGCGCTTCGATCGCCTCCGCGGCGCCCGCGGCATCGATCGTTCCGGCGACGGGTTTGCCCGTCGCGTCAAAGCCCGAGTATGCGTAGCTCATGCGGCGACCCTCGCTTTCGCGCCGGGCACAGCCCCTTCATCGTCAACGTGCGTGACGCGGATGATCTCTTCGAGGCTCGTCTTCCCGTCCATGGCGAGCAGCACGCCCTCCTGACGGAGCGTCAGGAAACCGTCGCGCGCGAGCTGCGCGCGGAGCTCGTGGGTCGCCGCTCCGGCGTAGATGAGCCGCTTCAACGCAGAGGAGACCTCCATGACCTCGTACACGCCCAGGCGACCCTTGAACCCGGTGTCGTGACACACCCGGCACCCCTCACCCTTGCGGAAGGGCCGCCCGACCTGATCGGTCAACCCGGCATCGGCCAGAACATCCTCGGCGGGATAGTACTTTGTCGCGCAGGCGGCGCAGATGGTTCGGGCCAGACGCTGCGCCACCACGCCGTTGAGCGCGCTGGAGATGAGGTACTTCTCGATCGACATGTCCGACAGGCGGGCGACGGTGCTCGGAGCGTCGTTGGTGTGCAGCGTCGCGAGCACGAGGTGGCCTGTCAGCGCGGCCTGCACCGCGACACGGGCGGTCTCCTGATCGCGGATCTCGCCGACCATGATGATGTCGGGGTCCTGGCGCAGGATGCTGCGGAGGGCCCTGGCGAAGTTGAAGCCGATGGCCTCGTTGGTCTGGATCTGGTTGATGAGCTCGAGCTGGTACTCAACCGGATCCTCGACGGTGAGGATGTTCACGTCGGGGCTGCGCAGCAGGTCGAGCGCCGAGTAGAGCGTGGTGGTCTTGCCGCTGCCGGTGGGTCCGGTGACGAGCACAAGGCCGTGCGGTCGTTCGAGCACGCGGGTGAAGGTCTCGAGGGATTCGGCGCGGAAGCCCAGGTCGCTCATGCGCACGCGGAGATTGGACTTGTCCAGCACGCGCACGACGATCTTCTCGCCGAGGAGCGTGGGCATCGAGGAGACGCGAAGATCGATCTCGCGGCCCTCGGCGACAATCCGCACGCGGCCTTCCTGCGGCAGGCGCTTCTCGGCGATGTCCATCTTCCCGATGACCTTCACGCGCGAGACGATCGACGCGTGCATGCCCGGCGGCGGCTTCATCAGGTCGCGGAGCACGCCGTCGACGCGGTAGCGGATGCGGGTGCCCTTGCGATCGGGCTCGATGTGGATGTCGCTGGCGCCGTCGCGCACGGCGGTGAGCAACGCGACGTTCACGAGATTGATGATCGGGCTGCCGGCGACCAGCTTGTCGAGATCGGTCGCGGGACCTTCATCCACGCTCTCACGCTCGACGACCTCAAGATCGGACTCGGAGAGCGAGGTGAGGAACGCGTCGACGTTGACATCGCCTCCGGAGTACTTCTTGACGAACTCGAGGATGTTGGGCTCGAGCGCGAGCACCGCGCGGATCTTGCAGTCGGTGATCGTTCGGAGCCGGTCGATGGTGGGCAGGCTCTGCGGCTCGGCCATTGCGACGGTCAGCCAGTCGCGGACCTTGAACATCGGGACGACGCGGAGACGCTCACACTCTTCGGCGCCGACCAGCTTGAACACGAGCGGATCGATGAGGCCGTGCCGGAGGTGCACGCAGCGCACACCGAGGGTGTTCGCGAGAGTTTCGAGGAAGACCTGCGGCGTAATGACGCCCTGCTCGATGAGCAGCTCGCCGAGCATCCGATTCGTGCGTGACTGTTCGGTGAGGGCGCGGGTGAGCTGCTGCTCGTTGATGACGCCGGCCTTGAGCAGGGCGTCGCCGAGGCGGATGCGTGGGGCTTCGGAGCTCACAGGAAGCTCCTCACGGCCGAGCCGACGTCTTCGTAGAACTCGAACTGATCGGCGAGATCGGTCACGTTGAGGATCTCGCGCACGGTGTCGCCCACGCCGCACAGCTTGAGCAACCGGCCGGCGTCGGCGAGCCGCTCGGTAAGGTTCAGCATCGCCTCAAGACCCTGGCTGTCGACGAAGGGCGTGGCCGCGAGATCGACGACGCAGCGGCCCATGTTGGACTGCAGCTCCCGAGCGACCTCGTTCTCGAACGCGGCGGCATCGCCCTGGCAGATCGCGCCCTGGGGCACAATCGCCTTGACGGCGCCGTGTTGCTGCGTTCGGATCTCCACGGCGTTGGCTCCTTACGCGGCGTGCCGCAGCGGCGCACCGAGCGGCACGCGGATGGTGAAGGTGGATCCCTTGTCCTTGATCGACTCCACACCGATGTCTCCGCCGTGGAGCTTCACGACGTCGCGTGCGAGCGCCAGGCCCAGGCCGGTGCCGGTGATCTTGGAGACGCGCGGGTCCTTGGCGCGATAGAAGCGCTCGAAGACCTTGGCGGCGTCCTCCTGCGACATGCCGATGCCGGTGTCGGCGATCTGCACGATGAGTTCCTTCTCGTCGGCGCGAACGCTGACGGTGACGTCGCCGCCCTCGGGGGTGTACTTGATGGCGTTGCCCAGCACGTTGGTGATGGCGAGCGTGAGCTTGTCGCGATCGCCGACCATCGTGGGCAGCTTGGGCGGCATCGCAAAGGTGAGCCGCAGGTTCTTGTTCTTGGCCTGAGCGGTGAAGTCGGCCTGGATCTCCTCGAACATCGGAGCCAAACGGACGTCGTCGGGCGCGAGCTGCAGGGTGCCGGCCTCGATCTCGGAGATCGAGAGCATGTCGCCGACGATGCGCTCCAGACGTCGGACCTCCTGGTTGACCACGTTGAGATTCTGCGCTCGCTTCGCGGGCTCCAGGTCCGGCGCATCGAGCAGTTGCTCCATGCAGAGCCTGATGTTGGTGAGGGGTGTTCGGAGTTCGTGCGTCGCCTGCTCGACGAACGCGTTGCGCGAGCGATCGGCGATGCGCTGCTGCGTGACGTCTTCGAGGACGAGCATCGCGCCGCCGGTGGTGAGGCCGCGAGCGCTGACCCGGAGCACCGTCGCGCCGTCCCCTTCTCCGCAACGGGTCTCGATGGTTTGCCGGGCGCGGGCGCGACCATCGCAGATGCGTGCGACCTCGCCGGCCGCGCCGGGATCCGTGAAGCACTCCGCGATCGCCTTGCCGATCAGCTTGTCCCGCGTGGACCCGAGGAAGATGCCGGCGGCGCCGTTGCAGTAGCGGATGCGCAGATCAGAGTCGACACCGATCAGGCCGATCCACAGCGAGTCCGCGATCCGTGCGACCACCGCGTCGACCGGCTGGGCCGCGGCGGTGTCGGCGGGCGTTCGCTGCTCACCGGCGGCCTCGATGCGACGCCTGATCCGCAGGGTTGCAAGTTCGTCCAGGAGTCGATTCCAGACGTCGCCCGTGCCCGCCCCGGTCTCACGCACGTGCAGCGCGCTCAGATCCGTCTCGCCGGCGGAGATCGCGGCAAGCGCATCGCCGACCTCGGCGAGTGATCTCGTGCGACGCCGGGCGGCCACGCCCAGACCGAGCACCGCGAGAACGAGCAGCGAACCGCCGGCGCCGATGGCGCGAGAGGTATCGTGGTTCGCGACCGCGGGTTCACCGGCATCGATCTCGATGACCAGAGGCCCCTTTCCGGGAACCTCGACGACGGCGCGCCGGGCCGCCCCTGCGTGGACGCCCGAGACAATCGACGGCCATCGTTCCGGCAAGCTCGCCACGACCCCGGACGATTCGCGGGCGTCCACAACGATCGTTCCGTCGCCCAGCGTGATGCGTGCGGCGACCAACTGCTGCGATGCCGAGAGATCCGCGAGAAACGCCCGTACGCCGCCTCGATCGTCCGCCTGCATCCGCGACGCAACCGCATCACGCACGGAAGCGGCGATCGCCGCGGCGCGCTCCCCCGCGGCCTCGCGACCACGCTGCGCCTCGCGAGCATGAACGCCCCACCACGCCGCCGCGCTCGCGACGGCGATCAGCGCGGCGCACATCGCGTACGTACCGGCGATCAACGCGGGCTCTCTGGGCATAATCTGTTGAAGCGTTCGACGCACGCGCGGCGGCTCCGGCCCGCGACAGCGGGCAGTTATTCTCGGCGTATCAACTATCGGCCGAGCCGGTCGATGACTGAACCGCCGGGTTGCTTTGATCCGCGTCGCGCTTAGGCGGCCTGTTGATAGAGCACACCGGCCGCGGTCGCCTGCCGGGTCATCAGATCGTCGTAACCCCGCAGGTCCACCTTGCCAAATGCCTCCACGACACGCGGGTCGAGCTGTGTTCCGGCGCAGCGTGCGATCTCGGCGAGCACCTTCTCGCGGGGCATGGCCGGGCGATACGCGCGATTGGAGCTCATCGCGTCGAAGGTATCGGCGAGTCCGATAATGCGGGCGGCGAGGGGAATCTGGTCGCCCTTGAGCCCGTGGGGATAGCCCCGTCCGTCGACCCGCTCGTGGTGGTGAAGCACGCCGCCCAGGGCGTGTTCGAGCAGGGTGATGCCCTTGAGGATGCGATGGCCGGTCTCGGGATGCTGCTTGATCAGCGCAAATTCCTCGTCAGTGAGTCGGCCGGCCTTGCAGAGAACCCGCTCGGGAACCCCGATCTTGCCGACGTCGTGCACCAGGCCGGAGATGCGGACGCGCTCGGCGTCTTCATCGGAGAGGCCCATGGCCCTGGCAATCTCTTGGGACAGGAACGCGACGCGCTCGGAGTGACCGCGGGTGTACGGGTCCTTTGCGTCGATCGCCGCGGTGAGCGCCTCAAGCGTCCCGATGCTCATGGCTCGCTGCTCGCTGTATCGAGCCATATTCTCGTGGAAGGTGCCGATGAACTCGGCCACGGCGTCGAGGTACTGCATCTCGGGGCTCGCGATCTCTCCGTTGTCGTTGGTCTTGTTGCCCGCGATGAGAAGCCCGATGACGTGGTCGTCGTGCGAGATCGGATCGCAGACCGCCTCGGCGTTCGTGAGCGTCGCGACTGTGCTTTTCCCGGGGACCAGGACCTTGGTCCATTCGTTCTCAAGCAGGGCCGCGGCCTTGTGCAGGATCGCGGCCTCGACCTCGTGCTGCCTCGGGGCTTCGCCGGCGAAGAAGACGCGGGCCCGAAGTTCCGGCACGATCCTGGGATCCTCGCGAAAAGCCACCGCGACCCACGAGAACGGCAGCACCTGCTGCACGTTGGCGCAGACAAGTCGGATCTGACCGACCGGATCCGGCGAGGACGCGACAAGCCGAAGCGTGCGGAAGAGTGAGTACGTCTCCTCGTACGACTGCATCAGCCGACGGCTGAACCCTTCGACCAGATCCCGCAGCTCGGCGAGCTCGCGTTGCTCTTCGAGCAGTGTGCGGAGCGCCCGCTCGACGCCGGCGAGTGTGGCCCCGGGGGCGAGGCGGATGCAAGCGCCGAGCTCGTTGCGGAACGGAGCGACGAACGCGAATCCGTGCGATTCACAGCTGGCCGTGCCCGAACGCGCGCGGGAGGCACTGACGGCGATCGGATCGGCGCCCGGCATTGAGCCATCGGCCAGCACCGGCCACGCGGGAACACCGGCATCGCGGAGACGCTCGCAGGCCCTGATGATCGCAGTCGTTTGTTCGTTCTGGGTCTTCATGATGTCCCATCCACGAGATCACGGTGCCGCTCAGGCCGCCGCACGCTGGTCCTCCGCCGGTCCGCAGATCTCCAGAACGATCGCGGTCAGCTCTCTGGCACTGAACGGCTTGGGCAGGACCTGGACGATGTTGGTCTCCTGCAGATCGCGGGGCGAGATGCGGTGCCCGCGGGCCGTGAGCATGAGCACCGGGATTGTGGCGGTGCGCTGGTCTTTCTTGAGCCGCTTGGCGAACTCCAGACCGTCGACGCCCGGCATCTGATAGTCGCTGATGATGAATGTCGGCGTGGACTCGCCCGCCAGGCGCAGTCCCTCTTCGCCGTCCGACCCGGTGAGCACCTGAAAGCCCAGCTCGCGGAAGCGCGACGCGAGCATGAAGGTAATCACGCTCTCATCATCACAGACAAGGATGGTTTTGGCTGCCATTGCGTTCCCTCAAAGGTCCGACATCGGACCTTCTGCCCGGCGGCTTCTCCGGAAACGGAGGTTTTAACGCCTGGAACGCCCGGGTCGCGGCGCCGCACGAAGCAGGATGGCCCGGACGGCTCAACCGGCACCCGCCGACGGCCGAGAACAGGTGTGTGACTTCCCGCCGCACAGGTCGGGTGCTTGTGGCGTTCGCGACCGGATCGCGTCGCGGGTTCACATTACTTGAGCTCATCATGGTGCTGGCGATCATCGCGATCCTCGGAGCGATCGCGGCGCCGCGGTACGCGATGTCGGTCGAAAGGTACCGGCTCGAGATGGCCGCGAACCGTGTCGCCGCGGACATCGAGCTGGCACGATCACTGGCACGGGCCCGCGGCGCCACGGCCACCATCTCGTTCGCAACCTCCAGCTCGACCTACACGATCGCCGGGCTGACGAGCACGGATCGGACCGGGGAGGCATTCGGCGTCGACCTCACCCGCGATCCCTTCGGCGTCACGATCCAGAGCGTGGACTTCGCCGGCACCAACACGCTCACGATCCGAGGGTTCGGAGTGCCTTCCAGCGGCGGAACGGTGCGACTCCGCCGGGGCGCTTCGTCCAAAGTCGTGTCTGTGGCGGTCGGCACCGGGGAGGTCAGTGTTCAGTGAATCGTCCGACCGCCCGCTCCCGCCGCGATCACGGCTTCACGCTTGTGGAGCTCGTCGCCTCGTCGGCTCTGCTGACTGTGATGCTCCTCGCCGGCGCCGCGACGGCGAGCTTGGTGCGGCGTGCCGCTTTCGGGTCGGCGGCCAGCAACGCCCCGCTCGGCGCCAATGCCCTGACCGAGCTGCGGCGCGATCTGACCGCGGCCGTGTCCGTCATCACCGCCGACGCGAAGACCGCGGTCTTCGTCGTTCCGGATCGCGACGGAGACGGCCTTTCCGAGACCATCTCGTACGCGTGGTCCGGCGTTCGCGGGGCGCCGCTGCTGCGCCGTCTCGATGACGGCGCCTGGACGACCGTGGTTCCGAGTGTCAACCGCTTCGCCATGACGTGGAACTCCCTGAACAAGCAGGTTGCGGTCTCGAAGGCCCCGCCCGCCGAGCCGGAGGTTCTCATGGCATCCTGCACCACGACGTCGGACCTGCGGAACGTCAGCGTCAAGAACAACGCATCGTTCTCGCAGAGCTTCGTCCCAAGCGGGGTCGGAGCCGGCAGAACATGGACCCTGACGCGCGTGCGAATCAACGTGCGCGACAAGGGCTCGGCTTCCGGGTCGTTCGCCGTCCAGGTACGCCCCACCAATGGCGGGCTGCCGACCAACCAAGTGCTTTCGGAGGTGGGGTATTCCGAGTCCACGCTCGGTTCCTCGTACACATGGCTGACCGTGCCGTTCGGAAACGTCTCCGGCCTGAACGCGACCGCTCCGGTTGCCATCGTCATCCGGTGGATCGCCGACACCGACGCCTGCGAGTTCCAGGCCACCGGCTCCGGGAGCGCGATCGTGGCGACTTCGACACACGCCAAGTCCACGGATGGGTGTGTGACGTGGGCGGCGGATTCTTCGCAGTCAATCCTGTACGAGGTGTACGGGCGGCTTGATCCGACGGCACGAGGCACGACCACCGCGACAGCGCTCGACGCCGTGATGATCGACATGACGGACGGACTCGGCGAGACCCGCAGCGCCTTTGTCCCGCTTCGCGCGCAACCAACCTTCTCGGGCGCACTGGAGGTCCAATGAGCCACCGGGATCTGCGATCCACGGCCCGGCACGGCACGCCAGCGTGTCGATCGACGCGGAGTCGGGGCGTTACCCTGATCGAGTGTCTCGGCGCGTCGATCATTCTGGCTGTCATTGCCGTCGCGGCGGTCCGCGCTTCGGCGGGCGCGGCGATGTCGCAGGTTCTTTCCGCACGACAGGTCACGGCCACAATGCTCGCCGAGAGCCTGATTGCCGAGATCGAGCGCAAGGCGTATGTCGATCCGACGAATCCCTCGTCGCTGACGCGCGACGCCGGCGAGAGCCCGACAGACAAGACGACGTTCGACGACGCCGACGACTACGACGGGTGGAGCGAATCGCCCCCGCAGGATCCGCGGGGCGCGGCGATCCCCGGCCTTGAAGCCTGGTCGCGCACGGTTTCCGTCGGATGGTCGGCGCGGGGGCCGCTGACGCCGGATGTCAGCGGCAACACCGGCCTCAAGGTCGTTACGGTGTCGGTGTACTTCAGGTCCAAGCTCATCAGCCAACTCCAGTCGCTCCGGGCGCCGGACTGATCATGACTAACCGGACCGCTCACATCCCCGTGCGGAACGGAACCGCGTATCTCGCCGCGGTCGGCGTCGGCATGCTTGTCGGCACGCTCGCGATCGGAGCGATGGCGACGGCACGGTCGCGGGCGCGGGCGATGCAGTTGCAGATCGACGAGACCATCGCCCGACAGAACGCAGTCGCGGCCGTGGATTACGCCCGGGCCACCATAGCCGCGGACTCCGAGTGGCGGACAACCTACGCCCTCGGTGTGCAGACGAACAACTTCGACATGAACGGCGGGAAGTTCGGCTACACCCTGGTGAACCCCAGCGGCGTGATCAACCGCGATCCGCTCGACGCGGTGATCGTCACCGGCGAGGGCACCAAGGGCGTCGCACGCCAGCGACTGAGCGTCTTCCTTGATGCGACGAAGGTGCCGCTCACGTGCCTGACCGTGCCCGTGACCATCGCCGGCGCGATCTCCGCGACCAGCGCCACGATCGAAGGCAGCGGACTAACGATCGCAACGAACAGCAGCTTCACCTCCGTTCTCGCGACCATCCGGCCCAACGTCGAGGCCCGCACCGGCATCATCGGAACGGGCTTCACCGGCACCACCACCACCGGAAGGGCGGCGCGAACGCTTCCGGCAAGTTCGGTGTTCGCGGCGTACACCGCCACCGCCGCATCGATCCCCATCTCATCGCTGCCGACAGGCGGCCTGCTCGGGCTCGGCGCCAGGCAGCTCACCGATGTCGTGATCAGCCCCAGCCACAACCCGTACGGCGCCACCAACAGCAGCGGCGTTTACGTGCTGGATTGCCAGAACGCGCCGGTCGCCATCTCGAACTGCCGCATCATCGGCACGCTCGTGCTGCTCAACCCCGGCGTTGGCACGACCGTCAGTGCCAGTGTCCAGTGGACGCCGGCAGTCGCCAACTACCCATGCCTGCTCGTGCGCGGCAACATCACGCTCTCGATGTCCGCAACTCAACTGTCGGAGAGCACCGAGAAGGTGAACTTCAACCCGCCCGGCGCACCGTTCCCCTTCGTCGGCGGCGCCGTCGACATCGTCCAGGACGACACATACCCCAGTGTCATCGACGGCCTGGTGTACGCCAGCGGCAACGTGACCGTCGGCGGGAACACGACGCTGGACATGCTGGTGGCGGGCGGGACGCTCACGCTCAACGCTCTGAGCACGCTGACCATCCGCGACGAGGCGGCGTACGCGGCGGACCCGCCGCCCGGGTTCTACACGGTCAAGATGGTGCCCCGGGCCGGTTCGTGGTCGTACGTCGTCGACCCGTGATGGCGGAAGCAGACACTCTTCAAGGCTTCCACCGGCGGACCACAATGGTGTCGTTCTGCCCGCCGAAACCGAAAGAGTTGCTCAGGCAAACGTCCACGCCGCCCTGCGCACGAAGATCGCGTGCGGCGTTGGGCACGTAGTCAAGATCGCACTCGGGATCCGGCGTCTTGAGATTCATCGTCGGCGGAACGAAGCCGGACTGGATCGCCTTGACGCACGTCATCAGCTCAACCGCGCCCGCGGCCTGAATCAGATGGCCCAGCATGCTCTTCACGCTGCTGAACGGGACCTTGGGAGCGAGGGGGCCGAAGACGCCCTTCACCGCGGCGGTCTCGATCTTGTCGTTCTCTTTGGTGCCAGTGCCGTGGGCGCTGATGTAGTGCACCTGCGGGCGGCCGTCGGGGCCGGTCTCGCGGGGCGAGATACCGGCTTGCCGCAGCGCCTGGTTCATCGCAGCGATCGCGCCCTTGCCCTCGGGCTGAATGTCCGTGATTCGGAACGCGTCAGCGCTGCTGCCGTAGCCCGCGACCTCGGCGAGAATCATCGCGCCTCGGGCCTTGGCGTGATCGAGCGTCTCGATCACCAACATGCCCGCGCCCTCGCCCATGACGAAGCCCTCGCGGGTCTGATCGAACGGCCGTGCGGCGTGGGCGTGGTCATCGCGACGCTGGCTCATCGCTGTCAGGCGAATGAAACCGGTCATCCCCAGCATGTGGATCATCGAGTGGCTGCCACCGGCGAACATGATGTCCGCATCGCCACGCCGGATGATCTCGAACGCCTCGCCGATCGCCTGCGTGCTCGCGGCGCACGCGGTCATGCAGTTGAACGCCGGTCCGCGGCAGCCGAACTCGGCCGCCACGTGGCTCATCGTCAGGTTGGGCTCCTGCTCCGTCTCGGCCTCGACGGTCATCGCGGGCAGAGCCCGACCGGCCCACGCGGCGCCATCAACGGTGCGCGTGTCGGCTTTCCAGCCCGCGATGTTCGCCGCATTGAAGTTCGTGTAATCCAGCGGCCCTTCGCCGCTGCCGAGATAGATGCCGAAGCGTCGACGATTGAGCTTGGTGCCCGCAAGGCCCGCCTGCTTCCACGCCTGAGCCGCGGCGGCGAGGGCATACTGCGTTCCGACGCTGGCCATCGCGTGGGGCGAAACATCGTCGAGGAAGTGACGCAGGTCGAAGTTCTTCACCTCGCTGGCAAAGTTTGTCGCGAACGTGTTCGCGTCGAACTTCGTCACTGGACCGATGCCGCTCGCCCCCGCGAGCAGCTTGGTCCAGACCGACTCCACATCACTCCCGAGAGGCGTGACCCAACCCATACCGGTGATGACAACTGGAGGAGCGGAAGGCATTGGGAATCATGCATTGGGCATCAGGAAACCCGCGAGCACCGGAACCCACCCCGTCGAACACCGCACATCAGTCCTGATGCCTGATGCTTGATGCCCGATGCCTGTTCCTCACGCCTTCTCATCAAAGTCGTACATCGCATCATCGCCTTCGTGGTGGTCACCCGGCGTGATGCCCTTCGCGGCGTTGATCTTGTCGACGTTCAGCACGCGGACGAGACCGTCCTTGAGCAGACGACCCGCGAAGTTGATGATGAGGCCGAGCTCCAGGTCCGCGCTCTTGAGCTGGGCGCGGAGCGTGGAACGCTCGCCGCCGCTGACGTCCCGGTACGCGGCCATGACATCGACGATGAAGCGATCCTCGATGAGCAGGTCGCAGATCGAGTGGCCAACGACCTGGTCCTTGTACTTCACCGGGATCGAATGGTTGGCCTTGAAGTTGACGCCCTGAGCACGCATCTCCTGCTGGAGCGCGGTCATGTAGACCGACTCGTCGTACCCGCCGCCGAGTGCCATATGCACGTCGCGGGCGCAGCCGATGACCTTGTGGCTGATCGAGGTGAGCGTGGGATCGAGCTCGGAGAGCGGGATGCCCCGACGCGGCGGGTGCCCTCCGCGGCCACGGCTGCCGGAGTGATGGGAACGATTCGAGTCATTGCGGTAGTCGCTCATGCATAGGCTCCGAAGGGTGCCACGAGTAGGACGCCAATGGTAGCGGGATGATCCCCGGGTGCTCTTTTGAAGCATTCCGCAGCGTGGTCCACGCCGCGGTCATGTAGTCAGGCCGAGTCAGACCCTGCGCAGAACCAGCGCGGCGTTCTGGCCGCCCAGAGCGGAGGTCACGACGAGCACGTGCCGCAGGCTTGCGGGCCGGGCCCGGACCGGGCCCGCCTGAAGATCAGCAGGGCAGGCTCCGGCGTGAATGCGGGCCGGGAGCTGCTGTTCGCGCACGGCCATAGCTGCCGCCGCCAACTGCAGCCCGCCGACACCGGCGACCGCCGCCCCCGTGTTCGGAATCACCGTGAGAAGCGGGATGTCCTTCAGACGCGTCCCGAAGACCTGTCGCAACGCGGCCGCTTCGTTGGCGTCGACGTGGGGAACACCACTGGCGTACGGCACGATGGCGTCGATATCGCCGGCCGCGATCTTGGCATCACCCAGGGCGGCTTCGATCGCGTAGACGATTCCGTCGTGCGGCTTCTCGTCCGACGACAGCCGTGAACGCGTGCGGATCGCTTCGTACCCCGGCGGCGGCGAGTGCGACGCGCCGAACCCCGCGAGCTCGCAGTACGGCTTCGCGCCCCGAGCCGCGGCCTTGCCCGCTTCCTCGATGACGAACATGCCGCCGCCTTCGCCCAGGATCGTGCCCTGCGAGGCCGGGTCGAACGGCTTCACGAGTGATGCGGGATCGGTGTCGGTCCCGCAGGGAGCGAGATGCTTGAGCAGCGTCCACCGCAGCGTCCCCATCAGGTTCGTCTTGCTCTCCGCCCCGCCGCTGAAGCAGACGTCCGCCGCGTCGCGCTGGATCACCCGGAGCCCCTCGCCGACCGAGAGCAGCACGCTCGCCTCGGCGCAGGTGATCGTGTTGCTCGGGCCTTCGCATCCATGGATGATGGTCACGTGGCATGCGAGCATGTTGGGCAGGTACTTGAGCATCCACAGCGGCTGCAGGTTGTTCATGCCGCCGACGCCGGTGGGGTGCTGCTCGGTCGCGATGGTGCCCCAGCGCCAGTACTCAAACTCGCCCTTCTCGTTGGTCGCGGTGGCGAGGGCGGCGGAGAGCTCGTCGGTCTCGGCGTTGATCAGGCCGGCGCCGATCTGGCAACCGACGCGTTCCCCGGGATAGGTCGTCTGCCCGGCGGCGCCGTCGAGCGTCCCGCGGGTGATCAGTCCGGCGTCCTCGACCGCGAGCTTGGCCGCAGCGACCGCGAGATCGGTGTCGCGAGCCATAACCTTGACCGCCTTGCGGTACGACTTGGGCACGTAGTCCTTCGCGGAGAATCCGCCGGGCGTTCCGTCCGGGCCTTGTACTTCCCCGGCCAGCTTGGTCGGAAAGCCCGAGGAGTCAAAGAGCGCGGGAACGCGAATGCCGCAGGTCCCCGCGCACAGCCCGTCCCAAAGGGCTTTGGCCCCAACGCCGAGTGCACTGACGGCCCCGACTCCGGTAATCACAACGCGACGCGACATGGCGGGATTCTAGAAATGGCCGGGCCGCCGCACGGGCGGGAGTCCGGATTGTCCAAAAGAGCACCAGACCGGCACCCACGCCGTGTGGCACGGTCCGGTGTCTTTCTCGCCCCGACGGTCGTTTCCGCCCGATACCTTTGGCGTGCAGATGTCCGCCGAGTTACCCAGTTCCAATGTTCACGGCACCAAGGCCTCCCCCGCCCGGGCGTTGATCGACCCGGGGTGGCTCTTTGTGATCGCCGGCATTGTCCTGCTTCTGGCCACCGTGCTCATTCCCGCGGCCGAGCAGCTCCGGCGGGCAAACTGGCAGCGCGACCGAGCGCTCCTGGTCGAAAAGCACCGCCAGGAGCGGTTGACCCGTTATCGCGACTTTGTGGCCGCGCTCGAACGCGGCGAACGCTCGCTCGTCTTGGCCCTCGCCGCCAGCCAGCTCAATCAGGTTCCCGCCGACCGCGTTCCCATCGGTGTCGGCACCAGGTCGGGGTACACCGACATCAACGCCGGCAGCGCGAGCATTTTCCCGAACCTCGAGCCGGACCCGATCGAGCTTCCGGCCTTCCAGCACTTTGACAGCACGCTCAGCCGCATGGTGACGGACGACAAGACCCGGCCGTGGATCATCGTCGTCGGGGCGGTGCTGGTGTTCGTCGGCGTCCTGCCGGCGAGCCGATCGAAGTGAGCGGCAAGTGCGTCGCCAGCCAGCGACGCCGTCGGATCGTTCCATAAACTAGAGCATGCCGGAAAATCGCGACGAACGAATCGCCGCACAGGTCCTCATTATCGAAGACGAGGCCGACCACGCCGAGGTGATGGCCGATGCACTGCGCAAGCCCGGCCACGTCTGCACCATCGTGCACTCGGTTGACGCCGCCATGGGCGAACTCAAGGGCGGCGCGTTCGATGTGATCGTGACGGATCTGCGCATGCCCGCCTCGGGCGGGAGGCACGGCGTCGCCACCGACGGCGGCGACGCGGGCCTGAAGGTCCTCGAGGCCGCACGCCAGCTGCAGCCCGCGGCCGAGGTCATCATGGTCACCGCGCACGGCGATGTTCCCACCGCCCGCGCCGCGTTCAAGCTCGGTGCGTACGACTTCATCCAAAAGCCGCTGGACCTCGAGGTCTTCCGCAACCTCGTGAACCGCGCCGCCGAGACCGTGCTGCTGCGGCACCAGAACGATCAGCTCCGTGCCCAGGCCGATACCGCCGGGTTCGAAAACTTCATCGCCACCAGCGAACCGATGCGCCGCGTCCTGCGGACCATCCGCACCGTTGCGCCCAGCAACATCCCGGTGCTCATCACCGGCGAGAGCGGCACGGGCAAGGAACTCATCGCGCTGGCGGTGCACAAACTCAGCAAGCGCGCCGGTCAGCCCAACGAGCGGGGACAGAACGCCGGCGGGCGCTACGTCGCGTTCAACTGCGCCGGTCAGGCCGAGAGTCTGCTGGAAGATCAGCTCTTCGGCCACGTTAAAGGGGCGTTCACCGGCGCCGACAAGGATCGCGCGGGCGTCTTCGAGTTCGCCGACGGCGGCACGGTGTTCCTCGATGAGATCGGCGACATGCCGATGTCCATGCAGGCCAAGCTGCTGCGCGTGCTCGAGAGCGGCGAGGTGGTGCGACTGGGCAGCAACGACGCCAAGCACGTCGATGTGCGTTTCGTGAGCGCGACCAACAAGGACCTCCGCGAGATGGTGAAGTCGGGGACCTTCCGCGAGGACCTCTTCTTCCGCATCAACGGCTCGCACGTGCACCTGCCGTCGCTCCGCGAGCGGCGTGAGGACATCCCGCCCCTGGTGCGTTTCTTCGTCGAACGGTTCATGGACCAGCTCGCTCCGGCGCGGCAGATCCCGCGAGTGACCGACGCCGCGATGATGCGGCTGACGAGCTACAACTGGCCCGGAAACGTCCGGCAGCTCCTGAACGTCGTGCAGAACATGGTCGTCACGGCGCTGGGCGAAGACCTCGCGCCCGCCAGCGAGTTCGTCCTCGACGTACGCCACATTCCCGATGAAGTGCGCAGCCTCGACAGCGAGAACGATTCCGAGCACACCCCCAGTGGTCCCGCGCTCGGCTCACTCGCCGGCACCAGCCTCGAGGCGATCGAGAAACGGGCGATCCGCGAGACGCTGCGGCTCACCGCCGGAAACCGCGAGCACGCCGCCAAGCTCCTGGGCATCGGCGAACGCACCTTGTACCGCAAGCTCAAGGAATATGGGCTGCGATGAGCGGCTCGCATCGACGCGTGGCGCTCCCACGCGTGCGGCGTGTTGGCCTGCTGGACATGACACGCGAGGGAACCTGTTGGTGCCCGGCGGTCGATGCCGGTGGACAAAATCGATCGGGTGCGGCGTCGGGCGAGCCAGCTGCGACGGTGAACACCCACCTTGGCTGCGCGACGGAGCGTCAGACCGACTTCGCACCCCGTGCCAGGCGGAGCTTTTCCCGCGCAGCGCGGATTTCACGCTCGCGGCGTTCGGTCTTGGCCTCGCGGTTCGGGTCGGTCAGCGACACCGCCTCCCCCTTTGCTCGCGTGAGCTGTGCCTCCGCATCGGACGCGACAAGCTCTCGAACGGGAGCCGCCCGTTCGGCGAGAATCGTCAACTGTCCCTCAGCCATGCGGACGACTCCGCCGTCAACGAAGTAGGAAGTGCTGCCTCCTGCGGCTTTGGTTTTCGAGTCGGCGCCGAACGTGAGCTGAAGCTCGCCGCAGCCGAGCTTGCCGAGAATGGGGGCGCGGCCGGGCAGGAAGCCCATAAGGCCGTCCCAGAGCGGTATGATCGCGCTCTCGACGGGCTCGTCGAGCAGGCTGGCGGTCGGGGTCACGAGCTTGATGCGGAAGGTGTTCGAGGCCACGCGAGTCTCCAGACGGGCGAAGGGGGTCGGCCCCCGGACGGGTGCAGGGGCGAATGATACGTCTTGGGGAAGGCGGAATCGACCGTCCCGCGTGGCTCCCGCAGACGCGTCGCGGCCGTGCCATCGACCAAGCTCCGCGGGCCACCGCCCGCGGCATGGAGGAGCGTGACCCCTCTCGTGTCCCGAACGTCGGCCATCCTCTTTCTGCTCGCCGGCGCAATGGCGCTGGCGGTTTATGGTCGCCTGTACGTCGGCGGGCCGTTGCCTCCCGGGTCCGAGATGATCTTCGAGTTCCGGGCCCAGCGGGGCGTGGCGGCGGCGATCGTGGGGATCTGTCTCGGAGTCAGCGGCGTGCTGTTGCAGTGTCTGTTCCGCAATCCGCTAGCGGCGCCGGACGTGCTCGGAATGTCCAGCGGTGCGGGATTGTCGGTCATGCTCTGGCAGCTCGGGGCGTACTACGCGGGGCTGGGGATTGCGCAGAGCAGCGTGGACATCGGGATCGCGCTCCCGGGGGCCATCGGGGCGCTGCTGCTGACGTACCTGCTCGCGCAACGCCGGGGAACGGTGGAGCCGGTGTCGCTCATTCTGACCGGCGTGATCATCGGCGTGGTCGCCGCGGCGGCGGCGTCGCTGGTGCAGCAGTTCCTTCCCGATCGCGGCGTGGCGGCGGCTCGGTTGCTCCTCGGCTCGATCAACGAGGAGCTGCGCTGGCGCGGGATCATCACCGCGGGCGTCCTGGCGCTGGGCGGACTGGCGTTTACCGTGTGGCGCGGGCGGTGGCTCGATGCGGCGTCACTCAGCGACGACGAGGCACGATCCCTCGGGGTACCGCTGACTAGGCTTCGGCTGGAGATGTTCCTGCTCGCCGGCGTCCTGACCTCCGTCGCCTTCTCGCTGGCCGGGCCGGTTGCCTTTGTCGGGCTGGTGTGCCCGCACCTGGTCCGGATGACGATCGGGCCACGTCACGCGGCGCTGACGATGGGCGCCGCGTGCCTGTCAGGAATTATGGTGGTCGGCGCGGACTGCATGGTGCGGCTGATCGACCTGGGGTCGGGGCGGTTGCCGCTGAGCGTCATGACGGCGCTCGTGGGTGGACCGATCCTGATCTGGATGCTGCGTGTCAACGCGGCACGGATGCGCACCGCGGTGTGAACCCGCCCTCGGAACAGCGCGATTCAGCGACCGACGACGGCCAGCACGTGGCGATGCAGCGTGTCCACGACCTGCTGGAAGTTCAGGTCGCTGGTGTCCACGCAGATGGCGTCACCGGGGCAGATCAGCGGGCCATCGGTGCGTGACGAATCGCTGCGGTCGCGCTCAAGGATCTCAGCGGTGATGGCGCCAAGGTCGGCAGACGATCCCATGGCGACCATCTGCTCGGCGCGGCGTCGGGCCCGCACATCGGGCGAGGCGTCGAGGTAGAACTTCACGGCGGCGTCCGGGAAAACCACCGAGCCCTGGTCGCGCCCCTCGGTCACCAGCCGCGGGTGTTGCTGACCGATGATCCGTTGCTTCCGGACCATGTGCTCGCGGAGTTCCTTGATCGACGCGAGCGGGGAGACGACCTCGGTCACGTCTTTGTGGCGGATGCGGTGATCGATCGGCTGGCCGTGGGCCAGGATCGTCGGGGGGTCTCGGGTCCAGTCGAAGTGCAGATCTGCGGCGGCGGTGCGGGCGACAACGGCGGCCTTGTCGGTGAGGTCGATCTTGTCGTCGATGCAAATCGCCGCCGCGGCTCGGTACATCGCGCCGGTATCGAGGAAATCGAGGCCGAGTTGCTTCGCGAGCGCCCGCGCGACGGACGATTTGCCGGTGCCGGCGGGGCCGTCGATGGTGATGACGATGCGTTGGCTGGGTGACAGCATGGCGAGGCAACCAGAGTCGCCAAGCGTAGCGGCATCGCGACCGCACACCACTCGTTCGATATCGAGCGCCGAACAGGACTCGGCGTGTGACACCTCGACGACTTCGATCATCTCGAAGGCAAGTTCCGACTCGGTTTCGCGGCGCGTCGCGTTCATGGTCGATCCTCCCGACGTCCTGTCTGCGGGGAACGGCATCGGTCGTGTCCCGACGCCGCGGATTGGATTCGCACGAACTCAGGTTGAGCAACGGGTCCCACCCGGTCAGGCCGAAGCGGCGGCGTGATCGAGTGCGGCCCGGAGAAGCCTCTGGCTCTTCCGAATGCCCAGTGTAACATCCCCACCGCCCCGGTAGTCAACCGCGAGGGTGGAATCAAAGCCGACCGAGGCCACCGCAGCGACCAGCTTGAAGAGGTCGTAGGCCTTGTGCGCCGGCAGGGGCTCGGCGGGTGCCGCGGCCGACTCCCCGCCCTCACCGGCGAAGATGTCGGCAATCAGATCCTCCAACGCCGCGTCGTCCAGATCCTCGACTTCGTCGTCTTCCGCCTCTGGCGCAACCTTTGCGGGCTTGGCGGCTTCCGGAGCCTTTTCGGCCTTCGCATCGCCCTTTTTGGGCTTTCCGCCCTTCGCCGGCTTGGCCTCGGCTTCCGGGGCGGCGTCCGCCTTGGTCTTCTTCTTGCCCTTGGCGGGCTTGGCGGGGGCCTCGTCATCGTCCGGCGGAATGTCAGTGCGCGCCGACTTCTTCTTCGGGGCTTCGTCCTCGTCGTCGTCGTCGTCGCGCTTCCGCGGGGGAGCCTTCGGCGGGAGCTTCAGGCCGCCCTCGGGAGGCTCGGAAAAATCCAAGGT
>ERZ1066132.141-NODE-141-length-31354-cov-29.225662_pt1 | contig 31354 bp, 36 predicted proteins | sample MGYA00382779_ERZ1066132 | MGnify/ENA primary metagenome ERZ1066132 (study PRJEB33369, sample SAMEA5778362) | biofilm metagenome | biome: Industrial cooling water; feature: Water cooling tower basin; material: Biofilm | place: United Arab Emirates | collected...
GGAGGAAAAACAACTTCTTCTAAGGCTTCGATTCTTGTTAAAACATCTTCAATCATAACTCGGGTCCAAGCTACTAATTGATCGACATTATTTGGAGGAACAGCACTACTCATAAACCTATCCTCACGTTGCGAATAGGCATGGTAAATTTTCCATCGTTTACAGAAAGCTCTTGATATGCGATGTTATTTTCCGATCCCACAAGCTTAGCATAATTTCTTAATAGATCCTCTTTTTGTGCTTGCCAAGGAGCGTTATACTGGGAGCAAATGAACTTTGCAAAGTAATACTCAAGATAGAGAAAGAAAGTCTCACTCATGAAATCTGGGAACTCTTCATCGACTGCTGTGAATGGACCGATTCTTTCCTTACCAAAAATGTTAAACTCCCCGGTAACCGATGGTGTTGGATAGAGATATAGCTTATCTGAAAACACGTTATAATTATAAAACGCCGGAAAGCTGGATACTGTCCTCACACTGGAGTTTGAAAAAAAGTCGTTCATTCCAAGCCTCGTCAACGTAATCGAATAAGAGCTTCCCGAGTATAAGAATTCTACTCTAAAAATGGTTAAATATTTTTTTTCTAAATCAATATAACTTACGCTAAGTTTGTCATCCAATAAAACATCATTGGAAGAAATACTTTCAGAAGAATAGGCGGGGTTGCGTTTTCCAACCCCGACCAAGACTTGATTTAAATCAGGAATAAACCCTTCTAAAATCTCATCTTTTGCTGTTTGATCTTGAGGAAGGGCATTAAAATACCGATCTTTAATGGATAAATATAATGCCCCTTCGATTAACTCCCCAATGTTCATTTAAGCTTCTTCCCAATAAGTGAAACATTGCTTGTGATATCTGTTCCCACTGGAAGAGTGAACAGATTCTGCGACACCGCTCCAAAACAAGGAAGTGAGCTTACATCAAAAACGTTTTGACGACTTTCTAATAACCGATCATGGGTGATCAGCATATTAACACCAGTCTTCCCATCATTCACCTTAGCATGTTCTGTCGCATGAAGAGGTGGCAGATTAAAGCACTTGAATTTCAAATATTCTGGATGAAGTGCATGGTTTTTGAAGTGATTTCCCATGACATAGAAGTTGTCTGCATTTGCATTTCCTTGTAAAAACAAAGCTCTTGAGCAGTTTTGATGATATCCATCAGGAATCAAACGATGCGATAAGGACACTTCTAATTGCCCACCAGGAGGAATAGTGTAAACAACATCTGTATATTTAAAGGCTTGCATCTGAGCATCTGTCAAACCTTCAATATATTTATCAGATGTCACACAAAATGCATAACGGCTATCTGGGATGGCTCGTTTGACAGTATTTTGGATCCAGTAGAGTCCACTAGATTCTTGTGTATCCAAAGCAACATGATAAATGATATCTCCTGCTGTCAATGTGATTGGCTCTGCACTATTATTCTGCAGAACTGCTACAGGGTTTTCATCACTTGTAGGAGCGGTGACAAATGTGAGCGGCCCCTTAGGTTGAGTGCTTGTTAGTTTTGTTTGATGAAGCCCTAAATACGGACTACATTCATTTGAAAAGCCTGCGACTCTCGAAGGAGGTGCTCCAGACTCTGTAACTAATCGGTTGATTTTCTCGTTAAACATGTTTTGCAAACTGTTAGCAAGAAGCATGTCATCTCTAGTATTGAGCACTAACTTATAGCTGTGGGTAGGGAAAATCAAATCTCTACGGAGTTTTTCTAGATAGTTGATGACATTGTAATTAAAGGCATCAGGAAGAGTGATCTCTTCATTGATTTTGGCTCCATAGGCTGGAATGACAGGAGTATGCTCTTTACACCACTGGGCTCCTTCTAGTTCGATGGTTTCCTTCAAAGCTTTTAAAGTAGGAGCACTGATCGTTTCAGTGATTAACTTCCTGTTTAAATAGAAAATATCATCAGTTTGATTAAATGCATGAGTGACACTAAAATACCAACGCTTGGTATCTGCTTTGATGTAAAGCGTCCGTTGCTCATAAGGTGTAAAGTTTAGAGTTTGTCCTCTTGAGACGGGTGGAATACCTGCCACTTGATAGCCAACAGTCATTCCTGGCATATACTGTTTATCATCAAAAGTACTTGTATGAGCTTTTCCGGCGCAACGCAGGATCACACAATCCATTGTCTCTAGAAGCTTTAAAATATCTAACGACACAAGTTGCGACGGCAGATAAGTATTAGTTGGTGTTGACATAGAAAATTTCTCCCTTTTTTTTAAATCCCATGACGAATAGCGACATCCGAAATGTATTCTTTGTCATAGTCATCAGGACTGTTATTATAGTTATAATTTGTAATGTTTCGTTTCATGATCTCTGGAATATGAGGTTTTCCTCCCATGAGAATCGATTTACGAACTTGGCTTAATAGTTTACGAACTCCCAATTCTGTTCTAGCTCGCTTCAGTTTTTGTTTATAGTCTTCATTACTCGCAATCTCCCGAATCATTAGCGGGGCTTCATCTGCTTCCCCAACCTCTGCGATATAATCGACAAGTCCTCCAGGAAGATCTGAATTCTTAACTAATTCAGCAAACGATTTATCTTTGGATACAGCATCTTGTAGGCTTTTCTTTACAACTGCTGTGATTTCACTTCGCTCTTGGGATTCAACCTCCCTTTGCTCGGCGATTTTCCTGGATCTTTCTTGTTCTTCGGCTCGCTGCATAGCTTCTTGCTGCTGCACGAAGTAGTCATTAATAGCTGACGACACATCGTCTTTGGTAAGCCCTTGCGAGGTTTCCTGTGGCGTTTCATTTTCTTGATCAGCGAGATTATAAAGTGCGTCTCTAGCATTAGACATAATATCCCCCTTCTCCTTCCTTTTACGTTTGTTGTTGATCTTGTTGTTGTTTTTGGTTTCCTCCCAATAATTTTTGGGAGTCTCCGATGTTTGTTAAATTGCATAGTACTGCCTCTATTGCGATTCCTTTTCTTTCTCGGGTGACAAATTGCAACCGAAATCGATCCGTTTTTAAATTGGTTCTCCAAACAAATTTTCCAACGTGTTGTTTTGGGGACTCTCCAATGGAAGCGGCATTGACCGTTTGATAGTAAGCAGGAATGCCGTAAGTCGACGCATCATCAATATCAAAATCTCCTTGCTCAGAACCCCTGAGGACTTGCATCCACATAATAGATCCTTCAGTTAAAGTCCCCCCGTTGACTATGACTTCAACGCCATCTAAGCTAAATGTTCTCTCATCTTTGAGCATCCGGGTTGTGAAAAAAGCTGTTTCTCCCCATTGATATTCGTTTTCCTCCAAATTAGGTTCTAATTGAAAAGGAAGATCGGCCATTTGTTCATACGTTAGCGGTGTGCAAATTGTCGAATAGGTGCAAACGATATCATCATATCCAGCAGCAACCACTTGTTTTGCTGTATCTGTTTCCCAAACCCACTGACCTTCAATTCCAGGATTTTTCCATCCATCAAAGCTATAAGTAGACCAGGTATTGGAATCGATATTGTATAGCCACGGTCCAACGCTTACGAAGCGATACCCCAGCATTTTGAAATAGGCCACTGGAAGGGTTTGATCACGAATCAAGTAATCTTCTAGAGGAGAATAGACCGGAAGTGTTCCCTCAAAAATTTGATCAACGGTGAGATTAGAATTCAAGCGATAAACATGAAAATCGTCTGTATAATAGTAAAGATCACGATTTGCCTTTGCAAAACTCCCCCCATAGCGAATGCGATGATCAAAATGAAACGTAGGATCTCGTTGAAGAACGGTTTTTTCAACGCTTGATAAGACCCATCTTTCCATTCCTGTTGGCGTAAAAGTAATGATATTTCCATTAAAATCCGTTAGCGCTTGTATTTCTTCTGAAGGAACGATCTTAAACGGTAAATTTGCATCTGGATCTTTCATCTGTTTAGTAAAATCATTGGGAGCACTGGGATAGATCGCATTATCAAATGTGCTATAGAAAAACATCCGATTGCCAATTAAGATAGCCCCTCTTGCAATATCGTTTTTTGTTCGTTCACTGTTAGGAATATCAATTATGGATAAAGGTTTGGGATCAGGATCCCCAGAAGTAGCATTCATCGAGCAATGAATAATATTCCTGGGTTCCATCAAAAGGTTGTATCCAGTATCAGACTTGGAATTAAACATGTACTGCATGGGAAAGACGCAGCGAAGATCTTGAGTAGGTTGATCATTTCCATCATATTGTGAATTAAAATCTACAAGGATTTTAAGCCCAAGATAACTAAGGTCTACTTTGTCTTGTTCTTCAGGTGTGTCGGGAACATACTTGAAGACATCATACTCAAACTCCCCAAATTTTTGTTGCTCGGAAGGGATATCACTGTTTGAAATCCGATCCCCATCATAATTGATGTTAATAACGCCATAGCTTCCTTCAGTAAGAAAAACGAATCTACGAAATAGAGAGCTGATATGAAATTCATAGGGTCCATCAAAAAGACTAGGTATTGGCGGAATAATTCTAGGGGGAATTTCTAAAGATGATGTTTGAAATTTTCTAATATCTAAAATTCTATAAGGCCAAACTAAAGGAGGATAAGGGCTAGGCTGAATAATATCTTCCACAACCCTATAGTTTGAATTTTTTAGATTCTTTAATACGGGAAGTTTATAGAGGGAACCATCACGCCCCACTGTAAAATTATGGAGTTTTACAGAAGAATCAACGCCATCTATTGGCGAATATTCAATACCTGTGCTAACATTCATCTTGACTGTTGGCATAAGGGTCACCAGCCTATGAAAAATTTGATTATTAACATTGAAAGTCCAAATTTTATTGTTTCTGTGTTAGTGTTAGCTAGCTTGTTTTTAACATGGGCAAGCTAGCGTTTTATTCGTGAGATGAATGAATCTATCCCCCTTTTTCTTCATCTCATACCTCCTGGGTGGCTTCTTCATAATGCTCATCAAAAAAGTCACCCAGCACTTTTAAATTTTGTTAGAACGTTTGCTTCCTTAATCTTCAGATTTTGAGAATCTTTGATTGCTTGTTCCTGCAATTTTGCTTCTTTAAGAGCTAGTTCTTTTTGTTTGAGTTGATGGTCTCCTTGAATCTTCATTTTCTGAAGCTCTAGCTCCTGTTGTTCCAAGGAAGGTTGTTGTTGAGACTGCTGTTGTTGTTTCATCATCTCTTGATAGTCTTCGATTGATAGAATCCCTTCTCCAACATCTCGAATATAAGGAGGCATAAGAGCTTCCACACGTCTTTTGAGTTTTTCACTATTGGCGGTGCTCAGATTCGCAGCGAATTCATCAGCAAAGTAAGGAGCAAGATTTGGGTTTGTCGAGATAATTTCCTTAATCGCCATCAAGTTAGAAGCTTTTTCGGCATCACTGGAAGCACCATATTCAATGGAAAAGTCTACTTTAGAAAATAGCTCGCGGATATCATTACGTATCACGGGGCTGGAAGGGGTGTGACTAGCATCTTTGGCATTCACTGTAAGTCCAGCTCCAAGATCCCTTTCTTCTATGATTATATTCGGGATCATCTCTTTTAAAATGCGCCCCACCTCGTTGATTGCTCTTAAGTGATGAGAAAGAATCACGTTTTGTAGGATATTCCCCTGCATGATTTGCCTATGCAATCCAGCATTCGTTGCAACCGTTGGGGCATTCCCCTGTTGAGCTTGATTGATCCCTGCTAGTTGATCCATGAGTTGAAGCGACATTTGCAAGGCATTTAAAAGATTGGCATCCAGTGTTTCCGCATTTAAAATGAGAGGCTGCTGCATACTGCCATCATCATTTTCATTCACCTGTAATACCCCAGTACGTCTATTAAAATCGTTCCAGAAATTTTCCTTTCCTTCGATCATTTGATCTGTGAGGATAACTTTTGTTCCCCCCAGTTTTTTAAGACGTCCTACAAGAGCACTACCAACATAGTTTGTAAATGACTGGGCATCTACAAGATTAGAGATAAAAGGTAGAGTTTTTACTTTACGAGAGCCTGAGCACCGAAGATTGCATTCTAATCCTTTCCAATAAATAATAGGTAATTTGCTATCGGTATACCAATCAATAGGTCCTTCCGTCACTTCCCCATCAACAATCCGCATAAATTTGATCTTATAATTCGTGACCTTTCTCTTAACAAGATAGTCTCCTTGAAGATCTTCGACCCATTCTCCTCTTTGATTAAAAAACCAAGTTTCTTCAAACGGCTCTCGATACCAAAAGTCTGTCACATCGCACATTTTTTCATTCTGCGTTGTTTTGTCTTTACACTTGTCACGACTGAATAGTTCTTTTTTGGGAACGGTATAACGAATCCCACAGTATCTTCCCTCTGTTTTGAAATCGTCTTCTGAAGCAGGATCGAAAAAGACTTTCCGTGGATCTTTGATCACTGACAGATAAGGTTCTTCGCTAGGATCTTTAAAGGAACAGCGCTTTGTTGTGACAAGAAGTGCCCCATAACCATAATCATAAACTTGATTTAAAACCCTTTGAAACGCGCTAAGATGATCGTTACAGAGGATGAGCCGATTTAAAACATGGCGTCCCTCTTTTAGAAGCTTGGGATCAGGATTGTTTCCCTTAATAACCAAGGAAAGATCAAGTTTTTCTGCCTCCCCTTTAACTCTCAGGAGATGTTTTCCGGTTAAGTTGAAGATAAGGCTTTCTTCTCCCCTTAGCGCCCGATCCTGAACAATTGAAGAATCCCACTGGTCACCAAATACATAATTGACACAATTTTCACCTCGATCGTCATTTTCAAGATAAAAACCACGCCAATCTGAAAAAAAGTTTTCGATTTCTTTAGGAGAATACACGACTTCTACTCCCCATATTTTCAATGGTTTGTGATAAATTCACTGTTTCAGATTTTTCTTTTGGGCGTTTTCTAACTGACTTTCCAATCAAATTGATCGCATCAAAAAAGGTATCTGCAATATCATCATTTGCATGACTCATATCAGCAGAAAAAGCACAGAGCTCTTTTAAAAATGTTTTACGAATTTTATCAGCATCCAGAGGCAAAAAGACATTTACATGACCCAAGTTGGCTAATGCTCCTTGAGCCCTTTTTAGTTTGGATTCTCTAACCTCACGATGGATGGAACGAAATCTTATATTCTTGATACTATTTCTTAGATCATCTAAGAGAACGGCTCCTGTTTGAATGTCTTCGACATAGACAGAATCCACATAATCGTTAGCTTCAATGAAAGAAACCATATTTTCTTTCATAGAGGTATAGCTCCATTTTCCTCGAAGCATATCGATCAAATACAAACGGTTTTTTTTAAATGCCCAACAGGTTGCAACAGTATAGTCGTTATGACTGGATGCTTTTAAAGCTGTGTCGATTGTGATAATGTACCTATCTGCACGCTCTGGGAATCCTGTGTATATCGAAAAATCATTTTCCTTGAACATCCCGTTTTTAGGAAGCTCTCCCCACCAACCATATAGATAACGATCTCTCTCGTGATCTGATAGTGTCTTTAAGTTGGCGATATAATCGGGATTGTTTTCTAGAAGTTTTTTATTTTCATTGACGCTACCCGCAATAAAGGTAAATGTGCGGACATACTGCATATCTTCTTCAGATAAATCATGATCTTTAATGAATTCTTCTTTCTTATCTTTAAGAATGGGTTCGTTGTTGATGAAGTAAAGGTACTTCACTTTGCCGCATAGTTCAGAAATAGGATATTCTTCTTCATTGAGATAAGGTTTGATCATGCGTTTGATCCACCCTTCAGAGGGGTTTGTCGTAATACGCATATAAGGCTTGATTTTAGCCATCGATCTCAAGCGTGCGATCAAAAATTTGAAAATTTCTTCATCGAATTCATCTCCTTCATCTATAAAAATCGCAGTATATTGGGTTCCTTTGAGATATTGTTTAAAATTAGGATGGTTTGCATGTCCAAATTGCACCACAGCTCCTGATGGAAAAGTGATTTTTAATTCATGACGATTAGTTTTAACTTTTAAACGACAATACTCCGATACACTAAGCATCTCTTCCCAAAGTCCCCCTGGACATAAGATGTTTTGGCGATTTTTTCTGAAAATTCCACAGCGAAAGTAGGGATCATTGATGTTTTTAATGACCTCTAGGATTAACGCATAAGATTTCCCAGCCCCCATAGCTCCACCAACAATTGCAATATCTGCTTTGCAATTGAAAACAGACTCCTGAAAACCTGGTTGTACGATTAATCGCGACACTTTTCACTTGATTGGAATTCCCACCTAAATTTAATATATAAATTTTTATTTTTACAGTCAACAAAAAAGAGTTTTTTATGAAATATTTTTTTCTTTTAAGCTTTTTACTTGGGTCCGGTTTTTGTAAAATGGATATTCCTTGTCAAAAAAACGTAATCATATCAGACCAGTGGTGGACTTGTTCCGGTTGCTGGACAACTAATGACGATGGCAGAAAAAGTTGTTATAAATGTGGAAGACCTAAGTGAGAATATATTTATTTTTTCTATTTGAAGAAATATCTATATTTCCCAGAAAAAATGCTTTCATAGGGCGGAATTGTATATTTTCCTTGATCCAACACCTGCTGTAAAGTTTGAAGCTCACTTCTTTTTTGTCCAGAATTCAAACTTCTATAAATGGGTTCTGAATTAGTCCCTTCTTTTTCAGCAAAAATCACATGATCAAATGGCATTCCGGCATGATCATCTGGGTTTTTAAAAAAAGTGGTGGTCCCTTTAGGAGTTAAGTTTGGATTCTTCTGATCGCGGTATTTTTCTCCCATTCCCAAAGCTTCATCTAAATCAATATAACCTTGTGGATTTGAATTTCTCAAAATTTCCCCTCGAGGCGACAAGTTATTTTCTGTTCTAGCTCGGAGTTTGGATAATCCTAAAACAGTATTAGTCGCACAATTTTGTCCCAGACAATTGAATCTACTTCTTATTTCTTCTGATGGAGCAGTCGGATTGTCTTTTGTAAACCTTAAAAAATCCAACATTTCTTTATCTTTAAAACTTTTTCCACTGGGATCTGGATCATAACTCTTCCCCTCACCTGTCCAAGGTTTACCATGAATGTCTTCCATACTAATACCAGCTCTATCTAAAATTTGATAAAGGTGTTCACCCTCCCATGGGGTAACTTTTTTTGTCTCTTGTATTGGGATTTGTTTAAGATCAGGTTCTTCTATTGATGTTGATTGAGGTATAGGAGTATATCTAGTTGTTTGTAATGGTACTTGTTTAAGATCAGATGATTCTAACATAGAAACTCTTTGCTGAAATGGTTGTGACGATATAGACTGTCCTGGAATTGCTCCAAGAATAGATTGTTGATCTGTTGTAGGATTTCTTTCAAGCTCAAGCCTTTGAGCTAGTGACATTTGGTCTGGTCTTAAATCCCATAAATTTTGGTTTGGACGACGATAGGGTGAATATCTATTTGGATTAGGTCTGTTTGGAAATGACATGTTTATTAAATACCTCTTTTATTTTTTTTAAGTGATCTATATTTTCTTTGAATGCTAAATCATAGTATATCTTTTGAAGACATGATGGTTTTTTACAAATAGGACAGTTAATAATTTGTTCACCAAACTGATTTATTCTGGGGTCTGCATGATACATCGCTATCAAACTCTCCCTTTCAAACGTATGGGCACATCTTGTAACCATTGGGCTATCAAAAACTTCTAAGCTTATCGGATCTATCACAGACTGGGGCAATTCTTCACATAGGGGCCTTAGCTCTTCTAGGGCCTTTTCTGCTGCTGATTGTCGCTCTTTTAATCGCCTTTCTACTTCCATTTCAATTAAATTTTCTATAGATGGGCTTCTTGTCACACTGTTAATTACTGACATCACTTTATCCGTTGTAAAAAATTTACTTCGGAAAAATATTAGCACAAGTCCATGTTTTATTTATATAAATGTCGTGTAGATGCAAAATCCAATAGCTACCTAGACCTACCACATCTTCCACAGATCGAAGTCCATTCACCATTACTATTCCCACATCTTGAACATTCCCAGCGCTCATTTACAATCTCAACACTTTCAAACTTTCTAGGACTATTCATGCCGTCAATAAGTGCGGTGCTTTGATCAATCAAAAGCTGCATTGCACCAAATCCAAAAGCTATTACTATCGCTTTCATTTTAACCTCCTGGTTATAGATTTAAAGTAACACTAAAGGAATTTTTTGTCGTGGGTATCTCAACCTGCATACAAATTATTAAGAATTCTTTTTTAGGGGGTACCCTCCTTTGAAAACGTCCAGCCGTTTGGGACCCTATTACCTAAACTTGTGACAGAAAACGTTCGTTTATTGTCACAACATTTTGAAGACTTCACCTCATAGAGAGAGTTTGTGACAAAAACTCATGACAAAAACTGAATGGTAAAACCCTGATGTCTTGGTATCAATTGATACCAAATAGATAAAAAATCTACGCGCTCATGATGTGTGGGTGTGAAGGTAATACTTTTGTTCTTCTTTCACACAACCTCAAAGCTAATCTCAGTTTTTTCCTCAGACTTCTTAGCCCGCTTTAACTCTCTTTCCATAATACTGCATGATTTCAAGTATCCTTCAAACGTGAGTCGACAACGCTTCACATCATCCATTGTCTTAGCGCTTCGCATATATTCGTTATATTTATCGAAGTTTTCTTTAGCGCTATCTTCAATTCTAAATACAGGTATTTTTTCTGACACAATCCCCCCATAATTGTTGACGTTTTCTATTTATTATTATAGCATGAAACTTTTTAGTCACAAGGTTTTTTTGAGGATAACTTGTGACAAAAATAAAAAAATGATATTATAAAGAATTGAGCTTATAAAGATGTAAGCCTACCAGCTAGAATAAAAACAGGACCCCGAAGGGTCCCATAAAGATTTGTGATCTTCTTGGCAGTTGTTCACAAAAAAAGAATAGATATGATAGATAGTATAAAAAAATCCAATAAACAGCAACCCAAAAAACACAAATACCAAGAACTTCTAACACATCTTCAATGTTGTACAAAAGCTCCCCTATCTTACAAGGAACAAGCCGAAATAGTTGGATGCTCTAAATTCTTTGCAAAGAAAATTGCTAAGCAAAATTTAATCAACCAAATCATCTCAATTACCCCTACTACACACAAGTCTTTCGGAAGAAATTTAAAAGGCAAAAACATTTACGGTCATGGAAAAAACTTTGATCCAAAGATCCACCTTCTTGATGACATTAAGGTTGAAATGTATAATTTAAAATTTAGTCTTAACATTAATTATCAGACGTTATCTAATCATAAAAAATTATCCCCTAATGATATAGACAAAGCATCTAAGCCTGAAAAGCAAAAAATTATCAGACGTTTTGTGCAGAGCGATTCTCACACTGCCAAAAAGTTTACCACTAATAAGAACTCTAAAGAAAACTTAGATAAATCTAAGTTTGCTAAAGACAAGCAACCGGAATTTTCAAAAAAATATATTACTCAAGAACAGAAAATTGAGGTTTTGAAGACTTATGGCTTCGAATCTTATGCAGAAAAATCCCCAATTTGGTGGTTTAGGGATCTCACAAGGCTTAAAACTGCCCTTCGGTTGCTAAAAGCCAAACTTAAACGAGGTTTTAAACCAAAAAATTTCTTTAATTTTATCACTTTTCTGCTGAAGCATGGGACGTTTGGGTATCGACGTCATATCGCTAGAAATACGTCCCTTGCGATTAATCGCCCGACAATTGACCGTATTGAGCCATTTATGAGATCAGAAGCCATAGCTAATGGCTATGAATCGTTGAAAGAACTACATCGGAAACACGCTTTGGATATCTCATTCACAAACATACAAAAACTTGCACGTAAGGGTTATGCAAAACTTTTTACAGCAGCAGAAGTGGTGCTTAAGCGTTTGAAACTTCCTGGTATTGTAAACATCAATGCGTTTATGCATCACCTGATATCCATGAAAGAACCTTATGACATTTTGAGGAAAAATCAATGAATGAAAAAGAGTTAGACCGTTTGTATTTAGATACTGACAAATACCTTGATGAAGTTTTGGATGAAGGTGGGTTTGATATGCACAAAGCTTTTCTTGAAGGAATAATTTTTAAAAAACTTTTGGAGGAAGCTAATGAACATGAATTATGAAACGCAAGAGAGTTGGGTCAATCAATGGCAAGAAGAGCAACTCGAAAGCCTTATTCAAGAAACAAAGCAATACTTACAAAATAGGATGCTAAGTGATGAGATTGGTGAAGAAACGGAAGAAAAAACAGTTTATTAAAACAAAAAATGATGCAAAAAAAGTGATAGAAAACTACTTAAAATCTTTTTTAAAAGACAATGGTTTAGATGAAGACTATTTCATCGCAAAAAGAAAATATATTGACATATTTTCACCACTTCCTAAAAGGCGGGTCATCAGTATAGAAACAGAGCTAGCAAATGGTGTTTATAATTTAGCGTGGTGGGCTAATGAGAGACCTGAAGCTATTCTAGATAATTTACTAAAGACATATTGCAAAAAAATCCTATTAAACGTTCGTCAACTTCCAGAAGGTGTTGATCAGTTTTCAACACGCTATCACCTTACATGGGGAGAGTAAATCTGATGGATCTAAACATCAATGAAGCCTTTCGCAATCTGATCCCGCCACTATCGGACCATGAACTACAATGCCTAGAAGCTGAAATTCGTTACTGGGCAGGGTGCTATAGCCCGATCATCACTTGGAACGGCACCATTATCGACGGCCATCATAGGTACACTATCTGTAAGAAACATGGCCTGCCATTTAAGATAGAAGAAAGGCAATTTGATGATGAGCATGCTGTCATGATCTGGATGATCGATAACCAGATGGGCAGGCGTAACATCACAGACGCTGCAAAAATACGCCTTGCTCTTAAGAAAGAAGATGTGCTTGCTAGGCAGGCTGAGGGGCGTAGTTTATCAAACTTAAAGCAAAATAATACCGACGTGGAAAATTTACCACCTCGGGAAATTCAAGGCAAAGTCCGGGATCTAATAGGCCAAGACGCGGGTGTATCAGGCAAGACCGTTGATAAATTCAAGTACATAGAAAAGCACGCGCCTGAGATAGCAGATAACTTATGTACCGGTAAAATAGTCGACGGAAGAAGGCTGTCTATCGATGGGGCGTATCGTGAAGTTCAGAGGCAGGAAAGGAAGGAAAAATTGAAAACAACAGAATTCCCTCAAGGCAAGTATCGCGTCATCTACGCAGATCCTCCTTGGGATTATAAGACAGGTGATAACTCAAAAAACACATCAGACCCAGAAATTCACTATGAGTTAATGAGCATTGAGGATATTTGCAACATGCCTGTAAAGGACATTGTGGATGAAAACGCCGTGCTTTTTCTATGGACGACTTCTTATCATATCTTTGAATCTAAAAAAGTCCTTGATGCTTGGAACTTTAACTACAAAAGCATGTTTATTTGGGACAAGGTCAAGCACAACATGGGGTGCTACAACTCAGTTCGTCATGAGATTTTGCTAATTGCCACTAAAGGGTCTTGTGTTCCGGATAATGTAGAATTAATTGATTCTGTTCAGACAATAGAGCGTACAAGACACTCAGAAAAGCCGGAGCGCTTTCGTGAGATCATCGATACGCTGTACAAGCATGGCAATAAGGTAGAACTATTTGCACGAAAAAAAGTAGAGGGCTGGGAGGGCTTCGGGAATGAATGTATGTGAAGAAGAAAATTATGATAATTTATTAGAAATTGGCAATGAATTTCAAGATTTTGTTATTGCAATGTTAATTAAACACAAAGGAATTGTTTTATCAAATTTTTCAAGTCAATTGTTTCAATATAAAATTGGAGAAGGATACCAAGGGTTTGAAATAAAGTTAGATCGTCGCTCAGAAAAAGGCGAAAATTTACTTATTGAAATAGGAGAGCGAAAGTCTAAAGATTCGGAACATTGGGTAGATTCTGGAATCTATAGAAACGACAACACTGATTTTTATATCGTTGGCAATTATAAATTTTTTTACGTTTTTGATGTAAAGGTATTAAGAAAAATACACAAGAATGGTGATTTTTTGTGCCATAAAGAAACAAAAACAGGGAAATTTTTTTTAATTAAAAAGGAAAATATCGAAAAACAACTGTCTTATATCTGTAAAATCAATTGCGGAACGGATGGTGAAGAGTTATTGAAAAAATTAGAAGTAAAAGCAGTATGAATACAAATTCTTCCCTCCCCCACTCCATAGAATCTGAACAACACGCATTAGCTTGCATGCTTAACAGCGATGCGGATCAGGGAGTTTCTATTCTTACAGTTGATCATTTTTATCTGGACGTTCATAGAAATATCTTTTTTGCAATTAAACATTTGTTGGATAAAGAGTTAGAAATATCTGTCGTCAATATCTATGAGTATTTGAAGGGATTGGGATCTCAAAATGTCACAACTCTTTCTTACGTCATGCAGGTAGCGAATATGTATAGCTCCATAGTGACGCTTTCTGACTGTGTCAAGATTTTAAATGAAAAACTCGTAGCTCGATCACTTATTCAAACAGCGAATGAACACATAGATATGGCTTTGAATGGGGATATGGTTGAAGTCTTTGATAAGATCCGTACGGACTATGAAAGATTGGAGAAGTCTGCTTTAGGGTCTTGTGGAGAGGAATTTACATATTTGTTGAATCAAGCTTTGTCGGATATTGAACAGCGGCAAAGGCGTCGCTCAAGTGGGGTTCTTTGCTTGGGGGTTCCTACAGGTTTTGAGAAGTTTGATGAGAAGTTAGGGGGACTATCTCCGTCCAATCTAAGTATTGTAGCGGGTCGACCTGGAATGGGAAAGACGGCATTGATACTGAATATGATTGAGAGTATGGCCATCAAGAATCAAACACCTGTAGGATTTTTTTCCTTGGAGATGTCGAATGAAGAAATCATGCATCGTTTAGTGAGTAGTTATGTCGAAATTCCTGTCACTAAAATTCGTTCGGGAGATTTAACAGATGTGTGTCTTGAGAATTTAAAAATGAAATTGAAAGAGACACAAGAATCCCCTCTTATCATTGAAGATTCTCCCCAAAACATTGCTACCCTTTGCTCTAAAGCCATTCAGATGAAAAACAAATACGCTATCAAAGCCCTATTTATCGACTATTTGCAGCTTATTGAGGGAATGCGTAAATCAGACTCTAGGTATATGGAAGTTACAGAAATTTCACGTCGTTTGAAGTGTCTTGCTAAACAATTAAAGATACCCATCGTGTGTTTATCCCAGCTTTCTAGATCTGTAGAGCAACGATCCGATAAAACACCTCAACTTTCTGATTTAAGAGATTCTGGGGCGATTGAACAAGATGCTGATAGTGTGGTCTTTTTATATCGGGCAGGATACTACGATCCCTATGATCCCACATCAAAAATTATCATTGCGAAGAACCGTCACGGCGCCTGTGGGGAAATTCGCGTTATATTCAATGAAAAACTATGTCAATTCAAGGAGAAAATATGAACTATTCATCAAACAATGAAAAGAAGCAAGACGTTGAAACCAGCTTGAAATATATAGCTGGCTCGCTAAAGTTTGGGCTTAAAGAAGATCTAGCGGGATGTTTTGAGCCGATGATCAATGCTATGCATCGCATTGCTAATGCATTAGAGGAGAAGGATCTTGGACACAACTAATAATATATCATCTAATCTAAGGGAACGTTGGGACTACTATGATCCTATTGAATCTTCTATTGAATTGAATGAGCTATTTGATGCCCTATCTAAGGCTCAAGGTGAAATGGAAGAGGCAAAGACAGATAGCAAAAATCCATTTTTTAAAAGCAACTATGCAGATCTTGCATCGATTATTAGAGCTTCCAGAAAAGTTCTTGCTAAGCATGGATTATCTGTGATTCAACCCGTTAGAACATTTCAAGATAAAAGATATCTATTCACACGTCTAGGACATTCATCAGGGCAATGGATAGAGGGTGGAATACCTCTTTGCCCTCCAAAAGAAGACATTCAAAGCTTAGGATCTTACATTACCTACTTAAGGCGGTATTGTTATGCTGCAATGGTAGGGGTTGTCTCCTCTGGTGAAGATGATGATGGGGAAAAAGCAATGGATAGAAAAACGATCGATAAGATGGTATATTGTGAAAGACAAAAAGTTTAGACCCTCGAATGCTGAGCGTTTTTTGAATTGTAATCTTTCTTTATGGCTTCCTGAGGACTCTAAAACGAAAGAGCAGGAAGCTTATTTAAGTGAGCGCTCCAAAGATCACGAAAGACTTGCTTTTGGGGAGTTTCTTGCGCATGAAGTAACTTGCAAGGCATATTATGATTATATTTGGGAAGTCTGCCAAGAGGTGTTTATTGAGGAACTATTAAGTTACTATATGGGAGGAGATCTTTTTGAGGGGACGCCTGATTTATTTGGGTATGATAAAGAAACCAAAACACTTTATGTCGTTGATTATAAGACGGGTTTCCATACAGTATCTGCTGCTGGTAATTCTCAGCTCTTAAGTTATGCTGCATTGATTTTTTTGATTTATAAGCATTGGAATATTGACTATTTCAAGTTATCCATTCTCAATACTCAGAAAGACTTAGCCTCTCATTTTTATCCAGAAAAACAAACGATTCTAAACCATATTGCTCGCTTAACTCAAAGCTTGAAGTTTCGAAGAGAGGGTACGGCCTATGCCGTGACTGGAGATTGGTGTCGATTTTGTCCATCCAAGCATTATTGTCCTCTTCAGCGCGATCTGAAGGAAACAAAAGAGCTCATGGATGTGCACGTGGATGAACTGATTTATGCTAAGGAAATGCGATCAGAGGAGATAAAAAAAAGAACTAGCGAACTAAGGGGAAAGGAAATCCCATCTAAAGTGTTTGCATATAAGCTTTTGGGTCCTCAGAAGAAGTTGAAAGTAATTAGAAACCAATAAAAATACCAGATCGCTAAAATATTTTTTATCCAACTAAAAGTGGTCTTCTATCAGGGTTAACCGCGTGTAACAACTGAGCACATTTTTCAAGACTAGGTTTCGCTTGAGCTTTTTCATAGCGGGCATAGGCATTAGGATGTTTAGAATTCAACCTTTCGGCAACTTCTCTAATGCTCGATCCGCTTATCATTCTTTGCCTCTTAAGTCCTAAAGAAAAAATTAATGTATTATCAGAGGATCCTAGTCCAATCATTTGATTTTCATAAAGATGAATCATTAGATTAATTTTTTTACATTTAGAAGCTTCAAAGGAATCTTTTATCATCTCCTTTATAGCATCCTTAAGCATTTTCAAAGCTTCTTTTCTGGTTTTGCCTTGTGCCATAATATCTAAAAAAAAGATCTCAGCCAGCCACCAAGAGCTATCGGGATCTTTCCAAACTTTTCCTTCAAACTCTATCATAGATGTATTTCCTCAATCCTCTCTTGGAGGATTATTTTTTACATTTCTTATAATTTTCCTAGCTAAATGCTCATTTATTTCGTTGTGACGCGGGACAGCTTCAGTATCTTCTCCATTTGTCCAGATTTCATGGTTACTTCCCTGTCTTTTTAAAAACCAGCCGAGATTTTTGAGTTTTTTTTCTAGCTCACTTTTCTTCACTTTGTACACTTTTTTGTGAACAGTGTCAATAACGTATCATTCTTTAATATTTTTAGCAACACAAACGCCTATAAACTGTCCTCTTAGATATCCCTAACACCTCAGCAATTTGGGCTGGTTGGCATCCATTTTTATACATTTGCTTGACACTTTGTACTGAGCTATGTGTTGCAACAATTTTTCTTCTACCACCTACCCTTCCTTTAGCTCTAGCAGACTTTAGTCCAGCATGTGTTCTTTCTTTAATAAGCTCTCTCTCAAATTGCGCTAAAGCACCAAACATATGAAAAATAAGATTTCCTCCAGGGCTTGTGGTATCTAGAGATTCTGTGATCGATTTGAAGTTTACTCCCCTCTTTTTGAGATCTTCCACAATTTGTATCAAATCTGGAAGAGATCTTCCTAAACGATCTAACTTCCAAACGACTAGTGTATCACCAGGCTGAAGGGCTTTGAGACATGGCTGAAGTCCTGGGCGGTCTTTTTTGGATCCTGAAATCTTATCTTTATAGATATTACTTTCCACGACACCTTGTTGCTTAAGGGCGTCGATCTGAAGGGTAAAATCTTGATCCTGTGTGCTGACTCTTGCGTATCCGATGAGTCTATTCATTGTTTTCCTCCTCAAAATAGAGATGTTGAAGGGTATGAATGATTGATTTAGCATGTTCTCTTTCAATATCTTCTTTTGTTAGATCATTTCCAAAAACATGGCATCCTACTGCTGATCTTCCAACAGCTGATGTTTTCCCATCTGTTACGTTTGCTTTTACTGAAAAGCTAATCGAACCACTGCACATCCTATTCCTCAAATTCTGAGTAAATGAAAAAAAAGTGGTACTATTATACTCAACAAGCACATCTACTTCAAGTGCTTGAGCTTGCTGGGCTATTTCTTCTCTGGTTTTACAATCTTGTACTTTTGCTTGTAGTTTTTTCACTTTGTTGTAAAATGGGGTTTGCATTTTTACTCCTGTAACATGGGTTTAAATGTGGCCCCTAGGTCTCTCTTACTTTCCCTAGGCCCTAGGGGCTTTTTTATTGGGTGCTTTCATGATCTTAATTATACATTTTAAGATCAATTTATTCAACATAAAGTGTTTTGTTTTAAAAACTATTTGCGTATATGTATGAAATTCATAGACATATAACTTATATTTTTTTAGTATCTATAAGTATGAAACTAGAAGAATACTTGAAAAAATATGGTACTAAAAAAAAGTGGTTTGCACACGAGTTGGGATTAAGTCTGACTTCCCTAGGAAGGATTCTTAAAGGTTCTCATTACCCATCAGTAAAAACCGCCCAAAAGATAGTTGAGCTGACCAATGGTGAGGTGACCTTTGAGGATTTGTTTAAGAAAAAGGATAATAAGTAAATGGTTTTAGGGATTTTATTGAGTATATTGGGATTGGTTGTTTCCCTAATGGCGCTAATGATTGGAATGTTTATTCATTTTCACGGTAGATTTAAAGATATTTATGAAAAATTTGAAGGAAAAATTGATCAATTGCGAAATGAAATGTACGGACAAATATCTGATGTACGTGGTGAAATGCGTGAGCTAAGAAGCGAAATGCGTGATGGATTTAAAACTTTGCAACAATATATCCTTCTTGAAAGAATAGATAGGATAGATCATAAAATTGCTGGTGAAACTAAAGGTAAAGATGAAAAATAATGGAAATTAAGTAACAACATTCGGCGCAATTCTATTGGTCTTTAAAACACTAAAAGCTGATTAAGAAGGAGAATGGTGATGGAAAATGTAACGTTAAGCTGGGCTCATATAGGAGCTATCCTCGCAGCTTTAATAGGGGGAATGGGTTGGTTTCATCGATTACTAAAAAATGATATAAAAGATTTAAAATCAGATGTTAAGCAAATATCAGATAAGCTCACAGCCTTCGAGAAATCCACAGAACACCGCCTGACAAAGCTTGAGATGGAAGCAAAAAGCACTAACCAACGCTTAACTACGATAGAGGGATTCTTAATGCCGAGGAAGATTTATAGAATCGAAAGGTCTGAAGATGATGAGCCTAAAGAAAACTAGCAGAAAAACCTAGTGTGATGGAAACACCCGTTTTTTATTATCCAAAATAGGAAAGTATTTATGAGTTTTAGTATTCCATTTATAGGCACCAACAGTTCCAACTTTAATCGAAATAATCAACATGAACAGCAAGGGGGATTTCAATCATACTCAAACGTTCCCACAAGGTTTACAATTAACTTAAGATTTGAAATAGAAGAAAATTCATTCGTAACTTCACAACAATTTATTGATTATATAAATCCTTTATTTGTATTAATATCAAATGAATTTAATTATTATAAAAATTTATTAAAAAATACCATTTCTTATGTAGATGAATATGATAGAGTTTCTTGGACAATAATGCCTATATGTTATTCAATCGTTTGTTTCTTAACAGCGCATGTTGGAAAAACACTTTTTAATCTTCATAAAACTGTCTATATTCCTTTAAATTTGATTGGAACCTGTTTTTTTATGATGAAACCTTTTGAAAGAAATATTAATTTTTTTATGAATATGATTTTGATTATTTCTTTTTTAGGATTGTTGGCAATATCTAAAGCAATTATTACAGAATTATTCTCACATGATAGAACTATTTACTATAAAAATGAAGTCGAGATTAAGCATATTCAATAAATTTTAAATATATCTAAATAAAAATCGAAGCTATGGACTATGGAAATGTTTGTTTTAATTTTTTTAACATCTCTTTTTTCTGTAAGAGCAGAACCACAAGATAAACCTAATCCATCATTTTTTTTTATCCAATACAAGATCGCTCTTCGAAGCCCACAAATGAATCTCCAGCAAGGTATTGCTATTGGTGTGGCGAAGCCAATGAAGCGGGACGGACCACCTGTAAAAGATGCGGCCGACCTCTTTAGGCATCTTTTTTAATCTTCATATTCGGCCTGTCGAATCTAGGTTTGGGAGTAGGTTCTAATTCTTTTTTATTTTGTGAGGTTTTTTCTAACTCTTCATCTTCATTTTTAATTTTCTTTACCTCTTCTTTCTGTCTGATCGTTGGCTGAGGTTTAAGATGTTTAGATTTGATATGTATATGGCACCCTGTTAACAATAGTCCAATAACTGCTAACATACCAGTGATTTGGTGTTTCATTTTTCCTCCATTAAAAACATAAAATTAAGACAACAACGATAAAAACAATCCCGATTTCAACCAAAATTTCTACTTCCATAAAATCCCCCTTTAAATGCCGTTAAATTCTAACTCATAGTTCATTCATAGAAACATACAGGTTGATTTAAGATAGTGGATTGTGGCTTGAATATCGCGGTCGATTTTTATCAACTTATTATTTTACTTTGTTTTTGTAGCCAAGACAGGATCAATATAATCCTATCCTGGCTAGTGATAGATTACTCCTTAATTCCTGAACCTGTAATCTCAACTTGTTTGAATTCATCAGTTCTTGTGGGATCAGGTAATCCTACAAATTGCACTCCGTGCTTTCCTCCAGTCATTTGCCATTTTATATTAGAGGCTTTTAGAACAAGAGGATCACCGACATATAAATCGCAAGTTAATGAAGCGATGCCCTTTTCATCAACTGTATAGTTACAGATCCATTTAGAAGATGTAGACCCTTCGCCATTAGAAACAATTGTCCCATTTGCGACTATCTTTCCATCTCCATTAGATTTAAAAACCCCTCCTTCTGCTATTGACTGAGAAAGTTCTTCTCCGAATTTCCCTGAATATAGATAAGAATATTTACCTTTTATTTTAGATTTATTACATGATTCTGACATAACAATCTCCTTTTTTAATTTAAAATTTTATAAATTTTTTCTAGAATATCTTCCCATCCATAGGCAACATAAGCTTCATGACCTAGGTTTTTTACTGAATTAAGAAAATTTTTCTGGTTTTCAGATAGTTTTCCCTTTTTTTTCTTGATCTCTAAAAAAACCACCTTTCCTGGTTTGATAATGCAAAAGTCTGCAACTCCAGGTAAGACACCCAAAGGTTTAAGATCATAGAAAAAATGACCCCTGCGCACTCCCACGTCATTCTTAACATGGAAAAATAAAAAATCATGAGATTCTTGATGATTACGCAAAAGCTTAACCAAGCTCTTGTGAAGCTCTCTTTCATTAGGCTCTTTTAGCCCTTTTTCTTTTTTTTCTTCTTTTTTTTAGTGCATGAACACATAAATCCCCCTTTATTTTTTTATGTTTTTATTGACTTCCTTTTTTACTTCTTTGGTTGGATTTTCTTTTTTCTTCACAGTTTCTTCTTTGAGAAAACCTTGGTTTTGGAGTCTTTCCATGAGGACTTGATTTAATGCTGCAATAGCATTGTCGACATAAAATTTAGTCGCTGCGTCTGTGTCTACCTCTGGCTCTCCTACTTCTTGCACTTTTCGGAAAGCAAAGCTGACTTTACTATCGTTTGCTATAATGATGTTAGAATTAATAGTAGCAGGAGATCCAGTTATTCTAGGATTTCCGTTGTTATCTACAAATCCCCAAACAGCTGCTGCAAAATTAACACCAGATAGACCCTGAGTGCCCTGCTTGGCGACAACTTGAGGGGTATAAACGTTAGACTCAGCGCTTGATATTTGATCAGGTAGAGACCACATTTGACTTACTTTCAGATAAGTTGAAGATTCTATATAGTAGTCTTGACCATTTGTTTGTATCCAAATAGCAACACCATTTCCTGAACCATCCATGGCAACTCGAGTAGAAGCACCTGAAAAAGTTGTTTGTGCTAGGATTTTGGGTGCAACATCCCATAAATCTGAGTTTGGATCATAATGATAAGCTTCAATATAATACAGACCACTGACACCTGTAACTTGATCTGAATCAACTATAATAGCCGTTCCGACATTGCTCATGGCGACTTTTACTGGCGTTAAATTGCTATTTATTAGATCTATATCATATTCAATTGTTTTCCAAGTTTTAGTCGATCCGCTGTATTTGTTAGCTCTTAAGATATGTTGATTATTTCCAGTATCATCAATCCAAACAGCCATCGCATCTCCATTTGAAGTCACGCTTAAATCTGGCAATGTTGCATGATCTGGGTGTCCAGAAATTATTACAGGATTAGACCAAGTATTCGTTACTGGATCATAAGCAGAGCTTTCAATATAAGTCGATCCTCCAGTTCCGAATGGACTGTGAGTCCATATGGCTATTGCATTTCCGTTATTATCTATACCTACTCTTGAATCAAACGATTCATTTCCAAATGTAAGATTTGTTGGAAATCCTTGCCATGTTTTTGTTGCACCATTGAAACGCGCTGCCTGGATTAGAGTTGTGTTATTGTCTTGATAATGATTCCAAACAGCTATCCCATCACCATTATCATTGATGGCAACATGAGGCTCAAAATCAAAAGTAGCTGAAGGGACTGATAAATTAATATTGCTTGTCCAAGATAAAGTTGTAGGATTATAAGAAGCTGCCTGAATAACTCCACCGAGACCCGTATTATGGACCCAAACTGCAATAGCGATCCCTGATGCGCTTAACTTAATATCAGGGGATGTGCTGGAGTAGGGAAGGGTATCAAGGACTGTTATTGAGCTCCAGGTTTGGCTCGCTGCGCTATAGCGGCGGACTCTAAGATCATTTTGGTTTGTGTTCTTAAAAAGCATAACAGCATTTCCTGCTCTATCCACATCAATTCTAGGATCCGTTCCAGTTCCAGCTTGCTGTTGAGATGGCTCCCATCTAAAAGTTGCTGAATCACTCGTTTGAATTCCCCACGTTGGTACTCCTGTAGAAAAATCATAGAAGGTATCGACATAGCTATTTCCTTCAGAGACTCTTTGAACAAAAGAATCATCAACATTTGAAGCTGAAATCATTTCATTATTCTGAAATCCAAATGGATGTACTGTTCCAGAAACGTTTTTGTTGGGATCAAAGGTTACCTTTCTCCATAAACCTTTAGAATTTTCCGTTAGCATAGTTGAGGCGTCTCCCTCAAACTCATTGAGATCGCTGATATTGATCTCTTCTATATCGCTTGTTATCATAATTTTCCCTTTTCTTTTTATTTTGTTCTTGTATTTTTATGATTGGCTTTTGAAGATGACTTATCTTCCGGCTATATAGCTCATCCAAAAGCTCAGGTTTTAAATAGTGTTTCAGTTGTTTTTGACCGACTCCCTTTCTAAGAAGAGCATGCCTTGCAGCCATTCCCCCTTTTGCTAACCCCTCGACTAATCCCAGCCCTGCGGTCAGGGTTGGATTTACGAAAATAGATCCTCCATATCCCAACCATTTTCCGATTTTCATCGCTTTGTCGATTGCTTGTCTAGAACCAATATCCGTGGTTGTGCTTCTCTGCATGCTAGATAGGGTTTGATTCACTTGAGAAAGAGAGTGCATTCCTTCAATGATTTTCTTAATTTCAGGATCATCGGTAAGTTTGATGTAGTCAGGCAGTTTTTTCCATGTCTCGAGCATCGCTCTTGCTGGATTTTTCTCATTCTTGAGGTTTTCTTCAAGAAATGCCCCGATGACACGTTTTTTATCTTCTGTTGGGAGCTGCTTGAATACTAAGTTGTTCTCATTTGATTGCTCCCCAAACACCTTCGATATTTTAGGGCGTCCTTCTTTTGATTCTGCAAATGAAGCAGCTGTCATTGCGCTTTTTACATCTTTTTGGTTTAGTGGAGCGATCTTTGTTTTGTATGCCTTGTTTGCTTTGGCTAGTGAAGACGTGGTGTCAACACCTTCAATGATGCGCTCAATATTTTCCGAAAGATTGGTCAACCCTTCAACTTCCGCACTTCCTGACTTTTCAAGCATGTTTTTAACTTTGCTGCGGTACTTTAAAAAATCCCCTGCTGTTGGTAAGTGATTGGCATTTTGAATATAGAAGGCCCGGTAAGCTTTAGGATCATCGGGAGCGATCATCAGAAGTTTTTCGATATCTTTGATATGAGCGCCATTGGGTTTCATCTTGGGAAGTCCTTTGATCTCCCCTTGTGATCGCTTAATCGCTTGAATCCACTCTTTTAGCATGGGTTTTTCAAGGAGTCCTTCTGACCCAATCCCAGATTCTTTGACAACATCATATAAGCTAGCAGTCGCTTCCCCTGCTTCTTTTCGGACATCCTTAAGGTTTCCATAAAGTTCCATGAGCTCTTCTTCCCCTTTAGGAAGTTCCCCCATCTGCTTTTTAGCGTTTTCCTTGATGTTTCTTTCGATCTTTCCCATTCTGTTTTTATTAAAAACGGAGTTATCTTTTTTGATCTTATTGATCAGAGTTTCATCCCCTACGAGCTCTGGAATGGTGACACCTTTTCCCATAACCTCTGTGCGTTGTAAAATTTCTTGTGGTTCGGTAAAGGTTGCTCCTTTTTTGATCTTTTCAAACTTTCCCTTCTTAGCTTGTGATAGTCCTTTCCCAACCCCTTGTAAAATTGCAGAGGCCCCAGCTCCAATAGCTGCTCCCGTCAGCGGATCTTCATCATCTTTTTCAGCTTGAATCGCTCCATATAAAGATCCTGATCCTAAATGTTTTAAAAAGCTCGGCACTTTGGAAATAAGTTTAGGTAGTTTTAAAGCTTTTCCTATAAGACCTAAAGGATTGATGATGTCCCCTGCAAGGCGTCCTGCTTGAGCATTAAGAGCATCTCGATCTGCAATTCCCACCTTTTCTTCATATGCTTGTTTTCCTTCTCTGATCTTTTGTTTCAGATCTTTCGCTCCTAAAAGTCCCGAAAGGCCTTCTCCTGCTTCCAACCAAGCAGAAGGAATACTTTTCAAAAAATCCGTTCCTCTTCCCCCTGTCATCCAGCTAAGCAATTGGTCTCCCTTTTCCTTTTCGATTTCTGAAAGGTTTGAGGATTCTTCTTCAGTTGATGGAAGATCGTATATCAATTCCCATAAACGCTTCTGTTCGCGCGCACTATCAGACAACTCAGATTCGGGTGCTTTTTTGTGTTTTTCTTTTGACTTGTCATTGGATGTGATTCTAGAGGCTAAAGTATCCTCTTCATTTTTGATCAAGCGGTTTTGTTCATTAACAGCATAGCTCTGGATTTCTTCACGAATTTCCTTCCGTCTTTCTTTGATCTCTCTATTGAAAAATGGAATGCTTTTTGTAAATTTATTTTCCTGATCTTTAAGCTGTTTATCTTCTAGCTTCAAAAGTTTTATCCGATAAGCTTCTTCTGCTCTTCTTTGTTTTTCCTCTTTTCCCTTTAGTTGATTTGCTTCTTCGATTTGTTTTGCCAGCTCTAACCCTGCTTTTTCCTTCTCGGAAAGATAACGCCCAATGTTAGAGCCACTTTCTTCAATAGCTTGTTCTATTCCTAAAAGAACATCAAATAAACTTGGACTATACGCCACCTTCTCCCCCTAGCATCGCAAATATTTTCGGTATGTTTTGACCCCAATGCCCTTCAGATCTTCCCTTATGTGCTGGAAATAAAAAGTGAGCCTTTAACATGCTGCTGTAATCATCAGGAGTATGCTCACTTTCTTTAACCATATGATGAGCTAGAAGTAGTTCTAAGATAGACTCTTGGTCCTGAATGCGGTCAACAAGAGCAGTGATCAAAGGATCATAGAGTTCCTTTTCTAAATGAGGCTGCGACTCCTGAGGACCATGCTTCATGATAAAATGTTTTAAAACCTCTTGAGCAAGCTGATGATTTTCGCTCGGCATTTGATGAGAGTTGTCCATGATATATTCAGGATTTTGCAGCATTAAGGCTAGTTCTGCCAGTTCGGAAACCTCCCGATCTACAGCCTTTTTTTCCTCAGGTAGCAATCGATAATCATAGTTTCTACCGTAACGCCCACGGTTTTGATGGTGGCCATCTAATACATATCCCACATGGAGCGCTAAAGGTCTTGCAGGACTGATATTCCCTAAAGACTTAAGATCTTCAATAGCTAGATCATTCAATTTCCGTTGATCGGGGTAGAGTTTTTCATGGGTGTTCATCGCTTCTTTAACCTTACGACGCATATGCCCCCCCTTGAGACTTATCATTCCCTGCTGTTGCGCTTCCACCCATCCAATTTGGAAGTTTACTTGAATCTACAAAGCCTGCGATTTCAGGAGACCATATGGCTGCTGCAAGTTGAGGTTGTCCAAAATGAATCGCTGCTGCGGTTGCAACGATTTTTCCTCCTAACACAACTTTCTCCAAAAAGGCATTACGGTCATTAGCAACCTTTTGTAATTCCCAAGCCTCTTGTTCCCGCCCAGCTCTTTTCATGAATTCAATGATCTGTTGCCTATTTTGCCACAATCCTTCTTGTAGCATAGCATATTGCTGCTTTTGCTCTCCTGAAAGCTTATCAATGTCTTGGGATAGCATGGCATATTGATAAATTTCATTAGCCAGTCCCTGATACTGTTGAAGCTCTTGGGACCTTTGCTGTTCTAACAGATTATAAAGACTGGTATTTTCTTGCATTTCTGCATTGATGTTTCTAATTTCTCCTTGAGCGATGTCTTTGGTAAAGACATTATCTCGATAAGCTTCATCGGATTGTCTTTGCAAATCTTTTCCAATGATATCTGCCTCTGTTTTGATCGGCTCAAACGCCGCTCCCCGTTGCGCTCTAGAAAGAGAGTCTAAACTATCTATGATTTCTCGATTGCCCTGATTACCCCCTCGGAAAAGATCTTGCAGCTCTCTCATTGCCCGAATATTTTCTAACTTGATTGCATTTTTGCGCGCTTCAGCATTTCCCATGATGGATGAACTTCCTCTAGCATGCCCCGCAGCAGCAAGTTCATGTTCTCGTTGATTGTAAGGTCCGGTAGAGGTGTATTGATAATTTGGCAAAAAATCTTGATCCCAAACGCTTTTTACGTTCCCATAACTAGGATCTGTCCATTGCATATGGATATCACCCTCTTGGGGGGCCATGCTGGTAAATAGATTAGCAAATTGGGTGCTTTGCGCTTTTCCTTTACTTAACTCTTGTTCTCGTTGGAGCATACGTAACTGGTCTGGGGTTATGGTCTCTTGCTGATCTGGAGTGAGCGTATTCCATAGGGTTTGATAGGCGGGAATACCCGCATTCTCAGAAGTCATGAGCCCCAAATAATCGGCAAGGGATTGTTCTTTTTCTCGATTTAAATTGTATAGATTGTCAACAACATCTCTACGTGCTTCTTGCCCGTGTTTAATGGTGTCTTCTAAATGCTCAATATTCTTATCTCCCCCAGCCATGGAATAGAGGTAGTTGAAAATTTTATCGTTCCAATTGATCCCTTGAAAAGCTTCTGGTCTGGATTCAGGATGACTATCCCATTCTAAAACAATGTCTCTTGCTTTTCTTCCCGTTCTTCTTGCAGTCGCATTTAGGGTTTGTAGATAATTATACTGTCTTTCAAGGTCGCTCCTTTGCTCTTCGGTAAGATCCTTTTGTGTTGCAAGAGCTTCTTCGATCTCCTTTTGAGCTTCTTCTAGTTTTTTATCGACTTTTTCTGTTGAAGGAGAGGTGGATGCTTTGATCTTTAGATGTTGATTATAGTAGGATTGTGCATCTGATAGGTATTTATGGTTTGGAGGAGCATTAGGAAGAAGACTTCCATTAGCATCTCGAATAACCCATCTTTTGCCATCTGTCGTCTGTTCAACATAAGCTGTATATCCGTTTCCTAAAACTACACTATTGCCTTCTTTGTAATTTTCTGCTTTACCAACTTTACTCATTTATCCCCCTCTTTCTTATCTTTTTTCATCATCTGTGCTAAAAGTGCTGCTCCTAAAATTAAGCTTCCTCCAACAGCTGCTGCTTTCCCATAGGGGAATTGCGCTTGTCGGGCTGCATTAACTTCTTCTTGATAGTTCCAATAGTCCTGCATATTCATAGGGCCTCTGTAAGGACTAGATGGCGGGGGGCCCGGCAATTCAATTTGTGGTGGATTTTTAGCGCGCTCAGCAATGAGTTGATCCGACCGTGCTGTTTCCTCGTCTGCCCAAGACCAGGGGTTTCTGGAAGCGGCTGCAGTTGCCGATACAGTTCCCGCTGTGCTGCCATCAGAGGTAACGGTGACATAGTTTCTTTCAACAGGTTGAGATACTGCTTGCTCTTGAACTTGTGGAGTGACTGTTTGCTCTTGTTGTTGGGGCATAGCCGTTGAGTCTTCAGAGCTAACTTGCGGCCTTGAGCTTTGTCCATAAGGCATAAAAATGGGCATAAAATTGGATCCACTTTGCTCCTCTTGGTTCCCTCTTCGTGGAGATCCTTGTATTGCACCTATAGGTCCTTCTGCCCCCCCAATAGGCTGATTTTGTGTTCCAGAGGGTTGTTGAATGTTTTGTTGGCCTTGGATCATAGGACTTCCTCCAGTGGAAGATATATAAGATGATGACGGAACTTGCGGAACACTTTGAATATAAGGATTTGGCCCCGATGTTTGTGGAAGTTGTTGATTACTCACTGCTTGTTGTTGTGGCAATTGTTGTGAAGCTGTTGTTCCAGAAGCAGGTGCTTGTTGGCCTTGTTGTCCAAGAGGCATTAGCATGAGGGGTTGTCCCCGTTGGCGAGCTAAACTCCTATAAGATTCTTGTTGAAGAGACTGAACATCTATAGAGCGAGGGATCTGCTGAAGAGCTCTTAAACGTGCTTGATCTCTTTGGGCCATGACACCCAGAAATAGAAGAATGCTTTGATCTGTATTTTGTTTAAAGGCATTTTCAAGAGCATTTAAAGTCATAGGACTTAAAGAAAATCCCCGGGTAGAAGGCGTAGTGAAGAAGATTTCTAAACCTTCGTTAGTGAGATAAATAAGATTTGATTTGTTAGCATCTCTGAGAGTTATGGCATTTTCTGTTGACTGCATTTCTTGATTTAAGGATTCCATTCCCCACCTCCAAGCAAAAACAGGAAGTTCACTTTCAGGATTTTTCGCTTTTTCATAAAGAATAGGGAAGGCTACTTGAGGGGTGTTTTCTAAATCTGAAAGAAGAGAACCCACAGCAGCTTCTATTTGCTGAATGCTTTCAAGTTTTGGTGCTAGAAATTCTCCTCCTTTTAGGTAAATTGCTACGCGAGATTCGAGCTCTCTCATCGCATTTAAAAAGTTTTCACCTTCTTTGGCCCCTGAGATTGCCATGAATTGAGCTGTTTTCATAAGATTGGAAGAAATTTCTCGATAAAGAGGAGAAAGAAACAGGGATTGCCCTCTCTCATTAGTGGAACTCATCCAATAGTCTACCGCATTTGTAGGCGTTGTAAAATACATTTGATCCATTTCTCTAGCAGCGCTCATAACAAATCGGAGCATGTGATAGTTGGAGCGGAGGGTCTCTTGAGCATTTCTTACATGGGATGGTTTAAGCTCTAGTAGTTTTTGGGTTCTTAGTAAAACAGGTCTGATGGCTCCTAAAAATTGTTCTTCTAAAGCTAGGGATTTTTGAGCTGTCTCCATGAAGGCTTCCAAATTTCGTGCAAAGCTAGGCAGTCCTTGATTGATTTGTGTGGGTTCTATTTGCGAGCGAAAAGGATTTTCCAAGTAAAAATATTGCGTTCCCATGAACTGATAAACGGAAGAATTCATGGAAAAGTTCAGCATCAATTCTCCTTTTTTCGCTTGCTCTGTTAAGTAAGATTTAAAAGGGGATTCGATCCCTAAAGTAAGAACGCATTCCTCCTCTGTATGACCATCAGCAATAAATTTAGCTTTTTCTCGACTCAAGAGATTTTGATAAGCAGTAAAATACTCTTTAATTGCAGGAATAAATAACGGATGACCTGCATTACGGAGAAGATCATTCGGAGCTGCCAAAAACCCCGGTTCGTTCATCTTAAAAAACAGATTAAGAATCATCACACTGAAGTTAGTATTTTCTTGAGCATAAGGAACTAGAGACTCCAAACGATTTCTAAATTCTAATAGAGAGATCCGCGAATTTTTGAGGATGGAAAACTCCTCTTGCAAGAACAAACTATTTAAAAAAAGACTGTTGATTTCTAGATTTCTTCCAGGGAGATTTTGCGTTTGTGCTAGGTTAATTTCTGTTTGAAAGGCAACTTGAAAAAGATTCAGAATATAGTCATTGATTCCTGCTGGGCTATTATAACCTAAAAGGTCTTTCCCTCCTTCTAATAGAAGATTATACATATCGCTTAAAAAAGGTTTTGTTTTGGTTTTCCAAAAATACCCTATTGCAAGTCCCCCTAAAGTAGAAAAGATGGGGCTCCTTGTATACAGCAGTAATCCTAAGCTTGCGATAGTTGAAGTGAATGCAAATTCTTCAATCCCCGGGAAAGGATTAAAGTTTTGACGAATAAAATCCTTGAGACTGTTTAAAAAACCCTCTTCCAGAAACCCCGCCTGTGATTCTTGTTCCTTAAAAAACTCTTTCATCTCCGTAAATTGCCTCGATTGACTTGTCAGAAAAGCGCTCATTTCCCCATAAACCCTTTCCACGCCTGGAAAAAGCTCTTTAAGCGCTTCTAACTTTCTCTCAGAAAGATAGACACGTCCTTCATTTAGGTTGTTGGTATCTGCAAGATAGGATGTCAGAAATAAAGGAAGAAATTGTTGATAGAGGTTTTCAGATTTTTCATAATTCATGGAAAAACTGTCAGATTTCTTTTTATAATGACGAAAAAATCCCACACCTTCAAAGACATTCATGCGCTCTTCTTCAGGGATCATAGACTTGGAAAACTTCGTAACCGTCAGTTTTTCCAAGTTCCTCATTTGTGTATGGTATTCTTGACGAACCTGTTC
>ERZ1066132.146-NODE-146-length-30459-cov-41.675207_pt1 | contig 30459 bp, 20 predicted proteins | sample MGYA00382779_ERZ1066132 | MGnify/ENA primary metagenome ERZ1066132 (study PRJEB33369, sample SAMEA5778362) | biofilm metagenome | biome: Industrial cooling water; feature: Water cooling tower basin; material: Biofilm | place: United Arab Emirates | collected...
TTGGTAATTGGTAATTGGTAATTGGTAATTGGTAATTGGTAATTGGTAATTGCTGGTGTAATGGTGATAATTACTCATTACCGATTACGAGCGTCGTTGCATGTAACTAGCAACTTACTTGATTTTACACTAATAGTCTCCCCATTTCAAGACATTTATATGACAAAATTCTCGATTAAATTCACCTCACCAAATGTTAATTGAATTCCAAAATTTTCTCCGGGTAAACCCCGAAAGCGTTTGAGTTGAATGTAATTATCCACACTGCGAGATTCCACTTCTTGGAGAATTTCTCCCGATTCTGAAAGCATACTCAGTTTTAAATTAGGCGGCAGATAAGTTTCTCCTGCCATTGGATGAAGCTGCACTAAAATTCCCACTTTTTCTTCGGTTTCTGGTGTAATTGCTACCAACAGTGCTAGAGATCGATGTCCCAGTTGCAATCCTAAGTCCATCAGCTTGGCTCGCTTAATACTAAAATTGCTTCTGAGAGTAAAGGCTAAATTCTGTTGTTCTAAGCCTAGAATTGTTTCAATTGATTGCCAACCGATCTCAAAGATATTTTCTAACCATTGACTCAAATGGATTTTTGATTGGGATGTTTTTCCGGTTAGATGTGCTAGTAAATCTTCGAGCGATCGCAACTGTTCCACCCCTAATTCACCCGCCCCCGCAGTTTCACTAAATCCCAGCAAAGTCGCCATTTGCAGCGATTCGTCAAGCTGTACCAAAACGTAACCAATCCGATCTGACCAAGCTTCTGGCGGTATGTTAATAACCTGCATTTTTGGTAACACAGGACGACATTCTAATAACCCTAAATGAGGAATTTCCAAATCGGCAACATCAGCCAGTATTTGCCTAATTGAATTACCGCGATCGCTCGCTTCCCAATTGGTTTTAATCCCCATGCAGTTTAGGTAAAAATTTACCGCATACACCGCTAAAGCATTCAAATAAACTTGTTTGGCTTTCTGAGCATCGCTTTGCTGCGTCCAAAACTGTTTGGCTATAGCGTGAGCAGTGGAGCCAAGGGGAAGAGTAAAGGTTAAAGTTTCTGAGTAGTTTTTCATCGTGATTTGGCTCTGGGAATCAAATATCTGTACAATATTCTTTTATTTTTGCCGAAAATTTGTTTAAACAACGGTCGTAAAACCTACTTACAGTTGAAAGTTTAATATCAAATTCGGCGGCAATTTCTTTCCAAGATTTTCCTAAAAGCCTTCGCCTTGCTAATGCTTGAAAATTGGCTCTTGGATGATTTTCTATATGCTCGTTTTTGAAAATGTTCTCCGAGTCTAACTCGATGCACTGTTTAATCATGTCGGTTAAGCATGGGTTAGATTCAGGTGGAGCAATTTGATCTAAATCGGATAAGCTCATTCTTTGCATGTTTTGTTTGTCCATAATCTTGGGAATGGCTTCTTTAAAAAATCGCCGTTCTAGCAGAACATTTACCCATGCCATTACCTCACCGCGCTCAGGGTTATATTTGTCAATGTTTTGGCAAATATAAAGCAATAATTCTTGAACTGCTTCATCGTAAATATCGTCATAAATGCCTAAAAATTGACCAGATTGTGGACGACAAAGCCTGCCAGAATTTAAAATTCCATTCACCAATTGCCGCAAAGCTAGCTGCCTTAAAAGCGTCAGCGATGGCTGTTGTTGAGCGGCTAGCGCTAATTGTTTAAGCTGCTCATTTAGTTGAACATTCATTGACAACCCTGAATTTATCAGCTTCTATCTCTATCTCGGAGTTTATTAGCCATTTTTCTGCCAAACCCGATCTTTTGTTACAAAACTTTACTGGCAAGCGATCGCGGCGCAGGGGGCGGGTTGATCGGGAGCATGTCAGTTTTGCAAATCTACGCCGACACCAACCAAGGGTGCGGCTGCAAAAACGAAGCCCGCCTTCGCGGGCTTCGTTTTTGTAGCCTGCGAAGGCAGGCTTCGTTTGTGTAGCGGCACCCTTAAGGGTGCCCGCACACCGCTGTGGGTGTACCTCATGCGCCTGCTTTCCTGCGTAGCCGTTGCCAGGGAATAGTACTTTGTTAAGTTTTGTAAGCGCTGGCAGAATTCTTGGGCTTTTGAATCCGAGAAGTTGATACAGGAGCAATATCAAGTGTGACACCAACGAATAATTTAAGAAGTAGAGGTGACTGATGTACGTCCCTACTAATTTTTCTCAAGCATCCGTTCAAATACAACATCATAGCTTCCCAGAAAAGCTCTTAAAACCCCTACGTCAGTGGCTAGATAGCTTTGAGGTGCATAACCCTCAACTGGCACGATGGTTATGTAGAATTATCCCGAATCAATGTCCGTTTGCCAGAGATATCAAGCTATTTGGGCAGATACTTTTCCACATTCCGCCCTTGTGCAAGCTAAATCCTCTCTACGACAATTTGATGGCTTTGCGCTTCCGGGCTTTGCTTTTACTGGCTGAAAATTGTGGAGAAGATGTCAGAAAAGACTGCTGAAAATCGAAAAATAAATTTTGCATTTGGGTAATGGGAGGAAAAAAGGTGAAAAAGATTTTAGCAATCGACGATAAAGCTGAAACCAGAAACTTTTTTCTAGAATCGCTGAAACTTTCGGGTTTTGACGCCATAGGTGCTGAAAGCGATCGCATAGCTATTGAACGAATACAAGCAGAGTTACCGGATTTAATCATCAGCGAAACTATCACGCCCAAAATCGATGGTTACAAACTTCTATCTACGCTGCGGCAAAACCCAATTACTGCGATAATTCCCTTTATTTTTGTCACTGCCCGAAAAACTTGGGCAGACATTCGTAAAGGCATGGAGTCGGGAGCAGATGATTATTTAACGAAACCCTGTTCGATAGAGGAATTATTGAGAGCGATCGCCACCCGTTTAGAAAAACAATCAACCCTCAAGCAGTGGTATGCAGTGGAACAGCAAAAAACTCTAGAAAAATCTACCACTGCGCCAGCGGCAATTAAGCAATCAATTCCGCCTGCTGGCTCGCCAATGGGTGAGGTTTTTAAATTCATCGAAGCCAATTATCAGCAACCCATTACTCTAACTGAAGTCGCCCAAGCAGTTGGTTACGCGCCAGCTTATTTAACCGATTTAATGCGACGCCAAAGTGGTAAAACAGTTTACCAGTGGATTGTTGAACGACGCATGACAGCCGCTTGTTCTTTGCTTTTGGAAACAAATCGCTCGGTGGAAGAAATTGCCACAGCAGTAGGTTATTCCTATACAGGATGTTTCTTTCGGCAGTTTCGTCTCAGTTTTGGGATGGCTCCTAAAGCTTGGCGTAAAACGCAAATAGAACGACAATCGGCTAATAGTGGGTAGGGTATTTTATCCATTAAAGACGAAGCAACAAGAAAGCTTTCAGCAGTTTCGCTGGCAGAAAACACCAAAATATCTGCGCGAATTACTAAAATTAGAAAGCGAACAGGCTTGATCGGCAAGCAGATCGCCTGTGTTCTTAATGTTTCGGCTGTCTGTCTAATTTGCTCGAGATCATAATACTCACATCTTGCACCTTGGCTAAACCTTAGTTTCTTGCAAATAGCTTAGCTTGGAAGCCTAGATTTTTCGTCAAGAAACCCGGTTTTTGAAGGCTTGTTGATAGTGGTGCAAGATCTGAGAATAATCTGTTTAATTCGATGCGATCGCCTCTAGACGACAAAAAAGGCTGCGTAGGCAGCCTTTTTTGTATAGCCGCGCCTTCAGGCGTTAGGCAGGCAGTGTCTGAGAGCGCTTCAGGAATAAAGCGATCGCAACAGCAACAAACAGCAAAGCTGGGATGGCAGAAGGTTCGGGAACCGATTTCACGCCCAGTGCCGTAATAGCTTTGTCCCCGCGAATTAAGCCAAAACCATATCTAGAATCGAAGCCAGACGAAGGGCTAACAGCCGTATTTCTCAGAACGCTATAGATCTCAGTCGGCGTTGCAGTTGGCTTAGCTTGCAGTAACAGCGCCGCCACCGCAGCCGTAAATGGAGCCGATGCAGAAGTACCAAAAAAGTCAAAGAAGCCGGGATTGGCAAGACGAGGAGCGTTTTCACCTAAACCAAAGGAAATTGCCAGCCCGTCCGGAGCCACAACATCAGGCTTGAGCAAACCTGGGATGCCTTGGGAAGAGAAGGGTTGGAGTTGACCCTGTTCCACAACAACACCAAACGGTCGGTTGAAGTAAGATGGGGCATTCCCGTAATACACCGCTCCAACAGTAAGTGCATTAGGGTTATTTGCGTGCCCATATATTGGGATATTAGGCATTACGCTATTGGGGGGAAAATTACTATTACCAGCGCTAGTAAAGTAAGAAATCCCCCTATTAACTACGGCGTTAATCGCCTGGTTAATTGGCCCATTCGGAGGCTCCAAATCTAACAAATCTAAAGGTACATCAGGAAAATTTTGGGGGACATAGCCCCTATCATCCACAATGATGTCTGCTCCAACATTTGCTAGAGCTTGAATACCTTGACCAAAATCATTCACACCACCCTCAGATGTGTAGAACGCCAATTTAGCCCCCGGAGCCACAGCATGAATCAGCTGGGATATGGCGCGACCCTCATCTGTGGCATCAGGGGCAGCGTAGTCCTTTAGCACGTTAACACCAGATGGTAAATAGCCGTTAGCTATGTTGGTCGCATAAGTATCCAAATTACCAAAGGCGTCGAAGGCTTCTGCTGTGGCAAAGCTATCAGATAGAATACCGATGGTGATTCCAGTGCCATCTAGATTGTAGCGATCGCGCAAAACATCAACCCCTGTGGCTTTCGCTGCTGGTTCAATTGGTAGAGTGAAGGTAGCAGCTTGCACAGAGACAACGAAACTACCGAATGCAGCAGTCGTTGCGATCGCCCCCGAGATCGCCAACTTTTGGATAAAACCCAAACTGACGCTAAAACGCTTGGCTAACTGCTGGTATGAACCTTCTTGCTTTTCGGATGCTGCTACGATTTTTTGCTCCAGGTCATTGGAGTATGCTTTCATCCAAGACTTTGTCCTCTGTTCCACCTCTAGTTTCTCCTGAATATTCATTTACAAACCGCTATAGAATAGCAATACATAAAGCAAGCGATCAATGCGATTTTTTTAGCAAAAAGCCCCAAATTTTTATGAGTAATAGCTGAGTAAATTAAAAGCAAATGGTAATTATTTAGGAAAATCAAATCTGAAGACAACGGCAGGGTCTAAGATTGATAATAACCAGAATATCGATGCAAAATCCCTCGTCAATTTGAATTATTTAGCAGTTGTAGGGTTTAAACCACCTTCGCATAGCGTGCCGTAGGCATAGCATAAAGCACCGCTTTCTAAAAATTAAATAGGATTGCTATAAAGTAAAAAGCAAACAGGTAACTAACGAAAAAAAACCAGTAATCCTAGCATAATTTTCTGTCAAGGATCGCTGGGTTAAAAGAGTTTGGAATTCCAAGTAGTTACTGGCGTGCTAAGCACACGCTTACACTAAGTCGTTGCCGCTGAACTTACATTTCTTAGTCCATCCATATATACTGCATTTGAAAGTCCAACCGAAACCACCTGCCACCGTCTCCAGAACTTCTTCAGATAATTCGCCCTCAGTTTCGACAGGTGAAGCTGGGTTAGTTGGGAGTACTAAGTAAACCTTGTTCGCAGTTTCCTGGATGACTTCAATTTCAATGTCTTTTGGAAGTTGTTCCCCTGACTCTTTCGCAAAAACTGCCTTGGGATTCTTGAGCAACTCTTGCTTGAAGTTCTCATCTTCCAAAGCTCGCTCAATTAGCTTCCGCTCAAACTCGAACCGGGTGTTCATTGCTTGAGAGATGATTTGTTTGAGTTGTTCGTGCATTTTATTTTCTCCTTACTATCTTCTGTCAATCTTTCTTTGATTGACACTAACCACAATATCGATTCAAAACTCGCTCGTCAATTTGAATTCTTTAGGAAGGCATTCCAAAAAATTAGGAGTAATAGGCCGATAAAATTGAAGAAGATTGGAAAGCCTTGATTAAAAGCAAAGGAAACAATCGATCAAGCAGCATCTAAAAAATTGTTAGTTTTACCGAAATATTTTGGATTGTGATTTTGGTTGGGTATCCTTTAAGCTAAAGCTCTAAGGATTGGCAAAAGATCTGAGGTTTTTACCATGAATGAGCATAAACTCATCAACAAATCGAAGAAATAATCATCGCTAAAAGCTGGCAATCTGCATTCAAGCAAGAGTTACTGAATAACACCAAGGCAGTTTTAAGCCGGGAAATCGGGCAACCACTGCCAGACGAAGTAGAGATTCGGCTAGTCGAAAAAACCCCTAACATCGTCTATTTAGTTCTACCGATGAAGCCTATTACGCCCGAAGACGATGCTGAAATATCTAAAGTAGAATTGGATGCGCTAGCTGGTGGTATTGCTTGTAATCCTGGTTCTAAAAGGTAGGAATTTAGATGGAAGTTTCACAGCAAGATTTAATCAAAATAGTCGAGTCAGCTAGTAGCCTCAGCGAAAGATTGGGGAATAGGTTCTGCATCCTTGATGAGTCAACAGTCAACGAAAAGCCGATCAACTCCCGTTTAGAAACGTGGTGTCAAGTTGTTGCACAAGGAAACTCAGAAAAATTTGCCAAACGCCTCGCTTGGGATGGTTTGGACTGTAACACCGTCGCTAGTTTCCTCGGTGATGTCTGTCTCGCTGATGCACAACAACTTCCTGTTTGGGCAGAAACTTTGCGGGAAGCTTTGCAGACAGACTGGGAAACAGCTTATGCAGGTGTGTCTCGCTGTCTGGATACCGAAAAGCTAATTCCCTTTGAAGAAGTTTATCTGCCCTTTGTTTACGTAGCGCGGCAGAAACTCATTGCTAAGGTTGATGCAAATTGGCAACTGCTGTCCAAAGCAGTTTGCATAACTCTGGAACGGCAACTGTTAGTGCAGTTAGCATCTCTTTGCGTCCAGTCTCTAGAGCTTGAGTTTTCACTATTTAAAGCGCTCAAACAATCTGCTTTCACCTTCTTATGGGGACGACTACAAGACATAGGTTCTAACGAGCAGTACCAAACCTTTGTCAAGAACTTGAAAACAGGTGAACTACTGTCCTTTTTGCAAAAATACAGCGTTTTAGCTCGCTTGGTGGCAACGGCGATGGATCTCTGGGTAGAAGAGAAAGTAGAATTTCTCCAGCGATTAGCATCAGACTTGCCAACGATCCAGCAAAATTTTCTAGAAGATACAGGTCAGGTTGTTGACATCGAACTGAATCTTTCCGATCTTCACAATAGGGGACGCTCAGTAATAGCTCTTACCTTTGCTGCTGGATTAAAAGTGGTATACAAACCCAGAGGCTTAGGCTTGGAAGATGCGTATTTTCAGTTACTAACCTGGTGCAATCAGCATTTTGTAGAGACGTTGGATGCAACGTCTCTACACCCATTCAAGATACTCAAAGTTATCGACTGCAAAACTCATGGTTGGATGGAGTTTGTAGAGCATTTGCCTTGTGCAGACGAAGCAGCAGCACACCGATACTACGAACGTGCGGGTATGGTTTTGTGTCTGCTCTACATGCTGCAAGGGAATGATTGCCATCATGAAAATCTCATTGCTAGTGGAGAGCATCCGGTACTGATAGATTTAGAAACCCTTCTACAGCCTGTGGCTGGTGAAATTGACCCCAAAATAGAGGAAGTGAAGGGAGCGCAATACGAGGCTAATCAACAATTTTTCGATTCCGTACTGCGAAGTGGACTACTACCGAGATGGGAATTTGCGATAGCAGGAAAAGCTGAAGATATTAGTGGTTTGGGGGGAGTTGGCGGGGAAATTTATGTTCGTAAGCAAAAGTGGCAAAACATCAACACTGATAACATGGCACTGAAGTATGAGTCTGAAATATTGCCAGCCGAAGCTAATACACTTTCTCTCAATGGTGTCACTTTATCACCCAACAATTACGTTGATGAAATTGTAGATGGTTTTCGACAGATGTATGAGTTTCTGTTAGAACGGCGAGAATTGCTTTTAGCAACTGATAGCCCTTTAGCAGCCTTTGCTCATCAGAAAGTACGGTTTGTGTTTCGCAATAGCCAAGTCTACGGTGATGTTCTGCATAAAGCCCTCAACCCAAAATACATACAATATGGTGTAGACCGCAGCATTCAATTGGATGTGCTAAGTCGGGCATTTTTGGCTGCCGATTGCAAACCTTCTGTCTGGTCGCTGCTAGCAGTGGAATTACAAGCTTTAGAACAAATGGATATTCCCTATTTCATCGCTGATTCTAGCAGTAATGCTCTGACAATAAACCCTGACCTGGTAATTGAGGAATATTTCAAAAAACCTAGCTATGAGCGGATGATTTCTCATTTGCGGCATTTGAGCGATGCAGATTTAGCCCAACAAATTTCGATTATTCGGGGTTCTTTTTACTCGCGAACTGCTCGCAGCATGACCAATATTGCACCGAATAATTGTGCAGGTCTAGATTTAGATGCAATAGCTACTTTAACACCAGCACAACTGGTACAGGAAGCAATAGAAATTGGCAAACAACTGCAACAACGAGCAATTTACGCTACCGACGGTAGTGCCACCTGGATTGGTTTGGCATATCTGCCGCAGGATCAGCGGATGCAACTTCAGCCCTTGGGCTATGGATTATACGATGGTGTTTGCGGAGTTGCTGTATTTTTAGCGGCGTTAGCAAAAATTACTGGTGATGCCGGATTTCGAGATTTATCGCTGAGTGCTTTGCAAGATCTGAGAAAAAGCTTGCAGGAAAAAGACGCCAATTCTCAGGGTAAATTTATCAAGCAAATCGGTATCGGTGGAGCTACTGGATTAGGGTCTATTGTTTATAGCTTGGTACGAGTCAGTCAATTTTTGTATGAACCGGAACTTTTGGATATTGCGAACCTTGCAGCGTCTCTAATTACTCAGGAAAGTATTGCGAACGACAAGCAATTTGACATTATAGGTGGAGCCGCAGGAGCAATACTGGGATTGCTGAGTTTATATCAAGCAAAACCAGATCCATCTGTTCTAGATCAAGTCCAAGCCTTGGGTTATCACCTACTAATTAATCGCACCAAGAGCGATTCTGGATTTAGAGCTTGGGCAACTTTAGGAGGCAAGTTAGCGACGGGATTTTCTCATGGTGCGGGGGGCATTGCCTATACCTTATTGCGATTGTATAAAACTACTCAAGAAACAGATTTTCTGGAAGCGGCTGAGGAAGCGATCGCATACGAACGCACTTTATTTTCCCCCAGCGCCGGAAATTGGCAAGACGTGAGGGAACAGAACCCTTCTTTTATGACCAGTTGGTGTCATGGCGCACCTGGAATTGCTTTAGGTCGTTTGGGAGGTTTAGAGATTATAGATACAAAAGAAATTCGCCAAGAAATTGCCGTTGCTATCAATACAACTCAACAGTTTGGTTTAACCCCCCTCGACCATCTTTGTTGCGGCAATTTTGGCAGGATGGAGGTGTTATTGCTAGCAGCTTCCAAATTGTCGCGTTCAGAACTTGGGAATACTGTGCAAAAACAGGCAGCATGGGTTGTAGCAAGGGCAAAGCAAGTTGGTGCTTTTTATCTGTTTCCCGAACTGTCTGGAGAGATTTATAACCCTGGTTTCTTTCAAGGGACGGCTGGAATTGGTTATCAATTACTAAGACTGGCGTATCCAGAATTGTTTCCTTCTGTGTTGTTATGGGAGTAATATCATGTCCCTTCGCAACGGTTGTGTAACTGCTAATAGCTAATCGCTAATCGCTAATGGCTCCTCTCTAGCAATTAACAATTAGCAATTTGAAATCTAAAATCTAAAATCTAAAATCTAAAATCGCAATGAAGCACTTACATCGGTTACTTTACCCACCTGGATGGCCTATAGCTGTCAAACTTTCAGTAGCACTTTTGTGTGTAGCGATCGCACCGATGAGTTTCACTGCCTATTACAATTTGCAACGGAGTTTGCAGAGTCTGGAAGCTGGCGAATATCGCAAATTGGAACTTCTAGCTACCAGTACCGCTAGTCGCCTTGACCAACTAATTGCTGATATTCAGCGTTTTGTAGTCCAAGTCAGCAGCGATCGCAATGTCGTAGGTTTTCTCACTGCTACCCCACCTGCAAAGCGAGAAACTCTGCGCCAGGATTTGCAACAAACACTCTTGAATGTCTTCCGCTCTAACCCAGACTTTGATGCGGTTTATCTCATGGACAAATCGGGTAGATGTGTCGCTTCTACCGATGCAAAATTTGTCGGTCAAAACTACGCCTTCCGCGAATATTTTAGACAAGCTATTGGGGGACGATCTTATGTGTCTAGCATCCTCGTGGGTGAAACGAGTAAACGAGCAGGGCTGTTTTTATCTCATCCGGTGCGATCGCCCAAAGGAGAAATTGTGGGGGTAACGGTACTCAAGATTAAAGGAGAAAATATCTGGGCGATCGCAAATACTTTGCAGCTAGGTTCCTCTAGCTATGCCTTCCTTATTGACCAACACGGGGTGATTATTAGCCATCGCGATCGCTCGCTTCTCTACCATAGCCTCAACCCTTTACCGCCTCATACCCTAAACCAGGTTTTGACTGACAGACGTTACGGTCAAAATCAAATTAAAAGTTTAAATATTCCACAGTTAAAGGTAATGGTAATGGCAACAGAACCAGGTCATACCAGCTATCGTTCTCCCCCGACGCAGATACCCCGTATAGTTGGCTTTGCACCCCTGGAAGTGCAGCCTTGGGTATTGGGGGTCAGCCAACCCAAAACACAATTTTCCGCTCCTTTAAATCGCCTGATTTGGCAACATGGCAGCAGCGTAATAATTGTCGGTTCAATTACAGCAATCATAGCCCTGCTCCTAGCACGGAGTATTTCACGACCGATTCGCGCCCTCACAGCCGCAGCGCAAGCACTCGAACAAGGAGATTTCAATCCACAAGCATTGGCTTTTGTGTCTCGAAATCATGACGATATGGGACAGCTTGTGCGTGTTTTTCTCCAAATGGCTTCTGAAGTGAAGGCTAGAGAGCAGAATCTGAAACAGCAAGTAGTAGCTCTACGAATTGAAATTGATGAAACTAAAAGAGCCAAAGATTTTAGGGAAATTACTGAAAATGAACACTTTCGGCAGTTGCAGAAAAAAATCCAAAAACTCAGAACCAAAGCGATCGCAAAACATGAAACTGAGACAGAATACTTCGAGCGATTGCAGAATCAAGTGCAATCTTTACGCGAGCGATCGCTGTAGAGGCTAATGGCTAATGTCAGTAAAAATCCTAAATTAGCAATGAGCAATGAGCAATGAGCCATTAGCAATTACCAATTACCAATTACCAATTATCAATTACCAATTACCAATTACCAATTACCAATTACAAAATGTTATGTCATCAGATGAATTGATATCGCGAGAAGAAGTGCTGGAGGGTTTACCAGCCAAACGAGCGAATACGCTGCTATTTTTAATCGAAAGCCGAACAGCGCAGATCGTGGCGCGATCGCGCGTAGAATTTTCTCTCACCTCCCAAGCAGCCAACGAGCGCGATCTGGCTTTCCTGGAAGCCTTTGCTTTAGGAAATGCACCACCACTCCACCCCACCATTCAGCAACTGGAACGCTACGCCAACCAATGGCTTCCCCTCGTACCAGAAAACCCCAGATTAAAAGCCGCCATTGCCCACGCACTCGGTGAGAAATACACTTTCACCTATCAAGTAGTGCCTCATATTCGAGCAAGTTTATGTTTGGATGAGAAAGCAGTACAAGTCGCTTTTTCCCGTCTGTACAGAAGACAGCTAGCGAGAATTTTTGCCTCCAAACTGTCGCTAATCGAACAGTGGCGCTGGAAGTGGATGGCAACGCAAGAGTGCATAGAGTCTCTACCACCTTTCTGGCTGGCATCTTTAATCACCGTTGCTCTCGGTTTACCCCAAGCTTTCTTAGCCTTGCCCATCGCTGTAGCCGATATCGGCCCCTTGGCTACGGTTGGATTTGTAGTAATTATCGGCACTATCAATATACTGACGATGGCTTGCATGGCAGAAGCGGTGGGTCGCAGCGGTGACTTTCGTTACGGCAATCCCTTTATCAAACAATTAGCAGCCAACTACTTAGGCAATGCCGGTTCATTTATACTTTCACTAGCCGTAGCTATCCGTGTTTTCCTCATAGCGCTAGCTTGTTATATCGGTTTGTCGGCTACGATGGCAAACTTCACCCACATACCAGCAGCACTGTGGGCGGTGTTGCTTTTCTGGGCTGGATTGTACCTACTTTCGCGTCCATCGCTCAACTTCACGGTGGCGGTGATGGTATTGCTGGCAGCGATTAACGTTAGTTTGCTGCTAGTTCTGTCGCTGCTAGCCTTCCGCCACGTGCAACTGGAAAACCTTTTGTATATAAATTTACCTTTCCTCAACGGTCATTTCCAACCCTGGATGTTAGAGCGAATTCTCGGTGTTAGCCTGATGCTCTATTTCGGACATGTCTATGTGGGTGAATGTGCCAAACTGATACTCCCCCGCGACCCTAGCGCTTCGTCGCTGATTTGGGGTAGCGTGGCGGGGACTGGTTTTTTAACGATTCTATTTTGCATTTGGGTATTGGCAGTCAACGGAGCAGTAGCGCCCCAGTTACTAGCCGGACAGTCAGGCACCATCCTAGAGCCACTGGCACAGCAAGTTGGTTCCATCGTCCCAGTTTTGGGAACAGTTTTAGTTACGCTTTTGTTGGGAATGGCTTGGCTTCGCAGTTCGAGTTTGCTGATCAATCTAACTAGGGAATGGTTACCCAGCCGACCTCACCCCGTTTTAATGCTGCCTCGCCACCAAGGAACGTTAATATTGCACCCTCGCGGCAACCCCAGTCGCGTTCCCCATCTTGGTATAACCTATCTGGGATTGGAAAAAAATCAGCCAAAGTTTCGCTTAGATATTCAATTAAGCGGCAACATCCATCAAGTAGAAATAACCGTTATCGAGCATTGGGAAATTAAACAGCTATTTGAACAATTCCCAGACCTCCACAAATGGGACACTCGTCTAACGCTACAAGTACAGTCAGCTAATCAAGATAGCGCCTGTTTGCAAGTTACCTCACCAATGGTTCTAGCCTACGAAGGAAAATTGAAATCGGAGGTCAACAATACCGTTCGCAAACAGGAGTGTCAGACTATACGAAGCTTCTGGACAGCCTTGGTGCAAGAGCGTCATTTTCTCCTATCTATTAGCCCGTTAGTGCTAGTTTTGCTAATAACAGAGTGGCTTTTCCTAAATGGTATCCAATCTTTCACAGGAGTACTCGCATTTGCTGGTGTACTCGGTAACACGCTTGTGGGTGGTATTTTCCCAGTTTTGCTGTTAGTTTCTAGTCGGCAGAAAGGCGAATTAATGCCTGGAGTCGTTTTCCAAATTCTCAACCATCCATTTTTCAGCATCGGCATCTACAGCCTCTTTTTAGCCATCTTGTTCGTCCACGGTTTGTTCATTTGGGAAAATTCCCTAGCGCGTATCGGTGCATTGTGTATTGCCGGGGTATCGCTAGGAGCTACCTTGGTCATGAAGCGCTCTGGAGCTTTCGCTGCTCGCATAGTTGTAGAGTTGGCAGCAGATCGGCATCCAGGAGGGCAATTTGTCTTCACAATTACTACCGGCGGACAACCAAAAATAGCCGAAGTGCGTCTGGGATATGACTCTGGCGAAGAACTTTACCAAGCCGCTAAGGTCGAAATTCCATCACTTGAATCCCTGCGCTATGCCATCTTCCACCTACCAACCCACCAGGAAAAAGAACTAAGAGTATGGGCGCACAAAAATAACTCCAGCGGCGACTCTAAAAGCCTACCTGCACTTGTAGAAATAGAAAATGGAAACAAAAATATGCAGTTCGACTTAAAACTATCCGGCGGACGAGTTTTGCTACCTCTAATTAGCAATGCCTATAGACTAAAAATCGCATTTCCCGAACCATCTTCATCTTGAAAAAAGGGGCATTTTTTTGGTGAAAAACTCTGTTTATTCTTTCTCTTCGTTCTGGATGCTAATAGCTAATCGCTAATGACCAATTTGGAGGCAATTGAAAAGCTGGCAATTAGCAATTAGCCATCCATACACTACCCATACCATAAAATCTCAAATCAAATGACAACTTGGAGTAAAAATATGACTCAGATTATAGCTATTCACTCATTCCGTGGCGGCACTGGCAAATCAAACATACTTGCCAATCTAGCAGCCACTATGGCGCGTGGGGGAAAACGAGTAGGTATTGTCGATGCCGATATCCAATCACCAGGGATTCACATTCTTTTCGGTTTAAACGCGGAAAAAATTAACTATTCCCTCAATGACTATCTTTGGGGACGCTGCAACATTAAAGACACCGCCTACGACGTTACCCATACGCTGATGGCGGAGTCGGGGGAAACAAGTACGGTCAACGGCAAACTCTACCTAATTCCCTCTAGTATTAAAGCGGGTGAAATCGCCAGAATTCTGCGCGAGGGGTATGACGTAGTACTACTTAACGATGGCTTTCAAGAACTCAGCCGCTGTCTAAAGTTGGACTACTTATTCATTGATACTCACCCCGGTCTTAACGAAGAAACCTTACTTTCCATCGGGATTTCTAATGTTGCGATCGTTATCCTGCGTCCAGACAGCCAAGACTTTCAAGGAACTGCTGTGACGGTGGATGTAGCTCGCAAGCTGAAAGTACCAAAAATGCTGTTAGTGGTGAATAAAGCGCTACCAGCTTTAGATTTTGCCGACTTGCAAAAACAAGTAGAGACAACTTACAACGCGCCAGTTGCCGGAATTTTGCCTTTGTCGGTAGAGATGGTACAGCTAGCCAGCAAGGGTATATTCTGCTTGCGTTACTCTGAGCATCCCATCTGTCAGACGGTGAAAGAAATTGCCGAGCAAATTGCCAAAGTGGGGTGAAAGATTGTCCATGAATAACCAACAATTTCGTGCTGATGTTCTTACCTACTTTGGAGCCAGTGCTGGCTCTGTGGAGGAACTATTGGCATACAACGAAAACGTTTTTCATCCCCAGGACTTACGAGAGAAGATTCTAGAAACCGGGTTTCTGCATAGATCTTCGTTGCCAAACCAAATATTTTTCAGAGAACCCCGATTTTCTGGCGTAAAGTTAACCCATCCGGTCAAATTTCCCCTGTCACCGGAAGCTCATATCTCAGCTTGGGAGGAATACGCCGTTGCAGCTAAAGAAATAGGAGCATTTGAAGTACTCAAACAGCGGTTAGTGCAGTTACAATTTCCCATTCAGGAAGGTATTAGCCAGACCTCTTCGTATCGTGCTGCTACCCGTAGAGGTGTACCAACCGATGGTATAGCAGAGGCAACAGGTTTAGTTTTAAACCAACCTGAGAAACTTCAGTTATTCATACATCAAAGTCTAGCCGGAACCATCCCAGTTTTACTAGCTGGGAACCGAGAAAACTTTGTTTCTCTAGTACAAGCGCTAACGATGCGAAATGAACCACTACCAGTTCCGGATTCTATGGGAGCCTGCCTAGTCAGCGGGTTTAATAATTGGGATAGAATTCGCCAGTATCGGCAAAAATGGGAAGCAACAAATCCTGATAATTGCGATGAAAATAGTTGGCAAGAAGAATTTCAGCGGCTAATACCGCAAAAGCAGCTTTATCAGGATAGGTTGATTATTTTGAGCGACGGTGTATATAGTGGCATTTCCGCCAAGGATATGGGTTTAGACAAGTACCAATGGCAGCAGCTATCGCCGATAATTCGCTTGGAACATGAGTGTACCCACTACTTCACCTATCGCATGTTTAACTCGATGCGAAACAATATATTCGACGAATTAATTGCCGACTATAGAGGCATTGTTGCCGCTTGTGGGTACTATCGATCTGACTGGTTCTTGCGCTTTTTAGGGTTAGAGTCGTTTCCCAATTACCGAGAGGGAGGCAGGCTACAAAATTACCGGGGTGAGCCACCCCTTTCTGATAGCGCTTTTAAGATTTTACAGGTTTTAGTAAAGGCAGCCGCAGAAAATTTGAATCGTTTTGATGCTCAATATGTCAGTGAGTTGAGAGATAGTAATCTTCATATTCAGTTTCATGTGTTGATGAGTTTGACCTACTTAACATTGGAAGAATTGGCTTCTCAACAAGCTACCTGTCGCATCCAAGCAATTTTAGAGAAATTGCTGACTCAGGACTTACGCAGCGGCAGTAAATATGGTGGCTGGTGCGTTAGCGAAGCATAACTCAGATCTTGCACCATTATCAACAAGCCTGAAAAAACCGGGTTTCTTGATGAAAAATCTAGGCTTTCAAGTTTAACTATTGGCAAGAAACCCGGTTTTTATCCCTGGTGCAAGATCTGAGATAACGCACCCTAGATTTAGAGTCTCTGCGTAAGTCCTGTTTCTTTCAAATCTTTTGATTCACAAAACATAGGGGGATTCAGTGATGACAGAAGTTTTGCTCAAAGAATTAACCAACAGTGATATCGATTGGTTGATCTCTACAGGTCGTCGGCGCGAAATAGCTTCTGGTACTGTACTAATCCAGGAAGGACAAACTACCGATTCTCTACATATTCTTTTGGATGGAATATTAACAGTTACCGTCCCCCAAGCTGATAACAATCCTCTGGCACGGGCTTTTGCTGCGATGGAGGGTAGTGAAACTACAGGTCGGGAGATTACTAGATTATACAGCGGTGAGGTTGTGGGAGAAATCCCCTTTGTGAGTGTCCGCCCAATTGCTACGACTGTACGGGCTGTAGAAAAGTCGCTCGTGATGTCGATTTCTCAGCAGGAATTGGCGGCAAAATTGCAGCAGGATGTGGGTTTTGCCGCAAGATTTACGAGGGCGATCGCTATTCTACTTTCTAATAGGCTGCAAAACCTAATCGATCGGTTTGGTCGCAGCAATTTCGCCCAAGGTCAGCCACTTAAAGATGTGCTATTTATCTTGGGGGAATTGCATGATAGCGACCTTGATTGGATGATGGCTTGTGGTACTCAAAAACACATTCCAGCTAATACTATACTCATCCATGAAGCCAGACCAGTAGATGCACTGTATATCATTCTGAGTGGAACAATGTCTATGTCTATTTCTCAGAGCAAAAGCAATCCTTTAACTCGTGCTTTTGCGGCGATAGAGGGCGGTGAAATTCCCAGTCGAGAAATAGCAAGATTATCTAAAGGCGAGATTGTAGGAGAAACACCTTTCATTGATGGTCGTCTACCTGCTGCAACTGTCACGGCGCTTGAAGACTCATTTGTTTTGTCAATTCTTAGACAACAACTAGCAGCAAAATTGCAGCAGGATGTAGGATTTGCATCTCGTTTTTATCGAGCGATCGCAATTTCGCTTTCCCATAGATTGCAGGAAACTATTGGTCGCCTTGGTTATAGTAGGCGAGTTTATAGTCAAGGTCAGCCTCTCGATGAAAATGTTGAATATGAAGATGAATTGAATGCCAATGTTTTAGACAGGGTGGCGCTAGCAGGAAAAAGGTTTAATTGGCTTTTGTTAAATTAACAAAATTCCCACCCGGAATATTGTGTAGAAACACTCGGAAGGGGCGGGTTTAACTAAATATTTCGTGGTTCGACTGAATGGCTGGTAAAACCCGCCCCTACTACCTTTGCTACCGGACAATATATAACTTTTGAAACATCAACCCTTGATTAAAATGCTAGAGCAAAAACACAATCTATTTCGTAAAGAATCTCTGGAACGCCTATCTTCACCTGAAAGACTAGACCAACTGATGCAGGTGGTCAGTCCTAAAAGTTGGCTTCCTTTATCTACTTTAGGTTCTTTGGTGTTGGTAGCGATTGTTTGGAGTATATACGGACGCATACCGATTACAGTTGAGGGACGAGGCGTTTTAATTTATCCTCGTAAAGTTTTGGCGCTACAATCAAAAACTCCTGGGCAATTACTTAGTTTGAATGTCAAAGTTGGAGATATTGTTAAAAAAGGGGATGCGATCGCCACAATTAACCAAGCCGATCTTCGCAAGCAATTGGAACAGCAAGGCACTAAATTAACCGAACTAGAATCGCAAGACAGAGGCTTAGATTCTGTGCAACATCAACGCATAGAACAGGAAAAAAAAGCCATTCAACAGCAACGTCAGTACTTGCAACAACGCATCGCCGAATTTCAAGCTTTAACCCCGGTTTTAAAAGCCAAAAGTAGCGATTCTATTATCCAGCAACGCCAATATTTACTACAGCGGATTGCCGAATTTCAAACTTTATCTCCTGTTTTGAAAGCCAAAGGCAGCGATTCTATTATCCAGCAACGTCAGTACTTGCAACAACGCATTGCCGAACTTCAAACTACAACGCCTGTTTTGAAAGCCAAAAGCAGCGATTCTATTATCCAGCAACGGCGAAGCTTGCAACAACGCATTGCCGAACTTCAATCTTTAACGCCAATTTTGCAGGCGAAAGCTAGAGATTCTATTCTCCAACAACGACGAGGATTAGAGCAAACCCTGCAAAAAGTCAAGGCTATGAATCCAATTTTTCAAAAACGAATGGAAATCCGCAGAAGGTTATTTGAAGAAGAAAAAGCGATCTCCAGCGATTTAGTTTTAGACGCACAACAGCAATATTTGCAAAACCTGGAAAAAGTCTCTAATCTGGAAACTCAGTTAAAGGAACTAGACGTCAAACAAGCGCAGGAGGAAAAGTCTTATCGGGAAAACCTTAGCAGCATTGCCAACTTACAAACTCAGTTAAAGGAACTAGATCTCAAACAAGCGCAGGAGGAAAAGATCTATCGGGAAAACCTCGGCAACATTGCTAATTTTCGCGCTCAGTTAAAAGATTTGGATGTGAAACAAGCTCAGGAGGAAAAGTCTTATCGGGAAAACCTCGGCACCATTGCTAATTTTCGCGCTCAGTTAAAAGATTTGGATGTGAAACAAGCTCAGGAGGAAAAGTCTTATCGGGAAAATCTGGGTAATATTTCCAATTTTCAAGCTCAGTTAAAAGATTTGGATAGCCGAGAAGCAAATCTAGCTAAAGAAAGCTTAGAAACTGCAACAAATCGCACCAGAGAAATTCAAGAATTAAAGCGCGAAATCGCCAGGATAGAGCTGCAATTAAACAATGAAAGTCAGATTATCAGTCAACACTCAGGACGCATTCTAGAAATCGCGGTTAACCCTGGAGAAGTCGTAAGTGCAGGAACTCGCTTAGCGAGCATTGATGAGGAGAATAACACAAGCAAGCTGGTAGGCGTCACCTATTTTCCAATCAAAGAAGGTAAAAAATTTAAACCAGGCATGAAAGTGCAAATTACACCCGAAACTGTAAAGCGCGAACGCTTTGGTGGAATTGTTGGCACTGTCACGAGTGTTTCACCTTTTCCCATCACTAAAGAAGCAGCGATGAATTTAATCGGTAATCCCGAAATAGTAGCGGGTTTGGTATCTAATAAACAAGATGGTGTAATGCAAGTATTCTCTGAACTAGAAGCAGATTCTGCAACTTTTAGCGGTTATAAGTGGTCTTCTTCTACTGGCCCACAATTGAAAATTTCTCCTGGAACTACAACTATTGTGAGAGTCAAGGTAGAAGAACGCGCTCCTATTACCTATGTTTTACCTATTTTGAGGTCTTTCAGTGGTATCTTCTAATTCAATGTCAGTAACGTTTAATCCTCTACCCGATTTGCAAAAATTGCTGCCCAATCGAGGTAAAAGGGTAAAGACTCCCACTCTTTTACAAATGGAAGCGGTAGAGTGTGGTGCTGCTGCTTTGGGAATTATTTTGGGTTACTACCGTTTGTTTGTCCCACTGGCAGAATTGCGTCAAGAATGCGGCATTTCCCGCGATGGTAGTAAGGCGTCTAATATACTAAAAGCTGCCAGAAATTACGGACTTCAAGCTAAAGGTTTTAAGAAGGAATTGGAACAACTTAAAAACTTGTCTCCTCCTTATATTGCCTTCTGGAATTTCAATCATTTCTTAGTAGTGGAGGGATTTGGTAAAGAACGAGTTTATCTGAATGACCCCGCCAGTGGTTTGCGAACTGTTTCGCTACAGGAATTTGACCAGGGATATACCGGCGTGGTGCTGGTGATGGAACCGGGGCGGGAGTTTAAACCATGCGATCGCATCCCCAATAAGTTCTTTTCCCTATGGCAACGGTTGCAAGGCAGTCTTGGTGCTTTATTTTACTGTGTATTTGCGGGATTTCTCTTAACCGTTGTCGGGTTGGCAGTGCCAATATTTAGCCAGATATTCGTAGACGATATTCTGGTACAGCAACGACAAGATTGGCTGCGTCCGCTGCTTTTGGCGATGGCGATCGCATCCTTCCTACAAGGGTGGTTAACGCTACTGCGGTTGCGCTACCTGCGCCGTTTGAAAATTAAGTTGTCTGTGGGAATGTCTAGTCGCTTTCTCTGGCACATCCTGCACTTACCCGTCAGTTTTTATGCCCAAAGATTTGCCGGAGAAATTAGCGATCGCACCACTCTTAACGACCAAGTTGCTGATGTTCTTTCAGGCAAGTTAGCAACTACTGCGATTGATGCAGTAATGGTGATTTTTTATGCTTTGGTCATGTTTCAATATGATGGGGTACTGACTGCGATCGCCATCGGTTTTGCTGCTATAAATGTCTTCACTTTACAGTGGATTTCCCGTCAGCGCGTAGACGCCAATCAAAGATTAATTCAAGAGTATGGCAAAGCCGCTGGCACGTCTATTGCCGCTCTCCAAAGTATCGAAACAATCAAAGCATCTGGATTAGAATCAGACTTCTTTTCTCGGTGGTCTGGTTACTACACCAAAGCAATTAATTCCCAACAAGAACTCGGCGTCACAAATCAGATATTTTCTGTATTACCCACCCTATTATCCGCCCTTTCTTCTATGTTGTTATTACTTGTCGGCGGTTTGCGAGTGATGGATGGATACCTCAGCATCGGAATGCTAATTGCCTTTCAAGGTTTAATGCAGAGTTTCCAAGAACCTGTAAATAATCTTGTCAACTTCGGCAGTACTTTACAAGAATTGGAAGGGAATTTAATTCGCCTCGATGATGTGCTGCATAACCCGACAACTGTAGGGGCGGGTTTAACCAACAATCCTTCCATTCATCAAACAACTAAACTAAACCCGCCCTCGTCCGGAAAAATTACCAATTACCAATTACCAATTACCAATTATCAATTACTTCAAGGCTATGTTGAATTGCGAAACATTTCATTTGGTTATAGTCGCTTAGAACCACCCCTAATTGAAAACTTTAACCTTTCAATTAAACCCGGGCAGCGAGTTGCTTTGGTTGGTGGCAGCGGTTCGGGTAAATCTACCATTGCTAAATTAGTCAGCGGACTTTATCAACCTTGGACAGGAGAAATTCTGTTTGATGATACGCCCAGAGAACAAATTCCCCAGGAAATACTCGCTAATTCCGTCGCAATGGTAGAACAAGAAATTCTCTTGTTTGGCGGTAGTATCAGAGACAATTTAACCTTATGGGATACCACTATACCAGACAAAAATTTGATCCAAGCTTGTCAGGATGCGGCTATTGCTGATGTAATCCTTTCAATGCCTGGGGGACTTAATGGCGAATTAATAGAAGGTGCTGCTAATTTAAGTGGGGGACAAAGACAACGCTTAGAAATTGCTCGCGCTTTGGTAAACAAACCCTCTATTTTAATTATGGATGAAGCTACCAGTGCCTTAGATGCAGAAACCGAAAAAATTATTGATGAAAATCTGCGACAACGGGGATGTACTTGCATTATCGTCGCCCACCGTTTAAGCACTATCCGCGACTGCGATGAAATTATTGTTCTCGAAGGCGGAAAGGTAGTGCAACGAGGTACTCACCAACAATTGTGGCAAGTTGAAGGTGTTTATTCCCGGTTAATTCGCACCGAAGGTGAAGCGCTTTAGATCGCTTCGGTGCGTTACTAAGTCCGGATCAATTACCAATTACCAATTACCAATTACCTATTACCTATTACCAAAACTATGTTAGAAGGAAAATTTTACCAATTTCAAGGTAACGAACCAATACTGTTAAACGATCCCGATTTGGTTTGGGTGATTCAGTCTGGAACAATGGCGTTGTTTGCTGTCACTATTAAAGATGGTGTTGTCGAAGGCAGCCGCCGCTATCTATGCAGTATTAATCGGGGAGAAGCGCTGTTTGGAACTGCTGCTGATTCCCACCGTCAGATTTTGGCAGTACCGTTAGGCGAAACAGAATTGTTGCAACTAGATCGGGAATGTTTTAGAGATATGATAGCGAATGGCGATGTTGATGCGATCGCCTGGATAGAAAATTGGCTGGAACGCCTTAATACTGTATTCCAAATCCCTACACCTGCAATTGAGGTAAAAGCAGAAGGAAAAGCAAATTTTTCCCTCAACAAAAGCCAGACTTTCCAACCAGAAGCAGGTAGATATTGTTGGGTACAGGTAACTCAAGGAACTGTTAGTTTTTTGGGGTTTGAGGAAATTCTCCTCACAAGTATAACTCACCCTTTCCCCCTCACTAACAAAATGTGGTTGTCAGCGATGGAAGGCGTACAACTTGCTACTAAAACTACAAGAGAAATTCGCAATTCTGATACCATTCTCACCGGACTTTCCCAACTTCACACTCAACTGCTACAGTGCTTTCAGCTTTTAGATGAACGGGAAGCGCAGCAAGAATTGCAACGGTTACGCGCCAGCCAACTTCTCAACCGTCAAGTCAGCGCAGAAGCTATCAGCGAACTCGCATCAACTTTGAGCCACAAAAACGAAAACTTTTTCCTCGAAGGGACGCCTTTATTAATAGCTGCGGGTGCGGTAGGAAGGGCAATAGGAGTAACAATTCGTCCCCCAGCTCGTTCTGAGAATCTCCAGCGAGTAAAAGAACCTTTGGAAGCAATTGCCCGCGCTTCGCGCATCCGGATGCGGCGGGTGCTTTTGCAAGGACGCTGGTGGGAAAAAGATTGCGGTTGTTTAGTAGCTTATACCCTAGATAATCGACCAATTGCGCTGCTATTAGTTTCTAACAATCGCTATGAAATGTTTGACCCCGTCGAGCAAATCCGCATTCCAGTAGATGACCGCATAGCCTCAAAAATAGCTCCCGTTGCTTATATGTTTTATCGCTCTTTACCCGATAAAGCACTTCAAGCTTTTGAACTGATTCAATTTGCTTTCAAAGCACGCGAGAAAGATTTAATTGCAATTATCTTTACTGGCATTCTAGTAACATTATTGGGAATGCTCTCTCCCCAAGCCACTGCGATTATTATGGATAGCGCAATTCCCGATAGCGACAGGGGATTGTTACTACAAATTGGCTTGGGATTGTTGGTTGCGGCTTTAGCAACCGGTTTATTTCAGTTAACTCAGGGGTTGGCTTTACTGCGACTGGAAACCGCATCTGATGCTTCCACTCAAGCCGCTGTTTGGGATAGATTGCTTAACTTACCCGTATCGTTTTTTCGTCAATACACTACAGGCGATCTTCAGTCTCGCGTATCTTCAATTAGTACGATTCGTCGCCAACTCGGCGGCAGAACTCTGCTCGATCTAATTACCAGTTTGTTCGCCCTATTTTATTTGGGTCAATTATTTTATTACAGCTTCAAATTAGCCTTAGTTGCGGTTGCTGTCGCTGTAGTTGCGATCGCATTTACCACCATCTCCGGTGCTATCCTGTTACGTAAAGTCCGTCCCCAGCTGGAATTGCAGGGAAATATTTTTGGACTAACGGTGCAACTGATCAATGGTATTTCTAAACTGCACATCGCTGGCGCACAAGAACGTGCCTTTGCTTGTTGGAGTAAAAACTACAGTCGGCAAATCAAACTCGAACTCAGTACCCAACAAGTGGAAGATGCCGTGGTAGTTTTTAATACAGTGATGCCCGCGTTGACAAATGCCATACTTTTTTGGGTCGCTATCAGCTTGTTACAAGAGGCAGAAACTTCTGGAAGTATCGGACTATCTTTGGGTACTTTCCTAGCTTTTAATACAGCCACCGGTAACTTTATTAACGGCGCGACAAACCTCAGCAATACAGTTACTGAAGTTTTGCAAGTCATCCCCCAATGGCAACGCACCCAGCCAATTTTGGCAGCTATACCAGAAGTAAATTTAACCAAAGTCGATCCGGGTCAATTAATGGGTAAAATTATGGTCGAGCGGATTGCATTTCGCTACCAATGCGATCGCCCGCTAATCTTGGACAATATTAGCCTATACGCCAACCCTGGAGAATTTATTGCTTTGGTGGGCGCTTCTGGCAGCGGTAAATCAACTTTATTTCGCTTGCTGCTGGGGTTCGATCTTCCGGAATCAGGTAGCATTTATTACGACGGTCAAGACCTTTCTGATTTAGATGTGGATGCAGTGCGCCGACAGATGGGCGTAGTATTGCAAAATGGTCAGCTTCAGTCAGCATCGATTTTTGAGAATATTGGTGGCAACGCTCAGATTACCTTAGATGAAGCTTGGGAAGCCGCAAGAATGGCGGGATTTGCTGATGATATTGCCGCCATGCCAATGGAAATGCACACGGTAATTAGTGAAGGAGGCAGCAATCTTTCTGGAGGACAACGCCAGCGGCTTTTAATTGCGCGTGCTTTGGCATTGAAACCGCGAATTTTGTTGTTTGATGAAGCTACAAGTGCTTTAGATAACAAAACTCAAGCGATTGTCAGTCAAAGTATGGAAAAATTGCAAGTGACTCGAATTGCGATCGCTCACCGCCTCAGCACCATCCGCAACGCCAATCGCATCTATGTCCTCCAAGCAGGGCGGATTGTCCAACAGGGCAGTTTTGAAGAATTAGCTGCCATCGAAGGGCTATTCGCTCAATTAATGGCAAGACAAATAGCCTCTTAAGCCCCCCTTGCCAAGGCAGAGCTACTTCATTCTCATCAAAGAAAATAGGAGGAGCTGAGGGAGCTGAGGGAGCTGGGGGAGAAATTTACCTCATTTTTCCACTCTTTCACAGGCAATCCTACCCAAATAATTTTTTGCTACGAAGATGAATTAGCCCCCCTTGGCAAGGGGAGTTGGGGGCGATCGCTCCAGCGCCCCCCTTAGCAAGGGGAGTTGGGGGCGATCCCCCCTTGGCAAGGGGAGTTGGGGGCGATCGCTCCAGCGCCCCCCTTGGCAAGGGGGGTTGGGGGGGATCGCTCCGGCGCCCCCCTTAGCAAGGGGGGTTGGGGGCGATCGCTCCTCCCCAAGATACACCCCCCATCTCTCCTATTAGCCAGAGGCAAACTTCAGCCGCGCGTGACAAAGTTGGGGATCGAAGAGTGAAATCAAAACATTATGGGACTTTTAGATCAAATTTTAAGCGCCGTAGATAACCCCAACCAACAAGCGAGTACCGGACAACTTGCCAGCATTCTCAGCAGCGTCGATCAGTTGAGCAATAGCTACAATACAAATCCCTCAACCATGCAATCTGCTTTGTCGATTGTTGGCAATTACGTGCGCTCTGCTTTGCAACAAAAGCGAGCTGAAGCAGGCTATGAAGGAGCGCAATCAATTGTCGATCGATATAGCGGCACTTATCCCAATCCTCAAGCCGTAGATGCGCTTTTCGGTTCTTATCAAATCCAACAAATGATTCAAGCAGTGGCACAAAGGACGGGTTTAAATGCCAACTCGATCTTAGAGATGCTGCCGATATTGGTACCTGTGGTGTTAAATTTGCTACGCACTGGTAGCAATACTCAACATCCTCAGCGCGGGGGAAATCCCGTTTTGAATAGCTTTTTGGATGCGGATCGAGATGGAGATGTGGATATTGCTGATGCAATGATGATGGCAGGTCGCTATTTAAGCCGGTAAGATCGTATCCGTTTGCGTGCTGCACGTCCGGGGCGGGTTTAAAAAATATCTCGTGATGCCACAGAATGGCTGGTAAAACCCGCCCCTACAGCGCCTGATCGCTTAGACCGCGTAGGCGGTCTTTGGTTGTGTAGGCGCGACTTCAGTCGTTAGCATAAAAGGGGTAATCGAAGCAGATTTGGTATAACTTGGCGATCGCATTCATCCAGCCGCACCCCGTTAGTTAGGGGTGCGATTTTTTTGGCTTTGGAATCGGAATCGAACGCAAATGGTTACAATTCTCCACACCAAACCGGACTCAAGTATGCCAAATTGTTCCTAAAGGCGGATGTCACTAAAAATTCATCTCTAAAAGTGATAATCCGCATAAACTCACCTTAACCGAGAACGGAGTCAAAATATGGGACTTTTCGACCAAATTATGAATGCGGTGAACGATCCCAACCTGCAAGCGAATGCAGGTCAACTTGCTGGTATTTTCGGCACGATGCAGCAACTGGGCGATAATCAAGGCGCAGATGCTTCCACAATGCAATCTGCTATGTCAGTTGTGGGTGGTTTTGTTCGTTCGGCACTACAGGAAAAACAAGCTGAAGGCGGTAACGATGCGGTGCAAAACTTGGTGAATCAATTTGGCGGCACTTCCCCAAACATCGCCGCCGTGACTGCGTTATTTGGATCGCAATTACAACCTATCATCGATGCAGTTTCCCAAAGGACGGGATTAGATCCCAATACAATCCAACAAATGCTGCCTAGTTTAGTACCTCTGGTGCTAAATTTCCTCAAAACAGGTACGCCAACTCAAGATCAATCGGGGTCAAATCCGGTACTAAATTCTTTCTTAGATTCAGATGGTGATGGCGATGTCGATATCGCCGATGCCATGCGGATGGCTGGAGGCTTTTTAGGTCAATAGACAGGTCGCTAATGGCTAATGGCTAATTGCTCATATAAGATGCTTATTCACATTAGCAATTAGCTATTAGCAATTAGCAGATGATATAAAGTCTGCAATAACTCCTGCGCTGTGTAAGGTTTCAATAAAAACGCCTTTGCGCCCAACGCCATCAACTGTTGACGGTTATTGGACAAGCCACTACTAGCAATAATTTTTACCTCTGAATTCAGTGCTTTCATGGTACGAATCGCATTTAATCCGTCCAGGTTCGGCATCATCATATCGATCAATACAACGCAGATCTCTTTGCTATGTTGGGCGTAGAGAGCGATCGCTTCAATTCCATCGCTTGCTACAAGTGTTTTGTAATTATGTTCCTCCAGCGATGCTTTAGTAATTTGTCGCACAGTTGATTCGTCATCGACGATCAAAACCAACTCACCGTTACCGCTAAATAATTCTGTGTCTTTTGTTACCTCGGTTGTGGTGGCGTTTACGGCTGGCAAGTACACCTGAAATTGGGTACCTTTTCCTAGAGCGCTTAACACCTGTAAAAAGCCACCGTGGTTCTTAACTATACCTAGAACCGTTGACAGTCCGAGTCCGGTACCTTTACCAACTTCTTTGGTAGTGAAAAAAGGGTCAAAAATCCGATCGATGATTTCTGGCGGAATACCTATGCCTGTATCGGCGATGTTAATAACGATATAATTTCCCTCATGGGCGTCTAAGTTCATCTCCGCATAGGTTCGATCGATGAAGCGATTTTCGGCGCTGATGCTGAGCATACCACCATCGGGCATGGCGTCACGAGCATTGACTGCGATGTTCATCAAAACCTGATGCAGTTGAGTAGGGTCAGCTTTTACCGACCACAGAGTGTTGGTAGAAATTTCAGCGACGATCTTAATCGATTTAGGAAAAGTCTGTTGGGCAATTTTTGCCACTTCTTTGAGCAAATGTCCGACTTGCAATACTATGTGTTTCCCTTCTGTACCGCGGGCAAAGGTAAGAATTTGTTTAACCAAATCAACTCCCCGTTTAGTAGTGTCTTCCAATGTGTTGAAAAACTCTTGAGTTTGTCGATCGATATCGTTGAATTTTAACGGTAGTAATTGAGAAATCATTAAAATCGGCGTGAAGACATTGTTGAGGTCGTGGGCGATACCACTTGCTAGTGTGCCTAAACTTTCCAGCCTTTGGGCGCGGTAAAATTGCCGCTCCAGTTGCTTCTTTTCTGTAATGTCGCTGCTGACTACTAGAATAGATTTTGGTTGACCAGATCGATCTCGCACCAACGTCCAGCGACTGGCGACGATGATTTTTTTGCCCGCTTTGCTGACCTTCTCTAACTCGCCTTGCCAAGACCCTTTTTCTAGAGTTTCATTTACAGCTACCTCAAATTCAGAAGAGAAGTCTTGATATACCAGTTCGGAGATTTTTTTCCCCACCGCTTCTGCTGCCGAAAAGCCATACAAACGTTCAGCCCCTTGGCTCCAAAATATCACTCGGTTGTCTAAATCTCGGACATTAATCGCATCGGTGGCGATATCAATTAAAGCCGCTTGTTCGGCGATTTTCTGTTCGGCAAGTTTGCGATCGCTAATATCCCGTCCTTCCGGAATCAGCATTACGACTTTCCCCTCTGGATCAAAAACGGGCTTGAGGGAAAAGTCTACAAAAACGGATGTACCATCAGCTAAGAGATGTTCGGCTTCAAAACGCACCAACTCACCGCTTGCTGCGCTGACGATCGCTTGCTGCAATTGCTCTTGCAGTTGGGGAGAATGAGTCCACCACGGGGTTTGCCAAAAGGGTTGTCCGATGATATCTGCTGGATTGGCGGCAATGGCATCCAAAGCTGTCCGATTCGCTTCGAGTACAATTCCCTCACTACTCAAAAGTCCCATGAATTGGAAGGTACTATCAAAAATAGCGCGGAATTTCTGCTCGCTTTCTTGTAATGCAGCTTCGGCGGCTTTGCGATCGCTAATATCCGGCGAAATACATAGAATCGATTCAATCGTGCCTGCTTTAGTCAGTTCTGGCGCGATTCGCATCTCGAACCATCGCATTCCGCCTGTGGTGGGACTTTCAAACTCGATGGTCTGGGTTTGCCTTGTAGCAAGCAGAGCGCGTGCTGCTGTTTCCCACAGGTTTACCATTGACTCTGGCATTCCCATTTCGCGACAGGTTTTGCCGACAAATTGTTGGGCAGGAATGCCAATCAGTGCTTCTAAAGCATAACTCACATAGAGATGGCGCAACTGGACATCGAAGCGTTCGATAATATCTGGCGAATTTTCCACCAGCGCCCTGTACATTTGCTCTCGTTCTTGCAGGAGATTTTGTGTCTGTTCCCGTTCGCCTTCGATCTGTTTGCGCTCAGTAATATCGCGCAAAATTGATAGGTGATGATGGGGGATGAAATTGGCAACCGCTGCAAATTCAATTTCTCGAACCGTTCCATCCTGGCGATGTAAGTGCCACTCCCCCGACATTTGACCTTGTTGGAGAAATTGCTGCCACATTTGAGCAAAATTTAGATCGGGATCGGCAAAGTCCGCCACCTTGGAACGCAAAATTTCTTCCCTAGATAACCCAAATAAAGCACAGGCTGCTGGATTAACATCCACATACCGTCCGGCGTCATCGGTAATTGCGATCGCATCCAAAGCATTCTCAAATAAAAGCTGTGCCCACCGATCTTGACGCAGCCCAAATGCTATTTCTCTCTGTCTATTTTCTTCTAATTCTTCCTCCACTTGCCTGAGTCTCACCATCTGTGCTGGCGCGATCGCCTGATATATTTGCTCTTGGGTGACTAAACCAACCAGTCCCTGCTCATTTACCACGGGCAAGTGTCGAATTCGATGCTGGCGCATTAAAGATAAAGCCGTCAGGATATTTTCAGTTGCAGAAATCGCGAGCGCGATCGCTGGCTGCGTCATCACCTGGGAAATTTCTGTCCTCGATAAATCTATGCCAGAACCGATCAGCCGCACTACATCTCGCTCTGTGAATATGCCTAATAATTGTTGATTTTCCACCACTAATGCACAACTACTTGGCTCTTGACTGGGCAAGTTCAATTCCGAAAAATCTGGCTCTGATAAGCTCAAATCAGCCACCCTTCCCTGGCTCATCCAAGTAATTACCCTAGTAGCTAATGTATTCCTTTTTACAACCAATGGCGAGGTAATCATTACCTGCTCCAGAGTCGGTAAATCAACGGGATAGGAAGTCTGCATAATTTTGTGCTGAAGCTAGGAAGAAAGGATGTTTCCTCGAGAAGGGAATGTCTTGAGATGCAAGACACCCTGTCCTTGTCTTTGGGGAATTGTCATATGATGTCTGTTGAATTGCCCATAATCAAACAATGTCACAGAGTACAGGACTTACGCTCATATTCCGGGTTTCTATGAGAAATCGTCGCGCAAGAAACTCAAGATCCACGCAGAAACAAAGGTGATAGGATCGTCGTGCGTAAGTCCTGAGAGTAGTTGCGTAGGGAGACGGCATGAGAGATATCTCAGATCAACAGATAACGTTAATAATGCCGTGTCCCGGCTTCTGATTACGGGTAATCTTAAGGACATGAGATAAATCACTTCGAGCCAGAACAATATACAGCGGGTTGCACTGTTATGAGGTACACTCACTAACTGGGGGAGCTGAGGGAGCTGAGGGAGCTGAGGGAGATAGAACTAATGACTTCGC
>ERZ1066132.148-NODE-148-length-30126-cov-10.240830_pt1 | contig 30126 bp, 64 predicted proteins | sample MGYA00382779_ERZ1066132 | MGnify/ENA primary metagenome ERZ1066132 (study PRJEB33369, sample SAMEA5778362) | biofilm metagenome | biome: Industrial cooling water; feature: Water cooling tower basin; material: Biofilm | place: United Arab Emirates | collected...
GGGTTGGGTCGCCAAACACTGTGCCATATCGTTTGGTTTTCACAAGTACAGGTTCTTGTGCATCGTATGGCATTTCGATTTTTTGTACTTGACCGAAGTTGTAGGTATAGACAAATGGCCGTTCATGTTCGGCCCATCGTTTTGTGCCATTGTCAAAAATTGTAATTGTGCCGACACCTGGCAGGCTGTATTTGTCTACGATGATGATTTCGGCATCATCAAGTTCGGCTTCGGGTTTTGGTTGAGGTTTTTTGGATTCGGATTTTGGGGATTCATAGGTGGGTGTGCATCGTCCGGTTTTGCAATCTTCTGCTGGTGTGTATCCGATACACAACAATGCCGTAACGGCCACTGCTGAGACTACTGACAGGAAGTTTCCGATTGGGAATTGTTTCATTGGTGTTCCTTTCGTGAGTTTCTGGTACGTTGGATCATTTGTTGGGTTTCTTGGAGACTCTGTAGCCGAGTTCACTTGCCATCTTTTTGAGGAGTTTTACTTTTTCCTCGATGCTGTAGTGTCGGCCTCCGTTGAAATCCATTGTCAATCGGCTGGTGTGGTTTCCTCCGATGGCATATACGCCTGTCATATCGGCGTGTGCGAGGTGAAAGACGGTGCCACCGTTGCCATGGTTTCCGATAGCAAAGTCATGTGGTGGCGAGTTTGGGTTGAGAGCCATTTCGCCCATTGCCCGAGTCATATTTTTCACAAATGATTCGGGGTTTTCTCGGATGGTATGTTCCGAGTCGTTTAGTATCAGGATGCCGGTGTTGTATCCCATTGTTTTCTTTAGAAGGGGAGTTCTTGTGTTTGGGGTTCGGGGTTGGTCACTACGACATTTTTGTAATTTTCGTAGGACGCTTCTTCTGCTTCGGTGTGTTCATCGCCACCGGGGAGGTCGCCGTAATCTTCGGTTGGGTTTTTGGGTTCCATATTTGGTTCCTTTCCCCTTACTGGTACTGTCGATCATACCGTGCCCCCACATGGTATCATGCTGCCTCTTTTGGTTTGGTGGCGATCCACAAGGAATCGTTGGTGACGTTGGTGGTAAAGCCGAGAGAGGCGGCACGGGCAACAATTTGCTCGAACGGGATTCGCTCGAACTTCCCGTCTTTCAATGGGAGCCGTTTCAGAGCTTGTCCTGGGGTGAGTCGTGCGGCGTTGTTCACACGTTGTTCCCACTCACGCTTGAGGAGGGACTTCATCGAATTGGCTTTGCCGAGAGGGTTCATTTTTGTTTTCCTGGGGGTGATACCCATTATACGGGATGGGTTTTGTTTACTCTCACTTAGCTTTCAAATACCATTTGTTAGCTTTTTGAGAGTCGTGCCACTCGAAGAATGTTTCTATTCTTCTTTTTCTGGCATTTTGGGCTTGTCGAGAGCCGAAGCCAAATACTTTCACAGCGTCGGTTTCTGTTTTTTTGGCATCGAGGTATCTCGAATAGAGATCGGTTATGTTGCTTATCATGTTCCATGGCGGATTTGTCGCCAAACTCCGATAAGCCAGAGGAGTTGTTCAAAGTTTCCGAGGGTGGAAACGATGTCGATGAACACAAGCCAATTATCAAGAATGAGATTCTTGATGGTGTCGCCGTCGATTGGATTCATATGGTTCCTCCGTCCCTATCTGGTACGTTGGATCATCACCATCCGAAATGATATGCGTGACGTAGTTCTTTGAGGGTGAACGTCATATCCCGAAAGTTGGGATGCGCCTTTGGGTTTCGGAAATAGTAGCGATGGCATCGTCTACTTTGTAATTCCCATCCGGTGCTGGCGATGTAGGCGATGCAGGCTTCCACGGTGGGCAAGCCTGTTTTTGTGGTATTAGGCATTTGCCACCTTATGCTTGTGGAGGCTATTGCAATGCACAAGGCCAGCGAAGTCGCCGTTGAGACGTTCGACGTGGCAATGGTTCATGGTGTTGGGTTTGGGAGCCCCTGGCATTTGAATGACTCGAACTTCCTCGCCTTTTTGCAAGTCAGTTTTGGGATCGAGTCTGTCCCACATCACGGGATCGTAAACGTAAACTTGATGTAGTCGCACTTTCATGGCAATTCCCTCTGGTATACCCATTATACGGGATTAGTTTTGTTTACTCTCACTTTGCTTCTTCGGCAAGGAGAGTGGCGACGATGCCTTCGGGATTCTTTAGTTGGTTTTGTAATTCTCGCCATTCTCGAATTGCTAGTTCGACTGCTTCGGGCAGTAGGGCGATTTGTCTTTGATAGAACTCTTCCTGAAATTGGGACCAATCAGCCTTCACAGAGTTGAAAACTTCTCGAACGTCATCTTCGTTTTGTAATTCGGGGTTCTCCCGAAACTGAAAAAGCGCATAGACTGCTGTTGTTCGAGATTCGCTTACGTCGTTGTTGGCATAAACGAGATAGCGAAATAAAAGATTGAGTTTCATGCTCTTCCTTGGTACTGTCGATCAACCAGTGAAGCCGCATCTTTGGCAGCGTTCGTATGCGCCACTTGTGAAGTGGTGGGTCCAGTGTTGAAGTTGTCGAATAGCCTCAAACCGGGACAGTGATTCGGGATTTGCCCGTTCGACTACGGTGTGGGCTAGTGGGCTGATTTGTCGTACAACGGCAAGAGGCACGGTTGTACGTTCTGCAATTTCTTCATCGGTGTTGGCACCGTCGAGGATTGCTCTGGCTGTGACGAATACTTGTTGATATGATGTCATGTCCGTTTCTGGTACGTTGGATCACATCTCTGCAAAGAATTCGTTGAAGTTGTCATCTCCCATCATGTAAATTTGAAGGGTGTTGTTTTCGGGCCACATCTTTGCTTCTCTGGCAGTTAGACATGGCACCCCTGCTGGGCTCCAGTAATTGGCGCACATTTTGCTGTCATTGTGATCGACAAACTGAGAGCCATCGAGGGTTATTTTGTAGACCATCATATCCCAGAGGGTTGATGGATTGCACTACAAATTTCATGCCGGAATCAACTTCTGTTTCGAGGTCTTCCATTTTTGGTAATGCCTGAAACGTCTTGCCAACATAGTTGGCCGCAGTCATTTCTGAGATTTTCATGATAACCTTCTCTGGTACGTTGGATCATATCGAAATTTGACCCAAGAATTGAATTCTCGAATTTTATCTTCAAGTGTTGTGGGTCGTGTTTCTGGTTTTGTAATTGCTTTGTCGATCAGGATTTCTGCAATTTTGTAAAACTGATCGAGGTCTTTCACAGTCAAGCCGGTTTCGGCAATGAGTTTGGCATCACTGGCTGAGTGACCGAGTTTTAGTATAGCATGTCCGATTTTTGTAATTTTGTCACGTTCGGTCACGCTGCCCTCAATTGCACAGTGTACTTTTTGGCATTCAGCATTTCCGGTGGCAGAAAAGCTACCATTTTGGGGCGGTGGTCGCCTGGATCATGTTGTAGTTTGAGTTGGGCAGTGACGTTGCCCCACTGCACTTCATAGGTTTTGGAATTCTCATTTTCGTAATTCCAACCCTTCACTTGGGCGATTTTGACCATATTCCAAATGAGGAGTTTGGCACCTCTAGTTTCGACCAAATTAATGGTCTTTCCATCGGCTTCTAGTACGGCATAGAGAACCGCATCCCCGATCATGTCTCGACCGAGTTTGTTTCTTTTGCCGAAGCCATAGAACGTGTCATAAACTTCAAACAAAATGTCATTGCCATTTTGTCGAAATTTAATTTGCAAGGGAATGCGTGGACCGTTTTCGGGATGTACCCATCGGTCAATTTTTTGATGTTTGTCTTGGAATTCCGTTGCATCACGGATGTCTAGTCCGCATTGATCCCTGAGAGCGTCGGCAATTTGTCCTTCACGGATTTTGCCGAGTTCAACACGTTTCGCACGGTCGGATTCATAAATGTTGAAAAAAGTTTTCATTTGAATCTCCGATCCTTTACCACCCGGAAGTCTGATGGATCGACTGAGCCTTGTACGACGGGATTTTCAAGCCATGCTTCGGCTGCGGTTTTGAAACCGAGTCGTCGGGCTAGATTATAAATCTCGTCATACCACTGGAAGTCCTCGAAGCTGGAATAGTTGTTTTGAAGTCGGCAGCGCCACATCAGTCATCCTCCAAATCGTTCCAGTTGTCGATTACACAAGCCCGGCTGATTTCGACTTCGGATGGTTTCTTGGAGCTTAGATTGGCTTCCATATAGCTGACCAACTTGGAAATTTGGTCATCTGTGATTGGATTGTCGGAGGTCAATTCGACATCGACGGCGATTGTGATGATTCGTTTGTGCATGACCATCTCTGGTACGTTGGATCATCCGACCGTCACGATTTCGATATCTGCCCGTTTGAATCCATGTTGATCTACGAGCCAATCGACAAATTCGCTATCAGAATCGGGATGTTCAACTTCTTCTTGCCATTCATTCCAAAGAAAAAGAATGGCATTGGCTCCTACTTTGTCATCGACTTCGACTGCCCCGATTTGATAAGTGCCGTCATTGTCTCGGGATTGAAGGGCAATGATTTTGCTCATGCTTCCTCTTTTTCGTAGGTGATGTTGTAAGACCAAGGTGAAGGAAAATCTGTAAGTGCATCCCCACTTTCATCTTCCAAATCGAAGGTTTGGCCTTCGTGAGTGACGTGGAAGTTCCCGAAGCGATCTTGATGAAAGTTCACCCCTAACTCTTCCATTTTGTCAAACACGGCCTGTACGGCTTGTTGAGTTGGGTGTTGAGGTTTGAGTATTCGTTTTGGCATAACCTTCTCTGGTACGTTGGATCACAGCAACCCCCCTTTCAGGTTGCTTGTGCATAAAAGTTGATGATTGTTTCCTTGCTTTGCATCCCGACGAGTCGGGCAACTTCTTGTCCCTTGTTGAATAAGACAAGTGTTGGCAAGTATTCAATACGATAGTGCGAAGTCAATTCCTGTTCGGTATCGACTGACACCTTGAAGATCGGCATCCCCTCGTTGCTTAGTTCTGTGAGAACTGGCAGGAGTTGACGGCACGGAGGACAGGTGGGCGACCAAAAATCAACAATTACCGGCTTTTCCGCAGTTTGCACATCGGCATGGAAGGTGTTGAGACTTGTGTTATTCATTTGTTTCCCTTTCTACCTATTATACGGGAAAGGGATTATTTATTCTCATTTTCCCTTCCATCTTTTCTGGTACGTTCATAGTTCGGGATATTCGGCCTGTGTTTCCGAATCGGTATGGGCGGTCCTAAATGCAAAGCATCGCCGTTTCCATATCTGCCAGCGCACGTCCCGCCGAACTATAAAAGGTGAGTCAGGTGGCGAAGCCTACCTCCGGGTCACATGCAACCCGTGTTTTCAATTCCCCGCTTCCGATGGGCAAGCGCTTGCCCACTGTCGGGGTAGTAAACTACTGACTCACAGTATTATACGGATAGTTGGCATTTCACTCTCAGGATGCCAACTTTTTTCTTGGCTTTCTCTTGCTGTACGAGAGCAAGATTTCTCGAATGGCGGCTTCTTCGGAGAGCATTTCGATCAGCACGTTGTCGATATTGCCCGTTCGAGTATTGACGCTATTGATAGCCTCTTTCAACACATTGCGAAGTCTTGCAATGGTTTCGAGTTCAAACTCGGCCCTTTTTGCGTCAGCCATCGAAGAAAAAGTCTTGCCACCAACTTGAAAGAGCTTGATGATATTGGACATCGCATGTTTCCTTTTAGGGGATCGTTTAGGAAGGATCGTTCGTTATGCTTTGGTACGTTGCATCATACGCCAGAGTCCCGGTTTCATTCGGGTCACGAGTTCTTCCAGAATGTTGATGACCTCTTCGTAACCTGAGCTATGGCCCTGGTCCCACGCATAGGATCGAAGAAAATCATGCAATTCAACTGGCATTGTTTTGAGCAAGTTGTCTTGTTCGGTGCCAAACTCCTCTTGCGTCATACGCTCCAATGGCGGCATCACACTGATATCGCCTAATTTGTTTCTTTGAAGTTGGCCGTTTTTGATGGTGAGTGATGAAACGGCGACATTCACAGCGGTAGGGTTGCTTCGTTTTGTTTTTACGCCCGATTTCCTCACTGCATTTTCGGCGGCTTCACGAACGAGTAAAGTCTTGCCTACTGGTGAGTTAGTGCCATTAGTGTCGTAAGGATAATCGACACCATTGAAAGTTGCGATGTAGTGTTTCATGACCTTATCTGGTACGTTGGATCATTCAATAAAGGTTTTCTGAGAACAATCGTGTTTCGTCGCCGCCACATCTTCGGATGATCTGACCATTTTCTTTTGCAATTTCCTTTGCTTGTTCACGGGTCAGGAAATTACAAAATTGGTCAATGAATCCTTGTTCACAACCTGGCAAGCGAAGTCCGTGGGCTTTGAGTTGTGAGTGCATCAAGGCATCGGCATGTCTGGCACTACAAACTACAATATCGCCATGCCGAACAGCAGCACAAACTACACGTTGAACTGCGCCCTCGGGAATGTTCATGTTTTTCGATTGAGAATTTGAACTTCTGAAGGGTGAACGTCCGTCGTATATTTGTCAAACTCTACAAGCCAACAATTAGTATCGCCTACTGTGGGCGTGCCGATGACAGTTGTATTTTGACCGATTCCAGATTGTCCTTTCACAATTCCAATTGCGCCTTTTGGAATGTAAAAAAGTTTATCTACTGGACTTGTGAGTGGAGTAATCAATTTGACAGTATCGCCTTTTTTCATGTTCTAAGTCCTTTGGTGTATTCCTCGGGAATGATCGGGCACCATCCTTTTGCTCGTTCTTCGTCGTATGGAAGCCAATACGGGGCATCACAAGCATCGACAATTCCAAAGTTCACATTTTGGAAAAGGTGCGGACAGAGCGGTTGCCCATTCACTGAATTTTCTTCATATCGATAGTGGCCGATTCCAATACCGATGTTCTCGCCAAAGTAGTAAACCTTTTGGCCTTGCTCGGGAGGATTCGTATGGCTCTTGTTCCACTTCATGCGAATTGTTTTGAACCTTCGTAGCTAATGACACGAGTAGCCTTGCGTCGAATATCACTAAATACTGACTTGCAATAGGCCACAGATTCGCCAATGTCAGGTGGATTGTTGTCAAAAGCTGAGAGACGTTCCCCTGTCAGCTTGTTTACAGCCGTCCAGAACTTGTGAGTTGTTCCGTCTCGAAAGTGAACGAAAACAATCTCCCCGTATGGTTTGCGGGTGTCGATAAGGCTTTTCATTTTTGAGAGTGGCATGATTTTCTCTGGTACGTTGGATCATAAGTTCCGGGGCTAGGACTCGAACCCAGACAAAGGGAACCAAAATCCCTTGTGCTACCATTACACCACCCCGGAATCTCCACTAATGGAGTGGTCAGTCTTCAAAATCTTCGTCAGTCATTTCGACCAACGTAGTTTTTTCATCGTCACCGTACTTCATTCCGGTGTAGATGCAAATCTGCCCGTAGTTGTCACGAGAAAGATCAGCATCAATCCCAACAGCCTTCAAAGCATCACGCAATTCACGAACATTGACCGCCATTGTTCATTTCTCCGAGGGTGTTATCACTCAACTTGTCCGAAACCACCTTGTGCCGCAATCGAATCGAGCCACGCCAAAAAGACCGGGTTGGAAAACGTGCGTAACCTACTGGTTTTGCTCGTAAATACCATTGGCTGACGATTTTTGAAACCGTGTTTCAAGTTCCCTTCGTTGCTGATTGTCATATCAGCCTCGACTGTCACTTCCTCATCGGCGTCAAAAACCAAAAAAGGTTGATCCAACTGACTTTCGCTCATCGCATTGACGATTTGCTTCACTTGTCGATAGGTCATGTTTTCCTCCGTGTGAATGGTTCTGGTACTGTCGATCATTCTTCCTCAGTAGGAATATAAAATCGACCGTCAGTGGCGTCAACCCGTCGTCTCTCGATTTGTAGTTTTTCAAGGTCAATGGAGTGTGCCAAGTCGAACAGGGCTTCGTAGGCTTCTTCACTAATACCTTCATCGGTATTCAGCAATTCATTCCAAAGTTTCCAAAACTTTTCCTTGACACCATCTTCTGATTTTGGGGCCGGGTGATATTGAGTGTGATCGTATGCCATATCACAATCACAATGGGTACAGACCGGAGTTCCATTATTCTCATGCCAGTCTGGCGTCACGGAAGTTTCTTCGTGACATTCTTCGCATTTGTAGACACACTCGATTTGATTGTCAGGCACTCGCATTTGGCTTCCTTTCAAAAAGGCAGATCATCTTCGACACGTTCACCCACAGGAAATGGGATTATTTGAGGTTCGTCATCCTTCACAGGAAATGGGATTATTTGAGGTTCGTCATCCCATTGCAATTCGGGGTGATCCACTGGTGGGCCTTGATAAAATGGATTGGGCATCCAGACATCCCAATCAGTCAAAATCCAGGGCCGTTCTGGATTGTCCATGCCTTCATTGAAGGCCGCTTCCCGCATTGCATCATCCTCTGGTACATTTCATCATAGAGGAAAGAGAAAAAAAGACCCTTGATGGGATTTGCAACTCCCACCAAGGGTCATAAACTAGATGCGATCCTTTTTTCTAGCCTCAAAACCCCTTCTTACAGGACAGTACCTAAAGGAATCCTGTCGGCCACAAACCGTATGGTCCACCCAGGATCAGGGGTGGCGGCAGGGCTCTGTCACTCCCTTCATTTTCGTCTCGACCGAAATACGTTGCCCGTAGGGGTTGCACGAACAACGCATAGCACAGAAATAACAAGTATCCGAACATCGTTTCCCCTTTCGTGATTCTCTGGTACTGTCGATCATTCGCAGTACCTTGGGCGGGCCGGGGGCAGATAACATCCCCCAGCCTGCCCTATGGTTCGATCAGGCGGCAATTCGACGTTCTTGCCCCATGAATCGGACAACCAATTCGTTGCCCGTGTAGGTGGCTTTGAAATTGCGACGGCTACGGTTGTTGACCGTGACCGTTCCGGCAATCACGCCGGTATTGAGATTCGTGCCATTCACACTCACGGTGACGGCATGAACCGTTTGACTCTTGCCGGAAGCAATGCTGTCAAGAGCATTGTAAACTTCACCAAGAGCAGTGCGAACAACTTGGGCAGGATTCATTTCGATTCCTTTTGTTGATGGTGGTGTTCCCCGTACAACTATTATACGGGAATGGTTTTTCTTACTCTCACTTCGCATTGTCCAAGAAAGTTGCTTTCGTTCTCACGTTCAAGATAGGCTAATGCCCAACTTTCTTGGATCGGTCGGGGGAGGGTAGCAGTAACTCTACCCTCCCCCTTACGCAAGCAAATTTAGTGGGGGTGGCGGTCCCCCCACTCTTCGATCATCAGGCAGCGGGACGGCCACGACGGAGTTCGATTCCCGCCTCGGCAGCGAACTTGCCGAGAGTCGGCATCGAAATGCTGACCTTTTCCTTCTTCAACTCGGCACGAGCCCCGGTGAGCCCATGCTTACGAATCAGGGTGACGATATGCTTCTTCACGTTGCCCGTGAAGACAGCAGGACGACCCGGACCCTTCTTGGCGACCTTGGCAGCGGCCTTCTTCGCCTTCTTGGCCTTCACCTTCGCCTTCGCCTTGGCCTTGGCAGGCTTGGCCTTGGCAGGCTTGGCCTTCTTCGCCTTGGCAGGCTTTTCGGCAGCAGGAGCCACTGGCTCGGCAGCGACAGCAACCTCGGCAACCGACTCACCAACCACAGCTTCATTTTCCATCTTGCGATTCTCCCTTTAGAAACCCTCGGAGACTACTACTCTTCGTCTCACACCCATTATACGGTGAGAGTGTTTTGCACTCTCACTTTATTTTTCAGATGGCAACCTTAGAAACGTGCCATCCATGAAATTCCTTTTCAGCACTGGCAGCGGCTTCGTCCCGACTGTCAGCAGAAATGTCAACCGTCAGCGAACTCTGGATGCGTTCGCCCGTCTTGTCCGTAAGCGTGCGAGTCAGAAACACAGTGAACGACTTCATGGCTTCCCTCTTTCTAGTGGAGACTTACTTGCCTCACACAAATTATACGGTTTTAGTTGAACTTACTCTCACATTGCACGGGCTGAATAATTTCAATCCGTGTAGACTTCGGGAAGACTCGCATAACAGGACCAAAATCCCCCATCAACACCAAAATGCCATTGCCCTTGAAATAAGCAAAAGAAATGAATTCGCCCGTGTAGCGATCAGTTCCATTGGCCCAAAAGTCAAGCCAATCACCAGTTTGATAGTTGAGTAGCAGGTCCATTGCCATCCTCCCACACGAGCAATACTGGTACATTTAATCATAAAATTTCTATGATCGAATGTACCATTACTATTTAGGTAGATTCGACATAGTTTAGGATGAAGAAAAGGCCGGGGGAGCGTTTCCCCCGGCCTTTTTTCGCAATTTGCCGGGAGAACCAGCGAGTCCCATCATGCTCTCGCTACCTCTCCCAGCTTCCTTTGGTTGAAGGAACCTGCCGCCTGTGATGGGACAGGCAAGCAAGGTTCCTGAGCAATACACTAAGGCAGATTGCCCTGTTAGCCCCCTTGCGGGAATCTAAATCAACACCAAACCAACACCCATTATACGGGAACTGTGGTTAGCACTCTCAGATTTCAGCGAAAAGCCATTTTGACATCAGGATTGGCCTTTTGATACTCTTCTTTTGATCGAAGCCAATCCCAAATTTGATTTTCGCTCACGGTTCGTCCGATGGCATGACACAAACCACGAATCCTACGATTCAAGTCAGATCGTTTTCTTTGAATCTGTTGCATGCTCGCCTCACCATCACAAGTCAGCCATTCAGGACTGAGATTGTTGTAACAAGCAACTAACAGTTCATAATAGGGATTGTTTGAATCAAACGGGTGATAGTTCAGTGGTTTTTCTTCCACTTGTGGATTTACCATTGCAGAACCACCACTCGTAAGCAACTCGCCAGACCTCGCCAGCAGCATGGCGACCACGACTATCAGTTGTTTGAACTGCTGCGGTCTTGGGATTGAGTTTCGTGACTACACCACGAGTGACTTCCCCATTGGCCTTGCCAAACCGAACCTTCATCCCAATCCTACAGGCTTCCCGTAACATTTTTGTTTCCTTGAATGAGTGAATGAAACCCCCGACACACCAAATATACGGTATGGGGGCATTTCACTCTCAGATCATTTTTCCAATGATCGAGATGATCGAGATGTAGGCTTCGATGAGCTTGCCTGAAGCCCAGAACAAGTTCTGGGTTTCACACATTATACGGAAACACATATTGCTACTCCCAGTTCACCTCATGCCTCGACAATCACGATGTAATCATCATTTTCGTAAGGAATACAGTATTCCCCCAGAAAACTTTCTCCTACATCGGTGCAGCCCAATTCATGGCCTTCAGGTGAAAACAACACCCCTTGAGTCCAAGCCGACTCATTAGGATCATTGGAATTGCAAACTTGGATTGCCATGCGAATTCCATTTTGGAATGTCACCTCCTCATCGAAAATGACAGCATCCTTTTGATGATCTTCTGGATGAGCTTTTTGTACACGCTCTTCCAAATCTCTCGCATTTTCGACCTTCTTTTTGATCTTCCATTCCATTCGTAGTGTCTCCCGTGTGCCCGTTTCTGGTACATCGGATCATTGGCGTAATTAAAAAATAAAGTAACTAATCGACATCAACTGTCACCTTTTCTTTATAATTTGATTATTTCGTTTACTTTTTGATTTGCAGAAAAAGTAACCCCCAGAAGGCGGGGGAACCTTCTGGGGGTCAAGCGTTGCACACTTCGGTGAAAAGGGGGCGTCACCGGGGCAACGGGCTACACAGGCGGGGGAACCTGATGTAGCAGTTCTTTATTCTTTATTTTCTTCGGAGGCCACACACTTTCTGGGTTCGAGGAGTTCTTCTCCTTGTAAATTACAAGGATGCTTCAAGATTGATGCATGATATTCTGCTGCAATTTCAGCAAAAACTCCTTCATTGAAATCTTTCCCACTTCCAATTTCTTTTTGTTTAGGATGGTTTTCCATGAACTCGCTGAAATTTGGTTCTCCTTCAAGGAGAAATCTACGAAGAGTTCTGGTATCTCCACCGATCAGAATCATGTCATATGTTTGCCCAGTTTGTTGTACAGCCGTTACTTTATCAACACCATAACCGCCGTCTGCGGCAAACCCACATTCCACGCCATTGAATTGAGTAATGAAAGCTTCAGTGCCCATTCCACACTCACTGGCCATGTTCATGACTTCATCGTAACTGAAGCACACAACATCCCCAGCATCAACAGAAATCACACCCATTTCTTTCGATTTGATTGACATGTTTTATGTTTCTCCTTCTCCTTCACGAAGGCTGGTTCTATGCCTACTCTTCCAGGTACTCTTTAATGTCGTCATCGAATTCATCTTCGTGACCTAAAACCAGAGCGGCCTGATACAAGACATGATCCCGTGGATCATTGAAGTCTTTGATGTATTCGTCATAGTTTTCATGTTCGGCATCATCTTCCCAGATGTGTTCAGCAACTTTCTTTGCTGCATCTTGGAAGATGTCTTCTTGTGTCTTGAGTTTTGTTTTCTTTGCCATTGTGTCCCCTTTATGTGATTGGTTGAAGCTAACTAAGCTTTGGGCTATATCCTTGGGCTATATCCTTGGGCTATATCCTTGGGCTATATCCTTGGGCTATATCCTTAGAAGTAGCATCCTTTCACATATTTGTAAATTGCTCCGACAGGCGACAACAAATCAACAACTTTTTTGGCGGCATCGTGCAAAGCCTTAGCCGCTTCATTGCAATTCATGGAAGAGGAATACAATTCCCAATCCTCTGCTTCAAACGGAACTGTGGGTTCTTTGCCCTTAAGAGCTTGCCGAATCAAATCAGCAAACACATGACAAGGCTCACTATCACATGCCCCATATTTGCTAAACTGTTGTTGAACAGTTGAGAAATTTTGGATGGCAGATTTAATTTCTTGAAGCTGTGTCATTGTACCCCCCCCCCAGTTACTTACGCATTTTTTTCGGCAGTCGTGGCCCTTGGCATACCCATTATCTGCCCTGGACTAGCAGAAGCTGAGTTGGTCCAGCCTCAGACCACGACTGCCGTTCTACTTATTATACGGTAAGAGGTGGTTGCACTCTCACATTTGATCTTTCATGAACTGTTCAAATTCAGGCACAATGCTGACTTGAACGGAAACAAATTGGTCAAGATCGAATGCCGAAGCATCACTCACTGCTTCGTCAAATGCTTGATCCCCAACCACCTTGGCACAATTATCCGTCGCCCGCCACAAACCTTCCTTTGGTTGTGCAGGCAGATATTCTTTCTCAAACCAATCCTTTGAAACAAGTTCCGTGGCACAGAAGTTCCCAGAATGACAATCAAAAGGAACAACTCTCACGTTGCTGTTTCGAGCCGCCGCCCTGGCGTTGATGAATTTGACATAGACATCACGGTAATACTCAATCCCTTCGGGAGTGGCATTACCACCGTCAAATCCATACTTGCCTTCCATCTGATCCCAATATCTCATGCTTTAAACTCCGTGAGTTCAATCACTGTAAACCCTACAGGATTTACCTTCCCCAGCTTCTTCGCATCACTTTCGGCCTGCAAGATATCAGAATAAACAAGCCCCGGCTTAACACCAGCCATCCGGCATGTATCTGGATTGCAGTATGCGTTTCGAGGTGTGGGATTATCATAAGCCCTCGTTCGCTTCATGATAATGAATTGCTTACTCATGCCACTTCCTTTGCATATTCACTCTCACGAAGATGTTCCCAATAAGCGTTTGCCTTGAGCTTGAATAATTCTTCAACAAACAAGGCAACAGCAAATTGCCAGTGCATCGGAGAACCAATCTCTGACACATCTCCACACTCTGGCTCATGACGAGTAGCCGGAATACTAGTTTCCATACAAACTTGCCACAGCGGTGTCGCTACCACCCTGGCAATCGTATGAACATCATGCACGACAGGACAAAGCGACAACCCGTAGTTGGCATAAATAATGCCATCTTCAATCTTGATTGTCTCATCAGGCATCAGCTTCGCCAAAGCAGTCTGAATTGCTTCGACCGCAAGAACCAGATCGGCATTGTGATGGAATGTCGCCTTGTCTTCTTCCAACGGCATGTATTGCTTCACATTATACGACGGAACTTCTGTCTCGTAATAGTTGAAGTAATGTGGTTCCCCAACACCCACTTTGACAAACCTGAGAGTGCCATCGTCACTCTCTACATCCCGGTGACTTAGGAAATAACCATGCTTCCAAGTCTCTTTCCCCTTTACGTTCAACCGAATGCAAACTTTGTCGCCATTCTTCATTTTGGTGTTCCCCTTGATACCCATTATACGGACAATGGGATTTTTACTCTCAAAAGAAAAAAGGGGGCTGCGCAGGCCAGCCCCCTCCCTGGAGAGAACATCATGCCGCTTCGGCAATTTCGACCTTCTTCGTCAAATCAAATGTCAGAGTGTCAGGCACTTCATAAACAGTTGAAGGCTTGCCCTTGCCTGTCAGTGAAGTCTTGATCTTGCCCGCCTCCGTACCTTGACCCGTCAGCACAGCAAGTTTCAGTACCGATGCCGCCGTAACGTAGTCAAGCCCCGTCTTTTTTTGCAGTTCCTTCACAGTCACTTTCATAGTGCATTCTCCAAGGGAAAAAGGTAGTTCGATCCGAGACACATTATACGGAAAGATCAACTTCTACTCTCAATTGACAGGACCACCAACGACGAACAAAGGTTGATCGTCCTCAAAATCAAGTTCGTCAGCGTGTCGAGCCGGAAGTTCACTAAAAATAAAACATTCATTGATCGGGAATGCTTCATTAGTTGATACATCCAGAACCGTTGCGGTCATGCTCAACTGTGAGGGAGAGAGTTCTTGCAACGCCTCCAGCAAATCCTTCAAGGTGTAATCGCCCTGTCGTACCTTCGGCGGAATTACAGGCCAAGGACATCGCTTATCAATTTCTCTACGTTCAGCAGCAGTCATGGCACCATAAAGTTCGTGCATGATGGCCTGTGCTTCCAAGGCATTTGGTTGATCGGGCTGGGCAGTAGCAATGTCATACTGCGCCATGTAATCATCAACTTTGCTCATTTCATTGACTCCCATTCAAGTTCATCGAACGATTTGTTCACGATTTTTTCGATCTTAGGGTCCAAATGCAACCACATGATGCCGGTCTGCCCATACTCATCATGGGACTCTACTTCTGTGACTACCTTGGCAATCCGAGTTGTATGTGGCTCAATTTCATCCACACACAACGACAAGCAAAGATTCTCAGGCTTGACGCCGTTTTTCTTTGCTAATTCAATCAAATCAGAAAGAAAAAGACCGTTCTTTTGATCTTCTGTGGTTTCCATCAAAGTCCCCTTTGTAAAATAATCATTGAGGTGCCCCCCGCAACATGCTGCCAATGATCCAACCAGATGCTAGAAAAGTGCCAGTTAGCATTCCTTCTCCAATTGAAACACTCCACGGCTTTTTGCCAGCAAAATGATGAAGGCAAATTGTCAATACGACAAAAGGAATGTAAAGGTAAAGGAAATCAAAACCTTGCATCGTTCATGCCCCTTTACCCATTATACGGAATACCCCTTTTGCACTCTCACTTCAAGGAATCGTGGCGTATTCTTTGACCCCCGCAGGAGTCACCCGACACCAATAATGAGAAGATGCGTCACTGTAGTAGTGATATTGAGCATCTGAATATCTGTAAAGATATTCCGGTTCTTTTTGAACTGTTATCGGCCCCATCATCGGGCGGACTTCCTTCACCGCCTGAGACAACCCAATCACCAAACTCACAAACATCAAAACAAGCTGCAAGGCTTGCATAAAGGAATCCTTTCCTCTAAGTGAAATAAAATCAACCCCCTACTATTATCATCGTCAATCCTTTGACGAATCTTTAGCCGGGAAAAATGGAGCGTTCATCAGGTCGAACTTTTCATTTTGAAGATGCATTTGCTTGCATTCAATTCGTCCCAATTCAAACATTCGATTGGCGAATGTTTTGATAAAAGAATCAACCTGCCAAACATACTTGTCACCAAATTGATGAACAAATCCTTTGACAAGGTAATGGTACATGGTCGGGATGGATTTCGTGATTGAAATCTTGTCCCTCCAAACAGTTTCTAACAATCCTCTTCTCGCAGGATGCACAACTGAAATTGCTTGGATATTTCCAAGTTCAAACATCACATCGGCAAGTTTATCGACAAAATAATCCACTTGCCAAAGATATTTGTCACTGAATGTTTCAAGCCAGTTAGAAACTACTTTTTCGACTTCGGGTGGCAGGCGTCTCATTTGCAACTGATCTGCACCCTCGTGCATGTTTGACAAAATAGTAGCTTCGTCATTGCAGCAACGGCAATATCTGGAACAAGACACGGCACGATCTGCGCAGGAAACGCCCTCTTGATGATCGGGATGATTGCAAGTCATTCTGGCACCCAATAAAAAGTATGAATATCGGTTTCTTCACAATACACAACGTCAATGTCGCCGTGCATGAAGTTGTCTCCGTGTTCGTCAACTAAACGAGCAAAATCAGTGACACTGCCGAATAGTTCTTCAACTAATTCTTCGTCAGTACAGTCACCAATTCGATTCATTTTCAATACTCTGATTTCAAAAGGATGACTTGATAAGGGGCTCCACCTATTTCGGTCGGCAGACAGTAGCACTCAAATGAGTCTCGGTCAAAATCCGTATACTCAATTTTCTGAGTAATCTTCGGCTTTTGACCAGGGCCGCTATCTTCCCAACAAGTCAAAACTGCCGTCTTGTCAGGATTTACTTCCAATTTCCAAAGCTGGAAATCCTGCAAACGAGGATTCTTCAATGCAGTTGGTTGATGAGAAGCAATAGCATCCATCAGCCAACATGCACCATGTTCCCCACCATTTTCAGCCACATACTTCGCACCATCAGTCAACACAACCCGTTGAAAAAACGGCGACCAACGATGGTATTCCTCAGTCCCCGTAAACATCCGAAGATGATGTTCATTCAACATGATGTATCCCCCTTGATACCCCATTATACGGAAATGGATTCAATCACTCTCAGATTAATCAAGACGAACTGTGTACCCTCGAAACCAGCCGCCACCCGTTACCGCCCCCGATACACGGCGACCATTCGGAGCAGTTGCCCTAAACCCCGTAGAATACCAATCATTTTCATTCGCCATCCAAGGTCGCCAGCCAGTGATTTCGATTCCTGTGTACCCATTTGCTTCCAAAACCTCGACAGTCTTGGCTTCGTTCGACCACCCCATGAAAATAGAAGTGGGAACTGTAATGGAAATCACAATTAAAATGATCGAAATGCCGATCAAGGCTTCCACAAGCGTAAAACGATTTCGATATCGTGTCATTTGATTTTTGCCCATCACATTACTTTCCCTTTATCCTCTTGAGAACGATGGTGTAAGCGGCAATGATTAGCTTACATTTTACAGCATCACCCCCCCGATCTGGATGATGCACCAACATCAATCGACCATACAAAGCCCGAAGCTCAACCTCAGTCGGCTCAGAATCCAAACCAAGGACAGCCAACGGGTCTTGATCCTTGACAATCCCTTGGGCTTCGTTGTAGCCCATACGAGTGTTGAAAGCCTTACGCCACTGATCGACACTGCCCCGGCCTTGCGACTCATCATATCGCTTGTACCGAGCCATCAGCCGGTCAAATGGTTTGACCTTTACTTTGTCTTTGGTCTTGCTCATTTGTTTACTAATGTTTCCAAAGCCATCTTCAACCCCTCTATCGTGGCCTGACACAAAAGATAATGACCATTATGTGGTGTGGATTGCGAGGCTTCTGCCGCTTCTTTTTCCAAATCCTCAATCAAAGACTCGATTTCCAAAACTTTCGTTTTGAATTCCTCATAGGTCAGACCATTCTGATCCTTGTAGGCTTGCATTTTGGCAACAATGCTCATCGGCTCATCCTAGATTGCAAAAAGAAAAAGCCCCCGAAAAACATCGTGAGAACCCAACGATGTAACTCTACAGATTGACCTTGAACTGTTGCATGAGTGTAGCCACCCAAAAGGAATGCAGCCACATAACTTGCTATCAAGTAAAGCCATCCACTCATCGGCCAATCCTCGCCCGTTTTGGTGGTGGAGCAATCTTCTTGCTACCATGAATCTCATGCTCTGGCAACCCACACCCTTCAACCAAGTGCTTGCACTTACGATGAATGCAGTAGCCAGGACACGAGCAACCCCACTTTTTGGTTGCCTTGTTTTGCGCCACTACATACACACGATTACTGGAAGCACTGCGAATCTCAAAACGATTCGTCCATTGCCCATTATCGGGCAAAGCCACGGCATTTCTTAGAATCGAAATTGCACTCATGTGATTGATCCCCTTCAACCATTATACGGGAAAAGCCAAAACCACTCTCAGATCACGCCTCAAAAACACTTGCAGATGACCATTCAAAAAGATCGAACAGGGCAGTCGGCCCGTCAATCTCATCAAACACTACGAATGGCCCCTCATAACCTTCAAGTTTAGCCGATTCCTTTGCCATTTCGTAATGTTCGCCTTCATCATACTCAGATTGCTTGCATTTGACTTTTACAAAGTATAAGTCTGGGCCACCATTGGCATTGGTGCAAGCCACCACACATTTAATTGTCATTTTCCTCTAACCCCCATGTGGGAATTCTTGAAAGAATTCACTGGTACGATAGTCAAGAGCCTCAAACCCCAAACTCGCCATTTCTTGTTCAGAAGTAACATAATGATATTTGTCATTATCCTCTACTTCCAAAGCTACCACCAACCGGACCTTCCGACCATCCGGCAAAATGTAGCCTACGACTTCATGCTGTGCTGACAAAAGTGGAATAGAAACGTCTGGGATAGAAAATCCCCCTTCCAATTCAAACGATACGTCCAATTTGTGCCCTTTCTTTTACTTATTGATTTTCGTAATAGGAACGATTTCCCCGTAATTGTCGTCAGTAGCCACTTGATTAAGAGCCTTCAAGATTTCTGCCTTCGGTGGCTTGCGGCCTGTATAGAACAAACCATAGTATCGCCCAACATAACTATGGCTTTTCTTTGGATAGAACATCCCAAGTTCTACCGCCTTGAATCTTTCTGCACCCGAAGAAAACTCGGCATCACGAATTTCGTGATAATCAGCAAAATGCCCAATGAACCACATGATTTATTTCTCAAAAGTTGTTGTTGGAAGTCATTTCGGTCAACCACTGTCTGAACAACTTTTTTGCATTTCCTACAACGATTTGCAAGATGTTCAATTCTGGATTGAGGAATTGTATTCATGGCTCTCCATTATACGGAATGACACCACTCTACTCTCAAATGGCCAGAGCGGGGATCGAACCCGCACGGGGATTACTCCCCACGGGATTTTAAGTCCCGTGCGTCTGCCAGTTTCGCCACCCGGCCTTTATGTGAGAATTGATGCAGGCAGCAATGATTTGCGACCTTTGCTTTTATTATCGGGACGGTCAAGCGAGAACCTACATCAATCCCACCAAAGCCTGAGAACACCTTTTTCCATGCCGATTTCATCAGCCGAAGAAACACCAATCAAAAAGTTGACAATTTCTTCGGTAGAGAGCTTGTGGGTTTCAATCAAAAGTTCCCCATCCCACATTCCCTTTTCTGCGTCGGCCTTCTCATCATCAATTCTGACAAGAATCTGGTCAGCTTTGCAATAAGACCGAAGGTTGTGACTCAATTTGCCACCCAGCGGTGAAACCAAATCCACCAAAGTGCAAATTTCGTTCAGATGTTCTTTGCTGTTGTATTTCATTGAATCCCCTTGTACCCATTATACGGAAAAAGCCAGTTCCACTCTCACTTTTCTGGATCAATGGTTCCCTTCGGAAAAACCAAACCCAATGGAACCTCCCTACTCTCCACCACTTGAGCCTCAACATCAAGAATAGATGACCAATCCCACTTAGAAGGATCATCCCCCTTCTCGTCATCCCAAACAATTGCCAAAGAAATAACAGTTTGTTTCATTTCAAATTGACCTGTGGTAGTCCACTTCAACCGCCAACTTCACAGCAAGATTAATCAAATAATCTTGAAAGTCCCGGCTATTGTCCGTAGCACCAGTGATATGATGAACAACTTCCTCCATCACCGTGGCCCTCAATTGTTGAGAATTACCATCGGCAATATCTTTGTTGATAAATACCGTGTTGTCACGATAAAACCCCAACGTCTGAGAACCAGCATCCATGATCTTTGTGAAACACGAACAAGCAGGCTTTTCTTTGCCATTCAACATATCATGGCGGGAAGCAACAGACCAAACCCAATCCACAAGCCGAACGACATCCGGCGTGGCATCAGTAATGGACTGCCCCAAAAGTTCATCACCCGTCACCACCGAATAACCAGTGCGAACTCCCCACTTGCCAGCCGCTTGAGTAAAGGAATCCGGCATAGGAATTACAGTGTAACCCTTCCTTGCCGCTATATCAGCAGACCGAGAATCCTTCGCACCAACTACCGCATTCTCACCACCAACAGCAGTCAAAGCGTTTTGCCAATTTTTCTTTTGTTCGTCATTGTTCACCAACGGATTGGGAGCAAGAGCCCAATCTGGGAAAGTATGCTCCCAAACATCACGCCCATCAGCAAAAGTGGAAAATAAAGCAATCAAAACATCAATGTTGCCACGAGCAATAACCCTGGCAGCTTCACCTTGAACACGCCAATCATCCACTTTGCGACTTTCATCCAACTCCAATCGCTCCAAATTGTAATCAAAAAGCGAAGGAATATCAGACGATTCATACTCACGAACCCGAACACCACGACGATAAATTACCGCCGTCTGCTTGCCAGTGAGATTACGATTGTTCTTCGGAAGTATCGAATAGTTCAACAATTCAGGCTCGGAAAAATGAAGAAACCACTTGCCCAAATTGTTGTAAAAATTCAAAACATCCGAATTCATCGGAATGAAAATCCGAGTGAACCCCGCCTTGGCACGAACCTGATTCTCATTCACAACCTCAATTGTGACATTTTCCCAAGGCTTTGCCGTCTTACGATACTCAACCAAAGGTGCTTTGGCAGCTTCACGAAGATCATCGCTACTAAGGTTTCCATTTTGATTTGCCCACTTCTGAACAAAATCAACGTCCGACTCTTCCTCTGCCCGGTCCAAGGCATTAGAAACAAATTCCCGAAGAGCCAGATCAACACCAAGCCAATCCGTAGCACCATATTCCAAAACAAATCCCAAATCCTCAGTGCCACTTCGATTAGTCCCAGAAGAATCCCGACCGCCATACTTCACCTGTACCCTGGCAAACTGATGCGTCCGAAGCCCCGTGTCAACCGTCTGATCCCGAACCCCAAACTCCAATTTGAGATTCCCCGCAAAAACAACCGGAGCCAACTGATTCCGAAGCAACACCGCAATACCATGCTTGTTGCCACTACCAAATCGACCAATGTTCCGAGCGTTTTCCGAATTACGCTTAGTCGATGCACCCAAAAGAGTAAACGACTCTGGCGGCGCAACACCAGGATTCTCAATCTTCAAATAAGCAGCCATGCTCGCAAATCCCCTAGTGAAAGAAATCCCCTATGACCTATTATACGGAAAGGCCAAATTCCACTCTCACTTACTGAATTCAATCAGTTGCACTTCCGCACACAATGCCTCTTTGACAGCATGAATTTCATTCATGGTTTTTTCGTAATAATTGTATAGGTTTGTCCCATACTTACACCGTTTCATACCAACCTCACTCTTAGCATGAACTACCCCCAATTGAAAGATTCGATCCAGATACCACTTCTTACGAAAAAAGTGATCGGCAATCAGACGACCCTTATTCAAATCGGGAATCCATCGGCGCAAAAGAAATTCCATGTCTTGGTCATTCATGCTTCAAATTCCCATTAGAATCATACATGTCATCCCCCGAATAGTGAACAATACAATTACTGTTCAACCCCATCAAGGTTTCAAATGCCAATTCCACACTACCAAACCATACCACATAAGGCACAGGAATATATGCAAATCTTCCCTGCCCCGTGTAATCCCCCGTACCGTCAAAAGACAAATCATACTCAACACGGTAATGATCCGCCCGATTCAATTCCTCGAAATTGACAACTATCTCATCAGTGTCAGCGTTAAAACGCCAGTAATCACCCCCACATTGCTGGTTCATTTCAGAGGCAACAAAATCACCGTCATCTTCCAAAGATTCACGGTAAATGTTCGCCAACTCAGCAATGCAATTCTTTACTTGCAATTTCATGTTGCTATTGCAGCAGATTGTGACATCCTTGTAGGCTCATCGTCAATGACCTTTTCCCACATTGCTTTCGGACGGCCCTCCACTCGACGCCAACCAAAAGCAACCAAGTAATCAGTCTCAGCACGCCACAATGCAAGACTAGCCTTTTTGGCTTCTTTGAGATTCATCATTCCCCCTGTATCCATTATACGGTTTGCTCCTGACCCACTCCCAGATAAAATGCCGGAACAATCTTGCCCCGTACATTTACCAATTCTGACATCCCAGGAAACATCACCTCATTCAACGCATTCGACCAACCACACCACACATCCCTATCATCTGGCAAATCTGCAAATTCCAACTCCCCATCGAAATATGCAAAATAACCAAACGCCTGCTTCTCATTCATAGGAAAACCCAAAAGTCTTTTGAAATAACTCCCTCGCCGGAAGCCACTCCTCATTCCAATAACCATCCGATGAAAATGAAAACGATTTGTCATGGTGACGGTAAATCAAAAGAACCATCATCACCATCAAATCATAAGGCTTGAGAGCAGTCTTGCAAAAATCGCTGACAATTCCAGATTTGGGAATATAAAAAGTTTCATGCCCTTCAATACCCAAACCATTAAATCGAATCGCCCTCGATCCAAACAACGGTGCCAAAGGACAATTGAAATCCTTGTACAAAGTCAACCCCGAAGCCGCATATGCTTTCTTGCAATCCGAAATAATCACATCCCAAATCTTCTTGGATGTACCAGATGAACGATTGAAATAATGTGTGTGCCCCATACAAAACTCAGGTACATTCGATCATTGAGTTTATGCAAAAAGGTACTGCCAAAGGAACGTCTCCCCCTGGCAGTACCCCGTTTGCAAACGATGAGCGTTCCTAAGAGTCCACGCCCCTTAAACTCGAACGTAAAACATAAGGCATTTACTCGATTGCCGGACGTTTTTTTAGGTGCCTGACCCGATCACCGGATGATTCAAGTGTCCCAAACCGGATGGTATTTAGGTCGCTCCCAGGACCGGATGAATTAAGGAATTCCCAAAACCGGACGTAAGGCACTCTCCAGCCGGATGCAGAAAACTCTCTGACCCAAAAAGGCATGATAACGCTATCACTGCGGGCAATTAGGTCGCCACTCCCCGGACCACCAGGGGGAGGGAGCAAAATCAACTCCCTCCCCCAAATTTCACATTAGGCCGCAGAACGGCGACCACGAGACAACTTGACACCATTCCGCTCGGCAATCTTGCCCAGCGTCGGCATCGAAATCGACACCGGCTTCTTGTAGCCAGCCAGCACAGCACGAGCCCCAGTCAAACCATGCTTCTCAATCAGAGAAACAATCTTCGACTCCAACGAACCCACGAACACCGGAGGACGACCCATGCGAGCCTTACGAGCCTTTGCCATTTTTTATTCCCTTTCTATTAGGAGGATATTCAAGGGGCGGCAACCCCTATACACATTATACGGAAAACAAACTTTCTACTCTCACTTCAAAGTTTCGAGTTGTTGACCTGTTTCCCATGACAACCATTATACGGAAAACAAACTTTCTACTCTCACTTCAAAAATTTTCGACTTCCACCGGCAAACCCCGCTTCTCCAACTCAACACGACCAGCATCCGTCAAAACATATCCCTTCGACGTTACCGTGACCAATGCAGGAGAATCCGATGTTTCTGTCAACAAAACCGGCATGATATATCGCTCAACCTCTTCAGCCTTGCGACCCACTACATTCATTATCCGATTACGAGCAATCGGACCCCGACCCAATGCTTTCAATATCCCCAAATGAACATGAGACATACCATGCTCGTCTATACCCTCGTCCGATGCCACCTCCGCTGCTACCTCAGACCACGAAGCATCCGGCCTCATATTCCGAATCAACTTCATGTATCTTGCAAATTCCAACGCCTTGCGAGGAACACGAGGATTGTAATGAGCAACTAATGAACATACCTCATCCGGCAAATCCGAATGAGATAACTTGACAATTTTTGCCACCTCCGGCTTGCTCAAATATGTCAACATAACCGGCGAAAACCGACTGCGGAAAGCATCAAATAACTTCCCCTCGTCCGTCGTGCCAATCATCCAACACACATTGAAACAATTCAACGTCACCCCAGATTCCGTCACCAACATGGCATCATTATACTCAGTCGCCTTGAGCAAACCCTGTACCATGCCATCCGGCAAAGCATGAACCTCATCTATAAACAAAATAGATGGAGGAAGTAAAAAGTAATTGGATCGCCGTACCTCTACCAACGGCACACCCTCGATGCCCAATACTCGGTCAATCTCCTGCACAAGATCATCCAAAGTCTTTACAGACTTCGGTTGAATCTCAATAAATGGCAAATGCAACACTTCGGCAAATAACTTCGCCAACGTGGTCTTGCCCGAACTCGGTGGCCCAAATAATGCAAATGCCAACTCCCGACACCTATGGTCAGGCCGACCCAAAGCATCAAATGCCACCGCTTGCAGCTTTTTGACCGCACGCTCATTGCCAATAAAACGACTAAATGGAGAATCCGGGTTCTCCGAACTCACCATCCAATGACGTTCCGCATCCGTAGGTTTCTTAGAACCCCACGGATCAGACTCTCCCCAAAAGATTTTGACCTTCTGCATCAGTGCCTCCCCCAATATACGGAAAACAACTCAGGCACTCTCACTTATTTGGGAATCTCCCTTTTGACCCGCCTCCAAACCCCGCTCTATTACCAGTTGAAGACATCCCTCACAAAGCGTCCGATGACCATAAGTAGGAAGGTCAATCCCAGCCTTGGCATCGCTCTCGCAACACCGATCACAGATCGGAGGAATACCACAAAAAAGAAAAAGCATCATTTACTCCTTGGTTGCCCTCCCCTGGTACATTCAACCATAAACCAAAATCTTAACTTTCTATTACCTACTTGCACCTTTCAGCACCTAATACAAACTTTCTGTTAAAATAGGGGGTTTGTATCACAGCATTCATATCCTTTCATCAGAATTCCATATGTTTAAAAATTCCCAGCCTCTTTCAAAATAGCCTTCACAAAATAATCAGATATATTTTCTTATTTTCTTCCTTCACAAAAAGAATTTCTTTTTTATTTGCCAAATATAGCCCTCATTATTCTGATCCAGAATTATCGAATTAATTTCTTTTTTCTTTTCCTTGATATTCACATAATGAAACTATTTGGGGAACTATTTTGAAGCAAATATGAAGACTTTTCCCCCAGAAAAAGAGCATATATAAAATAAAGGAAAAGTCTCCATCAGCTAAAATGGCTTGAAAAAGCAAATATAAATGAAAGAAATTGCGGTTTTCCCGAAAAAAAGGCGCACACATAAAGAGCGGCTAGACCCCTCCTTTACTCAAATTCCTACGTCATTCCTACATTTTATTTTTTATTCCCTTTTTTATGCCCTTTTTATCGCACACCAAAATGGGGTATTATTTCCACTTTTTATTTCCGAAAAGCACAAATTGGGGTATAATTTATTGATTTATTTTTGATTTTCTTTTGATTTAATTATTGGTGTGTTTTTTGATTAGTTTTTTTATTTGCTGTTGTATTTTCTTTTACATTGTTTTTTGATTAGTTTGGTATGTGTTAGTCTTTGGTGGTGATTTGGGGTGAAATAAGGTATGAAATAAGTGAAGAGTTAATAGTGGTATGCCCTATGCACAAAGTGCTTACTAAGTAGATTAAAATGTTGATAATTGGTTTAATTTTTGGTTTGTTATTTGGTTTGTTGTTATGGTGGAGAGGGCTTCACAAACACTTAATGATAGGTTGCACAAACACTTAATGATAGGTTGCACAAACACTGTTAATAGGGTTAATAATGAATATGAACATAAATTATGAATTTATTTCTGTGCAACTTTGTTAAGCTATATCCTTGAGCTATATCCTTGAGCTATATCCTTGAGCTATATCCTTGTTAACCTGGTGGGTTAGTGAAATGTATTTCGATAGCATCTATGACAGCTATCCATTGGATTGTCTCTCCTATTTTTCCTGTTACTTTGATATCTAAAGCATCATTGGCATCATCTGCTGTAATTGTGACATCGTATGCTGCATCATCTTCTACATCTGTTCCGATTGTTGAAACTGATCCGACTAAGCTTGTAATTAGTCCTGAATTTTTTATTGATACTTTTCGGATGTAGTGAGAGATTTTGCTACCGGAGTCAGTTGTTCCTGTTATGTTTACAATTGCTGATAACATACTATGATTTTCAATCGTAATTAGGGCGGAATTTCCGTCGAGTTTAAGTGTGGTGGGTGTATTATCTATGGTGATGGTTCTAGCGATAAGTATTGTGTGTTGTGCATCTCCGATTGCCGCAAATGCGCCGCTTGCATGAGATACTTGTCCATATCTTGGTGCGTTAGCTCCTAATCCTCCGATTATGGTTGATCCTGTTCCTGAAGCTATATTTTTCCCTAAATAGTGTGTTGTTCCTCCGCCAGATATTGTGCTAGAGTTTCCTGTGGCTGAGTTATAATATCCACCTCCTACTGTTGATGCATATCCTGTGGCTGAGTTATGTGCGCCCCCTCCCACAGTTGCATAAACATTTTCTGTATTATTTTCCCATCCTCCTGTTAATGTATTATATGTGCCGGAAGAAGAGTTATATGATCCGCCACCTATAAAGCAAATTCCAGCGAAATCATTAATTGTGTTATTTGATCCTCCACAAATTGTAGATTTTTCACTATAATTTCCTGAAATTGAGTTATTTGATCCTCCACAAATTGTAGAGTTAAAAGAGGCTCCAGATATGGCATTTTGTTTGCCGCCTCCAATTACTGTATATTGAGAATTGGTGCCAGATATTGTGTTTAGTCTTCCGCCAGCAATTGTTGAACCTGTTGATTCGGTTGCATTTATTTGGTTATCGCTCCCGCCGCCAATTGTTGAGTAATAGCTATCTTGTGTTATGGAGTTTGATTCTCCGCCGCCAATTGTTGAGTAATACACATAATTTCCAGAGATTGAATTTGACCATCCTCCGCTGATGGTTGCGGCATATCCATAATTTCCAGAGATTGTATTGTCGTATCCTCCACTGATAGTTGCGTAATAGGAATATGAGTTAGAGATAGTGTTAGATTTTCCGCCGCCTATAACTGAATACTGTGAGTAGGTGCCGGATAAAGTGTTAGATTTTCCGCCGCCTATAACTGAATACTGTGAATAATTACCTCCAGAAATTGTGTTATTTTGACCACCGCTTATGGTTGAATGGTATGAATTTGCGGCAGAAATTGTGTTATTTTGACCACCGCTTATGGTTGAATATTCACTATTTGCTGCATTAGTTCCGATTACGGGAATTATTGAATTAGGGCCGGTTCCGTTTTGGAATAAGCTTTCTCCAGGTTCACCTTGTGGTCCTTGAGGCCCGGTATTACCTGTGTCACCTTTATCGCCTTTTGGGCCTGATATTTTGTATTGTGCTGCGAGTGCTGCGAACACTTGATTTGGGATGTATGCCCCATTGTAATATGTCATTCCTGCCATAGTTTATCCTCTTTGCTTTTGGGTATATAGGGAGAATTTGGGTATTATCCGTTATCCCAATCGTAGATTATTTTTCCTACACATTGGTTTAGGGATTGTTTTATTTTATTTTCGATACATTCTGCTAGGCTTAGGAATTGTGGTTGTTTTATTCTGATTTTCGCATTCCAGAGGAATTCGGCGATGAGTTCATTTTCTAATTCTGCAAAGTCGATTATTCTTTTAGTTGGCACATCCATATTTTGTGCGCTTTTGAACATGAATAAATTTTTGGCTTGTTGGAGTTGGAAACCTAGCTCGAAGCAATTGAGTAGGGAGTTTGATGGTGGGTTTATTTTTTGGTAATTTTGCACAGCGTGCCCGAATGTATGGAAGATCATCCAAGGTGTGAGGAAGTCTCCTGTGCTTCCATTTTTGACGAATGTTATGTGATTTTCGGTGGGGATATTGTTATTTTGGATATATTCTTCAATTTCTTTTGTGTAGTTACCTTTTGATTTTTCGTAGAGTAGGATGTTTATGTTGTATCCTATATTTTTTAATTTTTCTTTTAGGATTCTTGTAGTTTTTGGGTTTGTGATAATTTTGATATCTTTTTTTGAGAAGTATCCTAGAGAGGATTCTTGGTCGTATTCTTTTTGTCTTTTTTGATTATTTTGTGGATTTATGGAGGTGACGTAGTTAACGAGTGGGGATTCGTTAATAAATTGTTTAAAATTGAGTTTCATAATGTTATTAGCCGTATGCGATTTCTACTCCTGACACATATACTGTCCACCTGATAGTTTCTGATAATTTCCCTGTTACTTTGATATCTAAAGCATCATTCGTGTCATCTGCTGTGATAGTGACATCGTATGCTGCATCATCTTCGACATCTGTTCCGAATGTTGACACTGTGCCTATTAATGATGTTGTGCCGCCGACATTTTTGATAGCTACTTTTCTGATATAGTGGCAGGCTTTGCTTCCGCCGTTGATAATACCTGCAACTTCTACAGTTGCGAATAAGGCTTTGCCTGATGGGATTGTTAATCTTGCACTACTATTATCCAAGAATACATTGGCAGGAGTTGCGTTTGTTGTTTGGCAACTTAGGTTAAAGGCTACATGTTGTGAATCGCCATTCGCAGTAAATCTTGAAGAAGCATATGCTCTCATTCCGTGTTTATTGGCCACAGCATATCGTCCTCCAATAACCGAGGAAATAGTTCCACTTGCTGTATTGGTTGAACCGCCACCAATAACAGAATAATATCCAGAGGCTGTGTTACTTCCGCCTCCACCAACTGCCGCCCAATGAATTGCTGAATTATTTTGTCCTCCGCTTATTGTAATGCCCACAACTTCAGAAAGGCCGCTTCCTATTGCTGAATTGTTAAATCCACCACTTATTGTGCAATAATTATTGATGTAGTTAGCAGCAGTGTTGTTAACGCCTCCTGCTATTATGCTTCCATTGCTGTATGCTGCGGCCAAACTATTATTTCCATTTATTGTTGTAATTGAAGTATTGTCAATGCCGTCAAAATTTCCAATGTGTTGATACATGGAATCGCCTTTTATATTTACTCCTGTATCATTCCAAGTAGTATCAGAAACCCATTCCCATATGCTGCCGTCATTACCAAGGAATAAGTCTCCTGCATTACTTCCTGTGACATTTCCATTTGGGTCTGCATATGATATCTTAACAAACCACCACTTAGATTCACCCTGTGGGCCTTGTGGGCCAGTTTCACCAGTTTCACCTTGTGGACCTTGTTCGGCATATTGTTCTGCTTTTTGTTCTGCGAGATTTTCAAATACTTCGTTTAATCGTCGGACGGCTTTTATTGGAACGTATGCTCCGTTATAGAATGTTGCCATAGTTTTCTCCTGTTTTTAGTATATAGGTTTTATGGGAGAATTTAGGCAATTTTTTGAAATAGCTGACTTTGCAAAAAAGGATACTTCGGGTATTGCTTATCAGGCTCGTCATTCATATTCGCTTTTGATTCGTGCTAGTGATGATTGTCGCAATTCTAATCCTATGTTTTCGGGGCCAGAGTTAATATCTTGTAGAGACAAGAAGTTAGAAAATATTCCCGCTGATTCTTTTCATCGAACATTTTCAGTAAACGGTGAAGAATTTACAGTTACTTTGGCAAAAATTAATGTTTTAGATGGTGAGTTTGGTCACACCTTGAAAAGAATAGGTATAGATTTATCCAAGGTGCAAAAATACTTTAATAATGTTTATGACATTGGGTTGAGGGGTCCGAATGGTTATAACACTACGAAATCGAACAAGTGTGCCACAGAGGTATAC
>ERZ1066132.165-NODE-165-length-27311-cov-8.352986_pt1 | contig 27311 bp, 25 predicted proteins | sample MGYA00382779_ERZ1066132 | MGnify/ENA primary metagenome ERZ1066132 (study PRJEB33369, sample SAMEA5778362) | biofilm metagenome | biome: Industrial cooling water; feature: Water cooling tower basin; material: Biofilm | place: United Arab Emirates | collected...
CTTTTTGTAGGAGTTGTCATTTTATGTACGGAAATAAATTATATAAATTATTATATTAACTTTTTTTTTTGTGAATGAAACGATTTGCAATTTTTAGAACGCCGGTGGATATATCATATATTCTTTATGATAAGAAACAACCACCTGCGTTCTAAAAATTACGATTAAATACCCATCCCCACCTCACTCCTATGTATTATTTATATAAAAAAGCCTAATTAAGTTGTGATGCCTACTTGGAGACTGGCCGTCAAATTATCTCCGTACATTGCTTTATATCTTTCCAATTCATCTTTATATCTCGATAGTTCTTCCTTACATCTAGTTAATTCTTCTTCGAGCATCGCATCTTGTTTTTTTTTTTCTTCATACCGTTTTCGTGAATGAATTGCGTTTTTTTGTTTACATTGTTCTTTATTTCGTTCGTAATATCGTTTGCACTTCTCGCGATTATATTCTCTCCATTTTTCGGGATGATTTTCTTTATATTTTTTCATCGCTTCTTTACATTTTTCATTGTAATACTTCGGTTTCGGTTGTTGTGGTTGTTCATCTTCAGAACTTAACATCTTTGTATTCTATCATTATTTTCTTATATACTTTAATTCAATTTTACCCCCACTTTCTATTAAAAAGACATTTAATACTACCTACTTAAAAGATGGGATCCTGATGGATTTCAACTCATCACTTTACTAATGGATAAATCCATCAGGATCCCATCTTTTATATTTCTGATTCTTACTCATTGAAAAATGGGATCCTGATGGATTTCAACTCGTCGTCAAATTATCTCCGCACATTGTTTTATATTTCTCCAATTCCTCTTTGTATCTTGCTAGCTCCTCCTTGTATTTTGTCAATTCGTTTATAACCACTTCTTCTTGCTGTTTGTGTTCTTCTTTTTGTTTCCGTAAGTTCTCCGCTCTCTTTTTATTGCACTTTTCTTTATTCCGTTCATAATATCTCTTGGACTTTTCTCGGACATATTCTCTCCATTTTTCTGGATGTTTTTCTTTATATCTTCTCATCGCTTCTTTAGATTTTTCATTGTAATATTTTGGTTTGGGTTGTGTATTGTCTAAACAAACCAACATTTTATTGTATTGCAATGATATTCTTTATTTATCTTTAAGTCAATTTTTCTAGGGTCTTCTGGGTGTTTACTTCAATTATTATGTATTAGTGAAAGACCCCAAAGACCCTATCTAAAATATGGTCTCCGGAAACGGACCATATCTATTTAAATAATCTTGTCGAACTAAATAGCAGATCGGTGATGTTTGTGACCTATATATTATATTTGAAGTTACACACACCACCGATCTGCTATTCCAATAAATATAGAATCAAGCATGTCTATACATATAACTTCATGTTTGAGTCAGATATTAATGTTCTTATTAAAAAGAACAATTTAAGTTGTTATGCCTACTTGAACACTGGTCGTCAAATTATCTCCGTACATTGCTTTATATCTTTCCAATTCATCTTTGTACTTTTCCAATTCCTCCAGCTTATCCACAAGCTCTTGTTCATGTTTTTTTTGTTCGATTTTTTTTTTTTTCTGATTCTCTTGTGTTTTGTCAATACATTTTTGTCGATGTCTTGCATAATATCTTTTGGACTTTTCTCGGACATATTCTTTCCATTTTTCAGGGTGTTTTTCTTTATATCTTTTCATTGCTTCCTTAGATTTTTCATTATAATATTTAGGTTGTGTATTCTCTCCGCAATCTGCAACTCCTTCAAGTTTTTGGACTTCCTCAACTCCTTGAGCTCCTTGTGACCCAGACATTTTTATTTCGTCACTTATTTTTCTTTATTCCTCTTTAAATAATTTATTCAATTTTATATGGTGATGTTGTAAAGATGGGATTGCAGATAACTGTATCCATATGTATTTTATTATGGATACAGTTATCTGCAATCCCATCTTACACAATTATACGGTAGTTTAATTTCATTCGTATGGTAATAAATTTTTAGACCATATATTAATCTAAAGGATGAGTGCATATTATACAAATTAGAATGAGATTATTTGGACAGTGGGTTTTTAATAAAAAAAAATTACTGGAATCAAACAATGAAGAACAACAACAAAATAAGATTTGTGTTTCAAAGGATACACATCCTACTAAAGGAACGAAGAAATTTGCGTTTTTTACATTGGAAGCCTTTACTCAACATTTAGAAAATAATAATAACTTATATGAAATCCTCTTAGGAAAAGTCAAGCCTTACTTTGATTTGGATTTTGAGATTAGCGCTAATCAGACGACATCAACCATAAGTCCCAAGGAGTTTATCGAGGAGTTTTTGGTATTTTTGATGGATACATACAAACATGTCTTCGGACATGAATTACATCGGAATAAAATCGTGCTCTTGAATGCAAGCACATCGACCAAAATCTCATTTCATATCATCATCAATAACAAGACTTACTTTGAGAACACCAAAGCCAACAAGTATTTTACTGATTACCTCTCCAACATTATCATGACTTCCGAAGATGAAACACTCCACAAATTCAGATGGACGAAGGACTTGAAGAATGGTAATACAGAACAACGATGCGTTGTGGATACAGCACCCTACAGTTGTTTTCAAAACTTCAGGTGTATAAACCAGAGTAAAAAGGGAAAGACGAATGTATTATTACCAGAAGATCCAAACACATCAATTGAAGATACTCTCGTTGGTTTGTATAATGATTACGCGGACTTTAAAGAACTCGATATTGAAGACTTGAAATTTCTGTTAGAAAACAATAACCCCAAGCAAAAGAAACAAAAAAGCAATCGAAACAACAAATCAAACTCAAATTCAAAAACAAAACACACTCACAATCCCTCAAATAACAATGACATAGACAACGAATTCCAGACTGAAGGACCAAGATTAAAAGATACTATGAACGAAGATGATTTTGCCAGACTCCCTTTAACATTAAAATATTTATACACCATTCCCATCCAGAATAACTATAGAGTGTGGTTAGCTGTAGGAATGGCACTTAAAAAGTGTGGGTACCCTCAAGAAGAATGGGAGAAATGGTCTCGATTAGGTCCAAAATACAGGATCGGAGAATGCGATATTTATAACGGATTTCGTGATTCTGGTGTGGCTTACAACGAGAGAAGTATCCGTCGATGGGCCAAGATATGCACGCCAGAATACTTTTCAAGCAATGACGAATTGATGAAAGATTATCTCTATATCAACGAGGATGGAGTGGACAAGACCGTCATAGACACCAAATACATCCTATCGGATCATCTTGTGGAGAAAAATAAAAGAATCATCGTGGTGAAAGCGCATATGGGTAAAGGAAAGACGGTTGCGATAAAGAACTTTATAAAACACAATAAATACAAGAGGATATTATTTATATGTCCGAGACAGGCGTTTTCCTATGAGGTCTCAAGCAAGTTCAATCTTAAAAATTATTTGGACGTTGAAGACAATGACTACGACAAGTGCGATAGACTTGCGATCCAACTAGAATCACTACACAAACTAAACAAACCAAAATTTGATATTGTAGTTCTGGATGAGAGCGAGTCCATCTTGAAACAATTTTCTTCCAAGACAATGAGGGGAAAGCATATCGCGACTTTCAACAAATTGAAAGAAATTATAAATCAATCCACAAAAATAATATTTGCGGATGCCTTTATCACAGAACGAACGATGAAATTTGCGAGTAGTTTTGATGAGACCATAGGATATATCGAGAACATATCTCTTCCAATCAAACGAGAAGCGGTGCAGATTCATCCAGATGACTTTGTCGAGATGATTATCAACAGCCTGAAAAGGAAAGAAAGGGTGTACATTGCTTGTGGAACGATGAAGATGGTCAAGGAGATTGAAACTACGGTAAAATCACTCCGACTTAAAGACGCGAGTTTGGTGCATCTGACAGACACAGACATGTTATTCTATCATAGCGATACGAGTGATGATATCGATAATACATTGAAAGATGTGGTATCGAATTGGAAGACGAAAAAGTTGGTGTGCACGTCACCAAAGATAACAGTAGGAATATCTTTTGATGAGCCAGATTATTTCGACAAAGTGTTTGTGTTTGGATACAGTAGTTCGACGGTCAGAGACCAGCACCAGACGGTCATGAGAGTGAGACACATCAAGACAAATACGGTTTATTTTACATTGATGGACACGAAAGCACAGGTGATGAAGAGAATGACATTGGATAGGACGTTTTATAGTAAAGATGAGTACGATAAAAACCAAGAGAAGAAATGTGGGTACCTGAGAGATGTGATGAATAAAACGGATGACTACAATATCATAGAAAAGATCCAAATTCTACTGTCTGAAAAGACGCCGAAAGTATTTTCAGATGTATTGTTTTGGAATGACTTGGAAGCGAATACGAGCCAATACAGTTTCAATGATATGTTTGTAGCGTTTTTTAAGATGATGAACTACAATGTGACATTATTAAGCGAGTCAGGATCAGAAATAAAAGAGTCAAAGTCCAATGTCTTCAAAGAAGAGATAGATTACGAGGAGGCTTACGGAAATATCCAGAATATATCTTACGAAGAGTCATTGGAAATCGAAAGGAGAATTCAACGAAAGCGATCGACGTCAGAAGAGAAACTGGAATTCGAGAAATACATGTATAAAAAATATGTGAGATGTTCGAGTGGAGTGAAAGGGATTATATTTTTTCTAATATACATAATGAGAAAAATATGAGTGTGAATAATACACTGAAAAACGATCTGGATGATGCGTGGAAGGTTATAGAGATGAACGAAATGGCAGGACTACAGGTTAAATATATTCGAGAGATAACGTCGAGATTAGGAATCAAACATAGTCAAGATACAGATACGATAGTGCCTAGAGAGAGGGTGGAGGCGATGGTGGATTGGATGATGATGAATAGAGAGGAAATGAATACGGTATTTGACATGAAAGACCGTGGAGATGGCGATAAGTTTAGAGATAAGATTAGATTCAAAAAGACGGTCGAATTAATACAAAAATTATTGAGGAGATGGAGCATGTCGGAGTTCAAGCCATTAACCAAGGATAGAACAAGGACGACAATGGAATATAAAATCTATATATCGAATCCTACACTTGCGTTGGTATGGGACAGCATGAAACAATTGTAGGTGTAAAATGTCTTAAAATTTGATTTGATAATATATCAAAGCATAAAAGAAAAGAAAAGTTTGTATTGCGAAAACATGGCTCCGAAATACGAAAAGATGGATGCCATCACACATATGCACCGGAGACCGGACATGTACGTAGGGTCTACGAGTGAAATCACGAGCAATCGAGTGGAATGGGTGTGTGATGAAGACTGGAAGATTGTTGCGAAGGACAAACTGGTGTATATTCCAGCACTGTTTCGTATCTTTATCGAGGCTGTGTCGAACGCGGTGGATAATGTGTGGCGGAGTAGGACAGAGGGGGTTGCGTGCAAACGGTTGGAGATAGAGATCGATCGTGAAAAGAATGAATTTTCAGTATTGAACGATGGATTAATAATTCCATTTATGGAGACTCACAAGGAGACGGGGATCCGAATACCAGAGCTGATATTCGGTCATCTCATGACGTCGACGAATTATGATGATAAAGAAGAGAGATTCTCGTCGGGACGGAACGGATTGGGGATCAATTGTACGAATATCTTTTCGAATGAATTTAGTGTAGAAATCTATGATGAGAAACTGGGACAAGTGTATATACAGAAATGGAAAAACCACATGCGTAAATGTTCTGAGCCGGTAGTCAAATCGAAGAGCTCCAAGGGAGGGAGTTATGTAAAGGTGAAATGGCGACCAGATATGTCATTGTTTGGGATTACGGAGATATCGGATGATATGATGACCATGTTCCAGAAGTACTGTTTGGATGTGGCGACGATAACCAAAATACCGATCAAATTGAATGGGTCAAAGATTACAGTCAAGACGCTGATGGATTATGTGAAAATGTACCCAGAGATAGAAGAGGTTGCGATGATTTCAAAGACAGAGGATTTAGAGGTAGTGCTGACAAATAGTTCAGGTCATGGGTACCAAGAGATTGTATTTACGAACGGTATATATAATAGAGATGGGGGTGTGTACGTGGATTTCATTGTGACTGAGATTCTGAAAGCGGTAAAGACGGGACTGAGCCAGAAAAAACAGACGTGTCCTCTGTCTAATCGTGAATTAAGGGAGTACTTTCAGGTGTTTGTGAATGCCAGACTGAAGAATCCGGAGTTCAATAATCAATCGAAAGACCGTGTGATGAAGCCGACAATAAAGAAATTCGAGGTGGATAGCAAGTGTGTGAACCAGATTATGAAATGGAAATGGCGCGAGCAGTTGCGCCAGCTGGTGGAGAAAAAGGAGATGAATATCATGAAGAAGTCGGAAAAGAAAAAGGTGCGGATAGATGGGTACGATCCGGCGAATCTGGCGGGCACAAAACATTCACAAAAATGCACGCTGATTCTGTGCGAGGGACTATCGGCCAAGACATATGCGGTGACGGGGATAGAGACAGGATGGAATCAGGTGAAAGGTCGTGATTATTTTGGGATCATGGCGTTGCGAGGAAAGGTACTGAATGTGAGAAATGCGACAAACACGAGCATATCATCGAATAGAGAAATAACGAATATCCTACAGGCGCTGAACCTGAAATACAAGACGGATTATAGTTCAGAGGATAATTTTAAGCAATTGGATTACGGAAAGGTGTTGTTGCTAACAGATAGCGACAACGATGGGACGCATATAGCGTCTCTTATCATTAATTATTTTGATGTGCTATTTCCGTCGCTACTGCAAAGGGATTTTTTGTATATAATGAAGACGCCGATCGCAAAGGCGAATAAAGAGGTGTTTTATAATGAATATCAATACCATAAATTCTTGGAAAATGTAAGGAATGATGCGTCAAAACGAAAGTATGATATTAAATACTACAAGGGATTGGGTACATCGAATACACAGGAGATCAAGGAGACATTTGGAAAAAAGGTGCTAAAGTTTTTTAAGGACCCGCAGTCGTCATCAACGCTGAATATGGTATTCCATCAAAAACTGTCAAATGATCGGAAGGCGTGGATCGAGAAGTTTGATCCGAATGTGTATGTGGAGTACGATCAAGATTACCCGATTTCGACATTTATCAATCAAGAGCTTATTCGATTTTCTATTGATGATTGTCGAAGAAATATTCCGAACCTGTATGATGGTCTGAAGACGTCGCAGAGGAAGATCTTGTATGCGGTGTTCAAGAAGAATCTGAAACAGTCGATGAAAGTGGCACAATTGTCTGGATATGTAGCGGAAGTGTCCAACTATCATCATGGAGAGCAGTGTTTGTTAGAGACGATCATCAGAATGGCCCAATCGTTCGTGGGGAGCAATAACATTCCATTGCTTTACCCAGAAGGCCAATTTGGATCTAGGCTTGAGAATGGCAAGGATGCGGCGTCGGGTAGATATATCTTTACGAGGATGCAACCGTACTGCAGACAGATTTTTTTGGAGAAAGACGACGCATTGCTACATCATATCTTTGATGATAATGACTGTGTGGAGCCCGAGTTCTATCTTCCAATTATTCCGATGATTATGGTAAATGGTGTAAGCACAGCGATTGGGACAGGATTTTCATGTTCGATTCCACCTTATTCTGTCCGAGAAATTATGGGCTTGTTGCGTGAATGGATCCGAGCACGAGAAGACGGAGATGCGTGGAGTAGTGAAAAGGTGGATAATCTGATTCCGTATTATCACGGGTACCGTGGAACGATTGAGCGTATCGACTCGACACGGTTCCGATCAATTGGTGTGATGAGTGAAGGTGGAAATGGGAAATATAAGGTGACGGAACTGGGGATTGGCACATCGACAAATAAATACAAGGAATTCTTGGAGGAGTTGGTGGACGCAAAGAAGATCAAGCAATTGAAAAATTACAGCTCGGCAGAAGAAGTGCATTTCGAATTTACTCCCACAAATGAATTTATGCCGACTGTCGAGTCGATGAAACTTACATCCATGATCCATTTGTCGAATATGGTTTTGTTCTGCCAGAACTTCAAACTACAGCGGTATACGAATCTATCGAGCATATTTGAAAAGTATTGCGAGGAGCGGTACAATGGTTATGTTCGACAGAAAGAATGGAGATTGAAGCAACTGAAAAAGGAACTGTTTGTTCACCAACAAAAGGAAAAGTTTTTAAAACTTATTTTATCAAAACAATTGGATCTCTCGAAATATTTGGACGACGATCTGGATGGTGTCTTGGAGAGTAAATACGGATTGATGAAATGGGAAAATTCGTTCCAATACTTATTGTCGATACAGATTCATCAACTGACCCGAACGCGATTGGAACAGTTGTCAAAAAAGATTCGTGAGATCGAGGAAGAGATTGCGCGAGTTAAGAAGATGACGGCTGGGAAATTCTGGTTGGAAGATTTGGATACTCTGGAATCAAATCTACAATAAATTGATTTGAATTAATGGTATAGAAGAAATGAAATGAAATGAAATGAAATGAAATGAAAAAAAAGTCATGTCGAATATTAATTTCAAAATTCTTTTCCAGAAGAAATCAACAGAAGCCGTCCTGCCTTTCCGAGCGGGAGATGACGAAGTAGGATGGGATCTCACTCTCATTTCCATTCACAAGATTATAGATGAGAATACAATCATGTTCGATACAGGCATCGCGGTGAGACCACCAAAGGGGTTTTACACAGAAATTGTGCCACGAAGCTCGATTTACAAGTATGGATGGATGATGGCGAATAGTATTGGAATCATTGACCCCACCTATCGAGACACCCTTAAGATTGTATTGGTTCGAATCAATCCATCCGCGCCGGACATCCAACTGCCGTGTCGTATCGCTCAACTGATTGTGCGTCAGATGAGCCTTATTACGGAATCGGAAGAGGTTAAAGAACTGGATGAGACGTATCGAAAGGGAGGGTTCGGTTCGACAGGGACTTAGACTGATTCCAGAGCGGAAAGTTCAATTCTTTTAGGTTGTTGTTGAGGAGAGGTGGTGGTGTAGGACATATTAATTTCTTTATTGTTTGGTTGAGGCAACCAGACGCCGATGATAGAAGTCATGATTGGCAGGTAAATGGATGTTGTGGCCGGTTCGGGATTTCGGATAATCATACCCATACAGAATCCAACAGTCACAATACTGAATGTGATTTGTGAGATAAACAGTCTTTCAGAATTCATACTTTTTCTTTTTACAATAATATATTTTTACTTCCGTGATATATTATTGATTGATGATATATAATTATTGAAAATCTTACAACCTATACTATATGTGATAATGACGATATACAGTAAAAATAGATTCTAACACCACTGTAATTAAAACTACAAGAATCGGTTGAATTCGTCAATGATAAGAGATGTCCTTAAATTGATAGAAGAATTTGTGGATAGGAATCCGACACTTTTCCAATCGATTGATTTGCTGGCTTCCAGCAATCTTTTTTTATGTTTCAAAAACACTATACCGTATCCTTTCTGATTAGGTAATTCTCTGAAACTATAATAAACGGTCATTGCGTTTTCGCCGAAACATGTAGAGGGTAGATATATATCACATTTATCCAACATTTTTTTGTTTCGTGTTGTAGAGACCGTTCCTCCGTCGGATAGAGAGTAAACCTTGACAATATCTTGTATACGAGGTTGAATATGATATTTGACGTTATCGATCACTTTGGACCATATTTGAAATACGACATTTACTTTGACTTGTTTTTTATCTGGATAATGAAATAGATTGTGACATTTTTCACTGTGGATTAAATTATACCCACGAATCCTCTTACGAGGACTCCCTTTCCCATCACTCTCAAATAATTGAGGGAGAATGAAACACACATAATCCGCAAATGAATAGGAATGATTAATAAATTGTAGAGCAACGTGTCCTCTTAATCCAAAAGGAGGGTTGCCAAATACAATATATTTATTTTGTGTAGTAGGTTGCCATGTCAAAAAATCCTGCTTAATAATATTATCATGTTTCGGTTCAATATCAAAAGCGATCGTATTATCTGGTAAAACACTTAAAAAATTACCTTCTCCAGCGGATGGCTCAATGAATTGATAATCATCAATATCTTTCAAAATTTGGGTTGCAGTATTCCAGCATTTCTGACATGTTTCTATGGGAGTAAAGAACTGATCTTTCTCTTGGATTGTGTAATTTTCATAAGATATGTTCTTGGATAATATTCTGTGAAGATCAAAAATATAATTGGGTGGGTAGTTATCCGTGTCAATCCACCGTGAGACTGTTCCTACTGATAAATTCAATCGAGATGCGATTTCTTTTTTACTATATTTTTGCAAGGCTTCATTGAATAACGACTTGCATGTTGTAGCCATTATTTAATTATGTTGGATAGTATAACATATTCTTTTTTAAAATCATTTTTTTGAAGCATCCGACCATTTGGTGATATACAATCGTTGTGGGTCGAACTTTTTTTCTTGAATCATGGGATTAAATTTTTGGTATCGCGGTTGGGCGTCCACGCCCGTCCCATTGACCCACTGCCATCCGCCGTTATTAGAAGCTTTATTATAGTCGATTAAATGTGTCGCAAAAAAATCTTCACCGTATTGAAATGGAACCTTCATGTCTTTGATGAGATAAGACGCTACAATCATTCGGCCACGATTATGCATATATCCCGTAGTTTTCAATTGGTTCATACAGGCGTCGACCAGATCGATACCCGTTTTAGCGTTTCTCCATTTATCCCATTTCGATTGTTGAGATGGGGACAATGCGGGTTTGGATGCGTATTTCGAGATTCTTTCAGGGAAGAAGTGCTGGACGTGGATATAAAACTCTCGCCAATACAACTCTCGGATAAAAGCCTCGGACGATTTTGTAGCATAATAGACTTGTCGGATGCTAATCACGTTAAGAGATAGATAAGCCGACAGGAAGCTTGTGTTCTTGCCAAAGAAATTCCTATCCTTTTCGTATTGACGCAGACCATTCTTAACAAAGACATCCAATACCTTTTTTGCTTGAGAATACCCACCATGTACGTAAACATTCTTATTCGGTTTGTATGTGATGATGGTATTATTTCTCAACGGCAACTTCTTCAAAAACTTTGGATATTTGTTAGTCAGACTGGGTTTGGAGACTCGGAATGTGTTTTGCATGTACCTATAAAATGGGGTGAATTTCAGATACGGCTTGCGCGTGTAATTGAGCATGGGAATCAACAAACTGTCGTCCATCTCGATCCATTCTGTGTGTGGAATGTGTTTAAGGTGGTTATAACGATCAGGGAATTCGTAATTGATGTTGGATGCGATGGCCTCGACAGGATGTTTGGACAAGAATGTTTTTAATTGAGAAAAAGACGCAAGTGTCGTTAATTTCCTTTGAAGAGTCTTGTTTAGTTCATTGAGAGATTCGTCAAGGAACTGTCGTTGATTATCCGAGGGCCACTCTCTGTGATCATAAATGAATACGGGGAAGATCGTTTTGAAATGCGAGCAACAATAATTCCAAGTAGTGTTATCTGTCAGACGCAGATCCCTGAAAAAGATGAACACACATTCGGACATAATTTTTGAATCTTATTTTATTTTATTGATTTGCGTTATAAATTTTTAGCAAATGTATAAAATAAAATAAAATAATACCGACGATTTATAAAGATCGTATTCTATTTGAAGCATGAAGTTCTGGTGCTTTATTAAAGGTCTTTTGCCTTTTTACTATCAGATTTCAAACAACAAGGATTGTAACTGGAATTGCCAAGTGTCACCCAAGCAATTGGTTGTATTTGGACGTCCCCACCTTTATTACGAACATAACCATTCTGTTCATATCCTGTCCGATATTTGCCCTCACCAAGGCGCTTATCTTTCCAAGGGATGGATCAATAAGAGGGGCAATATCCATTGTCCGTACCATGGGTTCGAGTATGATCCGGAAGGAAGGTTCATGTGCATCCCAACGCCAGAACTAGCGAAAAAGGGTGGAAGACATTGTCCTCTCAAAAAATATGAAATCTATCAAAATGGCAAGGATCTGTACCTATGTCCGACCGATCAGAAGCCTGAACCCCAGCATCTTCCGTATTACCCCCCCGAACATTATGATGACAAATTCACAGCGATATCAGGGACACAGATGATATCCCAAGATTATCGTGTTACGACTGAGAACGTTTTGGATATGCTTCATATTTCGTATGTGCATACTTTTGGGAATATCAACGAGCCACTTCCGTTCAATATCCAGTATCATCAATTATCGGATATTTCGGGGCGAACGACATTTCAGTACAAACCGTTCAATTACACGATTTCCATGATGATGGGAAACGATACCAAGGTCATTGTAGAGAATGAATTTATTTTACCGACGACGACAATAACCAGAGTAATTTCTGGTGATATCGTCAAGACGGTGATGACCAGATCGACCCCTGTATCGAAAAACAAGACTCTATTTTTCTATACGGTTTACAGGAATTTTTGGTTTTGTAGGTGGAAATGGATGACATGGGTCAATCGAATCTTTGATGTGTTTATGAAGGTCATGATGGATCTTACTATATCGGAGGATGTCGCCATTCTTAAGAATGTGAATCCCAAGCATCGAGTGGGGACTGTGGTGACGAAATACGATGTCACAATCCAGCAGTACAGACAAGCCAGCCAAAGATTCATGGATAAACTGAAAAAGACTAAAAATCCGACGGAAGCAATTACGTCCAACCAGACTCATTGTCAATGAGCGGAGATAATAGTGAAAGTAGGTACCCACGAGGGGGTTCCCAAGTGCGACTTGGCCTACCCGCACAAATAAGATCGAATGCCGAACCAAAGTCCAGAACGATGGTATTGGGGAATTTCAATAAAATATCGGATAATAATATCTTGGCTGCCATTCCGGCAGATACCATGACCATGACTGGACTATTATTATTATTTTGATCGATGTATCCAATGACGCTAGCTAAAACACGGTCGTACTCATGATCGAACCAATTTTGGTAGGAGACAGCAACAAAATAATTAATGTTAAGAAGCGATTGAACTCGGTGGATGCTGGGATTACCGACATAAATTTTGAGGAGGGGGGATGCTTTAATTGTGGAATACAACTGGATCTTTTCGTCCATTTCGACTCCATCGAGGAGCAAGGTGTGGTAGTCGGCCCACTGAATTGGATGGCCTTTATCATTTAAAAATTGTCGCCAGTCCCAAATGTCATCATGCCATTTACCGATAAAAAGAGTTGTCGAGCAATCCACAACGAGATGATTGAAGGCCTCGATCAATCGTTTCCCTTTGGATTCAGTAAAATTGTCCCTATCGACATTATGTCCTCCTGGATAAGTATTGGCCATGCAAAAGAATTCACCGTCTCCGAATTTAATAAAGCCAGTTGTTTCATGCTTCTCGATTTTTTGTTTGAGTATATGAATGATCTTCATGATGTTGAATTAAATTGAATTGTTGTTATGCTATAGTTAAGTTGGATTAATGATTCGTGTTGTTCTGGTCTGGTCTTATTGTAATAAAATAAATGAGTAAAGTCAGTAGCCAATACATTTAGAATTTAAATTTATTAGATGTTTTCCTAAATGATAAGCAAATTTACAAGGAACCGCATTTCCAATCTGTATGATCTGCTCTTTATTCGATCCAGATAAAATGTATGTATCTGGAAATGATTGGATTCTCTTCAATTCTTTGATTGTAAGTCTACGAATTTCAGAGTCGTTATATTTAACAAGAGCGTCATAACCATCCTTCCAGTATCTTGCTGGTATTGTGAAACAGGGTTTGTCCAAATGAATAAATTGAGCGCCAAACCCTTTCCCTTCTTTTAGCATACGTTCTTTTTTGTTTTGAATTCCAGATATGGCCTTTTCACTCAAAAAAGCAGAAGCTTGGATGCATTCTTTCTGTTCCAAGACGGAGGAAACGGGAATTCTATCTGTTGGGTTTTTTATAATTTTTATAGGTTCATCAGGTACTACGTTAAATTTTTTATGCACGCCTATTATGATGACTCTTCGACGATTTTGAGGTACTTCAAAGTCGCTTGCGTATAACTTTGTCAAAACGCAATTGTAATTAGTACTCAAGTGTTCCATGATGATATCGATAGATTTATTACCATCTTGAGTTTTCATTGACAGAATGCCCATGACATTTTCGAATAAGAACATTTTGGGTTGAAAATAATCCAGATATTTTACATATTCCATAAATAATGAATTGCGAGGGTCATTGTTGTCCCTTTTTCCAGCCATACTGAAACCTTGGCAAGGTGGACCACCTACAATGATATCTATATCTTGTAATTGAAATTTATTTCTACATTCCATGGGAGATAGGTTAGAGATATCTGCACATAGTGAATTATGATGAAAATTTTTTGAATAACTCTCTATGGCTTTATCCCATTTATCAATACCTAATAAGACGTTAAACCCTGCGTCTGTTAGTCCTTTTGTTAAACCACCACAACCACAGAATAGGTCAAGGACATTCATTTTTTTATCATGTAGATAGTTTTTCTTAATATCACTTAACCAAACATCAAGTTCATCGCCATCTGGTCGTACCCAGATACATTTAATACCATGACACTCTTTTTGTTCTAATGACAATAGAGTAAATTTAGATATGTACTTATCTTGAAGATACCGTTCGCGTAAAGTTGTCTTGCAACTTATTATTTCTCCATGGAAATCGACAACTTTAGTGCCTTCCAATGGAGTTGGAACGACAAAATCCATTGTGTGTGAATCTTTTTTTATTTTGAAAGAAAATGTCATATCCGTTGTGATATATACTTGACGAGAATAATGCACACCTTTTTGCATTCCTTCTTCGATAAGTATTTTTTCGAAACAATCTTCAAAATCTCTCCCTGCAGTGCATTTCATACTTTGTGTAATTGATTGACATATATTATAAATGGTGTCGAACACACCTGATGAATATAACTGAGATAAGTATTTATCATCACCAAATCGACTTAGGTCGATCTTTCCTATACAATGACATCTTTTATTTTTTTTTTTACATTCACATTTTTTTGAAAAATGCTTTAACGATTGCCTGATGAAACAATTCTCTCGCTGGAACATGTCGGAACGGTATTTCAATAACTTGGAATCGCAATTCATATTTGCTGTCAGATGTTACCGTTTAAAAGTTAGACTAAGCATTGTGATATCATTTTTTTATATAACGAATTGATTGTAGATTTTGAAAAGAATTAGCAGTTGAACTGAACCAAATTAATTATGTGGTCTAGACTTATACAACGATTAGAATCCTATATATTCCAGAAACGACCAACGGATGTGGAGAATGCGGTACTTATTTCATCTACGATAGGTGGTTTATTTGGGATGACAAAAGGATATCATGAAGCAACTCGGCATTCAAATGGTTATATCTGGCGTCCTGTGGTTTATGGAGTTGGAGGGTTCGGATTGGGAATTTTTACAGGGGTTCATTACAAAAAGGTGGTGATGCTCGTGATCGGCGCTGATCTGATCAAATCCGGATTGTCTAATTCGAATTAATTACATTTAATTGAATGTTAGTGGGTATTACAAAAATGAATAAAAAAAGCGCATATAAGATTCTCGTGTACGGACATGCTGGATGGATCGGTGCGCAGTTCCTTAGTATTGCGAGCTTAGACGAGGACGTGCAATGTATCAAGAGCAATGTCAGATGTGATGATTATGATGCATTATGCGCGGAGATTGAAAAAGTAAAACCGACCCACCTTGTGAGTTTTATTGGTCGTACCCATGGATACTACAATGATAAATATTTTTCGACGATTGATTATTTGGAACAACCTGGGAGATTGGTGGATAATATCCGAGATAATATGTACTCACCAATTCTATTGGCATTCATAGGAATGCAATATGGGATCCATTTTACATATTTGGGGACGGGGTGCATCTTTGAATACGATAACGATCATCATTTTGGGTCGGAAGAAACGGGTTTTACAGAATTATCGCGACCTAATTTTTTTGGGTCGTCCTACTCAATCGTCAAGGGTTTTACAGATCAATTTATGAAGGTACTGGCAAAACACGTGCTACAATTACGGATCAGGATGCCAATTGTAGCTGAAGAGCATCCGCGTAATTTCATCACGAAAATCTTGAATTATGAAAAGATTTGTTCTATTCCGAATTCCATGTCGGTTCTTCCGGATCTGCTACCCATTATGCTGGATATGATCAAAAGAAATCGGACAGGAACGTACAACTTTACGAATCCCGGATTGATTTCACACAATGAGATTTTGGATATGTATAAACAGATATGTGACCCAGATTTCGAGTACCAGAACTTTAGTGTCGAAGAACAGAATAAGATACTTGATTCAAAACGATCAAATAATTTCCTCGACACTACAAAATTGTTGGAGGAGTATCCCTTTTTGCCAAACATCAAGGACAGCGTTCGAATGATGTTATCACGGTACAAAAAAAATTGATTATTGCAATGATCTGTCTGGTACATAATTAAGGAAAAGGATGATAACGCTCTTGGATATAATATAATAACCCAAGATTGTATTGCTTGCTTGATCTCTACAGGTTGCGATCACATAATGTCTTCGACATGCCCAATCTGCATGCTGGACGTCAAGGTCCCAGTTGAATTCACATGCTTTCCATGCTGTGACCCACGAAAGGTGCAGGGTAAGCACTGTCATTCCGTGACACGAGTGTGTCTGCCGTGTGCGAGGAAATATCTGGAACTCAATAAAAATCGGCAGGACCGAGTGTTTGTGAGAAAGTGCCTGTTTTGCTCGAGCACGGTGAATCCACAGTCCCTGAATGCGAGCAAGGCATATCGAAAGGACTATCGGATGATGGCGATGGATCCGAGGACGGATTATAAATGCCCTCAGTGTGGGGTTCTTGTGGGCGACCAGAATGACATGGAGAGACATCTCCAATCCGAATGCCCACAGAGGACAACATTATGCAAGGCGTGCCATTCGATGTATGTTGTGAATGATGAAGTGGCACACAAGGAGATGTGTCTGGGTATGATGAGTTGTCCGTTATGTGAGTGGCGCGATGACAAAGTCGCATTCGCTCTTCATCTATCCGATGCGCATAACAGTCAATACTGCTATAGTTGTCATACAGCCGTTCCTTCAACAAACTGGGAACGGCATGTCAGACGGCAGTGTCCCAACAGGTTTATTCACTGCAAGTACTGCAACGTGAGCGCACAGCTCCCACTGTACCCAAAACATGCTCGCGAGCACATCTTGGAGTGGTCTAGGCAGATAGCGGAGATCACAGAGGAGTGTTTTATATTGGAAACAGATACTTAGAGCTGATGATTTGAGCTGTTTTCTGTGGATTCCAAGCAAATTCAATGCCTTTGAGATTCTTGACATAATTAATATTAAAGCCCGTCGATGGGTCGATATGGAAGATCATGGGGTATTTTATATGGAAAAAGAAATAGTCGATCAAGGGGTACTTTTGACACAAATCCAAGGTATAAATAGTTTCAATTGTAGAAGGACTTAATGAGGTGGAGTATTTTGTAAGGAACGTCTGTAGAATCACTGGATACAAGGAGTCTTGTTTGACACGGAACGCATGCTTGGTTGTTTGTAAATCGATCATAAATTGCTCGAGCACTTTATGATTTTTGGGAAAAAAATTGGGGATGAGTCCAATCACATTGCTCTCTATACCACACTCGTCCGAACCACGAAGCATCTTGAAATAGCCATTGATACCAAAGTCGGGCCCCCATGAATTCTTGATCCACCAATACGGTGTTCCATCGGATTCTTTTCCCCACCCAGAAATAACAACGGCGTGCCCCCCTACAATATTGGAATCAGGGGAGTGTTTATATATAGCGCCTTCGTTTGTAGGTACAAAATCATAAAAATCGGCATATACAGTGAATGATGTTAGCATTGGACCCCATTTCATGATATCCTTCATGATGGAGCTTTCGTCTGTTTGTACTAATGTATATGCGAATAGCGTGCGGAATAGACGGGGTGGTTCGAAATAAGGGGTATCGTTATTATTAAAGACACGTCCATTACAAGAACCGGTGCCAAGAGGATAGCCAGTATTGGTAGTGTAGTCGAAACATGTATTGGTCGTGATGCTGTCTTGGTCGAATGCCAATTTACGAAGTTGATAATAAGATGTCTTGTAGCCGTAATTGGTTCTGTTATACGCCAATTCTTGCAAGGTTTGTGTTAGACGATAAGGAGCACAAAACATTCTATAGGTGCCGTATAGGTTTAGATAAGTCACCGCATTACTCATGAAATTGCCATTACACCCAAATCGCTGAATGGCCTCATTGAAAATGGAAATCACTTGTGAATATTCAGTGGATGCCTTGAAAAGAGAGTCGTCGCATGCGATCATGACTGATGGCGACAACATTTCATCGAGAACTCTGTAGCCATAATAATGATTAAGTCTTTCGCTCAGTGACCCGACACTCGCAAAGGCCCAACAACTCCCACATGTGTTTTGATCCAAACAAGGGACAGTGATATCTTTAAATTGCACGTCTGGACGCCATTCATCCGGAATTTCAATATTAATCGAAGCGTAATCACATTCATATGGATAAACGGTTAGGTCTTCACGATCTTCCGCATTCCCAGACGCTATTTCTGTATTGAGTGGATGTGATGATGGCGTTCGCAAAATTCGTGGTTTTGTATTCATCTTATGTTTATTATAATAAATATGAATGATAAATGGGTGAAACCATTCTCATCTGGCATGTCCTGTTTGGATACAGTTGACGGAGTATGTTTGACTGATATTACTGCCGACGAATGTGAAAAGTATTGCGAGGATCATCCATTTTGTGATACAGGTTATCACCTTCAATACGCAGATAAGACCTATTGTGCTCCTTTACACGGATTATTTTCATTCGCCAGACGCCAAGCGTTTTCAAATAGCACATTTCCAGTTGACCAATCTATTTTCTTCCACCCCGACATTGGTGTTAAAATGAGGGTATTTGATGAAAAGAAAAAAATACCAAAGATAAATTACCCCCAATATGTATCTAACATTTTTATTTTGCCAACGGTTATTCAACACCTTCCGACCGGAAAATATTTGACATCTGAATTGAAATTAGATACGGATATTTCACAAGCGTGTGTATGGCAGATTTTCAGGTTCATATATAATTTTTCAGGATCCAATTCTACTTTTTACGATCGTATTTCGAATGGTGAGGTTGTATTATTCCGTTCTGTCAACGACGACATGACAATATCCTTTCAGGACAATACTCTACAAAGATTACCAATGTCGATGTTATTCGGGTATTCGACGAGCTATAATTATGCGAATGTATATTATTTCCAGATTTTTCAGAGTACAAATCTGAAAACCCCGCTCCAATTGGATCAGCCTTTTGCGATACGTGTAAATCAACTTCCCATTTTAACTGATAGTTCTGTCTATTACTTGGATATAGATGATAATTCATCATTACAACCCATTAGTGTCAGCGATTCGAGCGCAAGTCTTGAAGAATTCCGGAACTGGCGATTTATCAGAGTGGAGAATGGACAGGAAATTCAACAATTTCCCGATTCATTGTTCATAGAAAGCCAATGGGTGTACGCTAAAAACTTTTTGGGTGCATCCTTGGATGAGAATGATAATGAGAACAATATAAAATCAACAAATTGCGTTTCAACAAGTCATGTGAGGTCGATGATTATAATCGTCATCGTGATCGTTGTAATTATTGCACTTATTATTCGCTGGCGCAAATATCTAATCTAATTTGTCAATTCGAGATTTCGCAAATGGGTTTGGATTGTGTTTATGTGTTGGGGTCGATGTAACCAACAACGATTGAATGTCGGCGATTTTCCGTTTAAGACAGTTATTTTCATTTTCTAGATGACCGTTTTGTTCGCGTAACGCGCGGTTCTGTTTATGCAACTCCCACAATCGATGTCGATCACTTGTGAAATGGTTTTGAAAAGATGACTTTGATGCGTAAGTCTTTTTGGATGGATTGCACGCACACCATAGTTTTTCGGTCAATTTTGTTGTCATATTTTTTATAATGCTTGTGAAAACATTATAAAATAAAAAAAATCAATTTATACATTTAGAAATCATCCTCGAAATCGGTTACATTGAATGATTCCTTATTCTGAACGGAAGAAGACAACACGTATTCCGTAACACGTTGTTCGAAGAAATTAGTCTTGCCTTCCAAACTCATTTTGTTCATAAAGGGAAAAGGATTTTTAGCGTTAAAAATCTTAGGATACCCAAACTGGGTTAGCAATCGATCTGCCACAAACAATATGTATTCCTTCATGAGATCTTGGTTCATTCCAACGAGACGACATGGGAGACTGTTGCATATAAAGTCTTCCTCGATATTCACAGCGTCCTTCATCATTTCATACACTTCATCGACAGGGACCTTGTTTTCGATATATGTGTATAGCAAAACCGCGAATTGCTGGTGGAGACCTTCATCACGGGCAATCCATTCATTGCTTTTTCCGAGTGTTTTAGTCATCAGCCCTCTCTCCTTTAGCCAGAATATGGCACAGAAAGCTCCTGAGAAGAAGAGACCTTCCACGATGCCAAACGCAATCAGTCTTTTTGCAAATGAATTCTGTTTTGGATCGATATATTTGAGAGCCCATTGAGCCTTGTTTGCTACACACGGTATCTCATTCACGGCGTTAAACAGCTTTAATCGCCTGGCTGGGTCAGCCACAAACGTATCAATGAGAAGAGAATATGCCTCGGATTGGCCGGTCAAGATGCCATTGAAAACACCAGTGTTCCTCTTGGGTTCGGCAAAACAATATGTAGGAACGGGATCCGAAGTCAATTGTGTAATTTGAACGACCGTTCGATCCTGAGGCGTCCAAGAATTTTTGCGTTTTTGAAAACAAGATGTGATATATGTTGTGAATACATAAGATTTTGAAATCTGTTTCAAAGAAACGCCAAAGGTCCGAGATAGATAAACTAGGTCACCTCGATTCATGAATATGCCTTGATTGTCGCTACGTATTGTACTATATACATTCAACCCAATGAGTAGTAATTGGATACGTTGATAAATTTCGTACGATTCTATTTTTGATGGGATGCCTGATATGACAAAACCGATCTGTCGCCATTCATATACTTTATGACAACCGTCGATGAAGCCTTCCAACCACTTTGCTTTCCCATACGCTGTAGAGTTGATCGGAATAATATCAGGAAATTCTATAATATCATCAGGGAATACCTGAGATGGTCTTGAAGTCATGTAGCCTTGTTGGTATGCTTTGCCTGGCTCGACGATAACATCATGCTCGATTGTCTTTGTCGGATAGTTCCATCCGGTCAATACGGATTCATTGCGATGTAGATTTTTGGTTTCGATGCGATGAGCCTCATCGCCAATGAGCCATTTGTGTCCGTTCGTGCAGTCCAGTCGCATACCATTTCCCAGAGTCACGCGGGTAATGACATCATCACCCGTATATCGGATCTTGACATTCGAAAAGTGCACACCATTCCAAACATTGACATTGCAACCTAACTGGGAGCGAATAGGGTAATAACCCCTGTCCGTTAGGATATAAGTTGACCCAGTCACACAATGAATGTTTTCAATCATCGCCTGAAAGGCATAATAACAACGAACTTCGGGCACAGGAATTTCTTGACAAAAATTCGTAATCAGATTCTCCAGAACAATGCCATCACTTCCAGCGAAAAAGGCCAGTATGTGTTCTATAAAATACTTTTCGTCATCGGTTAATTTATCCCAGTCGCTCTTATCGGCACTAAAATCAATCTCTTCAGCCGTCCAGAAACTGGACTTATGCTTCTTGTAGGCATCCCATATGTCGGGGTATTGTATGGGAAACAAACAGAAGCGGTTTTGCTTTTCAATCAGTAGCGGTTCGGTTGTCATGGGATGAATTATTTATATGAGATCCAAGATTTTATTATAATTATTTTATCAACTTGTCCAGATTTTATTTTGTCAATATTATATATACAATTTAACAAAGTAGGCTCACAGAAAGACAAGACAAAAAAACATGAAAACATCTTCTTCTTCTCCATTCTTGTTTGATCCCAAGAAGTATGCTTTTTACGATCTGGTAACAGAATATTTCAGCAATCCCAATCTACAAAAGGTAAAAGACGACCAAGAATTCAGCATTTACGTTTGTAAGATGGAAACATTACTATTGAATGAGTGCCGGTATCTTGTCGTAATTATCCACTCGGACAAGATGGCGATTGGGACAGTTCGACGTCTATCTGAACTAAAATGGGTATCCCTGCAAACTCGGATCTTACAGTCGGATACCTATTTCAATGTGGTTTCTCACGCATATCAGATTCAGAATTCATTAAAGTTTCATTTTGCGGTCAAGCAAAAGTCAACTGCGAAAGACAAGTCTGTGTACGTTTTTGAAAACAACGAGTACCCAGTCGATATCACATTATTGCATCTGAAAGGAAATCTTTATGAATACCCCATGACCGGATCGTTCATATCATGCCTCGAGACCTATCAGACAGTTTTGACATTTCATACTTAGCTTGCGATGAACATGAATCCATTTTCAATATTTACTTTGGACGAGTCATAATTTTTAATTACGGCCAATTCTTGTTTTGTGATGGAATCAAAAATGGAATATCCATTCAACAACGCGCAAATCTGGAATTGCTCCGGTGGATCTAACCATTGCTTGAATCCTGGGAGGAAATGATGACCGTAACTCAGACCCAAGTACGCCAGCATGTTAAAATGATGACGCTTGGTAATGAACATTAAATTTTTTCCGATGGTTAGAAGATACTTGCCATTCTTGACCAAAGAAGTATAATCGTCCAGAATAGTCGATTTTTCCAGATCCTCCAGTGAATGGACTAAAAAATCGGCTGGGTGTGTAGATTCGACCCTTTGTGGAAGAAAGTAGCTGTAGACCAACATGGCGAGAATCTCGTGGTTTTTATGGTATTTCTTCCGAATATGATTTAGGCGGATTTCGAGAGACTCTTTTGTTATATTTTCTTCAGAAGGATAGGAGATGGATCCACAGAATATCGCGTCTGGGCGAATCCTTGTAATATAATCGAACCTTGTCTTGTTATCATATTCATACTTTACAAGAGCTTCATACGCTTTGTGAACTCTGTAGTATTCCAATAGGGCATCACTATTTTCAAGATAATCTTTGTGTTTGCCGGACACACAGGAAGAGATGGTTTGAAGGACAGAATTCTTTACATGTTGTACGTGATCCGTGTCATGACCGACCCAGTCGATATGAGCGAGGATATCCGGTGAAATGGCATTCCTTATTAACATTTCATGCTTTTCCTTCATACTCGAAGATAACACCATGAAAACAATTGTATTGTCAAGAAGGTGTGTTTTTACGGAATTGAGACATATTTGTATTGTGTTGTCATCAACGATACCGCAATACAGGAGTGCTACTTTTTTCATATTATCTTCTAATTTTAATTTAATATGAATCCATATTAAATCAAATTAATAATTATTAATTATGGACGTGTTGATCCCTTTCCATTGGAAGGACTCTGATACGTTAAGGAGCGCACTGCCATTTATCCGAAAAAACATTTTAAACGTTCGGGTCATTTATATTGTGGGAGAGCAAGATCCAGATATCCCCGATACCGTATTTGTGTCAGAAAGTGTCTTTCCTTACAAAGCACTTATTCCTCTTTACTACCCAAGATATTTATACCGGACTGGGTGGATCTTTCAACAACTGATTAAAATGATGGCATGGAAATTTATTGAGGGATTATCTCCCATCTATCTTGTGTGGGACAGCGATACTGTGCCTTACCGTCCTCTGAAATTTGTGCAAGATGGTGTTTTTCTATTTGGGAAATCGCACGATATACACGATCCCTATTTCGAGCATATCCATCGAGTTTATCCAGATCTAACAAATACCATGGCCAAGGATACATGCGGACTTCCGACGTTTTCAGCAATATCACATCATCAGATTCTTTCGAGATCGCATATCGAAGACCTGATTCAAAGAGTCGAAGCCGTCCACGATAATATGCCGTTTGAATTGGTATTCTTGTCCTCCTTGGATCCTAACGAAAAAGCACCGTGTTCGGAATACGAATTGTACGGAAATTTTATGCGGGTATTCTACCCTGACATCGTGCGTTTCAGGGATCTGAAGATGATTCAAACATCCACACATCATTTCGGACACACCTTTGACATCGACTATCCCTTTGGAGATCATATGGATTTGGTGTCGTACCATAAATACGAGAATCAGGATATATAGTAGTTTTCACGATTCATTACAACTTAAAACCAAATGAAAAGTAAAAAAATTAAATATGAAAATTGTTTTGGTCTGTATTGGAAACTATCAAGAGTATATTTCGCATTGTGTTCGTCAATTATTACTATGGAAGAATGACGACATTACGATTTTAACGGATACTCTTGGACTACAAGAACAATTATCACAGCATTTACCTAAACAAGTCGAAGTTATCCATCTTCCAGAAGAAAAATGTTGTGGTCTAGGAGAACAATTTGAATGTCGCTCACCATTAAGCCATGAATTTCGTCAGGGATTCTTGCGCCATTGTTTCAAGAGATTTGTTTATATTTACGGATATATGAAAAGCTTTGACGTGGATAATATTGTTCATATTGAGAATGACGTCATGCTCTATACGAATGTCGACAGGTTAAGATCGGTATTCGAAACGGATATTCATTTAATTGTAGATGCAGAGACGCGGTGTGTCCCAAGTTTCATGTACTTCAAGAATCATGAACTTATTGGGGAATGTTTAAGATCTCATATTGACTGGAGAGACCCAAGTGCCAATGACATGGTATTTTGGGCTAAATGTCAGAAGCATCACCCGAACAGAATCACAAAACTCGTCATTACTCCGTTTGACGATAATTATAAAGAGAATATTGGGGTTTTTGATGGTGCCGCAATCGGTCAATATCTTGGTGGTGTGAATCCAGAAAATCTGAGCGACCAAAATAGTTATACGAAAGGATTTGTAAATGAGACATGTATGGTGAAATACAATCAGTTTGCCTTCTCATGGAAACAAGAAGAAGCATCTGGTCTTTGGAGACCAGTGATGGTGTATAATGATGATAATAATAAATGTGCATACATCAACAATCTCCATGTTCATTCTAAACATCTCGAAAATTTTGTGAGTCGGATATCTTCCGTCCAAGATCTCGAGCATGATTTTTGCGCTGTTAATATCAAGTGGAATACCGAGGACTTTTTAAACATCATTCAGCATTTCGTGTTTTTTGATTATCTCCCAACGCACTTCAAGGACAATCGGTGGAGATTATTGAGACGACCATTATGGAATTGGCCTACCGTATGCGTACCAGAAAAGGACTGGGTTCGGTTTATGAACAATCATCATATCTACATCAAAAGACCATATGTTTTATTCTGCTTGAATCATACCACATTGCCTACCATGCCAGAAGCACTCAATCGACCACGATGTTTAGCTGTATTTTTGACCAAAGCACCGTTAATGGATCATCCTAAGTTATACCTATTGCCCAGTTTGAATCCTTCCTTCTCGGATATTTTACGCGACATAACTTTACAATCGTCATTCGAAAAAGAAAAAACCGATAATATTTATAGGAATGATGATGGTATGTTTGAGCGACGGTATGATAATCTGGATTCTTATAAACGATTCATAGAAAAGTTAAAAACATTCCGATATTGTGTTGTCAAAGATACCTCTTTTGATCATTACATAGTCTGGGAGTTACTGGCGTTGCAAACAATTCCAATACTATCAGACTCGCCTTACACGAACATGGTAAAGCGAACAGTGAGCCCTTTCCCAATTTTTTCAACTATATCAGACGTCGTATCAAATTACAAATATCCGAGATATCCAATTTTTGATTCTGAATTATATAAAGATAAGGTGCGTAAATTGTTAAATTAAGTAAGAAATGATATGCATTAGCTTTGTCTTGAATTATTCTAGTGGCGGAATGGGAGACATGTTGCGATTCATGATGACCATGTTTGCGTTTTCAAAGGAAACTCCCAATACAAGGTTCATGATTAATATGAGTCATCGACCGGATTTAGTACCTTATTTCACGATTGGGGATTATTACAAGTGTTTAGCGACACCAGACACTCTTGTGAGGATGCCGTCACGAGAAGCATTACAGAGTATTCTCCACGATATCAAACGAGACGCACAAATAAATGAGAATCGTGTGATATACATTACAAGTAACGAGTATGGATTTGTTCCGTGGAACAATCTTGAAAGACACTTGCCAGAATTTCGAAATCACGTTTTTACCTTTTCAGAAAACGTCCATAATAACATGGTGACAATATTACCATTACCAAACCAGAATTACACATGTCTCCATATACGATGTGGTGATTATGCGATCACGAACATGCCCAGAAATGGTAGTGAAAAACGATTAGATGTTCATAATCCCAGTGTTGTGGAGGAAGTATGCAAAAACATTGACAATTCTGTGTCATCAAGGGAAAAAAATATGCCGATTGTTCTTCACTCGGATAGCGAGTTTTTAAAAGACATACTCAAACAACATTTCCCACATTTTTTATTCTACCCGTCTACGATTTGCCACATCGCTGAAGAAGAACCTGTCGAAGGAGGATATTTGTCGACAATAACAGAGTTTTTTTTCATGGCAAACGCAAAGGAGATTATACAGATCGGAAAGTACAGTGGATTCTCACACATATCGGCAATATACGGCAATGTCGCCTTCATATCCACAGAGGATCCAACAAACCACAAGATCATGAAATACTTTATCTAGTTTTACTTGGTTGGATGCCTGTCATAAGTTATTGTTGTATTTTTGGCGCAATCGGGATTGTAATACCAACCGTCCTTTGCGACTGGGGGGCAATTTGCTTCAGAACGAAGATACCTGCATTCAACGATTTTTAAAAAAATAGCGTATAGTAAAAAGGTGGTTATGTTCATCTTTTATTTTATTTTATTAATATCATATTGTTAAATGATATATGGTGAAAGCAAGGATTCCATAAAATCCCGAGGAATTTCAAGTACATGAGGATTTGTGTCAAAAGTTGTATAGGTAAAGCAG
>ERZ1066132.170-NODE-170-length-26764-cov-6.042495_pt1 | contig 26764 bp, 18 predicted proteins | sample MGYA00382779_ERZ1066132 | MGnify/ENA primary metagenome ERZ1066132 (study PRJEB33369, sample SAMEA5778362) | biofilm metagenome | biome: Industrial cooling water; feature: Water cooling tower basin; material: Biofilm | place: United Arab Emirates | collected...
CAAGGTCAAGCTCGACGTCACCGCCAGCCGCATCTCCGCCAAGGCCGTCCAGCTCATCACGCAGGCGGGCGGCAAGGCCACGCAGTCCGGCACGCGCCGCGACAAGGTCCGCGGCATCGACCTCACCAGCGAGGACCGCACTCCCAAGAACCTCACCAAGAAGCTCAAGCGCAGCAGCGGCCCCAAGAAGCCCGTCGCCGCCGACGAGGCCGAGGCCGAGCCGGCGAAGAAGTAATCTCGACCGACCCACAGTTTCCCCAGTCTTGTCAAGGCCCCGCTCTGCGGGGCTTTTTTTTCGCGAACCCGACAAGCGGATCTCTGTAGCCTGTACGGATGAACCGTCGCGCCTTCACGCTGATCGAGCTGCTCGTGACCATCGCCATCATGGCGCTGCTCATCGGCATCCTGGTGCCCACCCTGGCCGCGGCCCGCAAGGCGGCGCGGTCCGCCGTGTGCCTCAGCGGGCAGCGCCAGACCGCGATCGGCATGCACTCGTACGCGGGTGATCACAAGGAGATCGTGATCCCGTCGTACAACATGTCCGACACCACGGGAGCCAACCCCTGCGACGGCTGGGCCCCAATCCTCGACCGCGACGGCTACGTGCCCGCGGCGGTCCAGACCAGGGCCTCGGTCTTCTACTGCTCTGAAACAGCCGACGTTGAGGGGCTGGCGACCGGGCAGACCGGGACCGATCGTCAGCTACCCAAAGGTTGGATGGACTGGCCGAACCGGCGTACAGGCTCTCGGAATCTGCCGGAACGGATTCCTGCCAGAGGCTTCCACAAGATCATCCGCGTCTCGTACTGGATCAACGCCGACAACCCCATCGGCAATGCGATCAACTTTACGCCCGACCTGTACTTCACATCGTCGGTCGGGTACGGCCCATCGCCCGCCGGCAAGTTCATGGCTCTGACACGCTTCTCCGCGTTTCGTCGGCCCTCGTCCCTCATTGCCACCGCGGACGGCGTCTACGCCGGGCGTCAGCGTGACAACAAGGTCGGCACCACAAACTCACGCATCGGCTACCGCCACTCCGGCAGCGGCGGGGGGGCGGCCAACGTCGCCTTCGCCGACGGGCACGCGAGCATCGTTGCGGCCCGCGACTTCCCACGGGGGAACCCGGACCCGAAGGCCGCCAACGCCGCGGAACAGCTCGCCCTCGCCCGTGCGGAGAACTCCTTCGGGCGTCCAGCGGTGTTTGCGGACCCAGACAAGGCTCTGGCGACGCCCTGACCGCGTACGGCCGGGTTCCCATCGGGGACGGCGTCGGGCGGGTTGACGCGGGGCGGTTGGCGGGCTAACTTTCCTTCCCGGATCGGTCGATGCAAGTCGGTCGGTCCTGACAAGTTCTGCGGGCGTAGCTCAGTGGTAGAGCGTCTCGTTGCCAACGAGAAGGTCGAGGGTTCAAGCCCCTTCGCCCGCTTTGGCGAAAGCCAGAAATGAAACAGGCCGTCCGGTTCACCGGACGGCCTGTTCATTTGGCGAAGGGTCTGTCACGCTCGCTTACGGGCAGACAAGGTTGTCGTACGCGGCGGCGAAGAGCACGAAGTCCGCATCGTCGACGAAACCGTCCGCGTTGATGTCCGCGGGGCAGCCAGCCGGCATGCTCGGGTCGGCGCAGTCGAACACGTTGTAGGCCGTGGCGAAGATGACGAAATCGGCGTCGTCGATGATCGTGTCGCCGTTGAGGTCGGCTGGGCAGGGCGGAGCCGTGACCGTGAGGAAGTTGGTTGTAGAGACGTTGCCGTCCGCGTTGAAGACACGCAGCGTCTGACCGCCGAGCGTCGCGTTCGAAGCGATGTTGAAGGAGAGCCCGGTGACCTGGGTTCCCAGAGCATTGGGAACCGGAGTACCGATCACCGTCACCCCGCTGCCGGTGGTGAGCGAGACCTGTGACGCGAACAGAACGTTCTTGAGGTTTGTTCCGTTGATGGTGAACGGAACGACGGTGCCCCGCTGGCCGTTGACCGGTGCGCCCGTGACGGTCATGACGCCGTTCGTGACGGTCACCTGAATCGTGTCCACGGTCGTCTTGGCGTTGGAGTCGCGGACGCGGAGAGAGACGTTGTAGATGCCGTTGGAGACGTAGGTGAACGTCGGCTGGGGCGCCGAGGCGGCCGGCGCGACACCGGTTTCGAAGACGCCGTCACCGTCGAGGTCCCACTCGTAGCGGCTGATGGACGTCGCGACACGGATCTCGGTGGTTGCCGAGTGAATGTTCCCGATGAACTGGGCGGTGGTGTTGGCGCGGACGCGCTTGTTGAGGCCCGCGTTCGCGTACGGGTTTGCGTAGATGTTCGTACCGACCTGAACGTCGAGGTCGTACAGCTGAACAACATCGTTCGGGTTCGCGCTGTTCACGAGATTCGTCGCGTCGTTGTCGAACACCCGCAGCACGTATGTGCCCGCGGGGAGAGCGGTGAAGAGGCTGTTCTCCGCACTGCCGTTCGTGGTGGCGTCGATCGTCCCGACGGTCACAGTTCCGTCGGCGTTCGTCAGGACGTACGCAAGGTTGGCCGCGGAACTCGCGGCGAAGGTCGCCGTCGTTCCGCTGCATCCCGAGCTCTGCTGACCGGTGGTGATGTTGCCGCCGCGAGGCGTGACCACGATCCGAACGTCTTGGGCGCTATCGAGAGTGAACTTGTAGAAGTCCGCGCCGCCCGGGTTTGATCCGTTGTTCCAGAATCCGTTGAGCGACAGATCGCGGTTCGTGAAGGAACGCAGCGCGGGGGTGGTCAGATTGCCCAAGTCGAGGGCCGTCGCGAGCGATTGGTTGCCGCTGTAGCGGTCGCCGTAATTGCGGCCTGCGCCGCGCCGATCGTCGTTGTTGTGAGAGTCGAAGGCCGTGCTGATGGACGGCTCCATGAGCTTCGTGGAGGTGCAGGGCACCTGGTGGATGAATCCCGTGCCGTGTCCGTGCTCGTGGGCGACAACGTTTCGGAAGTAGCGGAAATTGTTGGTGGAGGAAGGGAATGTACCGGCGACCGAGAAGTACGACGTGTTGATGCACATGTCGCCTCCGACCACGCTGGCGAGGCTGGGGGACCCGGGGAAGGCGTTGTAGGCCAGAACCGGCGTCGCCGCGCCGAGCGGCAAGCCGCCCACCCGGATATCGCCGACCGTCGACCGGCGGGTCGAGACTTGATCCATGGCGATCCCGTTGTCGCTGGTCTCGGTGTAGGAGATGCCGGCGTACTTGCGCCACGCGGCGAGTCCCTGGCGAACGAACTCCTTGCCTCGGTCTTCTGAACCGAACGCAGCGGTCAGGCTGGCGATGAGGTCGTTGGCTCCGGTCCCGAACCCGGCCGCCGCGAGGCCCCACGTGGTGCCATCGGCGGGGAAGCTGTACGTCAGATTGGCGCGGCTGGCGTCACCGGGTGCCGCCGTGGCGTTGCCCGCGGAGTTCCACTTGCGGTTGTCCACGTTGAACCGATCCTCGAAGGGATCGGCAGCCGGCGCCTGGGTCGGCGGCAGCAGCTGGAACGTGTTGAGAGCCTCTTCCCACTGGGCCTGCGTCATGTCCGGACGGAAGCATGCGATCGACGTCGTGAAATGCTGAATCAGCGACGCGCGGAGCATCGCGGCCCGGGCCCCTTGCGCCTTGGTCTGTACGGCCATCTCCAATGCGTACGGCAGCGGGCTTTTGGGCTGCGGCGCCGGTTCGTACGGAAACGCGCCGAGCTGGGCGCCGGCGAATGCCATCCCAGCCGTCATCGCGAGCATGACGGCCGAGCCATTCAACTTCTTCGTTCGATTCTGCATCGGGTTCCTCCAGCGATCCGCGGGCGCGCAGCATCCTCCGGGCCAGCGATCGTGCTCTTTCAAAGATACAGCCAACCTCGCCATCATGCGAGGAAAATCTCGTCCGAAAACGGATGATCCTTCGATCTCGACGATGCAAGGGGCGGCCGGGCGTCCACGCAAGGTCCGAAATCCATTACGGACAGACCAGCGCGTCATAGGCACCGACAAACACGCTGAAGTCGGCGTCGTCCACGACGCCGTCGGCATTCAGATCGGACGGGCACGCGATCGCCATCAACGGGTCGGTGCAGTCCAGGACGTCGTAGGCCGCGACGAATATCTGGAAGTCCGCATCATCCACGGAGCCGTCGACGTTCAGGTCGCCCGGACAGCTTGCGACGTCCACCGTCAGCAGCGGCGCGTTCGCGGACCCGTCGGCGTTCGAGACCGAAACGGTCCTGCCGCCCAGGGCGGCGTTGGACGCGATCACGTACGAAAGACCGGTCACCGATGTGCCGAGAGCGTTGCGCACCGGCGTGCCGATCACGCTGACGCCGCTCCCCGAGACCGTCACCATCGCCGCCGAGGTGAGGTTCTTGAGGTTCTTGCCGGAGAGCGTGAACGGGACAACGCGGCCACGGGGCGCGGACACCGCTTGCCCCGTCAGGGCGGTGGTGGCTCCGAATACGGTGACAGCGAGCGTGTCGGTGCCGCTGCGGCCGTTGGAATCAACAACTCGAAGCGTGGTCTGATAGGTGCCGTTGGAGACGTAGGTGAAGCTCGGCTTGGGAGCGCTGGCGCCGGGCAGGACCCCGGTCTCGAACACGCCATCTCCGTCGAGATCCCACTCGTAGCGACTGATCGTCGTGACTACGCGGGTCTCGGTCGGAGCGGAGTTCACGTCACCCATGAAGTACGCGGGCGTGTTCGCCTTCAGGCGCTTGGCGAGTCCGGCGTTGGCGTACGGGTCGGTGTAGACATTGGTGCTGGTGAGCAACTCGAAGTCGTACATCTGGACGATCGTGTTGCCGTTGGTGCCGCCGGTCAGATTTGCCGCGCGATTGTCCCAGACCTGCACGTTGTAGGTGCCGGGATTGAGGTTCACGGTGAGTGTCTCGTCCGAGCCGACGCCGGTCAGGTTGATCGACTGGAGCGTGCTGCCGTTCGCATCGGTCAGGCGGAAGGCGAGGTCGCCCATGGCCTTGGCGTCATAGATCGTGGTCGTTCCGGTACACTGGGTCGCCTGCGTGCCGGTCTCGTAGGGCACGCCGGTGGGGCGAACGTTGATGGTGACTTGTTGCGCCGAAGATACCGTGAAGCGGTAGTAGTCGTTCCCAGTGGGGTTGGTGCCGTTGTCGTAGTAGCCGTTGGTCGAGACGTCTCGCAGGGCCACGGAGCGAAGAACCGGAGAGGTCAGGTCACCGACGTTCACGGCATTGAGCAGCGAGCTGTTCCCGCTGTAACGGTCTCCGTAGTTCCGGGCAACGCCTCGACGGTCGTCGAGCTGCAGCATGTCAGTGATCGTGGAAGCCTGCGGCTCCATCAGCTTGAGGCCGACGCACGGGACCTGATGGATGAAGCCGAGGCCGTGGCCGTGCTCGTGCGCAATGACGTTGCGGAAACCCCGGTAATCGTTGCCGGGGTTGACGAACCGCTGGCCTTCGTTGAAGTAGGCGGTGTTGATCGCCATGTCGCCGCCGCCGAAGATCGAAGAGACGCCCAGCGTGGTCGGGAAGCCGTTGTACGCGAGCAGGCCATTGATGCCCCAGAAGATCCCGCCGAATCGGATATCACCAACGGCGGACCGGCGCGTGCTGTTGGTATCCATCGCGATGCCGGAATCGGCGACCTCGGTGTAGGTGATACCGCCGTAGCGTCGCCACGCAGCGATCGCCTGGCGCATGTACTCCTTTCCGAGCTCCGCATCGCCGAATGCGAAGGCAAGACTGAACTGCAGATCGCTGGGACCCTGGGGCGTGATCGTGCCGGCCAGACCCCAGATGGTGTTGTCCGCGGGAAAGCTGTACGTCAGGTTGGCGCGCAGGCCCGTGCCAGAAAAGAAGCCCGATCCGCTGGATCCCGCCGGCCCCCACTTGAACACGTCGAGGGCGAAGCGGTCGTCAAAGGGATCTCGCGGCCCGAGAGTCGGCGGACGCAGGTCGTACGCGGCGATCCAGGTCGCCCAGTCCTGCGCCGACATGTTCGGGTCGTAGCACATCGGCGACGATTCGAGCGCCTTCACCGCCTGCGCGCGGATCAGGGCCCCGCGAGTCCGGGAGCCCTGGGAGAGCGATGCGATCGCACGCTCCAAAGAAGCCGGAAGCTGCGGCTGCGAGCGTCCGGCCCACGGGAATGCGCCGAACTGGGCCAGGCAGATCGACGAACCTCCGACAACCGCCAGCAGCACCGGCGACACAACGATCCAATCCCGCGCCATGCAATCTCTCCGTTGGGGCGGGCCGCGACCACATTGGTGATGGTCCGCGGCCAGTCATCTCAGCATAAAGCCCGATGAATTGAAAGGCGACAGTTTGATCCGCAAAAGTGCGGATTTCGTCATCGGATCGAGCCGTCGGCACCCGGAAGTCGGGTTATTCGACCGTGCGCATCGCGTCGGACGGTGAGCGTGCGAGACGTGTGCTCAGGGGCAGAGGAACTGGTCGTACGCCCCGGCGAAGAGCACGAAGTCCGCATCGTCCGTCGTTCCATCGCCGGTGAGGTCGCCGCTGTTGGTGATGAAGGAATCGTACGAAGCGGCGAACTGCACGAAGTCCGCGTCATCGACGATGTTGTCCTTGGTGAAGTCGGCACGGCAGAGTTTCTGGATCATCGACTTCACCATGGCGAGAACATCCTCTCCTGTGGGGATGATGAACGACGTCGGCAGGACGAAGCCGTTGGCGCCGGTGTCACGAAGCTCCGCGGTCACGGAGAACGCGCCCAGCGTGCCGAAGACCCAGTCCGGAGCGGTGCCGCTGGCGAGGTAGAGAATTTCGGATCCCCCGTACGTGTAGGTCGCACCGGTCGCGGCGGCGATCGAGTTCTTCATGGCGTTGCCGATGCGATTGATCGATGCCAGACCCGGCGGGTTCGCGTACTGGTATCCCCAGGTCCGGAGTATGAGCTGCGAGTAGCTGTGAATATCAATATGGGCCACGACCTTCGGCACACCCAGCATGTAGTTGCTGAGAGCTTGGGTCTCGGGCTCGGAGAACGGGCTTGGGCCGCGGTAAACGTCGCTGCTCAGGCTGCCGCTGGAGCCGGAGGAAAGGCCCCAGCCGACCGACCAATTCCGGTTCAGGTCGATGCCGCGGGTGGTGGCGCTTGTGACGCGGCGGTTCTTCCGCCAAAGCCTGTTGTTCGTCCAGGTGTGAACGTATCCGTCCGGATTGCTGATCGGGACGATGACGAGCTCGTACTCATCCAGGATGGATTTGGCGGTCGGATCGGAGGCATACCCGTTGAGCAGCGCGGTCGTCATGTACAAATTCGAGGTGACCGTGATCCACTCCCGGGCGTGCTGCAGCGAGTTGAGGACGACAACGGGCTTTCGGACGCCGCCGATCGGCGGCACCGGACTCGTCACGCGCATGGCGAAGATGTCGCGACCGTCCACGGAGCTTCCGAGTGAGATCCGTGTCACGAAGCCCGGGTACGCCGCGACCAGGCTGTTGACGTAATTGCTGACGCCGTTGTAATCGGCGTAGTTGTCGAAGTACGCCCGATCGTCGAAGGGTTGCTGTCGCGATGCGAGCTCCGCGTCGAGCAGCGTCTGAACGTTCTCGATGACCACTCGGAACGGCACACCATGGAGCACGAGCGTCGCGATCTGATCGCGTGCGATTCGGTAGTCCACCGAGCCCGCCGCAGAGGGCGAGCAGGTCCATGGATCATCCGACAACTGCTCGATGAGGCGGAGATCCGCCTCGCCTCGGGGCTGAACCCGGACGACGACGTCTCCGTCGAATCTCGCCAACTCTGCGAATTCAGGGATCGGGGCGGCGGGGGCTCCCGCGGCCGTGGCGATCCAGAGTGCGGCGCCGCATGTCCATCGAGCGTGTGATTCCTGCATGGCGGTCTCCGGCCGGGGTGGGGAAGCGGAGTCGGGTCATCGCTGGGGAGCGCCCGAACGTTCTGGACTCAAGGACAATTCAGTTCGTTGTATGCCGTCGCGAAGATCACGAAGTCCGAATCGTCGATCAGAGCGTCGTTGTTCAGGTCGCCCGGGCACAAACCGGTGTCGGGACAGAACAGCATCTGGTAGGCGTCGCTGAAGAGGACAAAGTCGGCGTCGTCGATGACGCGATCGTTGTTGAGATCGGCGGGGCAAGGGCAGAGGGCGGGGAAGTGAGCTGTGATGGCGTCCCACATCGCAGCTGTTGAGCCTTGGTAGCCCAGGGCCCAGACTCCGATGCCGCCGAGACCGTAGGTCTTCGCACGGGCGTACTTGACGCCCAGCGACTCGGCGTCATCGAACCAGACCTGATTCCACGTGGCGTCCTGCCAGCGGTACCACGGCGTGCGCGATACCGCGTCCCACTGCCGGCCGTAGGTGCCGACCGCGGCGGCCGCGTTGGCATAGGTGATCGATTGGGTGAACGCGAGCGCACTCGAGTACGCCGCGGAGGTGGCCGTGTCCCATTGGTTGCCGTACCAGGGGGTACCCAGGATCATCTTGTGCGGCGTGCTTGTCAGAACGCTCGCGTACTGCGTGCGCATCGTGTTGTCGACGTTGAGCGATCCGCCGAAGAGAGGTGCGGATGGTCCGCTGGTCGTGGACCACGAGCCGTAGAAGTCGTAGCCCATGATGAACAATGCATCCGCCTGAGCCGCGACCGCGCTGAAGTTCCACGCGTTGTTCCAGTTGACGGCCGGGGTAGCAATGTGGATCTCGCAGGGAATCCGCTGCTGATCGAAGTACTCCCGCATCGCCTGCAGGAATCCCGGGACGTGACCGGGCCAGCCGTTGCCGGTGGATCCCTCGAAGTCGATGCAGACGCCATCGGCGCCCGCGAGGATCTGGGTGCGGAGCTTTGAGAAAAAGTTGCTGCGGGCCGTGGTGCTGGTCAGGAGCGACAGCACCTGACTGGGGTTGAAGTTGGTGACCGTGAGGATCACCTTCACCCCGTTGTTTCGGGCCGTGTTGATCGTGTTGGTCCACGGCCAGCCGATGGTGTTGGTGATGTTTCCGCTCGCATCGACGCCCAGCGAGAAGATGCCGACGTGCGAGAGCAAGTCCCATCGGATATTGGTGGTGCCGGACCAGTACGGCAGGAACCCGAACACCTTCTGGGTCGGCTTGCACAGGAGGGATGGGGTCTGCAGGCTGAGCGCGGGGATCGCCTGATCGTCGCTCGGGTCGTGTGGTCTGATGGCGGTGGGGGCGTCGGCGCGCTGCGACCAGCCGATCGCGGGCGTGGGATCGGGGGCTGGAACGACAGCAGCGGCCACGACGGTGGCGATGGCGGGAACGACAGGCACCGGTAGGACTATACACGACGACGCAAGCGGGGCGACTTGAATCGGGCAAGAGATCAGCGTTGGTCGCAGGCGCGCGGCGTCGGGCGCGGGAACGAGCGGGTTCTCGGTCGTCACACACAACGCATGAGCGCACATCACAGGCCATTCATACGCTCACGCTCTGACTCTCTCAGAAGCGTGATCGAAGGCACTCAACGCTCGGGAGCTTCCTTCAGCGGTTTCGGCTCTTCGCGCAAGTCGTTCTCGTCGTAGCTCGCCATGATGTTGTTGTTGCCGAGCTTGTCGAAATCGACGACGCGCAGGCGGCGGTAGACGATCTTGCCGTTCTCGCGGACGTGGCCGTAGGCGGGGCAGCCGAGGATCTCGAGCTGTTCCAGCGTGCCCTTGGCCTTGTCCTTGCCGTGCAGGGCGATGGCCATGCGGGGCTTGTACTTCTTGATGGTCTCGCGGCCGCCGATCAGAATCTTCACCTCGGCGCCTTCGGTGTCGATCTTCATCATCTGGGGCGGCCTGGCGCCGCTGGTGGCGACGTAGTGATCGAGCGTCATGAGCTCGACGCGCTCGGTCTTTGGAGGCAGACCGAAGTGCGCGCGGCCGGTGGACGCCTGACCACCCGAGATGCTGTTGAGCACCGCCGAGCCAGAGTTCATGTCGTCGATCTGCAGGTCCTCCTGGCCCGGCGCATCAGAGAGCGCCAGCGGCGAAATGGTGCAGGCGGCCTCCATCTTGCCGAGCTTCATGTTGCGTTCGAGCAGCTCGCGGTTCTCGAGCATGGGCTCGAAGGCGTAGATGTGGCCGGCGCCGAACCACTGGTGCATCACGCGGGTATAGAGCCCGATGTTGGCGCCGATGTCGTAGACCACGTCCCCGGGGCGGATGAGGCGTGCAAAGAGCGAGACCACGAACGCGTCGTGGATGAGCGGGTGCTCCCACAAGAGATAGCGATGGCGGCGCAGGCGGATCGCGACCGGGCCGATGTCGCGCATGTTGGTGTCGTGGCGCCAGTCGGGGATGGCCTTGACGCAGGCGCGTGCCGCGGCGTTGAGCGCGGAGCTCTTGCGGATGGTGTTAACGATCGAGCGAAGCATCGTCCGCATGGGACGGGTTCTCCTGATCCAATGAGGTCATTGGACGGCGTGATAGACCGAACGGGAACAGACCATTATCGGCGTTCGGCGGGCGGAGGCTGAGCAAGCGAGGGGTTGGAGGGAAACGAGCCGTTCGGGACGGGCAAGGGGCGCTCGTTGTATCCCAGGAAGCCGTGGCGTCCTCGCCTCGTGCGGTGGGGTTCCATCTTCGGGTCTTCTCAAGACCGGAGGCGTGTCCCGACGGGGCGGGGACGTCCCGGCTCGCTCTTGTTCGACTTCGCGGTTCGACGATCGGCGCGCGGAGGCGGGCGCTCCTTGCTCTGGTCTTCGGCCTTCACGACGACCCTGCGTCGAGTGATCGCGGCCAGCAAGTCGGACTTCTTCTGAGCGGCCTTGATGTTGGCGTCGCCGCTTCTGGCGCCCTCAGCCGTGATCTCGATGAGTGAAGGCGTGATCCGCACCCGCACGCCATGGACGGAGCGGTTGTGCGAGCGGTCTAGGCCGTCGGCGACACGGAGAATACCGGCGAGCGCTCGAACAACAGCCTGATCGCGCCGGGCGAGGCTCGCAAAGGCCGTGTGATCGGGCGCGGGCAGAGCCTTTCTGTGGTAGCGAGCGATGTTGGCGATGACGGCTCGAAGCCGCGGCGACGCGCCGGGGAACGACGCCAGTTCGATGATGCGGCGCGCAACTTTGTGGTGGCGCTCATAGTCGATCGGCACGCCGATGTCGTGCAGCACGCCGGCGCTTTCGAGAATCTCCGGTGCCTCGAGTTCCTCCTTGAGCGCGTCGCGGACCCGGTCCACGTCGGCCAGGTCGCTGAGGAGCGCGAGCGACAGAGCCGCGACGTGCTCGCTGTGGTCGCGCTCGTACGCCGCGTCCATCGCGATGCGTCGCGCGGCGGATGGCGGGTACGCGGGCACGCGGGACATCATCGCCAGTTCGCGCAGCAGTCCGTCACGCACACCGCCGCCGTGCGGGGCAACGGTTCGGACCCGCAGCGCGGCGATGATCTCCTCGGCGACGATGATGCCGGCGGGGAGGATGTCGGCTCGGTCGGCGGGAATCTTCAGCCGGGTGAGCCAGCGTTCGCGTTCGACGAGGTTCATGGCCTTCAGCGTCTCGCCCAGGGTCTCGAACTCCTCGCGGGTGCAGGCTCGGGGCATCTGGGATGTGCCGCCGCGCCGTGAGGTCCCGCGGTGCGGCGTGTTGCTCAGCATCGAGAGCAGAGAGGCAAACGTGCCCCCACAACCGACGAGCAGGTCCACCGCCGCCGGGGGCGTGGGCAGCGCTGCGGCGAGCACGGAGCGAACGTGCTTCCGGACCTTCTTCTCCACGCTCGGCTGATGGATCCGGATCGGGCCCCCGAACTGGCTCGTGAGCCGCACCGCGCCCAGAGAGAGGGAGACAGATTCGTACAGCGTGCCCTTGTGCGCGAGACTGACCTGCACGCTGCCGCCGCCGATGTCGACGATGGCGGCGTGACGCGTCGAGAGGTCCATCGCGTCGGCGCACGACCGGAAGGCGAGCCGGGCTTCCTCGTCGGTGCCGATGATCGAGACCCGCATGCCGGTTTCGCGCTCCAGGCGGGCGACGAACGCCGCGCCGTCCGGCGCTTCCCTGACCGCCGCGGTGGCGACAAGTCGCATCGCCAGTACGCCGTGGCGCCCGGCGTCGAAGCAGAACTCCTTTACCGCCGCGATCGTGGCCTTCACTCCAACTTTGGGCAGCCGGCCGTGGGCGGCGAGGTTGGCGCCGAGGCGGGTGGGGCGGCGGCGTTCGTCGAGGATCCGCAGCGCCCCGCCGGGCGTCAGTTCCGCCAGCGCGAACCGGACGGCGTTACTGCCGATGTCGATGGCGGCGAGGGTGCGCAACGGATTCCGGCCCCGGCGTGGCCGGGCGGGGCGTGCTGCGGTGCCTCTATTTCCCGAACCGGCTCGCTTCTGCGATTTCTTCATCGCTTGCCTCCGCCGCGCTTGGAAGGTGGGGGCGCGGGCGACCTAAACTCGTCTCTTCCACTAGTTGTATCACACGCAGGAGCTTCCCATGTCCGGCACCCCGAATCAGCCCCAGCAGCAGATCGCCGTCCGCATCGACGAGACCAAGATGGTCACGACGTACGCCAACACGATCCGCACGACCAATACCCAGGACGAAGTGATCCTCGACTTCGGGCTCAATATTCCCACGCAGGGACCCGAGGGGCAGCAGGCCATGCACTTCGCCATCGGAAGCCGCATCGTCCTGAACTGGAACGGTGCGAAGCGGCTCGCTGTCAACCTCGGCGAGCTCGTGCGCCGCTACGAGGCCGCGATCGCCGAGGCGCAGAGCGGCGTGCAGCGCGTTCAGTAACTCGAACGGAAACCAACGCCCGCGAGGGGCACCGTCAGATCGGGCTCCCGCGATAGGAGCCTGATAGCGATGTCTCGTCGCCGCATGGTCATCGTCGGAGCGGGTGGGTACTCCGGGGCCGAGCTCGTCTCGATCCTGTCACGCCATGCTCATGCCGAGGTCGTGGGGCTCTTCGCCTCCGCCCGGCGCGAGAAGGGCGATCAGGCGGGGAAGTTTGACGAGCTCTTTCCGCGGTACCGCGGCGTCTGCGACCTGGCGGTGCAGCCCGTCGAGATCGACGCGGTGATGGCCCTGAAGCCGGACGCAGTATTCCTCGCGACGCCCCACGAGGCGAGCGTGGAGCTCGCGCCCAAGCTGCTCGAACGCGGCACCGTCGTGCTCGATCTCTCGGCCGGCTATCGCCTCCGCGACGCGGCGCTGTATCCCAAGCACTACGGTTTCGAGCACAGCAGTTCTTCGCTGCTCTCAAGCGCGGTCTACGGCTTGCCCGAACTCCACCGCTCGCAGATCGACAAGGCGAACCTGATCGCGGTTCCGGGGTGCTATCCGACCAGTGCGATCCTGGCGCTCTCGCCGCTGGTGCGGGCGGGGCTGGTGAAGCCGGGCACGCGGCCGATCATCGACTCGGCCTCGGGCGTCAGCGGCGCGGGCCGCGGCGCGAACGTCAAGAACCTCTTCTGCGAGATCAGCATGCAGCCCTACGGCGTGCTGTCGCATCGGCATCAGCCCGAGATCGACGCGTACGCGGGCGTGAAGACGCTTTTCACCCCACACCTCATCGCGCTCGATCGCGGCATCCTGAGCACGATGCACGTGGACCTCGTGCCCGGGACGACGTTGGAGAAGATCAACGCGACCTTCGCCGCGGCGTACGCGAACGAGCCGTTCGTGCGGCTGCTGCCCTCGAAATCGTTCCCCGCGATCGCTGATGTGCGGCAGACCAATTTCTGCGACATCGGCTGGGCGTACGACGCCGAGCACGCGCACCTGATCGTCGTCAGCAGCATCGACAACCTCGTCAAAGGTGCCGCGGGTCAGGCAATCCAGTGCATGAACATCCGTTTCGGTGTGCCAGAGACCGAGGCGCTCGGTGGCAAGCGCGTGGGAGGCGGAGCGTGAGCGGCACCGCGACCATCGGCGCAGGCAGCGCCCATCCCAACGGGCCGCTGGTCGTGAAGATCGGCGGGGCGACGCTCGAAGCACAGGCGGCGGCTCCGGATCTGTGGGCGGCGCTCGTTGCACTCGCGAAGTCGCACCCCGGCGGCCTCGTGCTGCTCCACGGCGGCGGCAAGGCGGTGGACCGGTTGATGGACCGCCTTGGCATCAAGCCCGAACGCAAACAGGGACTTCGGATCACCCCCAGCGATCAGATCCCCGAGATCACAGGCGTGCTGGCGGGCACGGTGAACAAGTCGCTCGTCGGCTGCCTTCTGCGGGCTGGGGGCAAGCCGGTTGGCCTGTGCCTCGGCGACGGCGGATTGGTGCAATCGCGGGTCATGCAGGGCCTCGACTTCGATCCGGGGCGCGTCGGCGAGGTCGTGGTGCGGGAACAGGACGGGCAGCTCGCTCGCGTGCTGCTGGCAAATGGCTACATCCCCGTGCTGTCCTCGATCGGACTCGACGATCGCGGCGAGCCGCTGAACCTGAACGCCGACGACGCCGCCGCGGGCGTGGCCAAGGTGCTCAAGGCCGCGGCCCTCGTGCTGCTCACGGATGTGGACGGCGTGAAGGGCCAAGACGGAAAGGTGATCCCGCAGCTCACGCACGCCGACGTCGAGCGGCTGATCGCCAGCGGCGAGATCACCGGCGGAATGATCCCCAAGGCCCGCTCGTCCTCCGCCGTCGCGGCGAGCGGCATCCCCGTTGTCATCCTCAGCGGCGACCGACCAGAACACCTGATCCGCTGGACCAAGGGCGAGAGCGTCGGCACCCGCTTCGTTCGCTGAGTTGTCACTCGATGCCTTGATGCCGCGTGCCTCGATGCCTTCTTCTGCGTCAACCGAATCGATCCCATGAATTCGTCCCACCCCATCGTCCCGCTTATCACTTCGCTCCGCGAGCACGATCTCCTGTCGCTGGGCGCGATGTCGCGTCAGGACGTCGAAACGCTCTTCGCGACCGCTGCGGCGCTGAAGAAGGACGTCACGCCCTACCGCAAAGCCCTCGACGGGCGCTCGGTGGCGATGCTCTTCGAGAAGCCGTCGCTGCGCACACGCGTGTCGTTCGAAGTCGGCATCCACAGGCTCGGCGGGCACGCTGTGTATCTGGATCACAGCGAGCAGCGGCTGGGTGAGCGCGAGACGATCGCCGACTACGGCCACAACCTGGAACGCTGGGTCGATGCAATCGTCGCCCGGGTGTACAAGCAGACAATCCTGGAAGGTCTGAGCGACGCGAGCCGCGTGCCGGTCATCAATGCGTTGAGCGACCTGCACCATCCGTGCCAGGCGCTGGCCGACTACCTCACGCTCCGCGAGAAGTTCCCCAAGCGGGCGTGGAACGACATCCGCCTCGCCTACGTCGGCGACGGCAACAACGTCTGCCACTCGCTGGTGGAGCTTGGAGCGATTCTGGGCGTGCACGTCACGGTTCTGACGCCCCCCGGCCGCAACCCGAGCACGCCGATCATGAAGCAGTGCGCCGCGTTCGCCGCCAAGTCCGGTTCGACGATCAAGGTCAGCCACGATCTGGCGGACATCGCCGGTCACGACGCGGTCTACACCGACGTCTGGGTGAGCATGGGGCAGGGCCGCGAGACCGATCGCATCCGCGACCTGTTCAAGCCCTTTCAGGTGAACGCCAATCTGATGGGGCTGGCCAGCCGCGGGCTGAGCGGCGGCCAGCGGGCGCTCTTCATGCACTGCCTCCCCGCCCACCGCGGCAGCGAGGTCACGGACGACGTCATCGACGCGGCAGAATCCGTGGTTTTTGATCAGGCGGAGAACCGCATGCACGCGCAGATGGCGCTGCTGGTGCATATGTTGTGTGGGTGAGAGGGGAGGCACGAGGGACTTGGCACTAGGCACTAGGAAGGCATTGGACATCGGGCATCAGTGAAAGCAGAATCGCACACGGCCGCGTTCGGCGCGGCGTTGGAAAGAAGATCACGATGAAGAAGATTGCACTCGCGTACTCGGGCGGCCTCGACACCTCGGTCATCATCCCGTGGCTGAAAGAAAACATGGCGTGCGAGGTCTACGCCGTGGTCGGCGACGTCGGTCAGGGCGAGGAAGAGCTCGTTGGCGTTGAGAAGAAGGCCAAGGACTCGGGCGCCAAGGACTGCGTAGTTGTTGACCTCAAGCGTGAGTTCGTGGACGACTTCGTGATGCCCACCGTCATGGCCGGCTGCATCTACGAAGGCCGCTACCTGCTAGGCACCGCGATGGCGCGTCCGATTCTCGCCAAGGCGCAGGTCGAGGCCGGGCGGAAGTTCGGCTGCAACGCCCTTGCCCACGGCTGCACCGGCAAGGGCAACGACCAGGTACGCTTCGAGTCGGCGTATGCCGCGCTCGCGCCGGACATGGAGATCATCGCCCCCTGGCGCATGGAGCAGTGGAAACTGACCGGCCGCATCGCGATGCTGGAGTATCTCAAGGCCCGCAACATCCCGACCACCGCGAGCGCGACCAAGATCTACAGCCGCGACCGCAACCTGTGGCACATCAGCCACGAGGGCGGCAGCATCGAGGACCCGTGGAACGCTCCGCCGGAAGACTGCTTCATGCTCACCGTGTCGCCCGAGAAGGCGCCGGACAAGGCCGAGGAAGTCACGCTCGCGTTTGAGGCTGGCCGTCCCGTCGCCCTCAACGGCGAGAAGATGCTCGCCTGGAAGATCATCGAGAAGCTCAACGTCATCGGCGGCAAGCACGGCGTCGGCCGCGTCGATCTAGTTGAGAACCGCCTCGTGGGCATGAAGTCCCGGGGCATCTACGAGACACCGGGCGGCACGATCCTCTGCGAAGCGATCAAGGGCATCGAGGAACTCGTGCAGGACCGCGAGACGCGCCACTTCAAGGAGCACCTGGCTCTGTGGTTCGGCGAGGTGGTCTACAACGGCCGCTGGTTCACGCCCTACCGCGAGACCCTGTGGGCCGCGATCCAGAAGAGCAGCGAGCGCCTGACCGGCGAGATCGTGGTGCGTCTGTACAAGGGCACGGCGACCGCGATCAAGCGCAAGAGCCCCAACTCGCTCTACGCCGAGAAGGTCGTGACCTTCGAGAAGGGCGAGATCTACGAGCACAAGGACGCCGGCGGCTTCATCAAGCTGCTGAGCCTGCCAGAGCGCATCGCGGCGCTCAAGCGGAGCGGGGCGACGGGATGAACGATGCCGCGGAAACTGCAGCTGTCGCATCGTTCATTCGCCAAGTTGACGAGGTGAACGGGCAGATCTCCGATGAGGTAGGAAGGCAGTTCCTCCGTGGTGGATGGCAGTACGTCCTCGCGTTTCAGTTTCAGGCGGCGACTTTGGCACCCCACGTAGAAAAGGACTATCGAACTACTATCGAGGACAGGTTTGAAGCGCTCATCCGATTGGCATCGCTGAACCCTGCGGTGATGATCGAGGCGGCGAACCGTCAGCCTCCCGGCGTCATCTGGACACCTGCCGAAGCAATTGCCCGTCGGCCTCATCTTTCTGGCGTGTCTGACTTTCATCGGTGGCTTGAAGACAACGATGACAACCGCAGGAAGGCAGGCGTCACCGCGTTGGTTGGTCTTCGACACGAACCATCGATTGATTGCTTGATCAGTAGCTTTCGCGAACGGCCGCTGAGTGATGCGTCGACGGAGATCATTCGAGCGATGTTCGCATGGCCCGCATTGCGCCGCGAAGACGCTGAAGCAACGCTTCGGTATGTCTCGCAGAACTCCTCGATGGACGGCGTCGCTGCATGGGCCGCGGAATTGGCGGAGTGTCTTCGGAACAAGTCTGAACCGGCACCACGACCAGACTGGTGGTAGGCGGCCAAGGAGTTTACAGATGGCCCTCTGGGGCGGTCGATTCGAAACCAAGCCCGACGAGCTCTTCAAGCTCTTCAACGACTCGCTGCCGGTGGACGCCGCGCTGGCGCTGCAGGACATCGACGGCTCGATCGCGTGGGCCAAAGCGATCCACCGCGCCGGCGTGCTGAACGCCGACGAGTTGGCGAGGCTGACGGCCGCGCTCACGAAGTTGAGATCTGAAATCTCAGATCGGCCCACGCTCCCGCTGAAGGATTCCGACGAGGACATCCACTCCTGGGTCGAGCGCCGTCTCATCGAAGCGGTGGGGGACCTCGGCAAGAAGCTCCACACGGGCCGCAGCCGCAATGACCAGGTGGCGACCGATTTCCGGCTCTACGTCCGGGCTGAGATTGATGCCCGCTCCGCCGAGCTCAAGGACGCACGCCGCGCCCTGATCGACCTCGCCGATCGCACCAAGACAGTCGTGACTTCGGGCTACACCCACCTGCAGCGGGCCCAGCCGATCCTGTTCGCGCACTGGGCGCTCGCGTACCAGGAGATGCTTGAGCGCGATGCAGCTCGCTTCGCCGACGCCCGCAAGCGGGTGAACGTCTGCCCGCTCGGCTCGGGCGCTCTCGCCGGCACGACCTACCAGGTCAACCGCGAGCAGATCGCCAAGGACCTCGGCTTCGACGGCCCGACCCGCAACAGCCTCGACGCGACCAGCGATCGCGATTTCGTCATCGAAACCCTCGCGGCGGCTTCCAACTGCGCGATCCACCTCTCCCGCCTCGCCGAGGACCTGATCCTCTTCGCGAGCCAGGAGTTCGGCGTCGTCGAGATGCACGACAGCGTGAGCAGCGGCAGCAGCCTCATGCCGCAGAAGAAGAACCCGGACGCGTGCGAGCTCATCCGCGGCAAGTGCGGCCGCATCTTCGGTGCGCTCGCCACCATGTCGATGACCGTCAAGGGCCTCCCCCTCGCGTACAACAAGGACCTGCAGGAAGACAAGGAGCCGCTGATCGATGCGATGCGGCAGCTCTCGATGTGCCTGCGGGTGCTGGTGCGGGTGCTCGACACCCTGAAGGTGCGTGAGAGCCGCGCCCGGGAAACGGCCCTCGACGGCTACGCGAACGCCACCGAGCTTGCGGATTACCTCGTCGCCAAGGGCATCCCGTTCCGCGAGGCCCATGATGTGGTCGGCAAGCTGGTGCGGCATGCGATCTCGAAGTCGAAGCGGCTGGAAGACCTTGGGTTCGAGGACATGCACGGCATCGACGCGCGGATCGACGCCCGTGTGTACGAGTCCCTGAAGCTTGAGGCTGGTCTGATGCGTCGGGAGATTGCCGGTGGTACCGGTCCGAACGCGGTGGCCTCGGCGATCGCCGCCGCCCGTTCGCGGCTGGACGCATGAACCAACGGCGAAGCAGAACCGGTGATGGCGGCGCGGGATCGCCGCATCCCTCTTCATGCCAACGGGAAAGCCGTTCAGCAGACAACGCGTTTGGTTGCAGAGGACCGTTGGGGACACGGTCAGGAATGGGCGCGACAGGGCTCGAACCTGTGACCTCGGCTATGTGACAGCCGCGCTCTAGCCAACTGAGCTACGCGCCCCAAGGCCCCGACTATACCCCTTCCGAGGCTGGTTTTCGAGTCCGGGAACGACGATCGAGCCGATCAAATCTTCGCGGAATCCAAACTCCTTTTGTGTTGCGTTCGGGTCGCTGCCCGCTATGCTACCTGCATGAGAGACACGCCCCTTGTAGCGGGGCAGCGCCTTTCCGGGCGCGTCGAGGAGAGATCGCATAGGAGGTTTGAGATTATGAAGAATACTTGTGTGGCGCTGGCCGTGCTGGCCGGCGCGGCGTTGGTCGGTCAGGCGAACGCCGATCTGATCGCTTACTGGGATTTCAATAACAGCCAGGCTGGCACAAGCGGCTCCCTGGGTGTGCTGCTCCCCGCGGGCTTCAACGCCCAGCAGGGTTCGGGCACGTTGAGCACCAACATCGCGGTAAACACCAACAACGTCACCCCGAACGGCCAACTCGGCACGTTCGCTGGTTCGACTGTGAATCTCCTTGCCCCCAGCGGCTCGGGCGGTGCACTGGTGGTTCAGAACGGCGCCAGCGGCCTCAACAACGGCAAGTACATCCAGTTCTCCATTAGCACGCTGGGATTCGGCTCCGATCTCGTCCTGACCTATGCCTCGCAGCGTACCGGCACGGGCTTCACTGATCAGGCGATCTCGTTCTCGACCGATGGGGTGAATTTCACGTCCCTCACGACCGTAAACGGCCTGCCCTCGTCGTTCGGGCTGCAGACCGTGAACTTCGGTCTCGCCGATGTCTACAACAAGAGCAACCTCATCGTCCGCTTCACCTTCTCGGGCGCTTCGACGTCCTCCAGCTCGGGCAACAACCGCATCGACAACGTGCAGTTCAACGCGACCCTCATCCCGACCCCGGGCGCTCTGGCCCTCATCGGTTTGGGCGGTCTGGTTGCCGCGCGTCGCCGTCGCGCCTGAATGAGCGGTAACCGCGGTTCGGACCTTGCGAAAGAGACGGACTGTGTGGTACGTTCAATTCAGCAGAGTGGCGTCCCTTGACCGCTTGCGTTCTGGATTCAACGAGAGCGAATCAAGAGGCCTGATTCGAGACTTCGTGGGGCACGCCGTGTTGGCGTGTCTCGGTCAGCACGTTCTTGGCGGTTCGTTCGCTGACCAATGTCCGCCCCGGGTTTCCGCCCGGGGCGGTTCATTTTTGGAATCTTCGGCGTGGCAGCCGGATGTTCAGGATCGAACCCTTCCGGACCGTCATCGGTAGAAGGTCAGTCCGAAGAAGGTGGGGCGGTCGGGGTTTCGGGGTCGTACCGTCGGTCGGAGCCGATCCGGCCGCGCCGGTCCGATATGCTCTGGCCGTTCATGCATCGCGTCACTCCGGTCACGAAGAACCGGTCTCGGCCCGATGCGTCACCGTTGCGCCGTGGGCGTGCACGATGCACCCGACGCAATGGTGGAGAGCCGCCCCCCGCGTCGCCGGGGTAGGCCAAGGGAGGTTGCGTGGTCGATTTCGCCCGCTCCGGTCGTTTCCTGTCCGCCCCGCTCGTGACCGGCGTTCGCGCGAGCCTGCTCGCCGCGGCGCTCACGCTCTCGGCGGGTGCTCCGTCCCCGGTTTCCGCCGCCATCGCCGCCGTCACGGACGATCAGATCGCCCCGGGCGAATGGTCGAGCCGGGGTTGGCGTATCGCCAAGTCGGGTCGCTTCGACGACTTCGTTCGCTACATCCAGAACCCGCCCCAGACATTCTCCAACGCCGAACGCGACGAGATCACCGATGCCGCGCGGGTGCTCAACGAGCATGTCGCCAAGCGGGAGGCCAAGCGGACCGAGCGGCTTGCCGAGGTGAACAAGGAATTCGACGAGCGTCTCGCCGGCGATCCCACGCCCACGCGGCTCGCGCTGGCCATGCGGAGCGCGATCGAGCTGTGGGTGCTCACGCCCGACAAGAACAGCGTTCTGGAGGACCCACGCGTCAAGCAACTGACGCAGGACGTGGAGAACGCCGCCCGCTCCGCCGAGTCGGGGGCCCAGTGGCTGGCGGCGAGCGAACTCTACAGCCTGCTCAACGCGTTGTACGAGGAGTCCGGCCGCTACAAGGGCGACCTTGAGCGTCAGACCCGACGCCTGTCGATGATCCGTCTTTACGTACCGCAAAGGCTGTGGGAGCTCCGCAACGAGCGACTGAAGGCGGAGAATCAGAAGCAGCTCCCGCCGTACAACCCCACGGGCGATGATTTCAACAAGAAGCTGCAGGGCGTGGACCAGGAAGCGGTCGTCCGCGCGCTCGCCCGGGCGTCCGACCATGTCGAGCGGGTGCCGATGCGGACGCTGCTCGCGGGCGGCTTGTCGGCGATCGAAACGATGATCGGGACGCACGATTTGCACAAGGCGTTCCCGGGTCTCGCAGACGATCCGGCGCGGGAGACGCTGCTCACGGCGCTGCGCTCCGAACGCGAGCGTCTGGCGGAAGTCCGCAAGAACGTATTGGGTCGCACCAGCGAGCCCGGCTTCGCCGAGATCGACGCGCTGCTCACGCGAGTACTCGCGGTCAACGATCGCTCGGTCAAGGTGCCCCGAGAAGCCATCCTGCACGAGTTCGGCAACGGCGCGATGGACCAGCTCGATGAGTTCAGTGCCATCATCTGGCCCGACGAACTCGGCCGCTTCAATCGCAACACGCAGGGCAAGTTCGTCGGCATCGGCGTCCAGATCGAGCTCGACGACCAGTCGAACGTCAAGGTCGTCAGCCCGATCGAGGGAACGCCCGCTTTCCGCGCCGGCATCCGTTCGGGAGACCTGATTAAGAAGATCGATGGCAAGGCGGCCTACGGCATGGGTATCGATCAGGTCGTGGACAACATCACGGGCCCGGAGGGAACTCGGGTCACTCTCACCATCGACCGCCCGATCCAGGCGGCGGACGGGGCGCCGGCCGACGAGAAGAAGTACGAAGAGATCGAACTCAACATCCCGCGCCAACTCATCAACGTGGTCTCTGTCAAGGGCTGGAAGCGCAACGGTGCCCGCGAGGACGCCTGGGACTGGTTCATCGATCGTGAGAACCAGATCGGCTACGTGCGGCTCACCCAATTCAGCGAGAACACCGCCTCCGAACTCCGCCGTGCCGTGAATCAGATGCAGAAGGAAGGCCTCCGCGGCATGATCCTCGACCTGCGTTTCAATCCCGGCGGGTACCTCGATCAGGCTGTCCAGGTGGCGAACCTGTTTGTGGACAGCGGTGTGCTCGTGGCCATGCAGGGCCCCGGCGGTCGCGCCGAAAGCCCGGAGGTTGCCCGTTCCAACGTTGCCCGGCTCTCGCGGACGCCCGTTGTTGTTCTGATCAACGAGGGCTCCGCGTCCGCCAGCGAGATCGTCAGCGGGACGCTCCAGCACTACGGCGAGACCGGGGACGTCAACGTCATGGTCATGGGCCAGCGCAGCTTCGGCAAGGGCAGTGTGCAGAAGGTGTTCGGAATCTCCGACGACGCCGCGATGAAGCTGACCATGCAGTACTACGCGATACCCGACGCGGCGCCTCCGGGCTATCGCATCATCCACCGCAAGCCCGGGGCCAACGAGTGGGGCATCGCTCCGACGGTGCCCGTCGAGATGCTCCCCAAGCAGACGACCGAGGCCATCCTGCTCCGGCGCGACGCGGACGTTCTTCCCGGCGACGCCGCTCCGGGCGCGAAAGAGCGTCCAAACCCCGACAAGCTTCTCACCGAGGGGATGGACCTTCAGCTCGAATCCGCTCTTGCGGTGCTGAAGGTTGCCACGATCGGACAGCGGTCCAGCGATGCGACGCAGGCCATGAAGGACAAGTAGCCGCAATTCGCGCTCGCCAGTCGCTTCCGATCTCCCCGGTGTCACGGGCCGCGCCCGGCGTGGTCGCCCGGCGGACGCGGTCACGCCATGCTGCTTGCGGGGCTGCTTCGTTCGCGTTCCCGGGTCGAGTGATCCGGTACCATGGCGGCGTGTCCGCTGCCGCGTCCTTTCCCAGTCTCCTGCCCGACTTTCGCGTTGTCCGTGCGCTCCCATCGAGTGCGCTGGGCGAGCGGTTGCTGATCGAGTCCGTGCACGAGCGCACCCCGAGGCTCGCCCACGTGCTCCCCGCGTCGCTTGCGGACCGCTTGGCCCCGGGCGTTGACCAGCTTGTTCGAAGGCGCCTGCCGCACGTGGAGCCGATCGAGCAGGTTCGCAGCGATTCCGGCAAGGCGGTGCTGATCGCCCCGTATCTGGGCCATATCGGCGGCCTCATCACGCTCGACGCGCTCGCGGCGTCACGCGGCGGGCGGCTCTCGGCCCCGGAGATCGCGTACGCCGGCGAGCATCTGCTCATGGCACTCGACGCGGCCCACGCCCAACGCACGTACAACGGGCCGCTGGATCCGGCCCTGATCGTCGTCGATCGCGGCGGCCGCACCCATATCGAACTCTTCGGCGTTGCCCGCTTCTGCGAACGCGGCGCTGTGGAAGCCGCCAAGATCAACGAGCAGGAGTTGCTCGCCGAGCTCACCAGCGTCTTCGAACTGCTCTTCCGGGCTTTGACGGGTCTGGATCGCCGGTCGCTGGGAGTGCGGCCGGGTCAGGCCGTCGCCGGGCTCGACCCCGCCCTCGACGCGTGGCTGGCCAAGGGGCTCGCCCCGGCGGAGGGGCAGCAGGGCTACGAAAGCGCCGAGCACGCGCTGGCCGAGCTTCGGGATCGCTCTGGATCGCGAGCGACGGTCACCGAGGCTCCGTAGCCTGCCGACGAACAGACTCGACCGACGCAGCCGATTGAGTCGATGTGATGGGCCGTTGCCCGGCCTCGGCGACAGGTCCGCGGCTCGTGTAGGCTTTTCGCTCCTTGTCTTGGCCTAGTCGTTCCTCCGTTCCTTCGTGCTTGACCTCTTCCGCTTACTCCATGCCCCGACCCGCCACGATCGAGATGCACCCGGAGAACCAGAGCTATTGGCGGCTCTCGGTGACGCCGCTGCACACCCTGGTTTTTCTTCTGCCCTTGATCGTTCTCTACGAGATCGGTTCGATCTTGTACCTTCAGAACGCGACCAGCGGCACGATGCGGACCGTCGGCGCCCGGGCAATCCTGACCCGGTTCTTCGATGCCTTTGGTGCCCCGGGCTTGCATCTGCCGGCCGTGACTCTCGTCGTCGTCCTGTTTACCTGGCACGTCTTCACCCGGGAGAAGTGGCGCATCTATCCGGGGGTGCTGATCGGAATGGCCATGGAGGCCGCGGCGCTCGTCCTTCCGCTGCTGGTGCTCGGCTTGATCGTCGATCGCCGGCTCGGCGTGCAGGCCGGCGCTCCTGCGGCGGTGCAGTTTGTCGAACTCGCGAGCGTCGCCGCGGCGGATCTGCGTGCCCTGCCCTGGCAGGAGCGGCTCACGCTCTCGATCGGCGCCGGGCTCTACGAGGAACTGGTCTTCCGTCTCGTCATGATCACGGCCGTGCACGCGCTGCTGGCCGACGTCTTCCGTCTCAACAAGGGCACCGCGGCGGTAATCGCCTGCGTCGTCTCCGCCGTGTCGTTCGCCCTCTACCACGATGTCTCGATTTCCGGCGTTCGCGGCACCGCGGACATGAAGGTCCTGGTGTTCCTCACCGTCGCTGGCCTGTACTTCGGGGTGCTTTTCCTCGTCCGCGGCTTCGGGATCGTCGTCGCTGTTCATGCCCTTTACGACATCGTGGTCCTGGTCGGTATCGCCTCGCGATAGCCAACGGTTTGCCAACCAGCCGCGAGCCTCCTATCCTCGGTCGTCCTGGCAACGCGAGCGATCGCAGCCCTTGGCCCCATCGTCTAGCCCGGTCCAGGACGTCAGGTTCTCATCCTGAAAACTGGGGTTCGAATCCCCATGGGGTCATTCCAGCTCCCCGCGAGTCATCGCGGGGTTGCTCGCTTTTGGGGGCGTCCGCGCCCGTACGCTGGTAGTGGGGCAGGCGTGTGGCCGCGGCGAGCTTCTGTCTGGCATTCTCTGAGGCCCGAACATGAATCAGGCGTTTGTCCTCGTGCTTGTGCTCGTCGCACTTCTGGCCTGGCTTCTTCCGCATCCGGGTTCCTCGTCTCGCATCGAGCCTGTCGCGGCTGACGCCGAGTGCGCTGAGTGTGGCATGTCGATCGCTGATCCGCGGTTCGCAGCACGGATGATCGTACTTCAAGAGGGCGGTCTGAAGACGCTGCACTTCGACGATGTCGGCTGTCTGTTCGACCACGAGCGCTGGCACCCCGATCTGCTCGTACGGCGAAGGGAGTTTGCGGTGACCCACCAGCCGCGCTGGCTTGCGAGCGACGCGGTCGCGTTTGTCGTCGACCCCCGGATCGCGACGCCGATGGGCACCGGGCTGCTCGCTATTGAGGGTTCGCAGGCCGCCGCGCGACGGTCAACGGGCGAACGCATCGAGTCGTTCGACGAGGCCGCCGCGTTCCGCAAGCAGTGGATGGAGTCGCGATTCGGCAAGCCAACGCCGTGAGCGGCCGCCGCAAGACATCGCCCCGCTGGATCAATGGCCCCGCTCGGATTCGAACCGAGAACCAAACGATTATGAGTCGTCTGCTCTAACCGTTGAGCTACGAGGCCGGAGAGCCAAGCGTATGGGCCCGACGGCCCGGCGCGGGCCGTTGCGATGCCTCGGCCGGTGCCCGACCCCGCGGAGCCAATGAAAAAGCCCACGGACGTCGATCCGTGGGCTTGGGGCTTTGGCAGAGGGTGGTCAGCGGATCGACAGCATGTCGCGATAGCTGGGCAGAGGCCACAGGTCGTGGCTGATGCGGGTCTCAAGTTCGTCGACCACTTCGCGGAGCGAGAGCATCGCGGCCAGGACGTTGTCGCGGATGTGCACCGACTTCTTGTGCTCGTCGGAGACTTCTGCGTCGTTGGCCTTCTCGAGCTTGTTGATGCGGGCTCGCAGGGTGGAGACGAGGCCGTTGAACTCTTCGAGCTCTTCGCGGAGCGAGGAGGCGTCGATGTCCGCCGCCTCCGATGCGCCGACCGCGGAGGCCAGCTCCGTCTGCTGCCGCACCGCCGCCGGCAGCACCAGCGTGCGGGCCATCAGAGCCGCCGTTTCGGCCTCGATCATGACCTGCTTGTTGTACTTCTCGATGTAGATGTGCTCGCGGCTCTCGGTCTCTTCCTTGTTGAGCACGCCGTACTTCTTGAAGAGCTCGACGTTCTTCTTGCTGCCCATCACCGGCAGAGCGTCGACGCTGTTGCGCAGGTTCGGCAGCTTGCGCTTCTTCTCGGCCTCAATGTGCCAGGCCTTGTCGTAGCCGTCGCCGTTGAAGATCACCCGCTTGTGCTGCTTGACGAGCTTCTGCAGAAGACCCTTGACGACCTGCTGCAGCTTGGCCTCGCTGGCGTTCTTGCCCAGCGACTTCTCCAGCTCGGTGGCGACGTAGTCGAGGCTCTCGGCGACGATGGTGTTGAGCACGGTCGCCGGCCAGGCCACGGCCTGGGACGAGCCGACGGCGCGGAACTCGAACTTGTTGCCGGTGAACGCGAACGGTGAGGTGCGGTTGCGGTCGCCGGTGTGGCGCGGGATCTGCGGCAGCATCCGCGAGCCGAGGTCGAGCTTGCCGCCCTTCATCGTGCTCTTGGGCG
>ERZ1066132.180-NODE-180-length-25134-cov-6.338530_pt1 | contig 25134 bp, 24 predicted proteins | sample MGYA00382779_ERZ1066132 | MGnify/ENA primary metagenome ERZ1066132 (study PRJEB33369, sample SAMEA5778362) | biofilm metagenome | biome: Industrial cooling water; feature: Water cooling tower basin; material: Biofilm | place: United Arab Emirates | collected...
TGAAGTGGGTAGCAGAGCCGGGCGATTTCGAAATCCAGATCGGCACGAATTCGCAAGAGGTAAAAACCGCCAAATTTGCTCTGAAGTAAACTCAGAGTATGGCGTATGTCCGATTTTTCACACTAATTGGTTTTTGCCTTTTTTGTCATTGTCAACCTTCGCGGGAAGTTAAACTTTACACCACCACAGCCGACCGGCAATGGCTGCTGGCCGAGCACGAGTTAACACTATCCGCACCGAGCGATGACACCATCGTGTTGGAAATCAAATTGGATACGACCGTTCGGTACCAATCCATCGATGGCTTTGGCTTTACGTTAACCGGTGGCAGTGCACGACTGATTTATCAACTGGATAGCGCGGCACGGGCGGCCTTGCTGCGCGAGTTGTTCACCCGAGCCGGCAACGGCATTGGCATCCGTTACCTGCGCGTAAGTATGGGCGCCTCCGATCTCGATGACCAGGTTTTTTCCTATTGCGATTTACCGGCTGGTGAAGTTGATCCGCAGCTCAATCACTTCAATCTCTCCCGCGACATGTTGTACCTCATTCCGTTGCTGAAGGAAATTCGGGCGCTTAGCCCGGACGTGAACCTAATGGCCAGCCCGTGGTCGGCCCCGGCCTGGATGAAGACGAACGGCCAGGCGAAAGGCGGCAGCCTCAGACCTGAATTTTTCCAGGCCTATGCGGATTACTTTGTTCGATACGTAACAGCCATGCAACAGCAGGGCATCACCCTGCATGCCGTTACGCTGCAAAACGAGCCGGAGAATCCGCACAACACACCCAGCATGCTGATGACCGCTGCCGAGCAGGCGTCTTTTGTCAAAAACTACCTGGGGCCGGCCTTTCAGAAAAACCAGATCACCACCCGTATTGTGGTGTACGACCACAACTGCGACCATCCCGAATATCCGATCTCCATTTTGAATGACTCCGCGGCCCGAAAGTTTGTGGACGGATCAGCGTTTCACTTGTATGCAGGCGAAGCAAGCGCGATGACCAACGTTCACGCAGCCCACCCGGACAAAAACATTTACTTCACTGAGCAGTGGACGTCAGCCAAGGGCGCGTTTGGCGCTGATCTGCAGTGGCATGCCCGCCACGTGTTGATTGGCGCTATGCGAAACTGGGCGCGCACCATGCTGGAGTGGAACCTGGCCAACGATCCGGATTTTGGTCCGCATACGGACGATGGCGGGTGCACCAGTTGCCTCGGGGCACTCACCATCGGGGATTCCATCACCCGGAATGTGTCGTACTACATCATTGCGCACGCTTCGCGGTTTGTGCCTCCGGGTTCGGTGCGGGTGTATTCCAATGGGCCCGACAGTCTTCCGCACGTGGCCTTCCGCACACCCGAAGGGAAGGTGGTGGTGGTCGTGCAGAATGACCGATCCTCCGCTGCGCAGGTCCGTCTCTCGGTCAACCCCGCGGTTAAGTTGACGCTACCGGCCCACTCGTTGAGTACGGTGGTGATGGAATAACAATATTCCGATGAAATGTGAGCTCAAAGGTATGCGGATTCCAATCCGCAGGACAAAGTTTGCTAACTAACGTGTAACCAGAAATTGTTCGGCTTGCCAAAGCAGGGTAAATTTGTTTGGTTTATATCCTGTATCCTTATGAAAAAAGTTTGCCTTTTGGCTTTTCTTTTTTTGGGTTGTGAGCAAGAAGATACTGAGACTATGGATTTGTGTGCGGATACAGTCGTGCTGAACGAACCCGCATGTCAGACTTTTATAGACGTTACTTCTCCTTGCATTATTCAAGAAGTGCTGACAACCATAAATGGAAATCAGTTAGAAAAACATATTTACCATTTCGATGGGTCTCATTACAACAAAATTGAGAGTTACTATAGAAGTAAGCCACAGGATGATTATCCGGTTTTGGCAAGTGAGACTGTAACTTTGATTTATGAAGAAGACAAGATCAAAGAAGTAGTAATTCAACCTTCGGCCAGACCGGGCACTCAAAAAAAGTATAATTTTGACTACAAAGGATCTGAAGTCAACATCACATTCAATTTGATCGAAGATGGCAAAAACACGTTTACAAATAGCTATAACCAGTTATTTGTTACAAATCCCAATGACTCCATTTATTTGAGTGAAGGATATGTTGATATTTTGCGTGAGTATAAAAATGGGAATAATACAAGATTTGCGATAGAAGCAAAAGATGGTGTCTGTGTTATCAACAATCAAAAGTGGACCTTTACAGTTAAGATGTCTCACGACTCAAACCCGAATGTTTTCAAAGACTACGCAGTTCGGTTTCCGTTAGGGGGAGGTGAAGGTTACGCTAACCAATTTTGGTTTGGCAATAATAAGAACAATATCATTGCTAATCTGGGCCTTATGGATCGCAACGAAACGTATCTAAATTGTTATACTTTTTTGCGTAATGGAAATCAGGTTTGGATAAAGAATTTTGAGCTTTCTGACGCTTATTATCAGTATTCCTACAAATATTCTTGTGAGTAGTCGACATCCTAGCCTGATTGATTTTTTTCACCAACAACCGTTTGCCAACCGCTAATCCCCCTTCAAATTATCCACCGGGTTGATGAACACGGCACGCCAGGTTTGTGAACCAATGGTTAAGGCGCCAAAGAACACCAGCAACAACACGCCCAAACTGATGGTGCCCACACCCATGGCGGTGCGGTAGGCAATGTACTCGAGCCACAGGTTGTTCACCACGTAGGCCAGCGGTACGCCAAATCAGCACCGCCAGGCCGAGAATGGACAGGAAGCCGCGCGACAACAGCAAGACCAACGCGCCATCGGTAGAGCCCAGTACTTTGCGAATGGAGATTTCTTTCACGCGTGTTTCGGTGGCGTAGGTGGCCATGCCCAAAAGCCCCAGGCAGGAAATCAAGATCGCCAGCGTGGATACAAAACCGAGCACCGTCACCAGGTCGCCAAAAACAACCTCATAAAATTTGTTGATTTCGGATTTTACTTCCGTGTAGTCAATCTTCAAATCCGGATTCACCGTAGCCCAGGCTTTTTCTACCGCTTGCCGGGCTTCATCATAGGTGCCCAGGTAGGCTACCTGCATCACGCTAAACGATTCCGGCTGGTACAGCAACGCCATGGGATCAATTTCGCGCATTAGGTCGCGGTGATTGTAGTTGGCCACCACACCCACAATGATTTTTTCGGTGGAATCATTTTGAAAGATCAGGGACTGGCCAATGGCTTCGCGGGCCGACCCCAATTGAAACTGAGATACAGCCGCTTCATTGATCACCATCAGGTTCTTATTCAGGTTAACCTCCTTGGTTTTGAAAAACTCACCGGCCACCAACTTCAACTCCATGTTGTCGGCATAGTTCTCGTCAACGAGAAAATAATCCACATTGGTCCATTCCGGTTCTTCCCGCTTTTTCTTGAAACCCGTGCCATAGGATGTGCCGGCAGCCGGCAGATGCGAAGCGGCCGCGACTGCCGTAATGTTGGCGTACTTCTGCAATTCGTTTTTCAGAGTTTCATGGCTCGTGTTGTTGAGCTTAATCAGAATGTTGTTGTTCATCTTGAAGCCATGGTTCTGGTGGGTGAACAGGTGAAGCTGGTCGTACGCCACCATGACGGTAAGGATGAAGAAGAGGGACAACGTAAACTGAGATACGAGCAAGGTCTTGCGCAATCCCATGCGCGAGAAGAGTTTCAGGTTGCTCAGATTTTTTAAGACCTGAACGGGTTGAAAGCCAGAGAGCACCACCGCAGGGAAGAATCCCGCCATAATGCCCACCACTGTGGCAAACAGAACGAAGATCAGGTACACCGCGGTGCTGCTGTGTAAATCCCAGCGGAAGATGCGGGCGAAGTTGAGCTGCTGGATCATCGGTTCAAGTACCACTACCAGGGCAAGGGCCACGGCCAGGGCGATGAAGGCCACCAGGATGGATTCGGAAATGAACTGCCCGAAAATTTGCCAACGGGCCGCACCGGTGACTTTACGCACACCAATTTCGCGTGCGCGGCTCAGGGAGCGGGCAATGGAAAGATTGGTAAAATTGAAACAGGAGGTGAGCAGAATGATTAAGGCAAGGCCTCCGAGAAAGTAGACAAATAGCCACGGCAACAGGGGCCCGATGGGGTTGTTCATGCTGTTGCTGGGCGTGATGCGAAACAACGGCTGCAGCGCAAACTTCATTTTGTAGGTGTCGGGCGTGGTGATGGACGCAATGTGTTTCCGGTACATCTCGTCAAGGGCCATCTGCAAATCGTGGGGAGTCTTCCCGGATTCGATCATCACGTAGGTCCACCCCTGCCAGTAGTTTGTCCAGCTTTCGGAGTTTCGATCAAATTTGCCGGCTTCCTCCAGGGCTTTGACGGTGGACATACTGGCCAGCCCGTCAAAGACGATGTGTGACTTGTTTTTTGTTTCCTTCAACACTCCGGTAACGGTGTACACGCCAATGTCACCTACCTTGAGCGTTTGCCCCACGGGGTTTGGCTCTTTGAAAAGTTTATTGGCGGCTGCCCGGCTGAGCACGACTGAATAGGGTTGCACGAGAGCGGAGGAAGGATCGCCATGCTCAAGTTCGTATTGAAACATGTTCAGCGCTTCGGCATCCGCAAAAAATCCCGACAGGGGGATGTTGACGTTCTGGTTTTCAAACTCCAGCCATCCGTTTCCAAAGCCGCGCATAAAACGCACGGCTTTTTCTACGCCCGTGTATTTTTCCATCAGCTCCGGGGCCACGGTCATCGGGCTGGAGCTGTTTTCCTGATCCGAGGTAACGACACCTTTGTCATCTACCCCCAGGGTGGTGACCCGAAAAATGCGCGAGCCATTGGTGTTGTGCCGGTCGTAACTCAACTGATCGGCTACCAGCATGATCAACACCATGCAGATGGACATGGCCACCGCCAGACCAAACACGTTGATCAGCGAAAAAAAGCGGTGACGAATCAGGTTTCGGAAAGCTATTTTGATATAGTTACGGAGCATAAATCGGGGTATCGGATTGAGAATAGGTGCTCAGGTTGCCAAACATCGCGCCAGCCTGAGGCTGCGCTTTTTTTCAACGGAAAGCCTGTTTTCGCGCACAGCTTGTTATGAATCGTACACCCCACTGTTCGGGGGTGAACAGCCTATTGTTTTTGCTCGCGCTTCACGATCAGGTAGTAGGCGAGGAAGCCGGCTGAGACAAACGTGGCAAAGATGCCATAGGGCAGCGTGGAGTTGGGATCGGCCCCGATATACTCCATTACAATGAGCGCAAGGCCGGCCGAGAGAATGATTAATCCCCACTTCAACGCTGCGTATTTATTGTCGGTCGACATGTTTCTGAAAATCGACTGGGTCTCTTCATTGACATAGCCTTTTTCAATCATTCGTTTCTTGAGATTAAAATCCGTCATCACTTTGGCAAAGAAGTAGATGGATCCCCCCAGGCCTCCGAAAATGGCCACCGGCATTAGCACTTCAAATAGCGTCATACGTGTCTTTTTTATTGTTTGCCCGTTGGACACCGTGCGTAAGCAGAATGTTGCTGGTCTTTCATAATTTTTTCAAAAATTATGACAGTTGGTCTTACTGGAGGTTTTTAGAGATGATCATATTTGAATGTCATGCGCTTAATGATTCCCTTGTGGCTTAGAGCCTTGGTGGCCTTTGATTTTAGGCTACAAAGGCGCAAAATCACAAAGAATTCGCAGTGAAATCGTGATTTTCATGTACAGCGGGTAGTGAGAACGATGTGCCCTGAATTTTTTTCTTCTTCCTTGCAACATGGCCCGGCTCTGTGGTGTCTAACCCTCCAAATGCCTGGCCCGTATTAACTGTCAATGGACGAAAAATCCCTGGTGACGCAAGTATTGGCGGGTGAGGCCGGTGCATTTCGTCTGTTGGTGGAACGCCACCAGCGGCTGGTCATGCACATGATAACCCGGGTGGTCGATCGCCCGGAAGATCGGGAGGAGTTATGCCAGGATGTGTTTCTTCGGGTGTACGACAAACTGGGCGAGTTTGCTTTTCAATCGAAGTTGAGCACCTGGATTGCCACCATTGCGTATCGCCAGGCCATCAATCATCTGCGCAAGCAAAAAATGAAATGGAGTGAAATCCCGGAAGATGACCAGTGGCAGCAGCGATGGGGCATGACGGACACCCCGGGCGATTTGCTGGAAGACGCCCAGCAGGAGGAATGGGTCCGGATGTTGATCGATCAGTTACCGGTGCAATACCGAACCGTGTTGACCCTTTATCACCTCGAGCACTTCGACTATCGGGAGATTGGCGAGGCTACGGGGATGCCGGAGGGCACGGTTAAAAATTATCTGTTCCGGGCACGTCAGTTATTAAAAGAGAAAGTAATTTTATGGCAACGCAGCGAAAAGGTATGAACCCAGGCGATCAGCAGCACCAGGAAAATGTGGAAAGGGGACAAGTGCCAACCCACGAAGGCGAGCGTGCCTATCAGGTGGTGTTTCGCGCAGCAGCGCAACCACCGCGCGTGGATATCACTCCGGGCTTTGCCGATCGGGTGATGCAGCGCATCGCGGCCCGTCAGGTAGCCGTAGGCCGCAGGGAATGGGCTTGGCTGATTGCGGGAATGGTGTTGATGGTGTTGGCCGCCATGGTCAGCATGGTGCTGACGGGTTTCCGTTTTAATCTGACGTTTCTTGATCCGGTCAAGGGCCTGGTGGCCATGGGCATTGCGATGGCTTTCCTGTTTCACTGGATCGACCGCAAGTGGATTCGCCCGACTTCGGCTTAGCGACCCGGTGCCACTGATCAAAATACTGCGCTTAACGTGTGCTAAACTCACTACCTTGGTTGACCAATCCCGTCAATCATGACAAGCCGATTCATTTATAAATCCGCAGCTACCATCAGACTTTTCCTGTTCCTGTGGTGTGTGCCCATTCTGGCGTTGGCATCCCCTACACCGGCTGAAATAGGCCGTTGGGAAAAGCAGGCCGCGAACGTCACCATCATCCGCGACAATTGGGGCATCCCCCACATTTACGGGAAGACGGATGCGGATGCCGTGTTTGGGTTGATGTACGCCCAATGCGAGGACGATTTTGCCCGCGTGGAGATGAACTACATTGAAAAGCTGGGACGCAAGGCAGAGGTATATGGCGAGAAGGAACTGTACAACGATTTGTATGTTCGCCTTGTCATCGATTCGGCCGGAGCCCGTGCCGATTATGAGAAGAGCCCCGCCTGGCTGAAGAAATTGTTGCTCGCTTTCGCGGATGGCATCAACTTCTACCTGTATAAAAATCCGCGGGTGAAGCCCGCCCTGCTCACGCGTTTCGAGCCCTGGTTTCCCCTGCTGTGGACAGACGGAAGCATTGGCGCGATTAACACCGCTGATGTAACACCCGAAGAACTGAAATCATTTTACACCGGCACGAGCTACCCGGTAGCGCAACGGGCCTCCGGTTTTGATGAGCACACGTCCGGGTCAAATGGTTTTGCCCTGGCCCCGCAGCGCACGGCATCGGGCAAGTCGATTCTGTATATTAATCCGCACGTAACATTTTACTTCCGCCCCGAGGTACACATGGTAAGTGAAGAGGGACTGAATGCCTATGGCGCTGTTACCTGGGGCCAGTTTTTTGTCTACCAGGGATTTAACGAACACTGCGGCTGGATGCATACTTCGTGCAATGTAGATGTGGCAGATGTGTATCGGGAGAAAGTCTCTCGTCAAAACGGAAAGCTGGTGTATGCCTACAACGGCAAGCAGCGCGCGGTGGCGGAGCGCAAGGTGACCGTACGTATGAAGGATGGAGGGTCCAAAGTTTTTACCACATACGCTACCCATCACGGGCCCGTTATGGCCGTGCGCGAGGGCGAGTACGTTACCGTGAAGTCGGTGAACCGATCGTTGAATGGTTTATTGCAAAGTTGGCTGCGCACAAAAGCCAGAGGCCTGGAGGATTTCAAAAAGACGATGGATTACCGAAGCAATGCCTCCAACAACACGGTGTATGCCGATCGGTTTGGCAACATTGCGTATTGGCATGGCAACTTTGTGCCGCTGCGCGATCGACAGTTTGACTGGAGCAAGCCGGTGGATGGCACTACGGCAGCCACCGAATGGAAAGGCCTGCACCCCGTGAGTGAGACGGTGCACGTGATCAATCCGGCTGACGGTTGGATACAGAACTGCAACTCTACGCCCTTCACCGTTTCGGGCAACAGCAGCCCGAAGAAAGAAAACTACCCTGCCTACATGGCCCCCGATGGCGAAAATTTCCGGGGCGTCAATGCAGCGCGGGTGCTGTCGCGGGCCAGCGGCTTTACCATCGAAAGCACGATCAAGGCGGGCTATGACCGCTACCTGGCGGCATTCGAGGTATTGGTGCCGGCACTGCTGAACGCTTACGAATCCTGGCCGGTAAACGATTCGCTCAAGAGCCGTTTAGCCGAACCCCTGGCGGTGATGAGGAGTTGGGATTACTACGCGACTGAGCATTCCGTTGCAACCACGCTGGCCATTGAATGGGCTCAAAAGCTTTCGTCCAACTTGGGCAAAGTGTATATCGAAGAAGGCGAAGATGATCAGGTGCAAGCTACGAAGCGATTTGTGGCCGGGGCAGCACCTGCCGATTTGCTCGTGCCATTTGATCGAACGGTAACGGAGTTGAAGAAGACATTTGGCAGTTGGGGTATGGCCTGGGGTGATGTTAACCGGTTTCAACGCCTGACCAACCAACTGGAGAACCAATATGACGACAACAAGCCTAGTTACCCGGTGGCATTTGCCTCATCCACGTGGGGCATGTTGCCATCCTACAACAGCCGCGCGTACGCGAATACAAAGAAAAGGTATGGCGTGAGCGGTAACAGTTTCGTTTGTGCAGTTGAGTTTGGCGATCGCCTGAAAGCCAGGTCGCTCCTGGCGGGCGGTAACAGCGGCAATCCCAACTCGCCTCATTTTTTTGATCAGGGAAAAATGTATGCTACCGGCAGTTTCAAGGAGGTGTTGTTTTACCGCGAGGAGGTAGAGAAGAATGCCGAACGCACCTATCGGCCGGGGGAGTAGATGCGTGACGGAGAATGGCCAGGATTATGAATGAATCCTTTCAGATACAGAAACTCAACCCAGGCGATGTTTTGCAGATGCAGGAATTGCTTTCCGTTTTTCAGATTGTATTTGAGATGAAGCGTTTTGACACACCGTCTACGGCTTATCTGGAAAAATTATTGGCCAATCCTGACTTTCTCGTATGGATTGCGCGGAAGTACGATAAGGTAGTTGGCGGAATAACGGGTTATGTATTGCATCAATATTACGCTGAGCGCCCAATGGCTTATGTCTACGATTTGGCGGTGTTGGCAGATTACCAACGCCAAGGCATTGGCACGCAACTTCTGGCATCCTTTCGTGCCTTTTGCCAGGCATCTGATTACGAAACGATGTTTGTGCAAGCCGATGTGGAAGATCATCACGCCATCAATTTCTATCGTTACAACCGGCCGGATACCGAACTGCCGGTTATTCATTTTTCCTATAACTCGTAGCGACAAAGATGTCGCAAATCGGAAGTCAACCTGATTAAACTCATTCTTTGCTGAGCTGGCGGCTGCTACTTTTCGCCCCAGCTTACAAGTATGATGCGGTGGATTTTTGTTGGCGTGATGTTTTTGCATGGCCTCATTCACCTGATGGGTTTCAGCAAAGCATTTGGTTTCGCCAGTTTTGAGCAATTGACGAAGCCTATTTCGAGAGGGGCAGGCGTGGTCTGGTTTGCCGCAGCCTTTCTGTTGCTTGCGGCCATGTTCTTGTTTGCAACTGCCCGGCCATTTTGGTGGATGGTGGCCTTGCCAGCCGCGATACTCTCCCAGATTCTCATTTTCACTTTGTGGCATGATGCGCGCTGGGGTACGCTGGCGAACGTGGCTCTTTTGATTGCAGGAGTGATCGCAGCCGGCACCTGGTTTTTTCACCGGCAGGCCGCACAACACCGGCTTGAACTGCAGCAGAATATTCAAACGCTTGAGGCCGCACGGGACAGTTCACGGGCCCCCTTGCCGACCATTGTTCAAACGTGGTTGGTGAGGTCCGGTGTTTTTGACCGGCCGCACGACCGCCACGTTACGCTTACGCAGCGGGGCAAAATGCGCACGAAGCCCGATGGCCACTGGATGGCGTTCTCGGCCTCTCAGGAATTTTCAATAGACCCGCCAGCCTTCGTTTGGCAAACCAAGGTGAACATGATGCCGGGGATTTTCATGTTGGGCGAGGATCGATACCATCACGGACATGGAGAAATGCGCATTACCTTACTCGGGCTTGTTCCTGTCGTTCATTCCTCGGGGCCGGAGATCGACCAGGGCACGTTGCTGCGGTACCTGGGTGAGAGTTGCTGGTTTCCCTCGGCTGCGCTCTCTCCCTATATGGAATGGAAGCCGGTAGACAACCGCAGGGCGTCAGCCACCTTCACCTATGGTGACATTTCGGCAACCGGTACTTTTACGTTTAACGAACAGGGTGATGTAACCGACTTTGAAGCTTTGCGTTATGGAGAATTTGAAGGAGTGAAGCGGCTGGAGCGCTGGCATATTTCATGTACAGACCACAAACCCATGGATGGTGTGCGCGTGCCAACCTCGTGTGTGGTCAGTTGGAAACTGCCGGAAGGCGATTTTCGCTGGCTTGAGCTCACCCTCGATACCGTTACCCGAAAGGGCTGGGAATAAACACCAAACCACCATTCCTGTAATTTCCGAGATGGGGGTGGGATTTTTTTTACTTTCGTGAAATGAAAAGAGTTATTGCCGTGCTGATGCTGGCCCTGTTGGGTGCACACCTGGTTGGCTCTTATGTCTATTTTGTGATTCGGGCTGCCGAGATCAAACGTGAAATGCGTGCCACGCTGCGCGCAACCCCGGCCGAAGAACTGGACATGCTGGTCATGACCCGCGCGGAATTTGATGCTGCGCGCGAGGACGAACATGAAATAAAATGGCAGGGTCGCATGTATGACGTGGCACGTGTCGAGCCGGTTGCCGGTCAGGTAGTGGTGTATGCGCTTCACGATGAAGCCGAGGATAACCTCCTGGCGTTTCTGGATGCCGTATTGAAGAATTCGGCCGGTGATAAAAAGCCGGTGCCCGACTCCCTGTTCAGTTGGCTGAGCTTGAAGTATATGTCACCCGTTGTCGTTACGATCAACCCCGGTTCATCCACGCTGAAGCCGTTTACCCCCTACTACGAAACTTTTTCTGAGGTAGCCCGCACCATTACTTCTCCTCCGCCTCGCGGCTGATCCGACTCTCTTTTTTCATTACCAAAAAAGCGGCAGATGGATTCAGCAGTACCGAATCCGTTTTGCCGATCTGTTCAATTTGGATCAACCCAGAAAGTATCCATGAAGAAGTTACTTATGCTGGCGCTGGCGGCCCTGCCCGTATTTTTGCGGGCACAGGATACGGGCGCTAAATCAGATACAACTACATACCTCCAGGAGGTTGTGGTAGCGGCCAATCGCTGGGAACAAAATCTCCGCGAAGTTTCGGCCCGGCTTACCAGGCTAAGCCAAGCTGACATTCAACTGCAGAACCCGCAGACGGCAGCTGATTTGTTGGGTTTTACTAATCAGGTTTTTATTCAAAAGAGCCAGCTCGGTGGCGGCAGTCCGATGATTCGCGGGTTTGCTACTAATCGGGTGATGCTCGTCATTGATGGCGTTCGCATGAACAACGCCATTTTTCGCGGGGGTAATGTTCAAAATGTAATCTCGCTTGATGCCAACGCCATCCGCGAAGCCGAAGTGGTCTTTGGTCCGGGATCTGTCATGTATGGAACTGATGCCATTGGCGGAGTGATGGATTTCCATACCCTTCGCCCCGAGCTTTCCACCGCGGGCACCCTTCAGGTGAAGGCCAATGCCCTGGTGCGTTACTCCACAGCCAATAAGGAAAATACGGGTCATGTGGATGTCAACCTGGGTTCGCGAAAGTGGGCGTTCATCGGCAGCATTACCCGCTCCGTGTTTGATGACCTCCGGATGGGATCGCACGGGCCGGAGGAGTACACCCGCCCCGACTACCAGATGCGTGATGGCAGCGCAGATATTGCCGTAACCAATCCAGACCCGAATGTGCAGGTAAAAACCGGTTACGATCAGCTTAACGGTATGGCGAAATTCCGGTTTGCCCCACGCACCAACTTGGATTTTACGTATAGCTACCATTATTCCGAAACGTCAGATGTACCCCGCTACGACCGGCTTATTCTGAAAAACTCCTCGGGCGTTTTTACCAGTGCCGAATGGTACTACGGCCCGCAGCGTTGGAAAATGCACCACCTGGCCGCCAATTACCGGGCCGATTTGATCCTCTTTGACCGCGCCCGTTTTATTACGGCCTATCAGGATTATTCGGAAAGCCGGCATAACCGGAACTTCACCGGCAGCAACCGTAACCGCATGACGGAGCGTTTTGAGCAGGTGCGCGCATTATCCTTTAATCTTGATTTAGAAAAGCAATTGAGTGAAAAGCTCGCTTTGTTTTATGGAGCCGAATGGGTGACGAACGATGTGGGTTCAACCGCACAGCGGAGAGATATCGTAACGGAGGCGATTTCACCGGTGTCAACCCGCTATCCTGACGGGTCGGAGTGGCGGTCGGCCGCGGCTTATCTCAGCCTTCGCTATCAACCCAACAGCCGGTTAACGCTCAACGCCAGTGCGCGGTACACGCAGGTGTATACCCATGCGGTGTTCGATACCACATTCTTTGATTTTGCGTTTACCGAGGCCACGTTGCGCAATGGCGCATTCAACGGAAGCCTGGGGGCTGCATTTTTGCTGGGCAATGATTTCAAGTTGTACTACAACCTGTCAACAGGTTTCCGCGCACCCAACGTTGACGATATCGGAAAGGTATTTGATTCACAGCCCGGTGCGGTGGTGGTGCCCAATCCTACCCTGACTCCGGAAAAAGCCTACAGTGCGGAGTTAGGGTATACCGGGGAGGTAGCGAAGGATCTGTTTATTGATTTTGCCGGGTACATCACGTTACTGGATGACGCCATTGTTCGCGGCCCTTTTCAATTCAATGGGCAGGACAGCATCGACTACGATGGAACGCAGAGCCAGGTGCTGGCGCTGCAGAATTCCAATCAGGTAACCGTGTTGGGCGGCCAGTTTGCGCTGCGGTATGATTTTTGGAGACATTGGCAACTGCAGTCTTCGATCAATATTCAGGTTGGTCGCGAGCGCGATCCGGCTTCAGGCGAGTCCTTCTCGCCCACGCATGTTCCTCCTACGTTTGGCTCCACCCAGATCCGTTATCAAAACAAGAAATGGACAGCCATGGCTTACGTTACTTACAATGGGGCAATCCGGGCAGAGAATCTGGCCCTGACCGAACGAGCCGACAGCCATCTGTATGCAAAAGATGCTGATGGCCGTCCGTACGCGCCATCCTGGACCACCTGGAATTTTAAGGGCAGCTACACGCCCGTGAAGTACCTCACCGTTGACATCGGGCTTGAGAACATTTTTGATATCCGTTACCGACCGTATTCCTCCGGCATTACTGCGCCCGGCAGAAATGTGATTATTTCCTTACGCGCGCGCATTTAACATCAACCTATGAAACTCCACACCCTTGTCGTAAGTCTACGTCAATTTCGCACCTGGCATCGCTGGATGGGAATCAGTGTTGCATTGTTTTTGTTCTTCACCGCTGCTACCGGTGTTTTGCTGGGATGGAAGAAGAACGTTGACACCCTTCAGCCTCCGATGCAGGCTGGGACATCCACCCCGGTTGAACAATGGAAGAGTTTCCAAGTCATTATCCGAAGCGCTGACCGGGCAATGGATTCTGTTCATGCACCCCGGGCATCACTCGACCGGCTAGATGCCCGCATCGACAAAGGAATTGTGAAGGTGATTTACAGCAACTACTGGGAGGTGCAGGTGGATGGTCTAACCGGCCGCGCGTTGTCAGTGGCCAAGCGCCATGCCGACTGGATTGAGCATGTGCACGATGGCTCGCTGATTGGCGATGGTTTTAAACTGATGTACACCATATATTTGGGTGCTGGTTTGCTGGTGCTATCCGTCACCGGTTTTTGGCTTTGGTACGGACCCCGCAGGGTGCGCGTAGCTAAAAGCTCAAGACGTGAGTAAAAAAAGAAACCCGGTGAAGGACCGGGTTTCTTTTGCTGATTCAATCGACTTTTTACTGGGCCAACTGAACAATCTTGGCCAATGGCAGTGTATTCGCAAAGGAGGTAATGTCGCCTTCGGAAGTCTCCGTCATGCGCACCGTAAGGAGTGTATTGTTCATGGGCACTTGCAATTCGTAGTCGGTCTTGCCATCCTCGCGCAGCGTGCGGTTGAGCAGCGACTTGTACCCCTGTACTTTTACCACTTTCTGATTTTCATCGCGCACCATGCCGCCAATCACCGGCATAGTTAAGATCGATTGAATCGAGTTGATCAACGGTGAGTTGTTGATGATTTCAATATTGGCCGTTTTCGGGGCCGTGCCATACTCGCGGTGAACCATTAGCCCAAGGCCCCCGGCCGAACCTCCGCTGACCTGGTCAGCCTTTTCATTAGCCGCCAGCGTGCCGGCTTTCAAGGGCAATAGCTTCAGAATTTCCTTGCCAATGGCCAGATCGAGATCGCGAAGCATTTGTTCCATGGCAAACCGGGCATCTTCCAGGTTCCCCGAGGAATACGATGACCGGGCGGTAGTCATGTTCTTGCCAAAATCCTGGGCGTAAGCCATGCCACTGAGCATGACCAGAACGGGAAAGAATATATTCTTCATGATGGTTTTCATTTTACTGTTCCCCCAGTTGTTTTTTAATTCCTTCGATGTCGATGGCGTTGCAGGCCGTCATAAAATCAGGCTCGGTAGCAAAATTTACTCCTTCATAAACAATGAGAGAAGACTGCCCCAGCGGCACGCTGAGTTTGTAGCCGGAGCTTTGATCGTATTCAATAATCGCCCGGTACCCTTTGATTTTCGTTTGCTTCCAGTTTTGCTGTCCGCCCGTCTGCTGCGCATAACCACCAGACGACAGGTACACATTGACAGCTGACATCCACGCAGAGTTGTTTGCTACGGTCACCCGCAGTTCCTGGTCCTTGCCTCCGTTCCACTCGCGGTGGATGGTGAGGCCGGCCCAACCAAATCCCATGCTCGCCACCTGATCAGCTGAGGCATCGCGTTTGAGCGTTCCCACATTTTCGGGTAGTGAGTTTAAAATCTTGTTGCCGATTTCCAGCTCAACGCCCAGCATCGCTTGCTGTACCGCGTAACGTGCCTCGCCCCAGGCGTTGCGTTTGTAGGCCGCATCGGCATCGGTCAGATTCTGAAGTACATCCGGAGGAGTGGAAATCAGGCCACCGCCCGAGTTGTTCCCCGGGTTATTGGTGCCACCGCTTCCCGGGCTGCCTGCATTGGGATTAGCGCCCGTGCCTCCGTTCGGATTGTTCGGGTCGTTACTTTTTTTCTTTCCACCAAAGAGCTTGTCGATTTCGTCACCGGCTTTTTGCTCGGCACTGCCGGCCGCTTTGTTTTTTAGTCGATTAAGCCCGGGTAGCTGCGCATAGCCGCTAATGGCCAAAACGGCCATTATCGCCAATAGACATCCAAGACGTAGGGTTTTCATGAGTGTTTGGATTGAGAGTTCGAAGGTACAAAAACGTCTGTTTAAATGTTGTACGCTACCGCAAGCTGCGTTATCTTACAACATGGCCAAGAACTTTATGCTTGTAGAGCCCCGCACAAGATCCGAGTGGCGGCAATGGCTTCTCCGTCACCATCGGCAGGCGGAAAGCATTTGGCTGGTGCTCCACAAAAAAGGAAGCGAGGGTTCAACCCTTACCGCGAACGAGGCGATTGAGGAAGCGTTGTGCTTTGGATGGATCGATAGCGTGCCGAACAAACTCGATGAGCAACGCTACAAAATTCTGGTTTCGCCCCGCAAGCCGAAAAGCAACTGGAGCAAAATCAACAAAGCGCGCGCCCGGAACATGATCAAAGCGGGGCGGATGCACGCAGCCGGACAAGCCATGATTGATCTGGCCAAAAAAACCGGCACGTGGAACGCACTCAACCCGGTTGACAAACTTCTGGTGCCACCCGATTTAGCGAAAGCATTTGCCCGCCAGCAAAAAGCCAAGGCTTTTTTTGATGCTTTTCCGCCTTCCATTCGCAGAGGAATTCTGGAGTGGATTCAAAATGCAAAAACGCCCGCCACCCGCAGCAAACGGATTGCTGAAACCGTAGCACTCGCAGCCCGCAATATTCGAGCAAATCAGTACCCCAAAAAGGCTAAGTAGCTGATAATCAAGATTTGTAAAACTGTCAAAAATCATGTTTCAGGCTGATGAGACTCATGCTCACTTGGCGGTGTCTGTCTCTACCTTTCGCCTGTCAATCAATCACAACCCAACCCCGATAGATATGACTTACCGACCCCTGTTTTTGGTTTTTTTGCTGACATTTTCCATCAGCGCCCTCGCCCAGACAGCTTTTACACTTAAAGAGAAAAAAGTAACCGTAACGGGAACATCCACCCTTCACGAGTGGACTTCGGAGGTGCAGGCCTGCACCTGGAAGGGCTCGTTACTGGTTAACAATAACCGGGTGGAGCGCATTGATGCAGCCGAGTTCAGCCTGAAGGTGGCCGATATCAAGAGTACCAAAGGCAAGATAATGGACAACAAGACCTATGAAGCTTTTGACTACGAGAAGAACCCGACCATCACCTATAAACTGACATCGGCTACGGTAGGCGATCCGAACATCAAAGCCACCGGGCAGTTGACGATGGCCGGAACATCAAGAGCCATTGATCTGCAAACGACTGCCAAAGTGCTGCCGAATGGCGATGTAAAGATTACAGGATCCTACAAGATCAATATGAAAGACTACAAAATGACGCCCCCCACGGCCATGATGGGCACCATCAAGGTCGGAGAAGAGGTCACCGTCAATTTCGATTTAACCTTAACCCCTATTAAATAAACAATTTAACTCTATGCAAATTCCAATCCTTACTTCTATGAAAACTCAAGGACTACGAAAACTATCCCTACTAGGTGTATTGATAGTTCTCACGGGAGTGGTGATGGCCCAGCAAGGCCCCGATCCAATATTTCCGCCCGTACAATCAAAAAGGAATAAATGTGTTTGAAACCACCAAGGAAGATACCGTTGGTTTTACCGGATTCAAATTCAGAATTGGTGCCGGATTTACCCAAGGGTTCCAGAACTTCACGCACAAAAACAGTGAAGCGCGTGCTATTGTTGTGGATGGTGGAAATACGTACATCGAAACAGCCCCGGGTTCATTTCAATTTACAAATCGCGTAACGGGAGCACCTATCACGGGCACGTTTGTCGACAACAGCAATGTGTATGGAGGCATCATTTATACCCCTACGGCAGGAGCACCGCGGTATTTGACTAACTCTAACCAACTGTACGAAATGGCCGCTGGATTCCCGCTGGCACAAGCCAACCTGAATTTTGATGTGCAATTGGCCGATGGTGTGAAATTGAATTTGATAAGCTATATGTCCAGCCACCACCACAACGAATTCTGGGTAAAAGGTGGCTATCTGCAAATCGACAAAGTGGGCTTTATGAACAGCGAGTTCATGAACAACCTGTGGAAAAACCTAACCTTGAAAGTAGGCCACATGGAGGTGAACTACGGTGATGCACACTATCGCAGATCCGATGGTGGCCACACCTTGCAGAACCCGTTTGTGGAAAACAACATTATGGATGCGTTTACAACCGAAATTGGTGGTGAATTGTACTGGCACAAAAAACGGAATCTTGTTGATGTTCGGATATACCGATGGAGAGATTCAGGGTAACGTAACCAAGCCTAACGACCGCAGCCCGAACTTCTATGGAAAAGCAGCCTTCGACAAGCAGATCAACGAGGATCTTCGCTTGCGCCTGAGCGGTTCCATTCTCACAACCAAATCTTCCGTACGCAACACCATTTATGGTGGCGACCGCACCGGTTCCAACTATCAGTTTGTCATGGATAACACAGCTGCCACTGTCACCGGTAACTTTACCTCCGGCCGTTTTAACCCCGGCCTCACAGATAACCTGACGGCTTTTATGTTCAACCCCTTCGTGAAGTTCAAAGGCTTCGAGTTATTTGGAACGTACGAAGTAGCTAATGGCAGCACACCGGTTGAAAATGGTGAGACTATTCCTAATACCGGCCCCGCTTTGGCAAAACAAGACAAACGCAAAGCCACCCAGATAGCCATTGATTTACTCTATCGTTTTGGCGGCCAGGAGCAATTCTATGTAGGTGGCAAGTACAACAAAGTGGATGCTACCATCGCCTTGGGTCAGGCAACCAACCCTTCCTATGTTTATCAGGGTGATCGTTTTGATGTGTCCATTGATCGGACAGCCTTTGGCGCAGGTTGGTTTATTACACCTTCTGTACTGTTCAAAGCCGAATATGTGATGCAGAACTACACCGACTTCCCGGGTCTGTGGAAAAACAAGTCGACCAATGCTACCGGATTTGATGACAGCAACATTCTGGCCGGTGGTAAGTTTAACGGATTCGTGATTCAGGGAGCCATCTCCTTCTAATCAGCCTCCGAAGTACGAACAAAAAGTCCTGCGCATAGCGCAGGACTTTTTTATTGCTCTGTTTGTGGGGTGGTCTCCATCGAAGCGAGTAGCGCGTTGCGCTGTCGTTCGGAGCGTTTGCCATGCGCAAACATAACAGGGGTATACAAAAAGTACGCGAACCCGGCCACCGGTCCGGCCAGCCAGCTGTTCCAAAGCAGCAGCGCCAACAGTGCCGAGAGCAACGGAATGAGTGCCATGTACAGGTTTGTCTTCATGCTGGTGCGGGTGTCAAATCGTTCAATCTCGTTCAAGTCAAGATCATCGGCCCGTTGCAAGGCATACCGATACATCATCATCAATACCAAAAAGACACTGGCCGCACCCACGCCATAAATCACCATCAGGTGGGCCATGTCTTCTCCGTTAATCATTCCCTTCAGTTCATTCAGCAAGAGTTGATCATCCACAAGCCAAGCCACGGGAAACAATAAGAGGATCTTAGTCAAAAATTTAAGCGGGTAGACATAGAACAGGATGATGACAAGGAAAAGCGTATTCCAAAAAACCATCCGCGCGTTGCGTAATCCATAGCGCAGAAAAAAGACAAAATGTTCGTGCCAGATCAGAATGATGAGCGTGATACAGGTGAGAAACGGAAGCAGATCGTAGGTGAATCGTTTGATCTGCTGAAAATTGGCAGGTGGAGACGTGGAGATCATCAGCAGGGTGATGGCCAACGCAAAGACGGCATCGCTGAAATTTTCAAGCCGGCCTGGCTCCGACCCCCGGTAACGAAAGTGCGGATTCAGGCCGACCAGCCGGTTCTGTAAGGCTTCTCGTATCATGGAAATTCAATAAGCGTTTTCGGGATGGTCTACGTAGTTGCGCTTGAAAAACAGGTGAAGAAAAACGAGGGCAGGGTGCGATTGATCGTCAACGGCCGTTGTTCGGAAGAATTTTTCAGGCTCTTCGTAGCCGGACAATTGCTCAAATTCCGGCAGCCCAAGCGATTTAAAACCCATCGACCAGCTGCCAAAAAGGCGGGAAGGTAAATGGCCTTCGAGCAAAATCTGAATCTTCTTGTGCCGGTTGTCTTTTTTGATACGCTCGTACAACTCTTCAACTGCCTTCTGCTCGCCTTCTAATACCTGAATGAATCGGTCGCGCACAAACACCAACATGCCCGTGATGCCGGCCTTGGCATTGTGAGTGCGGGCTTCCAGCAAAAGATCAATCAAATCACGCTCGGTGAATACTTGTGCCGCTTGACTGATGTACACAAGGTAGTACATAGGCGGCTAAGTTAGGGAAGAGCAGCATCCTTTTCAACCGGGTTAGCTTCACCACGAAATGGTGAAGCCTGTTGGTGAATGCGAATAGCTTTACGCGAGAGATAGATGCCGACCACCAAGGAGGCCAACGCACCCAGCCAGATGCCCGGAACGAAGTTGATGAACAGGAAGTAATCATAGGCGCCATGGAAAAGCGTGGCTACGCCCAACGCATGCCAGGCGTAATAGGCTTTTTTGTGTTCAAACTTGGCCTTGCCGAGGTAGTAGCCCATCAGCACGCCAAAGGTGGCATGGGCCGGCACGGCCGTTAACATTCGCGCAATGGCGGTGGCCAGCCCTCCTTCATAGACATACAGGATGTTCTCGAACGTAGCAAAGCCCATACTAACCATAACGGCATACACAATGCCGTCCATTGGCTCATTGAAATTCGCATTGCGGTACAACAGGCCGCGTACAAAAATGAACTTGCTGAACTCTTCTACCAAGGCCACAATCAGGAAGGCATGTGCGGCCTGCTCACTCAAACTTTGTTCGTCAATCTGAACAAATAATCCGATGATGCTGCTGATGAGCAGGGTAACAAAAATGCTGAGTGTGCCGAAGAGAAAACTCCGAAGCAGTAACCCCACGGGTTCTTTCTCATGTGAGTCCTTCCAGTAAATGTACAGCATGATGGCAACCCCGGGTGCCAGCGCCAGTGCAAGCAAAATCAGGGCGTTCATGGTCGATTAGTTGAAGAAGCCGAGCCGATACAACCCGTAAACGCCAAGAGCGGCCACTGCCGCTCCACGCAAAATCAAGGGGAGAAGTGTCTCGAGTGCCGTTGATGACTTAACAGCCGCGATTATGTTGCCGACCAGACAACCCGCCAGCGTTCCCGTGCCGATCAGTAACATTTGGTCCGCGCCCTCCAGGTGAAGAAGATAAAACAGAAAGCCGATGAGGCACACCGAACTGCCAATGCCCAACAGTTTGGGCAAAAGTACCTGGGTGCGAATGTCCGTTTCTTCTGGTTTTTTCCTCGGAGGTGAAAAGGCGCGAAGGAAAAATACAGCCGCGAGTGCGGTTAGCGAAGCGGTGAGGGCGTCATTGCGCCACGAAGGCTGTGTAAATAGCGCTATTAAAAAAATAACAACGCAAACGATTTCAACTATGGGATACAAACGCTCGAGCTGAGCAACAAACGGAGTGGGGCGGGGTTGCGCTTCGTTCATAATTTTATTGATCTATAGCTTCTTCAACCTGGTCGAGTTTATCTTCACTAAAGGCACCCGAGGTGGCAAACCGAATCACTCCGTTTTCATCCAATACAAAAAAGTAGGGTGTATCTCGTTTTTCGAAATCAAGCGCTTCTTTGTAGGATTTCAACTCACCTTTATAAAACAGGATATAGGGGAGTAGCTGCGGGTCGGTATTTTTCAATGCCTTTCGTTTGGCGGTGCCGGTGGCAGCCGCATTGACACCCGTAAACATCGGTACAAAGTACACATTCACATCGTAGCCCATGCCTTCCATCAGGCCGCCCGCTTTTTTGATGAACTTATTAAATATCGGATTGAACCAGGTGTTCAATTCCTCTTCTGCTTTTTTCGAATAGGCGAGGCCCAGCAACGTGTACTTGCCTTTCGTATCGCCCGGCAGAGACACTTTTTTGTCATCAACCGTTTCGGTGGGCATGTTGGGAAACACGGTGCCAACCACCTGAGCACCACAGGTGCACGACAAGCCAATCAAGACAGCAACAAGCAAGCCTTTCATGCAAGTAAGGTACTACTTTGCTGCGGCAGCGCCAAAGTCTACTTTAAGGCAACCTGTCCGCGCGCTACGGAAAAGGAACGCGCCAATTGCTCACCGCTATCTCGTGTGCGCAGCGTGTTTACAAAATACCATTCGGCCTTTGCATTCTCCGGTCGAAGGGTCAACAGCAGGTATCCATGATCACGCGCATTCAGGTATTTGATGTGGGGGTTTGATTTTAGCAAAGCTGCCTCCATCATCCTCACGGTGTCGGCTGAAGTGCCCTCATCACTGTTACCCGAGGAAACACTGGTGGTGCCAAACTCCACGGCAAAGGCACCGGCCGAAGTTTTGGGGTTATAGGTTTTCTTTACATCGGTAGCCACTTCAATCGCCCACGAAGAATGGGTATCACCGGCCAGAAAGATGATGTCTTTCATTTTGTTGTCGAGAATAAATGACTTCAGTTTCTGCTTCTCCTTCGGGTAACCATCCCAGCTGTCGAGGTTGCGGGGCATGCGCGGATAGACAGCCGAAAGCTCCACGTCCGAGAAAATCACCTGGTTACCGATCACCTTCCAGGCAGCCTTCGAATTTTGCAGCCCGTTCTCCAACCAGGTAAGTTGTTCAGAGCCGAGCATAGAAGCTTCATCGCTCAGGTAGGCCGGATCAGTTATGCTTTCGGGTTGTACGGTGCGTCCTTCGAGCCGTTCATCCAGCATCCACAAATCGGCCAGCAGGCCGAAAGAGAAGCTGCGGTAATGCTTTCCGCCCTCGCGAATCGGCAGCCACTCGTAGTAGGCCTGGCGGGCCGCGGCCTTGCGTTTTTCGTATTCGCCTTCTTTGTCGGGCTGGTGATTTTGCGCACCTGTCACGTAGCTGTTGTTGGCAATTTCATGATCGTCCCAAATGGCAATCATCGGGTGGCGGGCGCCCATCTGAATAGATCCTTCATCCAAACGGTACTGCGAGTGGCGGCTGCGGTAGTCACTCAGGCTTACAATTTCGTGGGCTGGCACGTGCAGGCGACCGATGGTCGTATCGCCATACTTACCAATCCCGTACTCATAGATGTAATCGCCCAGGTGCAGCACGGCATCCACTTCTTTTTCGGCAATGCGATCGTAGGCGTTGAAGTAGCCGAACTCCCAATTGCTGCAGCTGACCACCGCCAGTTTGACGCTGTCCGCAGCGGTAGGAAGTGTTTTGGTTCTGCCCACCGGGGAGGTCGTATTCAAAGCTTTGAAGCGGTAGTAATAGAATTGGCCGGGTTCAAGACCGGTGACGTCAACTTTCACCGTGTAATCGCGGGCAGGGGTTGTGCTCAGCGTATCGGACTTTACTACAGAGCCGAATTGGTCATCTTTTGCGACTTCCCAGGTTACCGCGATGCGCGCTACCGAGTCGTCCGGAGTTACCCGCGTCCAGATAATCACCCGGTCGGTCAACGGATCACCGGAAGCCACGCCATGATAAAATGGTTTCCGGGTTGGTGAAAAGCCTGCGGACAGCGGATCATTCCATTTCGGCAGCGGGGCAGGTTTTTGGCAGGCTACCAATACGAGCAGCAGAAGCGAAAGCAGCGTAATCTGTTTCATAATACCGGTTGTTTTGAAGACGCGAAGCTAACGGGTTTAGGGCAAAGTGCTTGTGAAGAAATGATGAAGAATATGCTCAACCCATCCGGTTTATCTACCCTTTCCGACATTTTGGTCAGCCTTTTTCGCCAGTACACAACCTTTTGTTTTGATTTGGAGTCTTTATACAGAAATTCAAACTATGCGTACCCTCTTCCTGATCCTCATTTCGGTCACCGGCTGGAGTCAACCGGTCATCGAAAAAGCCAAAGGGCTTTATGATGCAAAAAAATATGCTGAAGCCACCACCTTGCTGAAGGGCGTAGATGACGACCGCAAGGAATATGCCGAAGCGCGCTATTGGCTCGGTCGTGTTGCCTACGACCAAAAGGAATATGATGATGCAGCCGATTATTTTGAAGAGGCAACGGAGGCCAACCCAAAATCCCCCGAGTATTTCACCTGGCTGGGGGATACTTACGGAACCATTGCGCAGAATGCCAACAGGGTGAAGCAGGGTATGCTTGCGCCCAAAATGAAAAAAGCCTGGGAACAGGCGGTGGCGCTTGATCCCAAGGCGATTAACCCGCGGTTGTCTCTGATCCAATATTACCTGCAGGCACCCGGATTTATGGGCGGCAGCACGGAGAAAGCCGTGGAAGTGGCGAATCAACTGGTGAAGATAAAGCCGGCCGAAGGTCATCGGCAGTTGGGCAACATTTACGCACGCGATAAAAAGACAGCCGAAGCGGAAAAGGAATACCAGGCCATGATGAAGGCAGATCCGGCTTACATGTCGGTGTTGGCTACCTATTATGTCAATCAGCAACAGCACGACAAGGCGTTTGCATTGTTGGACGATTGGCTGAAAAATAATCCCAACGACATGTCGGTGATTTATCTCTATGGCCGCACGGCTGCCGTAACCGGTCAGCGCCTGGATGCCGGTGAGCAGAATCTGAAAAAGTATCTGGCCTACACACCTAAACCCAATGAACCCTCGCATGCGGGGGCCAACATGCGCCTGGGAAATATCTACGAGAAAAGAGGCAATAAGCCGGAGGCCAAAAAGTATTATCAGGCAGCGCTTAAGCTGCAGCCCGACATGAAAGATGCCAAGGAAGGATTAGAGCGTGTGAGCAAGTAGTCAAATCCGGTCGGCCGGATAAACCAAACCCATTTGCTTCCGGATCGCATCGAGTGTTTCCATCAGCAATAAGGTCTCGCGCAACGGGCGCACCGGACTTTCGGTGAGCCCTTGTTGGAGGCATTGCGTCACGTGCCGGGCCTCGTATTCATAGCCGTTGCCTTGGGCTCGTTCGGTTTCAATGAGCTGTCGGGTGTCAACCGGGCCGGGGTAGTATTCCAATTGGGCCGTTGGTCCGTGGAAGCGGTGTGTCAGCCGGAGGCGACCGTGGGTCCCGGCAATATCGGCACCCGTAGCGAGGTTGACCGAGAATGAAGAGAATAACTGAGCAAGGGCACCGTTTGCATAATGGAAACGAATGGCACATTGTTCATCCACTCCCGTGGTTGCCGGAGTCATAACCGCAGCAATCTCATCGGGCTTACCCAGCACATCGAGGGCGAGAAAAACGGGGTAAACACCAATATCCAGGAGCGAGCCTCCACCCAATGCGGGATTGTAGATGCGATCGGCAACGGGCGGTGTTGGCTTGAACCCAAACTCAGCCTGAACATACCGGATATTGCCCAGCGTGGTGATTACCTCGCGCGCTTTCTCATAATGAGGCAAAAACCGGGTCCAGAAGGCCTCCATCAAAAACAAGCCTCGCGTTTTGGCCAGCGCCATGAGCTCCTGGGCCTGACGCGCATTGATCGTAAACGCTTTTTCGCACAACACAGCCTTGCCGTTCTCCAGGCAAAGCTTGACATGTTCGTCATGCAGGCCGTGGGGTGTGGCTACGTAGATGATGTCAACATCGGGCCTCCTGACG